>JABAOD010004473.1_pt2 | contig 14653 bp, 10 predicted proteins | sample 7062151 | NCBI WGS metagenome assembly JABAOD01 (sample SAMN14538626, study PRJNA623070) | marine sediment metagenome | biome: marine biome [ENVO:00000428]; feature: marine pelagic biome [ENVO:01000023]; material: deep marine sediment [ENVO:00002113] | place: India: Gulf of Khambhat ... | reverse complement strand
ACGCCACCGTCGCCGCCCGACGAGTCTCCGCCTGCTCAGGTTACCGACCTTGAGGCGGTGGACGTGGGTGCCGACTACGCCCTCCTCCAGTGGGAGGCTCCTGGGGACGATGGGAGTGTGGGCCAGGCNNGGTGCGACACCGGTGCCGGTTCAGCCGCCCATTCCTGGTCCTTCAGGAGCAACCGAGACACTGAACGTGACTGGACTCTCTCCTGAAACGGAGTACTGGTTCGCTCTTCGCACGGCCGATGAGGTTCCCAACTGGTCGCCAGTCTCCAACAACGTGAACATCGTCACATCATCGGTTGCACCTCCAGACGATGAGTCGCCACCAGCTCAGGTGACAGACCTTGTGGTTGTGGTCACCAACAGCGACTACGCCATACTACAGTGGGAAGCCCCTGGGGACGATGGGANNTACAGCACGGCTGGCCCACTGAACGACTCAAACTTCGATTCTGCTGCCTCAGTGCCCGTTGGAGTGCCGCCCCCTGCCTCACCCGGCTCCACGGAGAGACTCAACGTCTCAGGCCTGTCGCCAGGAACGGAGTACTGGTTTGCCCTCCGCACAGCCGACGAGGTTCCCAACTGGTCGCCAGTCTCCAATAGCGTCAACACCACGACCCCACTGGAGGAGGTCGAGGTCGACGATACACCGCCGACCGTTACGATCACCTCACCCAGCGACGGTTCGGTGATCCAGGGCGCCCTGCTAGTGGTAATCAATGCCGTGGACGACACCGCCATCGAAGAGGTCGTTTTAGCCCTGGACGGCACGGAGGTGGCGACCTTCGACGTGGCTCCTTACCACTGGGTCTGGGACCCCGAGACCACGACGGCGGGCTGGCACACCCTCAGGGCAGAGGCCACCGATCCCAGCGGGAACACGGGCGGGCACGAGGTGCACGTAACCGTTCTCCCGTCAGGCAATACACCCGAGACCGCACCCCCAACGGTGGAGTACATCTCTTACGATCCCTCCGAGGGGCGATTCGACATAAGGTTCAGCAAGCTCATGGACAGGATCTCGGTGCAGCAGGCACTGTCAATCGTGCCGCAGATCGCATACACCACCTCATGGCAAGATGATTCGAACATTACGGTTCTGCTCGAGGAGTCTACCTACCAGAACACCACATACACGCTTACCATCGACGAGACCGCTGCGGATCAGGAGGGACTCACCCTGACTGAGTCCTTCACCTTCAGCTTTGACGGAAATGGGTCAGGGCCGGGAGGGGGAACCACAAACATCGGGGACCTGTGGCTCCAGATAGCTGTCGCCCTTGCTGCGGCCTGGGCGATCGTCCTCGGCCTCCTTTTGTGGAGCCGCCATGGGATAAGGCGACTCAGAACGAACGTGCGGCAGCTGGCCACGCACATCGAAGACCTTGACAGCAAATCGAGCACTCCGGAGGAGATCAAGGTCTACCACCGGTACTGAACCAGCGAACCAGTAGCTAGTCTGCGATCCCTTGGCATCCTGGTCGCGAGAGGTGTTCATAAGCCCCCGGGAAGACCCTCCGCACGCTCGTATCCATCCAATACTCCACTTTTCCGAGCGTGAGGTATAGCTTGAGACCCTGAAGCTCGGCCTCCCGCTAAACCCTCTCTACGAGAAAGGGTGGCGCTCCATCGACGGCAAATTTGATTCCAAGAAAGTGGGAGATGTTCCGGCCTGGGAGCAGGACTTGGAGGGAACGGAAGAGCGAGCTGGGAGAGCTCAGGACAAAGAGCTCCTGATGGAACGGTTAAGGCAACTCGGTTACATGTGAACCCACACCGAGCCGTTACCCTTTTCTTCGTGAATAGAATGGCTCCCCAGGGTGGAGACTGAGATGATTGACGGTACTGTCATCCGGCCACTGAAGCGCCATCCCGACGAACGCGGGCACCTAATCGAGGTCCTGCGCTCAGACTGGGACGACATCTTCAAGGGTTTTGCCATGTCGTACGTCTCGAAGACCTACCCTGGTGTGGTCCGAGCCTGGCACCGCCATCCCCGCACCAGGCAGCGGGACACCTTCGCCGTACTTCAGGGGATGGCCAAGATCGTTGTCTACGACCCCGACACGGGCGATCTGGACGAGCACTTTGTCGGAGAGGACAACCCCGTGCTCCTGTCCTTCGACGGCTCCAAGTGGCACGGTTTCAAGGCCATCGGCGACAAGCCCTGTCTCCTCATCAACTTCCCGACCGAGCTCTACGACTACGAGGACCCGGACGAGGAGAGACTTCCCCACGACACCGAGGAGATCCCCTACGACTGGGGCATTGAGATCAAATAGCTCCTGCCGAGGCAGATCGAGAGCAGAGGCTAGGCAGGTCTCTAGCTTATTGCCTGCCTAGTCTCCTCACTCTAGCAGGCTAGACCGAGGAGGGCACACTACTTCTTCCATCGCAGGAGATAGAGCGCCACAAGCACCACGACTACCACGACGGCGGCAGCCGCGGTCACGATGATGATCAGGAGGTCCGTCGGGAAGGGCTCCGGCTCCGGTGGTGGTTCCTCCGGTGGTGTATAGGTGACCGATATGGAATCCGTCCCCTCGTTGCCAGCCGCATCCGTTGCGCTTGCGGTGATTGTGTTCGCCCCCTCCTGGAGCGTGACCTGCGTGGAGAAGCTGCCGTCAGCTCCCACGGAGACACTGGCCCCGTTGACGGTGAGGGTGGCCCCAACCTCCGTCGTACCCGTGACCGTAACTGTGGCGTCCTCCACGGTGGCATCGTCCGCCGGGCTGGTAATGGACACTGCAGGTGGCGTGGTGTCCACGGTGATCTCCACCGTGGCGCTGTTGGTGTTGCTGGCACCGTCAGTAGCCACAACGGGAATGGAGTGGTCGCCCTCTGGCAGGGTGAGGTCCGTGGTGAAGCCGCCGGCGGCGTTGACTGTAACCGCCGAGCCGTTGACGGTGACGCTGGTGCCTGGATCCGTGGTACCGGAGATGGTCACCACTGGGTCGTTGGTGAGGTTCACCGTCGGAGACGTGATGGTCAGGCTGGGAGCGACGGTATCGACGGTGAAGCTCCACGAGGACGCATTCCAGCTCGCCCCCGTGTCGGCGGCCTGAACGATGACGTCGTGCACGCCTTCCGAGAGGGTGGATGGCGTGAGAGTTACACGGGTGGCCGTTATGGTCGCAGAGGACGTCATCGACATCCCGTCTACCCAGATATCCACGGTCGCTGTGTCCACAGCAGTCTCGAAGGAGTCGGCTGCGTCCTTCATGTCCACGGATATGGTGGGCGTGGCGTCGTTTGTGAGGCTGCCCGGTGCCGGCGTCTCATTGGCGAAGACGGGCGGCAGGTTGGGCGTCAGTGATACGGAAATCGGCATGGCCTCGGGGAACTCCACGGAGCCGATGAACACGGTCCCTCCGAAAGTCTTGTTGATGTGCGGGAAAGAGTAATTGAGGATGATGTCCGTAGGCACACCTGCGTCGATGCTAGCGGGGAGAACCGATCCAACGATGAAGGGCTGCTCCACCAGGCCCAGCGTCAGGTCGTAGAGGCTGCCCGGGTCAACGTCATATCCGGCTGCGTGGACCCAGTAACACCCGGCTGCTGGAGAGGATATGGTGGCGGTTTCCGGATTGGCGAGCGTCCCTGCTAGCTCAGCCAGGTCACCCACGAGGTAAGTGCCGTCACAGTCGCCGTCGTAGAAGATTCCCATGTCGACATCCCGGGCACCGCTGTGGTAGAAGAGGGTGTAGGTGGCCTCGGATACACCGGACCCTATCTCCGTCTTGAGCCTGTTCGGTGCCTCGTACAGGTACTGCTCAAACGTCGGCTGTCCGCTGGGCGGGAACGGGTCCACGGGCTGGTCAAACCACTGGAGCAAGGAGCCAGTAGCCTCGGTAATCGTTAGGTTGGTGTAGGTGAGGTCCGAGGTCACGGTGAAGGTCTGAGAGCCGTTGATGGGTATCCCGGAGCCGGTCCACTCAGAGGGTGAGATGGTGTACAAGCCGACGTCACCCGTTGGATGTTCCTGGACAGACACGCCGGCCAACCAGGTTGACCGGACAACGATGACGGCCAGTCCAGGGTTCAGCGGTGCACCAACGGCAGAGCTCGTGGAGCCGTCCAACTGGACGGCCACGGCCTCCATGGTGCCGGGTCCATACCTTCCGGCGAAGTTGTCGCTGAACCAGTCGGTAACGTTGCTCAACACGTGGATCTCGTTCTCAGAAAGATCTTCGTCCCACTGCACCCGCACGGAGACGTTTCCGGCCGAGGGCACGTCGATGAAGTAGTAGCGGAAGTCGGCTGAGGATATGACATCCGCTCCGCTGTTCCAGATGCTCCCGTACTGAACACCCTGCTGGTAGGGGCCTGCGTCGTAGCTGTTCCCTCCGAAGGACGTCGGGACGGTCTGAGTCGCCACGTTGACGACCACGGGCAGCGTCGTGACGTTCCCATCGTCAAGCTTGAACAGGACCACAGCCTCATAGAGACCGATGTCAGCGTCCGCCGGCACCGTGACGTCCAAGGTGACCGGAACCGTAGAGGCCGGTGGGATGGTGACCATCGGGATGGCGGGCGTCAACCAGTTGAAGTCCATCCGTTTGAAGTAATCCACCTGAATCGTTACGTCGTAGGGCGATGCGGGGAAGGAGGAGTCGTCAGCAACCCTCATCACGATGGCGATTCCGTCGTGGGTCCTGTTCGCCGGGTCGTGCACGAAGGCGAAGCCATTGGGGCCGTCAATCACCTCATCTGGACCGAAGCTCAGGCCGAGGAAATCCTGCACGATCAGGTTCTCCTCCAACCCAGCGTCGTAGGACCCGTCTGCGTTGACATCGGTCCAGTCATAGAGGCGGAGTAAGTGTTGGGGAGCGAAGTTCAGCCGGAATCTCTGATAATACATAGTGACACGGATGGCATCGGAGGTGGAGTAGGCGCTGGCCGGCGCCGAGACGAGGAGGGTCCCTGATGGATCCATGATTCCCGAGTCGTTGAGGAGGAAGACGTTGTCGGGGGCACCCTTGACCCTGCTGAACTCCATCGAAATCGAGCTTGTCAGGTTGAGGACTGCATCCTCAATCTCTACGTCCATGGAGACCGCCTGTCTGTGGTTCTCCAGGGTCACGTCCACCATGTCCGAGCTACCCGGAAAGAGTACGTTCGCGTAGCTTGGATAGCTCGTCCCGTGGTAGTCGCCCGGGTTCCACTCATGGATGCTCGTCGTTAGTCCGTCCATCTCGTTGGCTATCTTCACACCCCTGAGGGCGTTGGCGATGCCCGCACCTGTCATGAACGGGTCCTGGTGGGCGTCATCGGCGCTGTTCTTCACGATGGCCTTGGCCGTCTCCGTCACGGGCGCCAAGCCGAAGTGGGCGGCCATGTACGCATCGTATATCAGGGCCGTAACACCAGAGAGGTTAGGAGTGGACAGGCTCGTGCCGGCCCAGAGGACCCAGGACGTGTTGCCGTTGAGGTCGGTGGGACCGCAAGCGGATGCCCCGCAGCCCGGCCATGGGTTGTTGTTCAAGGGGTCGGAGCCGTACCCGAACTGCCCGCTAGTCAAGGCGTCGACATAGTGGCGCCCCATGGCGCTCGGGCCCCTGTTGGAAAAGAAGGTCGTATCTCCGTACGAGGGGTTTGGACCACCGTCGAAGCCGAACCAGGGGTCGACACGGTAGTTGTAGTTCTCCAGGGCTCCCGAGACCATCAGACTCGCACCTCCGGCAGGGGCCTGACGCCCGCCATAGCCCGGACCCGAATTGCCGGCCGAGAAGACGAAGAGGGTGCGCTCGTCGCCGTGGATAGTAGAGACGTAGTCGGCGAAGCGGGAACTCCAGTCCCATCCCGTCCAGTCCGCGCCTCCCCAGCTGTTGCTGGCGATGTGGGCCTCGTCCCCGCTGTCGACGAAACCGTCGTATCCCTCGGTAACGAAAATCATGGCGGTGTAGAGCCCCATCTGTGCAAAGGGATCGGTTCCGCCGAAGTTGTTCCCCGAGCCGATGATCTTGGCTCCAGGGGCCATCCCCTGCAGGACAGGCCCGACCGCGCCACCGCCCGTAATGCCTTGGCCAGCGATGGCGGAGGTCACCCACGTCCCGTGGGCGCCATCGGCCCCGGGGCCGTTGAAGTCCCCATGGAACACGACGAGGTCCCCGTCTCCCGGGACCAGGTTGGCGGAGGGGGTCGCACCAATGCTGGCCCAGACGTCAAAGTTGTCATCGTTCAGGAAGACCTGCATCGTGAAGTTCAGGACGTCAATCTGGCGAGACGCGTAGGGTAGCTCCCGTACGCCGTCGGATATGAAGGCGATGACACCGCCAGAGATGTCCTGGATGCCGTCCAGGTCGAGGTCCTGGTAGACTAGCTCGGCCTCAGGATCGAAGCCAGCCCACGAGGGGTTGATGAAGGCCCGCTTCTCGTCGCCCAGGGCGAAGTCGTGATCGAGGTCTACAAGGACGCTGTCGAAGGGCGGGCCAGCCCCCGTGTCGTTGAAGAGTATGAGTCCCGGCCTCTCATCCCACAGTGCCAAGAGGCCGTCGTCGGGGTGGAAGCCCACGCGGACCTCCTCCCCTATCGTCAGGCCAGGAACGCCGGAGGCGTCCCATGTCAGGGTGTCAGTGGCGTTGCTCCACTGGACCGACGGGGTGCCAGCGAGATCCACTACAGTCGTACTGTAGCTAGTGTTCACGTACCACGAGTTGCTTCCGGAGTTGCTCCCGTTAGCGAGGGTCGGGTTGGGCTCGCCGAAGACCAGGTAGTCATTCAGCGAGGCGCCATCGTACACCACTGGGTGAAGGAAGTAATCCGACCCTGCGTCAGTAATCCTGTAAGTGACGTTGAACAGGTCCGGATGGGCGAAGTCCTGGCCGGTGTCGAGCACGGCCACACGGACGCCCGTCCCGTCGAAGCCCAAGGCGTGAGCCTGGTCGGCCTTGTGGATGACGGTCTCATCCTCATCCACCGGAACCATAACACCAGGACCGCTCCTGACCTCCATCCAGGTGGGGACGTCGTTGACAATGTCAAGATGGGCCTCTGGAAGGTCGAGGGTCTCGACGAACGCCTGAACCTCAGTGCGGGAGGGCTTCGACCTGGGAATAGGCACACTGTCAGCTGTCACCGCGGTCGCGTCTTCCGGCGTCTGTGAGATATCACTCCCCAGGCCTCCAGCGGCCAAGCCGCCAAGAGTAACTAGACCTGAGAAGAGCATGGAGATCGCGAGGACAACACTCAAGGCTTTCGAGAATGTGCTCAAACTCATTCGAACCAGTCCCCCTACGAGGTCCCTGGGCCAAACCCATCGTAGCCCTGGGCGAGCTGGGATACTTGGTTTCGACTAAATACCTTTGCCAAGATCCTGGATGGTCAGCTGGTCTCCAAGGCGGCCACCAGATCGGGGTAGCGAGACACGAAGTAGTCCCGGGCTCCCTCTAGGATGGTAGGCCTCCACCAACCAGTATGCTTGGTGTACCAGCTTACGACATCCTGCACGGAGGATTCGAAGCCGTGGGCCGGTTCCCAGGCCGTGGCCTTGGTGAGCTTCTGACCGTCGACAGCGTGGCTCTTCACATGGCCCGGCCGGTCCTCCACGAGGGAGATCAAGTCCCGGGGCTTCCCCAAGGCGTCCAGAACGGCTTGGGCGACTTCAAGCGTGGACCTGCGCTCCCCGGTGCCGATGTTGAAGACCTGGCCCGAGAGGCCCTCCGACTCAAGGAGCGTCACCAAAGCTCGACAGTGGTCCTCCACGTGGATCCACTCCCGCTGGTTCCTCCCGGTGCCGTAGACTGGGAGGGGTTGGTCCAGCATTGCGCATATGGTGAATAGCGGGATGGCCTTCTCAGGATGCTGCCAGGGGCCGTAATTGTTGACGCAGCGCGTTATGACAACTGGCAGGCCGTAGGTCGTGTGGTAGGAGTAGGCCAGGCGATCCGCCCCCGCCTTGCTGGCGGCGTATGGGGACTTAGGCTGCAGGGGAGCGTCCTCCTTGCAGGGCTGGTCCCCTGACTCGCCGTACACCTCGTCGGTGGAGATGTGGATGAATTGGTCCACCTCCGCCTTGCGGGCGGCCTCCAAGAGGACGAAGGTGCCGTATACATCCGTGGTGACGAAGGTGCCGGCCTCGAGGATGGACCGGTCCACGTGAGTCTCCGCTGCGAAGTGAACTAGGCTATCGCAACTCCCCAGGGCCTCGCTCACGACCTGTGGATTGCAGACGTCCCCCTTGATGAATTCCACCCCACAGGACTCGACGAGGTCTAGGATGTTGGCTAGGTTGCCAGCGTAGGTAAGCTTGTCGAGGACGACGACTTCGTAGTCCGTCTCATCGGCTAGGAGTCGCGTGAAGTTCGCACCGATGAAGCCCGCTCCCCCCGTGACCAGCAGGCGACCCATCGAACCAGCCACGGGGAATCGTTGTATAAACTTTCTCTCATGCTTCGGGAACCCTTTTAGACATAGCCTCCTTCTCTCGACCGTGGCACGGCTCCTGGTAGTCGGTGGCCTCAGCCTCCTCGGCCAGTATGTGGTCCCGGAGGCCAGGAGCCGCGGACACGAGGTGTGGTCTACCTCCCGCTCACCTCAACCCCCCGGGGAAGGCGTGCATCGCTCCACCGCTGACCTAACCGATGCCGATTCTCTTCTGCAGGCCTTCGAGGACTCCTCGCCCGAATACGTCATCCTTTGCGCCGCTCTGACCGACGTTGACTACTGTGAAGATCATCCGACGACCGCGGAGCGCACAAACGTGGAAGGTCCGAGGATGGTGGCAGAACTGTGCCGTAAGCGAAGCGCTCGCCTACTGCACGTCTCCACCGACTACGTCTTCGACGGCGAGGGAGGCCCGTACGATGAAGGGTCAGAGGGGAGGCCGCTGAGCGTCTATGGCCTGAGCAAGTGGAGTGGAGAGAAGGCGGTCCTGGAGACACACTCCGACAGCGCCATAGTACGGATGTGCGCTCTCTACGGCTGGAACCACGCAAGGCAGAAGGAGAACAGCGTGACTTGGATCGTCCACAAGCTGAGGCGAGGCGAGTCCGTCCCCTTGTTCACGGACCAGAGGGTGTCCCCGACGTACGCCCACGACGCGGCGTCGATGCTACTGGACCTGGCCATCACCGCTGAGACCGGCGCCTTCCACCTGGCGCCCGCCGACTGCGTCACCCGATTGGAGCTGGGCGAACTCATCTGCCGGGTCTTCCACCTGCCGCACCACCTCCTGCAACCAAGCTCCCTCGCCGAGGCCCACCTGAAGGCGAAGCGTCCTGGCCACTCCTGTCTGACCTCGAGCCGCCTCGAAGAAACGCTAAATAGGTCCATCCCTCCTCTCCAGCAAGCTCTCGAACACATGCGGGATGCGGAATGAAGGGTGTAGTACTCGCCGGAGGTCACGGGACGCGGCTCCGACCGCTAACCCACACGGGGCCCAAGCAGCTGATTCCCATAGCCAACAAGCCCAACATCCTCTACTGCATCGAGGACCTGAAGGCCGCAGGAATCGAGGACATCGGCGTCATCCTGGGCGACATCATGCCCGAGAGAGTGCGGGACCTCCTGGGCGACGGATCGAAGTATGGCGTTAACATCTCCTACATCGTCCAGGGAGCCCCGAAGGGCATCAGTCACGCCATCGCCTGCGCAGAGGAGTTCGTCGACGGCGACCCCTTCTGTGTCTACCTTGGGGACAACGTCCTCAAGGGAGGCATTGCCGACATGATCGAGGAGTTCCTGAGCGAGGAGTACGACGCTAGCGTAATGCTCTGCCACGTCCCCAATCCCGAGAAGTTCGGCGTGGCGACCCTGAACGAGAGAGGCGAGATCACCTCCCTGGTGGAGAAGCCCAAGGAGCCGGAGACTGACCTGGCCCTGGTGGGGATCTATCTCCTGAGGGACAGCATCTTCCCCATCATCCAGGACCTGAAACCGTCGTGGCGAGAGGAGTTGGAGATCACCGACGCCATCGAGAACCTTCGCAAGGGTGGGGGACGAGTCAGGGCCCACATCGTCCAAGGCTGGTGGAAGGACACCGGCAAGCCGGAGGACATTCTGGAGGCCAACCGTCTTCTCTTGGACGACATCGGGAGGAGCATCGAGGGCGAAGTGGAGAAGGGGGCGACGGTCGAGGGTCGGGTCCGCATCGAGGCGGGCACCGTGGTGAAGAGCGGGAGCGTCGTCAGGGGCCCGACGGTCATCGGCAGGGACTGCATCCTTGGACCGGACACCTACGTGGGACCCTACACCTCCGTTGGGGACGGCTGCAGGCTCCTGGGAGCGGACATCGAGGCGTCCATAGTCATCGGGGAGAGCGTCATAGAGACCCCCAACAAGATTGTGAACAGCCTCATCGGCCGTCACACCACCATTCGGTCGTCCAACAATCGCGTGCCGAGGGGTCACGAGTTGATCGTGGGTGAGAACAGCACTCTGATATTATAGCTAGAATCCTTAAGTGGACACCGACCATCCGTTCAGGCAATGAGGGCACTGGTTACGGGGGGAGCCGGCTTCATCGGGAGCAATCTCGTGGATGCCCTGGTCCTCGGCGACCACGAGGTGTTCGTCCTGGATAACCTCGAACCAGGAGTTCACCGCAAGAGGCCCGCATACCTGAACCCTGGGGCCGAGTACTTCTGGAAGGACGTACGCGATGCTGAGGCCGTCCGCGAGGCCCTCCAGGGAGTGACGCACCTCTTCCACCTGGCGAGCCTCATCGACGTGGAGGAGAGCATGCGGGAGCCCGCGAGGTACGCCGACGTCAACGTCCGGGGGACTGCGACCCTGCTGGATGAGGCGGCGAAGCAGGATTCGCTGGAGCGGATGGTGTTGGCCTCCTCCGTGGCCGTCTACGGAGAGGGGTCCTACAACTGCCTTGAGTGTGGTCCTGTGGAGCCATTGGGCAGGCCTGAGGAGCAGCTGGAGAGCGGCGAGTGGGAGGTCCGTTGTCCACAGTGTGGCCGCCCTCTTGAGCCCCGAGCCACCTCCGAGGAGAAGCGGCCAGCCCCGCTCTCCACCTACGGCATCACGAAGCTCACCCAGGAGATGCTCTTCGAGGCGGCGGCCAGGCACTTAGGGAAGCCAGCGGCGATCCTAAGGTATGCCAACGTCTACGGCAGGCGGCAGAGGCCCGGTCCCTACTCTGGCGTCTGCGTCACCTTCCACTCCCGCATGATGGAGGGCGAGGGGGTCGTGGTCCACGAGGACGGCAAGCAGTCCAGGGACTTCGTGTCGGTAGATGATGTCGTGAGGGCTAGTATCCTGGCTGCGGAAGCGGAGAAGCCTGGTGTCACCGTCGCGAACATTGGGACGGGAGGCCCCACCACGGTGCTCGACCTGATTCCCATCCTCCGCGAGATCACCTCCAGCGATGCACCGGCTGTGATGAACGGTACCCATCGCCAGGGAGACATCAGGCACCTGTGGGTGGACAACGCTAGGGCGAGGCGGGAGCTGGGCTTCACGCCGACCACCGACCTCCGCCAGGGGTTGGAGGCGACCTTCAGGCAGTCATCCTAGGTCACGGTTACGAAGAACTGCACCCTCCGGTAGTAGTCCGAGAAGTCGCCATCCCTGAACAGAAGGGGTTGTACATGCCAGGAGCCCGCTGTGTCGATGGAGAAGGTGTAGTTCTCGGTCCACTCCTGCTCGTGGTCCAGCGTGAAGTTGAACCAGTCCATGCTCCGGCGGCTCAGCTCCACGGTCTCGTTCCGCTCCGAGGAGGCGTTCCACACCCACATGACCTCCACCAGGTCCACTCGGATGGTGTAATCCACCGTCTCAAACTCGTGGTTGGCCACGAGCAGGATGACGGTCCCCTCCTCAGAGACGTTGAGTTGCGTGGGGTAGTCCGTCAGCAAACCTCCAGGCCCCAGGATTCCCAACTCGGTGAACTTCTCGCCGGGGCGCGGCGTCGTCACCACGTAGGCGAGGACGGAGGCGGAGAACACTATGCTGATAACGAGGGCGATGGTGAGGGCCTTGTCGAGGTTGGAGTACTCCCCCCATTTTGGGGCCCGAATCTCGATGGTGACAGAGAGCCTCTTCTCTACGGGCAGTCGCATCCGCCGGACGTAGGCCACGACGCTGAGGCCCAGGGTGAAGATGAGGATGGAGACGACGATGGGCACTAGGAAGATGCCGAAGGGGGTGAAGTTCAGGAGGAGGCCTATGAGGGGGACCACGGCGATGCTCAAGCCGAAGCTCAGGGCAATCCGCACGATCCAGTCTATCTCCTCTTTGTCCGGGAAGAGGGCGGCCACCAGCACGTAGCCCGGGAAGAAGATGACCATTGGGATGGCGATGGGGAGGCCCTGGCCGAAGAACAGGATGATACCGCCGAGGACGGCCACGTAGACATCGGCAACGAGGAGGTCCCAGGGCCTCGCCTGGAGGTGGAGCTTCACCGAGCCTTCCTATCTGGCATCCCTATATAGACTTGGCGGCATACGTGATATCCCTATCGATAACCGTCCCTCAACCAACATTTCCTATGATGGTGCATCGAAGAACTCCTCGGGTGGTCCTGCGGACTGGATGAAGCATCGATGGTACGTGGTACTCGCCGTGGCCGTGGTGATCACGGCTGCCGTCGCAGGTGTGCTCCTTCTCCGCCCCGCGTCCATGCCCGCTCCCCTCAGAATCATCCTGATGATAGGGGATGGGATGGGTACGGCCCACATCGCTGCCGCTCGGCACTCCGCCGACCCACCTCTGAGTCTGAACATCGACAACATGAAGTTTGGCGGCTTAGTAACCACTCACTCGGCCAACAGTGTCGTGACCGACTCCGCGGCGGCCGCCACGGCCATGGCTACCGGATACAAGACCGACAACGGCATGATAGGCGTCCTTCCGAACGGCTACCGCCTGGTGAACATCGTCGAGCGTGCTGAATCCCTTGGACTCTCCACGGGCCTCGTTACGACGACCAGGCTCACTGACGCGACGCCAGCCGCCTTTGCCGCTCACGTGACCTCGAGGAACATGGAGGACGTGATCGCAGATCAGATGACAACTTCGGACATCGACGTTCTGCTCGGAGGTGGGAGCATGCACTTTCTCCCCGCCGGCCATCCGGACAGCGTTCGAGGAGACGCGCGGAACCTCGCTCAGGAATTCATCGATCAAGGCTACGTCTACGTGGATGGGAGGGGAGACCTACTGGCAGCCAGGGATTCGGATTCCCTCCTTGGTCTCTTCACCCCAAGTCACATGGCTTACGAGAACTCGAGGAACGTCTCGGCTGAACCCTCTCTGTCGGAGATGGCTTCCGTGGCCATCGACATGCTCAACGGTGACCAGGATGGCTTCTTCCTCGTGATTGAAGGCGGGCGAATAGACCATGCTGCCCACGATAACGATCTCGAGAGCGTTGTGGGCGAGATGATGGCATTTGACCTCGCCATCGGCGTGGCCCAGAACTTCACCCGTTCTACCGATCGAACGCTCGTTATCGTAACGGCAGACCACGAGACCGGTGGCCTAACGGTCCTGTCCCCTTCGCAGGGCGGCACTCTCAGCGTCTCGTGGAGCACCTCTGGTCACACAGCGGTGCAGGTTCCCATCTTCTCAGAGGGTAGCCAGGCATCACGGTTTTCTGGATTCCTGGACAACGACGATATCGGTGAACGGCTCTTCGCGATCCTGAATCTGCCCAGGCAGGTATCACCCCAACAGGGGGTGTTGTCTCCGGACCTTATCCTTCCGACAGCGAGCCAGGTTGTCGCGTTGACACTCCATCGCTTCATGGATTGATTCCGATTCAGGGCGAGTGCCAAGACCCTTTAGCAGACGGAGAACATTAGCACCAGCGACATGCTGAAGGTTGGAGACAGAGCACCGGAGTTCCATGCTAAGGACCAGGATGATGAGGTCTTCCGCTTGAAGGATTATCGCGGCCGGTGGATCGTCCTCTACTTCTACCCGAAGGACGAGACGGCCGGCTGCACCGCCGAGGCATGCTCCTTCCGGGACTCCATGGAGGTCTTCAGGTCGGCGGGTGTCGACGTCGTAGGGATCTCCACCCAGTCGCCGGAGTCCCACAAGGCCTTTGCAGAGCATCACGGGCTCAACTTCCGGTTGCTGGCAGATGATGACAAGCAGGTCTCCCGCCTCTACGGGACCCTAGGAGTCCTCGGATTGAGCAGGCGAGTGACCTACATCGTCGACCCCGAGGGGTTCATCGCGGAAGCCTACAGGAGCGAGGTGAGGCCCAAGAGCCACGTGGAGCGGGTCCGCGAGGTTCTGGGAGCCCGTGGCGCCACCTGAGATCCTAGGTAGTTAGGGTATTTACTCCGAGGGTTCATCCCTAAGCGATGAGGGCGTGGGATGTCGCCGTCGTCGGGGGTGGGATCCTCGGTACCTGCGCTGCCTACTGGCTTGCCTCTCGCTTCGACGCCCACATAGCGGTGCTGGAGCAGGAGGCGGAGGTAGCCCAACACGCCAGCGGGCGGAACACTGGGGTCATCCACAGGCCCTTCTACCTGGAGCCCGGAACGAGCCGACTGTTCACCCGCTCGTCGCTGCTGTCGTTCGACCTGTGGCGAAGCTTCGCTGAGACGAGGGGCCTCCCGTGGAGGGAGACCGGTACCCTGAAGGTCGCCACGAGGCAGCAGGACGTGAGACAGCTGGAGAAGTACGTGCAATGGGCCTCCGAGAACGGGATGGAGGAGGATGAGGTGGAGCTCCTTGACTCCCG
>JABAOD010001247.1_pt5 | contig 14661 bp, 12 predicted proteins | sample 7062151 | NCBI WGS metagenome assembly JABAOD01 (sample SAMN14538626, study PRJNA623070) | marine sediment metagenome | biome: marine biome [ENVO:00000428]; feature: marine pelagic biome [ENVO:01000023]; material: deep marine sediment [ENVO:00002113] | place: India: Gulf of Khambhat ... | reverse complement strand
TCTAGGCCAACGTAAGAACGGACGTAATTACATTTGCGTCCCTTCTATTTACACTTCTGTCCGAAGTTCGTGTCCCCAAACGCCACTAATCTTGTCCCTAAAAGCCATTGAAATGTGGGCGATCTCTACTAGGATNNAGGATGGGTTGGACGATCAACACTTCCCCCGGGGCGAACGAATGAAAAGTGCCAAAGACCTGAACTACCGCTTGCATCATCTTTGTATCTACGACGACAAGCCGCGCGAGAACATGTGGCCCTACCTGCGCTGGCATCACGGCATTACCAATTATTTCAGCGGTGCCGTGTTTCACGTGACCGGCGAAGGCCACTCGGACTATACGTTTTTCGGTTGCGGCGGACGGGCCTACCAGATTCAGATCGAGGCGCCACCGTTCCAGTTCGAATACGAGCGCAACTGGTGGGCCGATCACGGCCGTGGCTACAACCACATATGCTGGATCACGTCGGACGCTCGCGCTTCGATGGAGCAGCTGCTGGCCAACGGCGCGACCGAGGTGATGCCGTTCGAGGAATTCCCGACCTACGACGGCTTCGTCGTCCATGACCCCGAAGGCCGTTGGGTGGAGATCATGGAGTACACGGACGAGACGTTTCGCGTGCAGGAATTCACCAATGCGCCCTCCGGCGAGTGCGGTCTGCAGATAGTCGGCAATTCGGAGGTCTGTTCCGATGTCGAAGCGATGACCGAGTGGTACCAGAAGGTCATGGGAATGCACATTCTCGAGGAGTTCCGTTCGAACGGGTACCACGAGGTCGTTCTCACCGACGATGATTACGACAGCGTCGAGCGCCGCTCGCTGTTCGTGTTGCACAACGCTCGCCACGAATTCGAGAAGCAACACCAGGAGAAACACGGTCCATACATCAGCTCGATCATCTACCAGGCGAAAGACGTTCAGCGCGCCTGGGACGATGCGTTATGGGCCGGCATGCAGGAACTGACGCCGCCGCAGACTGACCCGCTGACGGGCCTGCAAACAGCCTACCTGCGCGAACCCTGCGGCGGCAATGTGCTGACGCTGACCGAAGAGTACGCGCCATGATCCTCGGCTTCGCCCATCCGGCGCTCGTGGTACCCGACCTCGAGAAGGCAAGGGCCTTTTATGAGTCCATGTTCGGCTTTCGGCATTTTTGCGACGAAGGCTGGAGCAACAATCCGACGATCGACCGGGCGATAGGGACCTCGGGCTCGTCCTGCCGGGGCTGCACACTGGCCGGCCACAATTGCTACCTCGAACTGTTCGAATTCGACACACCTGGGCCCGATGGTGCAGATCCGGCAAGCCTGGGGCCGCACGAACCGGGTATTCGCCACCTCTGTTTTCATGTCGATGATGCCCGCGCCGAGTGCCAGCGCTTGCTGGCACTGGGCGGTTCGACACTGGGAGAGCCGACCGAGATCGGCGGCGGTGCCTTTCTCGTCTATTGCCGCGATCCGTTCGGCAACATCATCGAACTCGCCGAGCTCGCAACAGCGAACGACGACCCGCGCAAGCTGCCTGGCGTTAATAAGCTCGGGGATTACGCGGGATGACCGACATGTTTTCCCTCGCCGGCAAGCGCGCCTTCATAACGGGAGGCACTTCAGGCATCGGCCGTGCTGTCGCGGAAGCGTATGTCCATCAGGGTGCGATCGTCATTGTCGCGGACATTACGGATGGTTCGGCAGTGGCAGAGGAGATCGGTGCACGATTCGTGCATGTCGACGTCTCCGATGAACAAAGCGTTGTTACGGCACTCGCCAGGGCCGTCGAGCAATGCGGCGGTGATCTCGACATCGTCGTGCTCAATGCCGGGGTTGGCGATGTCGGGCCGACGTTCGAAGACACCGAGCAGCACATGCTCGAAAAAGTGACGAAGATAAATCACTGGGGTGTACTGTACGGTCTCAAGCACGCGCCTCGGCACATGAACGATGGCGGCTCTGTAATCTCGACGTCTTCGATGGCCGCTTTTATCAGCCTTCCGGGTGCGGGCGTCTACTCCGCCGGAAAACGAGCAGTCACAAGCATGACGGAGATGGCGGCACTCGAACTCGGTGCACGTGGCATCCGAGTTAACTGCGTCTGTCCCGGGTATACGGCCACCGCATTGGGCAGCGGCGAAGAAGGCGAAAAGATATGCAAGGCCTTCACCGCGCTGGGCCGCGTCGCGACCGTTGACGATCTCACCGGCCTTTACGTATACCTGGCCAGCGACGCAAGTGCCTACATGACCGGTCAGTCTCTGAAAGTGGATGGTGGCTGGAGCTGCGGACCAACCGGAAAATTGCTGGAACTGGTCACCGGCGACGCCTCGTCGCCGGGATAAATCCGTCAGGTCGTGCGCGACGTCAACCATATCGCTTCGCGCGTGTCCGCGATCACGATCAATGTGATCTGCATCACTTATTACAACATCATGCCACTGGTGCTGGGGGGTGCCGCCGAGAGTCGAGGCCTGCTTGAAGATCAGCTTGGCTTCGCCGCAGCCGCGTTCATGGGCGGTCTCGCGCTCATCAATTTCGCGGGATTCGCCTGGTTGCGGCGTTATGACTGGCGGATGCTGGTGCTCGGCGGAAACACACTGGCCGCGCTTGCATTCATTGCTCCTGTGTTCTACTTCAGCGCCGGGACCTGGATTCTATGCAACCTCCTGGCCGGTGCGGCAACCGGCGTCAGTTACGGTGTCAGCATCGCCTGTCTCGGCGACACACGTGAACCTGAACGAAACTTCGCGCTCGCTTACGCTGCGCAGACCTTCCTCTCCGCAGGCCTCATCTTCATGTTGCCTCGAATCGCTGTTTACTATGACCTGTTCGTCATCGGCCAGGGAGTTGCCGCCGCGTTGTCGACCACAGGCATTGCGCTGATTTTCATCCTGCCGAGGCGTGGTACCAAGACCGGCGTTGTTGCCCGTGATCGCAGTGCCGGGCAGATCAACGTGCCACGGTCGGTGCTTATCATGGCTCTGCTGGTGCTGATGCTGAATGTCATGGCTGAAGGGGCAATCTGGGCATTCATCGAGAGAATTGCCATCTCGGGTGGTCTGACGACGAACTTCGCCGCAACGGCGATGGCTTTCTCATTTTTCGCGTCGGGCATCGGCTCTATCGCCGCAGCGACGATGGGACGGCGCTTCGGCAGTACGCGGCCGTTCGTGGTGGCCGTTGTTCTGTCGATCAGCTCGGTCTGGGTTCTCTGGGCCGGCGACACCGAGACGATCTTCTTTAGCGGCGTCATGTTGTTTGCGCTGGCATGGAACCTGGGGTCACCGTACCGTATGGCGTTGGCGACACGCGCGGACAGTTCGGGTCGGTTCTCGACGTTCGTGCCGGCAATGCAGACGCTCGGGGCAGCGCTGGGCCCCGCGTTCGCCGGGCTGCTGGTCGTCAACGGGTCATTCACGCTCGTTTATGTCATGAGCACATCGGCCTGGCTATTGACGCTGGTATTGTTTATCGCCGCAAACCGGCGGCTGCGCGATAGCTAGCCATTTCGTTTGCACCCGGGCATCGAGCACAGCATTTCGAAAAGCAGGTTTGCAGCAAGCAGGGACGTATTGCCGAAGGGGTCATAGGGCGGTGATACCTCGACGAGATCACAGCCGACCAGGTTAAGTCCAAAGCACCCGCGGATAATCTCTACACCTTGCGACGCCATGAGCCCGCCCGGCTCGGGCGTGCCCGTGCCGGGCGCAACCGAAGGATCCAGGCCATCAATATCGAAGCTGAGGTAGGCCGGTGTCTCACTGCCGATCATCTCACGCACTTCATTCATGAGCGGCGCAAGCGATTTGTACCAGCACTCCTCGGCGGTGACGACACGAACACCCTGCTCCCGCGACCAGTCGAAATCGTCGGCGGAATAGCCTGTCGTACGCAGGCCAATCTGCACCATCCTCTGCGGATCGATCAGGCCCTCTTCGATCGCCCGCCGGAATATCGTGCCGTGTGCAATTTTTTCCCCGAACTGGTGATCGTTGATATCCGCGTGTGCGTCGACGTGCACCACGGCAACCGGTCCGTGCTTGCGGGTGATCGCCCTGAGTATGGGCAACGTGATCGTATGATCACCGCCGACGGTTGCCGGTTTTGCGTCGTGGCTGAGCAGCTCGTCGAAAAAAGCCTCGATGATCTCGATCGACTTCGTCAGGTTGAAACTGTTGAGTGCAACGTCGCCGACGTCCGCAATCTGGAAGGAATCGAATGGAGCCGCGCCTGTCGCCATGCAGTACGGTCGAACCATGACGGACTCGTTCCGGATCTGTCGGGGACCGAAACGCGCGCCTGTACGATTACTCGTGCCTGTATCGAGACCCACGCCGGCGATGGCGATATCGAGGCCTGCGGCGTTGTCAACGGATGGCAGCCGAAACATCGTCCCGGGCCCCGCATAGCGCGGCATCTCGTTGCCGCCCAGCGGTTGATTGAAATCGCTCATGAACCGAGTCTAGCCCGATATTCCTTCGGTGTCTGTCCTGTAACGCGCCGAAATGTTCGATACAGATTGGCCGGATCTGAATAACCGACCAACGCCGCCACCTCATTGGCGGGAAGCGTGGTCTCGCCAAGGTAACGCTGTGCCATAGCAAGACGAAATTCCGTTACGACTTCCTGATAAGTCGTTTGCTCTTCCTTCAATCGGCGCCGCAGGGTACGTGTTCCGATATGCAGTTTCTTCGCCATAGCATCCATGTTCGGCACCTTGCCGGGCTGGCTCGCGAGCTGCCGATGAATCTCGGCCACCAACCCGGCCCTCAGGTTAAGTACCTCGAGCAGGCGTTCACATTGCACGTTGCACAAAGCCGTAATCGACGCGTCAGCGTACTCGAGCGGCAGGTCGAGACGCCGGGTTGAAAAGACCGCTGCCGTTTCTGAATTATCAAAGCTCACCGTGCAGCCCAGGTGCTCCTCATAGTGCCGCCGCTCGCCGTTCGACCGGTAACCAAGGCGTACATGCTCGAAAAAGCTGCCGCTTTTGCCGATCATCTGGCACCACTGGTTCCAGCCGACGAGCCATTCCTGCACGATGTATCGCAGTGCCTCGTCGCTCATTTTCCAGCGGCCGCCTCTCGGGGTGGCTGTCATCTCCGAAGTCTCAGCTGACTCCGCAAGTGAGACGGTCAATAATGGGCCGAGCAGATACTGGAAGCGAATGTATCGCTGAAGGCAGTCGCGCAAGGTCGGGCTCGAGAGCAGAGCGTAACCCAGCACGCCATGTTCCAGCGGTGTCGTGCGCTCGCCAACCAGGAAACCGAGATCCGGGATATCTGAGTGCCTGACAGCCTGTTCGACGCCTGCCAGGTAACGCGACAAAGGAATTGACGCCTCGCGATCATCGAGTTCAGCGATATGTATCCCCGCCGCGGACAAGACGTCTTCGACCGGGTGGTCGAGCTCACGAAGGACGTCCACCAACTTGATCAGATAAATCGCTTTTGTCTGCTCAATCGGCAACGCAGCGTATCCTGCACCACACTCCTGGCTACGATACACTGAATTCGATCGACCAGGCATAGGCGGACCATGTTCGAACGCGGCAGCACATTGGAATCCCGAAGCGCCGAACAAAGCAAGATCACGGCGAACTGGATTATGCGAATGCGTGAATGCCTGAGCGACGTCGACCGGCAGGAATTCCTGGCCGATGCGCTGCGCTCGGTCGGCATTACGGACGGTGACCTCGCCGAGCGCCGCAACATCGAACAACCGCAGCTCGACCACTTGCTGCAACTCATTCTGCGAAAGGTACCTGACATCAGTTTGCGCATGTTTGCGCGTGCCGAGCTGTCTGATCTCGGTGTCATGGGTTATGCAGCGCTGAACAGCGGTTCTGTTGGTCGTGCGATCACGTTCCTGCGTGACTACATGGAACTCACGACGGATCGCTATGTGGACAAGATTGTCGTCGAAGATGAGATCGCATCAGTTTCGCCGTTGCCCCGAATGGCGCACATGCATGACTTCAATAATATTGCGGAGGACAGCCTCGCCGGCAACTGGCGGACGCTGACCTTGCTGACCGGTGACAGACTCGATCCAAGACTTGCGAGCGTGAGTTTCGATTTTCCGCCACCTCCTTACGAGCAGACCTTCTATGAAGTATTCACCTGCCCCGTGTATTTCAACGCGGAGCGCAACGAGCTGACCTTTCCCGCAGCCTGGCTCAAACTGCCGATCGCTTCGGGAAACCAGACGATGGCGGACGTCTGCACGGCAATGTGCGAACGACTATTGGGGGCGGGTAGCGCAGCGCGCGATACCACGCAGGTCGTGCGGCGCCTGTTGTTGAGTAGACCCGGGCGACGCATGTTTCGACTGGACGAGGCGGCAGCCGAGCTGCACTTGTCGACGTCGCAATTGCGCAAGCGACTGTACCGCGCGGGAACCAGTTACAAGAAGCTCGTACTCGAGATTCGCATGGCGCTCGCCCGACACTACCTGGAAGATACCAACCTGCCTATCCAGGAAATCGCCTACCTCCTCGATTACTCCCAGGCAGCACCATTCAGCCGTGCCTTCAAGACATACTTCGGACGATCGCCTGAAAAAGTACGTGAGGCATTAGCACCCGACCGACTCACGAAGTAGTCTCCCGGAACCGGTAGAAAATCGAGTTAACTCGGGTTATAATTTCCCCGCATCAGAAAACGTCGTCCAGACGCAGTCGCGGCCGGCGGGTCATAAATGTAATGGATAGGGTCAGAATTATCATTAACTGAGGCCCTGCTGGGTAGCAGAATACGACCCAGCGAAGAAGAAGCCACTTCAAGGGGGAACCCACATGAAAATCATCATCAGAATTGCAGCCATCACTGCTGCACTCCTGTCAGCAGCGGCGTTCGCACAGGAGCAACGTGCCATCGAGGAAATCACGGTCACGGCGCAAAAACGCGAGCAGGCGATTACCGACGTCAGCCTGAGCATTTCGGCATTCACCGGCGATAGTCTCCGCAGCAGCGGCGTCGAGAATGCCAAAGATGTGGCGAACCTGATGTCGAATGTCGACATCAAGGGCGCCTCACTGGGTGATGCCAACCCGGCTGTCACGATCCGTGGCGTAGGCATGAATAACTTCAATGGCAACAACAACCCGGCGGTAGGCGTCTACGTCGACGAAGTATTCCTGTCGTCACCCGCACTCATTGGTCTGGCAATGATGGACGTTGGGCGCATCGAGGTGCTGAAAGGCCCACAAGGCACTTTGTACGGGCGAAATGCTTCCGGCGGCGCTATCAATATCATATCGGCGAAACCAACCCAGGAGACTCAGGGCTTCGCGAACCTGTCTGTTGGCGATTACGACAAAGTGAAATTTGAAGGCGCCATCGGCGGCGCGTTAAGTGACACGATTTCCGGGCGCGTCAGCGCACTGTATGACCGACAAGGAGAGTCATTTCATACCAATCTTCTGAATGGTCAGGACTTCGGCGACTCGGAAAACACCGGCCTTCGCGGCCAGCTCGCTTATGACTCCGAACGACTCTCCTGGAACCTGACCGCGCAGTTCCAGAATCAGGATATGAGCAATTCACCGTTCACCAACTTTGGTTTGATCGATCCCGTGACCTTCGATCTGTGCGCGCCGGCATTGAACGGACAGGTGGATAACAGCCAGTGCGTTGATTTCCTCGGCTACTCGGATACCAGTGACAGCGATCCGTTCACCCACGAATTTCAAACCAGCCGAATGGCTGATCTGCGCATCGATTCTGATGTTGTCAGCGTCAATTTCAAACTGGATTACGAGTTCGATGCCATGACGCTGACCTCTATTACCGGATACATACAGCAGGACCGGGATTTTGGCGAGAACATCTGGTCAACACCGAATGAACTCTTTGCCGTCGTACACAACGAAGAGATCGATCAGCTGTCACAGGAGCTCCGGCTCAGCGGAGATACGGAGCGCGCCACGTGGGTTGCCGGGCTCTTCTACTCGGTCGATAACTTCGATTCGCTCAACACTGCCAATTCAGCGGACATCGTGGGTGCATTTTTTGGCCTCGATCCATTAATCTGGACAACGGATCAGGAGACCACCGCATTGGCGGCTTTCGCCAGCGCTGATTGGCACCTGACCGATGCCATGACCCTGGTGACGGGTGTGCGCTTTACTTCTGAAGAGGTGGATTTTGCCGGCGGCACCGACGGCATTTTGGCGGGTTTTGGCGATGNNATGTCATCCCCTTGACCTTCGTTGACACGAAATTCGATGACGATGCAGTTTCTTACCGCCTGGCGCTTGAATATCGACCCAATGATGACTCTCTCTGGTACGGCTCGGTGTCGACAGGCTTCAAGAGTGGCGGATTCTTTGGTGACTTCACGTTCGATAACAGTGAACTCACGCCATTCGAGTCAGAAACGGTCACCGCGTTCGAGGTTGGAACGAAAACGACGTTTGCGGGCGGGCGTGCGCAGTTCAACGGTGCGGCCTTCTTCTACGATTACGAAGACATTCAGACCATTGTTCCGTCCGCTATCGGCTTCAGACTGGCCAACATGGAAGGCGCCGACATCATGGGCCTGGACCTGGAGCTGTTGGCACTGCCCACCGACAATCTCGACTTGCGCTTCAGCATTGGCTGGCTGGATACGGAGGTCAATACGAACCCCAACGGCCTGCAGGCATCGTTTGATGGCAACCAGTTACCGAACGCGCCCGAATTGCAGTACACCATTGGCGCACGTTACGAGGTCCCTGTCTCATCGTCCTGGAGCCTGGCTTTGCAGGGTGACCTGAAATACACCGACGAGATGTTCCGCGAGGCCACCAATTTTCCAGTGAACTTCACGGACGACTATACGGTGGTTAATGCGAGAGCATCTCTGCTACAGACTGCAGGAAACTGGGAAGTGGCACTCTGGGCCACCAATCTCTTCGATGAAGACTATTTCCAGGAAGCGTTCTCATCAGCGGATATCCTCGGTTCACTGGCGAAGTTCCCGGGCGAGCCGAGAATCTGGGGACTGTCCGTCAGTTATTCGATGGAGTAGGCGGCCTCATGACCGAGTCCACACAAAAAAACAAAATCGATAAGGGCTCGGTCATTCTTGGGGGAGTCATTGTCTCGGCAATTGGCGCGATTTTTTACAACACGCTGCCAATGTATCTTGGCGCCGCACAGGATTACCGTGCACTCGGCAATGAACAGATCGGTCTGATCGGGACATTCTTCTTTCTCGGCTACACGCTCTGTTCGTCCAGCGCTTTTTTCTGGATTCGAAAAGTTGACTGGCGAGTCGTCAGTTACTCGGCTGTTGCCATTGCCGCGTTTGGATTGTTGATCGCGGGCGGTAGTTCGAGCTACGCGACGCTGCTGGCAGGCATATTCGTTGCGGGGTGTGGTTTTGCAGGTATCTATGGGGTCGGTACGACACTATTGAGCGACACCAGTAATCCGGCTCGATGGTACGGTGCGAAAATAACAGCTGAAGCCGCGATCGGCGTGGTTTTATTGATCATTTTGCCCGCGGTCGTATTGCCGCGCTGGGGCTTCGTTGGGCTTGGCGCCGCGATAATCGTAGCCCTGGTACTGCTCGCGCCGTCGATTCTTTTGCTGCCCGCAGCGGGCGCACGGGGCGAGCCGACGGAAGATCTGGCTCAAGGCTTTGTCGATCGGCAATCGGTCTGGTTTGCGCTAATCGCTTGCTCGTTGTTCATGTGCGGGCAGACGGCAATATGGGGATTCGTCGAGCGCATCGGATCCGGTGCGGGATTCGACCCTACGCTTGTCGGCGTACTGCTGGCCGTTTCGCTCACGTTCGCTGTCGCCGGTTCGCTTCTCGCGGCATGGATGGGCGGCCGCTTCGGCTGTCTGAAGCCGCTGATCGGTGCTCATCTTGTTTTCTTTGCGGGCCTCGCGGCATTAACGCGCTCGCAAACATTCGAAGCCTACGCCCTCGGCGCATGCCTCGTGATGTTCTCGGTTGGCCTCGGCATATCGTATGCAGTATCGACGATCGCGGAGCTGGATCCGGACGGCCGATTCGTCGTCCTGAGCGTGCCTGCGATCGGTATCGGCGTCATGTTCGGCCCTGGAATGGCAGGGATGCTCGCAGCAGACAGCGATTTCACACGGGTATTGGCATTCGGGTTCATCACATTAATGATCTCGTTATCCGCATTTACTTACGCTGAGCGCCACGGGCGCCGAATCTCCAGGCTGACAGAACAGAGAGACACACCATGAGTCACGCTAACGCAGTCGTCGCATCAGCCACGGCAACAGAAGACGTTCTACGGTTTCTCGACGGTGATGGCAGCCTCCTCGACAGCAATCACAACATCGACGATGAGCGCCTGGTGACTCTCTACCGGCAAATGTTACGGACCCGCGCTTTCGACGAGGCGACCATGCGCCTGCAACGCATCGGTCGCATTCCTGCCTACTACCCCTGCGCGGGACAGGAAACCCACGTCGCCGTGTCTTCCGCTCTCGACGACCGTGACTGGATCTTCAGCCAGTATCGCGAGCAAGGGGTTCGACTCGCGCGAGGAGTTCCGGTCCTGAATGAACTGGGATTGTGGCGCGGCATGCCCCATGCGTTCTGGGGCCCCGCCGAGTACCGCATAACGCCGATGAATGTGACTATCGGTACACACCTGCCGCAGGCAACCGGCTACGGCTACGGCGCCAAGCTGCTTGGCAAGGACGAAATATCGCTCGCCTTGTTTGGCGATGGCGCCACTTCCGAAGTCGATTTTCATGCGGCACTTAACTTCGCCGGCGTCTGGAAAACGCCAACCGTGTTCTTCTGCCAGAACAATCGCTACGCGCAGTCGACGCCGATCGAGCAACAGACCGCCTCGGAAACCCTTGCGCAGAAAGCCCAAGCTTACGGTATCGAAGGCGTACTGGTCGACGGCATGGATATCATTGCCGTGCATACGGCACTGGATGCGGCCGTGGCAAAAGCGCGCTCGGGTGGCGGCCCGACGATGATCGAGTCACTGTGTTACCGCTACACGCCACACTCGACGTATGACGGGACGCCCGTGTACCGCACGCGTGAAGAAGAAGCCGAGTGGAAAGAAAAGGATCCGCTCGTCCGTACCCGGGCCTATCTCCTCGGCCGCGGCCTGATTGACGAGGCATTCGATGAGCAAGTAACCGCGGAAATGCGAGCCGATGTTGACGCGGCGATCGACGAGCTGGAAGCCATGCCCTTGCCGCCACGCGACACCGCTTTTCGGGCAGTGCATCACAAGATGCCAGAGCGACTCATCGAGCAATTGCACGCGGAGCAGGCGGCAGCGGGTGAAGAGCTCTCGGTCATTGCGGATGACGAGCGCTTCACGCCTGGCGATGAAATCGAGCCCGAGGGAGAACGCAAGGCGCTGACATTGGTCGAGTCCTTGAATCTCGCGCTCGACCATGCAATGAGTGAACGAGACCGGACCGTCATCCTGGGCGAGGACGTCGGCCGTGAAGGCGGCGTGTTCCGTGTCACTGCCGATATGTACGAGAAGTACGGCGCGGATCGCATGCTGGATACGCCGCTTTGCGAACTCGGCATCATCGGCACTGCGATCGGCATGTCGTTGGCTGGCGTACGGCCAGTTGCCGAAATGGAATTTGCAGGGTTCGCGTTCACCGCATTCGACCAGATCATTTCGCACGTGGCTCGCTACTCCTGGCGAACCGTCGGCAAACTCCGCCTGCCGATGGTTATTCGTATGCCGGGAGGCGGCGGTCATGAAGGTTACGAAGGTCACTCGGACTCGACGGAGGCCCTGTTTGCCCACCTGCCCGGTGGCCTGCAAGTGGTCTATCCATCCAATGCAGCTGACGCGAAGGGCTTGTTGGCGGCAGCACTCGAGAGTGAGGATCCGGTCATCTTCTTCGAGCCGATCGTCAAGTATTTCACCCGCTACGATGATGTGCCGGTCGAGCATTACACGATTCCTATCGGCAAAGCGCGGATAGCACGCGCGGGGACCGATGTGACTATCGTTACTTACGGCAATACCGTCGACATTTCCGAAAAAGCTGCGGCGCAACTGCAGGATCAGGGAGTATCCGCCGAAGTCATCGACTTGCGAAGCATCAAGCCCTGGGACGAGCAGTGTGTCATGGAAAGTGTCGAGAAGACGGGTCGGCTGGTGGTCGTGCATGAAGCGGCCAAGAGCGGCGGCTTCGGCGCCGAGGTTATTGCGACGGTGATGGAAAAAGGCGGATATTTGCTCGAAACGCCACCCGTGCGCGTCGCACACGCCGACATGCCCTGGGCCGTCGCCAAACTCGAGCCGTATTCGATGATCAGCTCCGAACGCGTTGCTGGTGCCGTCCGCAAGGTCATGGAGGACTGAGCATGGCGAAGGAGTTCAGGCTTCCCGATCTTGGTTCCGGTCTTCAGGAGGGCCAGATCGTCACCTGGCTGGTCGAGGTCGGCCAAACCGTGACCACCAGCGACGACCTGTGCGAAGTGGAAACGGAAAAAGCCGTTATTGAAATTCCCGTGCCGTATGCCGGCACGGTACTGGAACTCAAAGCCGCCGCGGGTGACAGCGTCGAGGTCGGTTCGGTCATCGCTGTCTTCGGCGATGCGGGCGAATCGGCTGACACGGAGGAGCCTGTTGCGACAGCAGTGGAACAATCGCCAGAGCCGACGCCTGGTGTGCAGGCACCCGCGTCAGCGCCGACGGCCAGCCCGACGACCGCAACGGGTCGGGTCAAGGCGATGCCGTCCATACGGCGAATGGCGAAGGAGCACGATATCGATCTCGTCGGTATTGCCGGATCGGGCCGGCACGGCCAGATCACTCGCAAAGATATTCTGGCGATACTCGACACTCGACCGGAGGTCGCCGCGGCCCCAACAGTTAAATCGTCTGCTGCGGAATCCGATACGTCATCACAGTTCGAACCGTTCTCGATGATCCGCAAGACGATTTCTGAACGCCTGTCGAAATCCTGGCGAGAGATTCCCCACGTCTTCACTCGCATTGAGATCGATGCCACGCGACTTCTCGTCGTACGCAAAGCACTGATCGAAGAATTGGAAACCCGGATTCCGATCGAGGCCATCCTTGTCAAGGCCTGCCTGCCGGCGCTCAAGGAGTTTCCTGTGTTCAACGCCACGGTTGTGGACGACGGGACGGGATCGAGTTGCATAAGCACTACAACATTGGTCTCGCCGCCGACACCGAGACAGGGCTCGTTGTTCCCGTTTTGAAAGATGCCGATCGCCTCTCCTTGCGCGAAATGGTAGCGACGATGCTCGACTTGTTGCCCAGGGCGGTGTCACGGAAGGCAACGCCCGAAGAATTGTCCGGTTCGACCTTTACCGTCAACAACATCGGCGCTCTCGGCAATATTTCGGGCACGTCGATCATTCCGTATGGCACTACTGCGATCCTCTCGGTCAGCCGAGCTGTCGAGAGGCCGGTTGCGGTCGACGGCGCGGTTGAAATTCGCCCAATTCTCGAAGTCACCTTGTCCTTCGACCACAGGGCGATCGATGGCGGACTCGCGCAGCGCTTCATGAATCGTATTCAGGAAAACCTGGAAGAGCCGGTGAAAGCGCTGCTCTGACAAAGAGAGAGGGTCTTGTGGACCAGGCAATCAAAGACATGCTCGGGGTTTACGGCGTAACGCCAGAGACAGAGCGTTTTCTATCGAGCGAACAACGCATGTTTTTGAACGGCGAATTTGTCGCCAGCCACAATGCGGACACGATCGACGTTGTTGAGCCGTCGACCGGCACTTATCTGACACGCGTGCCGTCGGGGACAACGGCGGATGTCGACGACGCCGTCACGGCTGCACGAACAGCTTTGCGCGAAGGGCCCTGGTCCAAAATGAAGCCCGCGGAGCGGGAACGATTGCTGTTCAAGCTTGCCGACGCAATCGAGAGCGCTGCGCAAACGCTGGGAGAAATCGAAACCATCGATAACGGCAAGGCCATCGGTCCGTGCATCGAGATGGACATCCTGGGCGGCGCCGATTTACTACGATACATGGCCGGATTCGCCACCAAACTTGATGGCGCCACGCGACAGGTTTCCATACCCGGCGATCATATGGCCTGGACGTTTCGAGAGCCGGTCGGAGTCGTCGGCGCTATCGTCCCGTGGAACTGGCCGTTCAACATGGCGATGTGGAAGATGGCAGCAGCCCTCGCAGTCGGTTGCACCATGGTCATCAAACCGGCGCAACAAACGTCACTCTCGATGCTCTACTTTGCCCGAATTTGCGAGAAAGTCGGGATTCCCCCTGGCGTCATCAATATCGTCACGGGCCGCGGCAGCACGATCGGCGATTACCTGGCCAATCACGCCGGCATCGACAAAGTATCGTTCACCGGCTCGACGCCGGTTGGCAAGAGCGTCGGTGAAGCGGCCGGACGGGCTTTGTCCCCCGTGACACTCGAGCTCGGCGGCAAATCGCCGATGATCGCGCTTGACGATGCGGACCCGAAGGCCGTCGCCGCCGCAACGCGCTGGAGCGTGTACTTCAACGCCGGGCAGGTGTGTAGCGCCGGATCACGCCTGTATGCGCATTCATCCGTTTATGACAGTGTGATCGAGGAACTCGCCAGGATGACGGGCGCGATGAAAATCGCACCGGGCCTCGACCCGGAATGCGATATGGGTCCGGTCATCTCCGATTCTGCCCTGCGCGGTATTCTCGGTTACATCGAGACGGGAAT
>JABAOD010005003.1_pt1 | contig 14665 bp, 13 predicted proteins | sample 7062151 | NCBI WGS metagenome assembly JABAOD01 (sample SAMN14538626, study PRJNA623070) | marine sediment metagenome | biome: marine biome [ENVO:00000428]; feature: marine pelagic biome [ENVO:01000023]; material: deep marine sediment [ENVO:00002113] | place: India: Gulf of Khambhat ... | reverse complement strand
CGAGCTCTGGCTGAGCGACAACATCCAGCATGCCGAGCTGATGATGGCCCAGGGCATCGACGCCTCGTTCGACCTGTTCGTCGAGAACAAGCTCGAGGCCCTGGCGGGGCTGCGGCCGCGGCTGGTCAAGGACGTGGAGAGGCTTCCCGGCGCGCGTATCCTCGATGGCAGGTTTACCGCCGTGCAGCAGGCCATCGGCACCAAGCCCGACCGCAAGGCGGGCGCCGCCTTCCTGCACGATTTTGTCGAGGAGGCGAAGGCAAGCGGCTTCGTCGCCGGGCTCATCGAGAAGCACGGTGTGACGGGCCGGCTGACCGTCGCGCCGCCGGCGTGATTCGCGCGCGGGCTAGACAAAAATAATCAGCGGCAGAACCGCGTTGCTCACGGAGAGCAGGTAGTCGAAGACGGGCAGGCCCACGACGTAGAGCCCAATCAGGGCCAGCAGCACCAGGTTACCGTAGCGCGCGTTGTAGTAGCGGTATCGGGCCGCCAGCTCGCGGGGTAGAAAATAGGGCAGGATGTAGTGCCCGTCCAGAGCGCCGATGGGAAGCAGGTTGAAGATCATCAGCAAAAGGTTTATCTGCGCGAGATAGAGGAAAAAGAACTCCGGGCCGCGGTCGCTCAACGACGGTATCCCCGCCTTGATGCCCAGCACGTAGAAGTTGATGGTGAGGATCGCCAGAAGCAGATTCATGGCAGGCCCCGCCGCCGAGACCATCATTTCGGCCCAGCGCGAGTTGAAATTGCGCGGATCCGTGGGAACGGGGCGCGCGTAGCCGAAACCCACGAACACGACCATCAGAAGGCCCATGGGGTCGATGTGGACCAGTGGGTTCAGCGTCAGGCGCCCGGCCTTCTGGGCGGTGTCGTCACCGTAGAGCTTGGCAACCAGGGCATGGCCGAACTCGTGCAGGCACAGAGACATCACCAGCGCGATGATGACCATCACGAAGATGCCGATGTAGCCGTCGTAGATCAGATGAATCACTGGTCGCGCCTTGGCCCCGATTCCGGCGTATCGCGGCCGGTAACCCTACCACGATATGGCGAGCGTGAAGACCTGGTGGGTAGCAGCGATCGATGCAAGACCAGGCCCCGGCCGGCCCCGACGTCGTGAGAAACTCGAAGAAGAAGACCGCATTCGTGACCGGAGCGACGGGTTTTCTGGGACTGAACCTGGTCGAGGCGCTTTGCTCATCGGGCTACGAGGTCATCGCGCTGCATCGCGCCACCAGCGATCTGCGATTCCTCGAACGCCTCGAGGCCAGACGCGCCAACGGCTCGATCACCGACGCGGCAGCGCTGCGTAACGCCATGCCGGAAGGCGTGGACCTCGTTTTTCACGCCGCCGCCAATACCGGTGTCTGGGCTCGAAACAATGACGAGCAGACGCGCGACAACGTCGACGGCACGCGAACCATGCTCGAGGTCGCTCGCGAGAAGGGGGTGAAACGCTTCGTGTATACCTCGTCGATCACCGTTTACGGCCTCGAGGACGGTACCTTCGACGAGGACTCACCGCTGCTCGGTCTCGATTCGTGGGTCAACTACGTGCGCACCAAGGCTCTCGCGGACGAGCTGGTGCGGGCCGCGGCGGCAGCGGGGTTGCCAGTCGTGGTCATGCGTCCTGCCCACATCATGGGCCGGTATGACCGCAGCAACTGGGCCACGCTGGTACGCCTGGTCGCTCAGGGCAGGCTTCCCGGGATTCCGCCCGGCTCGGGCTGCTTCTGCCACGGGCGCGAGGTCGCGAGGGCGCACGTGCGGGCCGCCGAGCGAGGTGGCGATTCGGAAACATTCGTGCTGGGTGGGCCGCCGGCGAGCTTCGTCGAGCTCGTCCGGGTCATCGGCGAGGTCACCGGCAGGAAGGTGCCAAAACGCGCTTTACCCGAAGCCGTCCTGCGCATCGCGGGTCAGGTTTACGTGGCGGCGTCCGCGCTCACGGGCAAAGCGCCGCGCGGGACCCCCGAGGGGGTGGCGCTCGCCTGCCAGAATTTTCGCGTCGATGACAGCCGCGCACGCGGCGAGCTCGGCTACAGGCACGTGCCGCTACACGAGATGGTGCGCGAGAGCTACGCATTTCTGCGTGACGAGGGGCTTCTCTAATACAGACAATCGCGCTCATGCCGGCGACAAGGAGGAGTGAGACCGGCGTCTGCACCAGGTTCCTGTGGCGGGCAGAGTCTGCCAGGGTCGTCGAGGCGGCCGTTTCTCTTTCGTGACCGGATTCACCCCTGTCTCCGATAAAGGCTTCGCTTCCGGGAGCCGATAGATTCTCTTAATGACAGCCGATCCCGGCGACAGAGGCACGGGTCACCTCGGCGAACTCGGCCGCGTGATGCTTTCCGTCGCTCCGAAGGAGATCCTCCATGACGAATCATTCTTGTAACTACCGATGGCCGCTCGTCGTCGTTCTCGGTCTGCTCGTTGCAGGCTGCGCCTCCATGGGCGAGGACGAATGCCGGGTGGCCGACTGGCGCGCCATCGGCTACGAGGACGGCGTCAGCGGAAAGGCCGCCTCGCACCTGGGCGAACGGCGCGAGGCCTGCGCCGAGTATGGCGTTACACCGAACTTTGCGGCGTATCAGCAGGGAAGGGAAGAGGGTCTCCGGGAGTTCTGCACGCCCGCCTCGGGATACCGGCTGGGCCGAAACGGCCAGCCGTTCAGCGCGGTCTGTCCATCGGAGCTGCAGGCGGATTTTCACGATGCTTACAAGTCCGGTCGTGAGATCTACCAGGCTGCCGCCGTCGTGCGCGCGACCCGATCGAAACTGCGCCGCAAGCAACACGAGCTCGAGGAGATTCGCTCGAGTCTCACCAGAAAAACCAGCAAGCTCATCGCGCCCGACACGGCTGCGGAGCAGCGCATCGAGCTGCTGTTGAAAGTCCAGGAGCTCGCCTCGCGCAAGTCGGCGGTGGAAGATGAAATCAGCCGCTTGAGCGTCGAGCTCGATCAGCACAACGAGAGGCTCGCAGCGCTCGAGCAAACCTCGGTGTATTGACTCCGGGCCATGAGCCTGTTGCCTTGTGCTGCCCAGCGAACGGCCGACGCGCTTGGCCTGCTGGGAGCGGCAACGGGAATTTCTTTCCTGCGGCGTGTAACACCAGAAGTTGTGTCGCAAGTCCCAAAAGGGACGGCGCAGACTGACTATCGTATCGCCTGCTTACAGGAGGCCAGGCAGGACGTGGTTTTCGCCCGTTATCCAGCATGCCGATGCCGCAATCAGTCCGGATGAAAGTTCTGGGATTGAAAGCTTTCGTTTGTGTCGCGATAGGTTTCGTGCCTGTCATGCACGCGGCAGCCCTGGGCCTGGGCGAGGTTACCCTCGAGTCGCGTCTCAACGAGCCCCTGCAGCTTCGCATCGCCTTGGTCGGTGGAAATCTCGAGGCGGCGACGCTCAATGCGGCGCTCGCCAGCGAGGCCCAGCACAGCGCCGCCGGAATCGAGAGCATCGAGCTGCTGAAGCGGCTGCGGGCCGAAGTCTTCACGCCGTCCCAGGACGAGGGCTATGTCCGCGTCTCGACGGAGCAGTCGATCCGCGAGCCCGTGGTCCGCTTCCTGATCGTCGTCGAGAATGCCCGCGAGCGCGTCATGCGGGAATACACGGTGCTCCTCGATCCGCCGGGCTATTCCCTGCCGGGAATCGTGACGCCCCGGCCCCGGCCCCAGCGCCTACTCCAACCCACGGCGGCGGAGCCGCCAGCGCGCGCGCCGGCGCCGCGCGGCGAAATCCACCCTCGCCACATCGGACCCGTGGCACGCGGCACCACCCTGTCGAAGCTCGCCATGGACCTCGAGCGCGATCCGGGCGTGACATGGGCACAGATGACCTGGGCACTGTTCACCGCGAACCCGCACGCCTTCATAGAAGGAGACATCAACCGGCTCAGATCCGGCGTCTATCTCCAGGTGCCGCGGGGCGCGTCCGCGTCGCGCTGGTCGCACAGGGAGGCCGTCGCACTGATCAACGGCACTCCGGCAGAACGCGTGGCCACCCGGGCGCCGGCAAGCGCACCGGCGGCCCCGAGGCGCGAACCAGCGGCGGCGAGTCGGCAGGCTGCCGGCGATGGCGTCGTGCCGATGCCGCCGCCTGCGCAGGGATCGCCGGCGCCGACAGCCGAGGCCGCGACGACTCCCCAGCCGCTGTTTCGACTGGCCTCTCCCGACGACGTCTACGAGCCACTCGCTGGCGGCGCCGTGGGCGTGCCGATGACGGCCGATGAAAGCAAGCACATGGACGACATGATCGCGCTCGCGAACCGGCAGCTTCAGCACAGCCAGGAAGAAATCGCGCGGGCCCGGTATCAGCTCGCGGAGACTGCAAGGCAGATTTCGACCCTGGTGGAGACGGTGGCGCAGAAGGATTTGGAGATTAAGGGGCTCGAGGACCGCATCGCCGATCTTCGACAGTTTACCAGGGAGCAGAGCATGGTCATGGCGCGGTCGGAGCCGAATTGGATGAATCGGCTCCTGCTCGAAGCGCTTCTGCTGGCCGCCATGGTGGTCGTGCTGGCAGTCACCTTGTCGCGCTGGACGGACGCGCGCCGTCGCCGGCAAGGGGGCCGCGAGATGCAGACGCTCGTGCTCGCACCGCCGGCGCGCATTCAGACACCGGCCGTGACTGCGGCGACGGGGGCGGATGACGAGATCGAGTCAGGCGCCGGCGAAGAGGAGTGTGCCGCGGACGGGCCGGCCGATGAGGGGATGTCCATCGATCACCTGGAGGTCGACGAGAGCGCGGCCGAGGGCGATCCGCTGATGGAAGCCAACGCCTACTTCGCCTACGGCTATCACGCGAAGGCCAAGGACGTGCTCGCGCAAATCATCAAGCAGAATCCGGGACATGCCGAGAGCCGCCTGATCATGCTGCGCGTGCTGCACGCCATGCGCGAGAAGAGGAAATTCAGAAGGCACGCGGAGGCGTTGCTGGAACTCGTCGACGACCGCTTCGACGAGCGCTGGGCCGAAGCGGCGCGCCTCGGCCGTGCGCTTTTTCCGGAGGAACGGCTCTTCAACGCCGACGCGCACAAGCGCTCTGAGGATACGACCTGGGAGGAAACCATATGGACGGGGACACGCCCCGATGTTTCCGATCTCGAAAAGGACGCGCCCCTGGACGCGGACGAGTTCAAGTACGTCGACCTGTTCCTTCTCGATGAAGTCGAGAATGCCGAGCTCGGCGATTCCCTCGACGCCTCTTCTCCTCCGCCGTCCGAACGCGAGGATGTCGAGGCAGAGCTCGCCGAGTGGCGCCCGGACGCCGCTGAAGGCAGTGAGTGCGGCGGGATAAGCCTCGATCGCGCTGAATTCGCCGGTGACGCCTCGGAGGAGGAGCCACGCTAAGCGGCATGGGTTCAAGTCGGCTCAGGTGCCGAACGCAAGAAACTGCGAACGCTCTGCAGGAATCTGGGAAACTCCGGATCTCTTGCCATAATCATGTGATTCTTGCTGTCCAGCGTGACGAACTGGGCCCGCGGAATGCGCGATGCCAGTAGCTTGCCCTCCGCAATCGGTGCGACCGAGTCGCCCGTGCAATGGACGACCAGCGTTGGCACATCGATGCCTTCGAGGAGATCGGTCACGTCGATCTCGTCGAACATCTCACGAAAGCGGGCGATGTTCTCGGCCGGCCCGCAGGCTCTCTGAAATTCGTTGAACCAGGCGGCCTCCTCCTGCGTGGCATCCGGCATGAAAAGGGATGTCATGGTTTGTCGAAAGGCCGGATTTTCGTTGCCCCACCCTTGACGAATCAGCGTCACCAGCGCTTCGCTCTCCGCCACCGCCTCCGGACTCCCGCGCCTGCGCCGCCCACGGGCATAGCCGCCGTAGAGAACCAGGTGGGAAACTCTCAGGGGATGCCGCCGTACGTAGGCGATGGAGACGGAAGCCGCCTGCGAGGCGCCGAAGATTGCCACCTTCTCGTATTGGAATTGGTCGATGACGCGCTCGAGGTCGTCGACCATTTTCTCGAACGAGATGTCGACACTGTCCCAGTCGGACATGCCGTTGCCCCGCTGATCGTATCGGATGATTTTGAAATCCTCGGCGAGATGGGAGAGATAATGACCCCACGCGGGATTGTCCCACTCTTTTTCCAGGTGACTCATCCAGCTTCCTGCCAAGACCAGGGGATCACCATCGCCGACTTCCGCGTAGGCGATGCTCACGCCATCGTTTGAAAGGCAGTAGCGCACGGCGCTTTGGTCTGTGAGCCCGATGCGCTTGCCGGATGCCGCGGCATGGCTCGGGGCCGGGGTGACCAGGAAGGCGCGAACCGGATTGGAGATGTTCTTGAGCCGCTTGGGCCCTATGTCTTCGAATCGGACCGGGAGCTTCGTGCCGACGGCCTCGCGGACCATTTCCGAAACGCATATGCCTCCGCGCGGCGCGATCGACTCCAACCTGGCGGCGATGTTGACGCCATCCCCGTAAATGTCCTCGTCGTCCCAGAGAACGTCGCCCAGATTGAGGCCCATGCGGAACTCCACGCGACGCTCTTCGGGCACGCCCTCGTTGCGTCTCGCGACTTCGGCCTGTATTGCGCCGGCCGCGCGTACCGCGTCGGTCGCCGAGGGAAACTCGGCCAGAAAGCCGTCGCCCGTCAATTTGACGATGCGGCCCTGGTGCTCGGAGACTGTCGGTTCGATGATCTCCTGGCGGTACTCCCACCACGCCGACATGGTAGTGTCCTCGTCGAGCTGCATGAGACGGGAGTAATCCGCCACATCAGCGGCGAGAACAGCGGCCAGGCGCCGCTTGAACTGCTCTTCGCTCACCGTCTCGTGCCCTCCCGGAGATCGCGCAAGGCGCCGAACCGATACGGCGCGCGATTTTTGACGACCCAACAGTACCAGCCCTGGGAAGCGCGATCGAGCCGCCGGTCGGGCGATGAGCGCTTTGCATCATTCTCGATCATCGTATTCGCGCGGCGCTTGCGTCCAATGGTGCGGAAAATGCGCTCGGGCCGCATAATACGTCGCCGGGCAGCCGAATGATGACCTCGAGATTGACGCTGCGCCCAGAGGAGGTGATCCGATGCCGTTCCCGGACGGCCCCGCTCTCGAGCCTGCGCCTCTGCGCCCTGCTGCACCCGGCACCAGGATGGTCTGGCGCCGCCTCGATGGCTACGCCACGGAGCGCGGTGTCATTGGTTCCGTGGATCAGGACTTGCTCGCCCATTACCAGTGGGAAGGACAGCCGCGTTCCATGTACTTCTTCTGTATCAACTGCGCCGGCGACGAGGTGAGCTTCGATCACGCGGCATACCAGAGGTTGTTTCCGCTCGAGCGCGGCAAAAGCGTGACCTTCCGGCGCAGCGTCGGTGAGTGGGACTGGGTCAATCGCATCAGCGTCATCGGAACGGAGCGACTGAGTCTGGAGTTCGGCGAGGTGGACGCTTATGTTATCGCCTCTGCAACGGAAGGTCAGAACAATCCATTTCACGCCGAGAACGAGATCTGGTACGCGCCGAGCATCGGTTGGAATGTGCAGTTTCGCTACCGAAACAGCCTTGGCGAAGCCTACAGCTGGCAGGCGGTCGAGTTCATTCCGCCCCACTGACGATTGCAGCTTCAATCGAGTGTCAATGCGGTGCGCTCAGCGCGTGATTGGAACGATTGAATGTACTGAGCCCGCATTGTCGATCCGGCAGGGCCGGTCACAGGAGAGCAAGAAAGTGAATATTCGCCCGATTGGCCCTCACTTCGCCGCCGAGGTGAACGGTGTTCAGCTCGCTGACGTTGGCGACGACGACTTTCGCCGCATCGAGGCGGCCTTCTACGAGCATTCGGTGCTGGTATTTCACGAGCAGCAAATTAGCGAGGACGAGCACGTCGCGTTCAGCCGCCGATTCGGCGAGCTCGAGATGACGATGGTCAACGATCCGAGTGGCGGTGGCGGTCCGGTCAATCACATCGGCAACGTCGACGCGCATGGCCGATTGATCCCCATGGACGATGCGCGCATGGTCTACAACTCGGGCAACGCGCTCTGGCATACGGACAGCTCGTACAAGCCGGTTCCTGCCAAGGCGTCGTTGCTGTTCGCCGAGCACGTGCCGCCGAGCGGTGGCGAGACCGAGTTTGCCTGTATGCGCGCGGCCTATGACACGTTTTCTGTTGAGGAGCGGGAGACAATCGAGCATCTGGTCGTCGAGCACGATCTTGCCTACTCGCGCAGCAAAATCGATCCAGAGATGATGAGCGAAGCTTTTCGAACGGAGGTTCCGCCTCAGCGCCAGGCGATGGTTCGTGTCATTCCGGAAACCGGGCGCAAGACCTTTTACACCGGCGCCCACGCGGCGCGCATCGTCGGGTGGCCGGAAGATCGCAGCCGGGCGCTCATCGACAGGTTGAATGCGTTGGCGACCCAGCCCCAGTTCGTCTACCGGCACCAGTGGGCGGTCGGCGATCTGGTCATGTGGGATAACCGTTGCTGCCTGCATCGGGGTCGCCCGTGGGATGGGGCGAGATTTCCGCGGGTCATGCGGCGTACGACGATCGCCGGCGCTGGCCCGACCGTCGTGCCATCCCGGGTGGCCGAAACGGAAAGGACTTGAAGTCGACTCGTTACGAGAAAGCCACAGGCGTCGATGGCAGCCGGTCCGGTAGCAGGCGCAGGTGAGGCGCGTGCCATGACAATCCCTCGAGCCACTGCCGGCATGAGCGGCGATGGTGTCTACAACCGTCACTCTTCTCTTCAGCGGGCAATCGTCGAGCGCGCCGAGCATCGTCTGGTCGAGGCGGTCAGGCGGATAGGCGCCGTCAAACCCGAATTCACGGTTGTCGACTACGGCTGCGGCCCGGGCCGAAACTCGGTCATTGCGTTTCGCGCGGTTATCGGCGAGTACCGCAAGCACTCCGCCGACGGCCCGATTGTTGCCATTCACAACGATCAGATCGGTAACGACTGGAACGATTTATTCGCCAACGTTTCGGGGGCCGATGGCTACCTGTCAGGAAACACCGCGATTCGCTCCCAGGCATCAGCGTGCTCGTTCTACGAGTCGGTGGCCGCGCCCGCGTCGGTGAGCCTCGGCATGTCGTTCACCGCTCTTCAATGGCTGCACGCCGCCGTCGAGCTGCCGTCGCCGAACACGCTCTACTTTGCCGACCTCGAGGACCCGGCCCGGCGCGAGCTGGCACGGCTGGCGGCGCGCGACTGGGCGCAATTCCTGCGCAAGCGGGCGCTCGAGCTGCGCCCGAATGGCCGGCTTCTGGTGCAGTGCCTCGGCGCGGTTGCCGATCCCCATGCGCCGGGCGGCATCGAGCCGGGTGTGCGGGGCCTGTTCCGGCTGTTGTGGGAGGTGGCATCGGATCTCGCCGACGATGGGCACGTGGACCGCGGCGTGCTCGACAAATTCGTCATGCCGCAGTGGTTTCGGACCGTCGAGGAAGCCCGGGCGCCCATCGAGCAGGAGGCGGATTTGTCCCGCGCTTTTGCCATCGAGGAGCTATCGATCGAGTCGGTGGCGCTGCCGTTCGCGCAAGCCTATCGCCGCAACGGCGATGCCGATGGCTACGCGGCCGGCTACGCCGCTTTCGTGCGCGGGTTCAGCGAATCCACGTTCCGGGACCTCGTGTTTGCACCTTCGAGCGGCGATGCGCGGGCCACCGCCGAGCTCACCGAGGAGTTCTTTGCCCGTCTCGAGGCGCGCTTCCGCGCCCGCCCCGGCGAGCACGATTACGCGGTCCGCTCCCTGGTCGTCCTGCTTCGCCGTAACTGATCGTCGCGCCCCCCGCGCGAGCCCTGACAGCGGGCGATCACTTTACCTCTCAGCCCTTGCTCTCAGCGGCGCATGACCGCGCCGGTCGGATCGTAGGGGCTGTTTTCGATGATGCGTGCACCGCGCTCCACGCCGACGACATGAGCGCTCAGATCGCCGCGCTCCCCGGCGTGCTCCACGTCGATGAGAGCCATGGCCAGACTCTTGTCCACGAAGTGGCCGTATCCTCCCGAGGTGATATAGCCGATGCGCTTGTCGCCCTTCCAGACCGGCTCGTAGCCGGAGGCATCGGCGTCGTCGGCGTCGATCTCCAGGGTGACGAGCTGCTGCGGCGCGGTGTTGCGCTCGCGCTCGGCCAGCGCCGCCTCGCGGCCGACGAACTCGCCCTTGTCCCAGGCGATCCACCGGTCCATGCGCGTCATGCCCGGCGTGTAGCGCTGGGTGAACTCGTAGGTCCAGATGCCGAAGCTCTTCTCCAGACGCAGCGAGTTCATGGCGTAGAAGCCGTACTCGCGAAGCCCGAGATCGGCGCCGGCTTCGAGGAGCATCTCGCGCAGGACGATGTGCTCGGCGGCTGCGCAGTTGATCTCGTAGCCGAGCTCGCCGGCCACCGAGAGTCGTCCCACCGGGGTGCGCAGCAGCCCGAGGTCGAGGGTCGTGCAGCCCATGAAGGGCAGGGCGTCGTTGCCGACGTCCTGGTGGGTGAGCTTCGCCAGCAGGTCGCGGGATCGCGGCCCGGAGAGTGCGAAGCCCACCGTCGCGTCGGAGATGTCGCGCACCGAGACTTCGTGCTGCGGGCCTTCGGCGATGCGATCCAGGAACCAGCGCATGTGCCACTTGCGCAGGTAGTACGAGCCCATGATCCACCAGGTGCCGTCGCCCCAGTTGAACAGCGTGAGGTCGCCCTTGAGCCGTCCGTCGGCTGCCAGCATCACGGCGAGCCGCGCGCGTCCCGGCGCCGGCAGGCGCGTGGACATGACGCGGTCGAGCCAGTCGCGGGCATCCGCGCCGGTCACCTCAAAGCGCGAGAAGCCGGAGGTGTCCACCATGCCCACCGCCTCGCGCACTGCGCGGCATTCCTCGGCAACGATGGGGAAGGCGTTGGAGCGTTTCAGCGTCGGCGTTTCCTCGAAGCCGGGCGGAGCGAAGAGCAGCGGCGTCTCGAGCCCCCAGGTGCATCCCCACTTGCACCCGGCAGCGCTCATGCCTTCGTAGGCCGGCGATTTTCTGAGCGGCCGACCGGCGGGCAGCTGCTCGTTCGGATACGTCATCACGAAGCGGCGTGAGTAGAACTGACCGGTGGTCTGACGGATGTACTCGCGGTTCGAGGTGAAGTCGCCGTAACGCGCGATGTCCATGGGCCACACGTCCGCCTCCGCTTCGCCGTGGATCATGAGCTCGGCCAGCGATTTGCCGACGCCGCCGCCCTGAAGGAATCCGGCCATGACACCGCAGGCGAGCCAGTGGTTCCTGAGCCCCGCCACCGGTCCGACCAGAGGGTTGCCGTCCGGCGAGAACGTGAAGGGCCCGTTGACCCAGCGCTTCACGCCCACTTTCTGCAGCACCGGGTAGCGCTCGTAGGCGATGGTCAGCTCGTTCGAGATCCGGTCGATGTCCTCCTGGATCAGATCCATGCCGTACTCCCACGGCGCCCCGTCGATGTGCCAGTGCTTGTGATTGATCTCGTAGATGCCGAGCAGCACGCCCTGCTGGTCCTGGCGCAGGTAGGTGAAGCCTTCCAGGTCCACCGTCATCGGCACCTCGAAGTCGAGTGCCGCCACCTCGGGGATGGTCTCGGTCACCAGATAGTGATGCGCGAGCGGTGAGAGCGGCAGATCGAGGCCGACCATGCGGCCGACCTGCTTGGCCCACAGGCCGGCGGCGTTGACGACGTGCTCGGCGTGGATCGTGCCCTTCTCGGTCACCACGTCCCAGGTGCCGTCGGCGCGCTGGTTGAGCTCCTCGACCTTGTTGTGCTCGATGACGTCCGCGCCGCGTTTTCGTGCGGCGATGGCATAGGCAAGCACGGTGCCGGTGGTGTCCACGTAGCCCTCGCGATCCGCCCACAGGCCGCCGAGCACACCGGAAACGTCCATGATGGGGCACTTCTCCTCGATCTCCGCCGGCGTCATCAGGTAGCAGTCCTCGATGCCGATGGTCTGGAAGATACGGTAGGTGGCCTGCAGCCATTCCCAGCGCGCCGGCGCCGAGGCCACGGTGATGCCGCCGGTCATGTGCAGGCCGATGTCCTGGCCGGATTCCTTCTCGATCTCCGAGAGCAGGTCGATGGTGTAGGCCTGCAGCGCCGCCATGTTGGGATCGGCATTGAGGGCGTGGATGCCGCCGGCCGCATGCCAGGAGGAGCCTGCCGTCAGCACCGAGCGCTCGACGATGGCGACATCGGTCCAGCCGAACTTGGCCAGGTGGTAGAGAACCGAAGCGCCGACGACGCCTCCCCCGATAATGACGACCCGATAATGCGATTTCATTTTTTCACCCGTGCAGTCACGCGCCCCCCGCCGGTGCAATACGCTCCGCGGCCAACCGCGAAAGGCTCCGTTCCCCTCGCTGATCGGTGAGTCGTGGGCACGCTAATGCACACGGCGTCTGCGGGCAACCGCCGAGCCCGGCCCATGGCGGCGCGGGGATCGCAGCAGGCGAGCCTCCGGCAGGGCTGTCGGCGCACGCATCGTGCTTCGATCTCAGCGCTTCGGCACGACCGAGAGCACGGCGTCGGCGAAGGGCTCCGGCGCCTCCTGGGGCAGATTGTGACCCACCAGGGGAATGACTTCGCGACGGTAGCCAGCCTCGAAATGCCGCGCATGGTCCGCGCAGCCGCCGATGCGCATGACGCCGTCACCATCGCCGTCCATGGCCACGGTGGGCACCCGGATACGGGGCTGTGAGGTGAGCTGCTCTTCGATGGGCTCGACCGCCGGGTCGCCGGGCACGAGGCCGTAGCGGTGGCGGTAGGAATGGATCACCACGTCGACGAAGTCGGGATTGTCGAACGACGCGGCGGTGCGGGCGTAGGTCGCGTCGTCGAAGTCCCAGTGGGGTGACCAGAGTTGCCACAGCAGCTTGCACAGGGCGTGGCGGTTCTGCTCCAGTCCGCGCCGGCCGCGCTCGCCGTGGAAGTACCACTGATACCAGTAGCGGTGCTCGTTTTCGGGAGACTGCGGCTCGAGCGCCTGCGGAATATCCTGGATGTTGTATCCGTTGACGGTCACCAGCCCGTCGACCCGCTCGGGCCAGAGGGCCGTCGCGATGCAGGCGGCGCGCCCGCCCCAGTCGTAGCCGGCGAGGGTCGCCGAGGGAAGCTCGAGCGCGTCCATGAGGCTCAGCAGATCCTGGGCGAGCACGGCCTGCTGACCCGATCGCGGCGTCTGCGCCGAGAGAAACCGCGTGGGCCCGTAGCCGCGCAGATAAGGCACGATGACGCGGCAACCCGACGACGCGAGCCGCTGCGAAACCTCATCGAAGGCGCGCACGTCGTAGGGAAAGCCGTGCAGCAGGATGACCGGCTTGCCCTGCCGATCTCCTGCCTCCTCGTAGGCAACCTCGAGGACGCCCGCTTCGATGCGTTTCGACTCGGTCATGGCCGCGATGATAGCGGTCCGGCACGTTTCGATCCCCTCGCCAGACGCCTCGATGGCAAGCCCGGTGCGCCGGCGCCGGAGGGCGCTGACGCGCGCCGTGCCGCGCCAGCGGGTCAGCCGCTCTCGATCAGGTCAAAGGCTTGCCCTCGCGAAGGGAGAGAAACTGCCAGATTTTCAGAATCAGCGTATTGCGATTCTGCTGCAGCCGGTGCAGGCGGATCTCCACGTCGATCCACCAGGCCTTGGCGCCCGCCACCGTGAGCAGATTTGCATCGATATCAGCCTCCACCAGGCTTCGCGGCAGCCAGGCGACGCCGAGCCCGTCGCGCGCGCGAATGCGAAGCGCACCCGCCATGGAGTTTTCGTAAATCGACGTCAGGCGTGCGCTCAGATCCCGGGAGGAGAGGATCGGATCGATGTGCTTTCCGATGGGCGCCGATGGTCCGAAGCGCAGATAAGGAATCGACAGCGCGCGCTCGTCATCGAGCGGGAAAAGCGCGCGGCCGTCCGCGTCGGGCTTACATACCGGAATCAGCTCGTCCTCGCCTATGACGAGGGATGCGGTCGCCCTGGTATCTTCGATGCCCGGCGCATGCTCGCTTTCATAGGCGACCAGGAAATCCACCTCGCCGCGATGCAGATCGGCGATGCAGTTCGGGAGGTTGTCGGCTCTGAGCCGCGAGATGATCGGCCCGAACGCTTTCTCGAATGCCTGCAGCCAGGTGGGAAAGAAGCGCCAGCCGATGGAATGCTGCGCACCGAAGGTCACCACGTACTTGTCCGGCTGCTCGAGGGATTCACGGATCTGATCGCGTTCCGTCTCGATGCGGTTGACGGCCTGGTCGCCGGCCTCGAGCATCTGCCGCCCGGCCTCGGTGAGCTTGATGGGGTGGCTCGAGCGGTCGACGAGGGGCGTGCCGACCCAGGCCTCCAGCGCCCTGATGCGGCGGCTGAACGCCGACTGACTGATGTGGTTGATGTGGGCGGCCTGGGAGAAATTACCCGTGCGCGCGAGACAGGCGAGGTCCTTGAACCACTCGAGATCCATCGCGCCGGGCTCCTGGAGGGGCGGGTCGGAATGGATTATGCAAAATTTGCATCATGAATGCGAAACATAGCATTGGCCACCGGCGCCGCCAGCGGGCACCCTACCCGAAACGAACCGGCGCCGGGGCACAACGCCTCGGCCTGCCAGCCGCAGGGGGAAAACGTGCTCGATCTGGACCGCTTTGCTCGCGTGAGCCTGTGTCATCAACCCACACCGCTCGAGCCGATGCCGCGGCTGAGCGCGCAGATCGGCGGTCCGAATATCTGGATCAAGCGCGATGACTGCACCGGCCT
>JABAOD010009557.1_pt2 | contig 14673 bp, 19 predicted proteins | sample 7062151 | NCBI WGS metagenome assembly JABAOD01 (sample SAMN14538626, study PRJNA623070) | marine sediment metagenome | biome: marine biome [ENVO:00000428]; feature: marine pelagic biome [ENVO:01000023]; material: deep marine sediment [ENVO:00002113] | place: India: Gulf of Khambhat ... | reverse complement strand
GGTATTGGTGTATCTGCCGGGATGGGACGGTCGCTACTACTGGGACTATCCGCGCTACAAGGCCTACGAACGGATGGGAGGTCAGGATGGGTTCCGCCGTCTCATCGGGGACGGCCACGCCTTAGGGTTCCGGTTCATGCCGATGTTCAGCATCAACTCCTCCAATCGGTACGACCCCCAGTTCAGGGAGTACCGGGAAGCGCTGGCCCACTGGCCGGACGGTCAGCCGTCCTGGATCGACTTCGTCGACTGGGACAACGACCGCGCGGTGGAAGCCTGGCAGCCCCTGATGAACATCGGCGCGCCGGCCTGGCAAGAACTTCTGTCAACCAGAATCGCACGCGTCGTCGAGGAATACGGTGTCGATGCCGTCTTTCTCGACATCGCCCATTTCTGGCAGAACGACCGACGCTGGGACATGTACGAGGGGACCGTCGGGCTTGTCGAAGGGCTGCGGGAGAGGTTTCCCGGGCTCCTGGTCTCAGGGGAGTGGTACTACGACGCCCTTCTGCNNCCGACACTCTACCCGGGAGGGCTGACCCGATACGTGCGATCCTTCGGACACCTCAGCCATCCCGCTCCGGGCCTAGGGAGCACAGGCGTCCACGAGTACGGGTTCCGCGGCTTCGACGCTGCCACCCTGCAGATGAGGGGGGATCAGATCCCCACCGTCTCGGTGGTAGACGACACTTTCCATTCTCACCGCGACCTCCTGGCCAAGATCATCGACCGCGCCGCGGAGAGAGGCAGCTAGTCTTCCTCTGGCTCGACTTGCAGTCCCGGCCGTTCCGGTCTCTCCAGCTCCTCGGCGATGGTCAGCGCTCGCTCCGGGCGGAAGTAGGCCTGGTTCCCTTCCTCCGACGGCTCTTCCTCTCGCTGCATCAGTGACGCCAAATGACCCAGCAGGGCCTGCCGCATCACCTCGCTGCGGCTGGCATCGAGAGAGTGGGCCACTTCGTCCAGCTCCTCCAGGAGCTCGGTAGGAAGGGTAACGGACACCTTCGGGCTCATCGAGATCACCTCACTGATTCCGCGCACCTCAGCCGAGCGGAATCCTCTTTACCCATTTCACATCCCCTGCTACGCTTGTCGCAGCGGCTCGCTCTTCCGTTCGCCGCTCCGCTTGCCGCCGCGGCTCGTCTATTCGGTCGCCGTTCCGCTTGTCGCCCGCTTGCGCAGCGGCTCGCCCTTTCGCCCGGCGCTGGCGGCTCGTCATTCCACCCGCCGCTCCTGTTGCAGTCGATTGAACTGGGTGAAGGCCATGAGAGAGATCCGGGTCACATCGGACGACGCCGACGCGGGTCGGCGCTTCTCAGTAGAGGTCGAGGAAGACGGATCCAAGCGATCCTACTCGGTGACTCTGAAACGGAGCTTCTACGAGGAGCTAGGAACAGAGACGCCTCGGGAGAAGGTGGTACAGGCATCCTTCGAGTTCCTCCTGGAGCGCGAGCCCAAGGAATCGATCCTCTCGCAGTTCACCATCCCCGACACCATCCTCCGCTACTTCCCGGAGTACACCGCCGAGATCAAGAACCGCGTCTGACCCGGCGCTGCTTGGCGCGGGACCTCCAGCCTGGCGACATCAGGCCGTCCACCGCCTCCCGTAGGGTGCGCCGTAGTTGGGACTCGTCCTCCAGCACCCGGTTCCCTGACAGGTACCCGACCCTAACCAGTCCCTCCGGGGTCCGACATCGGAGGTAGTATCCGCCGTGCCGGTACCCGGCCAGGCAGTCTGCGCCCAGGTCCGCCAGGACCCGATTGAGCCTCTCGACCGTGGCTCCCGCCGGCTCGCCCGTTGCTGTCACTCTATGGTCAGATCGTACTCGGCCACCTCGGTTGTAAACGGGGTCGCTGCCGAAACCGCAAGTACGGCTTGGGTCACATCGCGATCCAGGAGGTGCTCAGCCTGGCCAGAGGGAGCCACCGGTACCCGTCTCACGGACACCTCATTCCCACGAACCTCGATGAGCTGAAGAATCCATCTCTGGGGTAGCATGTTGTCTATGCATACAAATCCCTCCGCCTCCCAGCCCCCGCAGGTCTCGGAATCGTCAAAGTAGCTGATCTCTGGGATCGAGATGTCGTCCACCGCCAACCCGGGGTCGTTGTAGGCATCGTCCGTCACCATCTCGAAACGCAACCACACCTCGCCTCCTGCGTAGGGCGTCAGATCGAATTCCACGGGCACCCAGCCAGCGCTCTGCCCAGTGTATCCACTACCCAGGTTGTTGCCATAGGGGTTGGTGCCAACCGACCGAGTTCCCGAGAGGATCTCCCAGCGGGCTCCGGCATCCGATGAGGCCATAACGTAGGCGTAGTCGTAGTTCTCCTCGATGTCGTACCAGAACCTTGCTTGGAGCGTGGCCGAATCGAGTCCCGAGAGGTCGAAGCCGCGCGTCAGGGTAGTGTCGCTCATGTCGCCGCGGTTGGACCACCAGAAGAACTGCCCACTGCGCGGTCGGGTGGCAAGGACTCGCACGTCCTGCTCCCCCGTGAACCGAATGGAACGAAGCTCGCCGCCAGGGGATATTTCGTAGTAGTCGGTGGCGTACTGGTGGACCGACGCTCCCGTGGCACGGAAGGGGAAGCGTTCCACCTCGGCTTCGGGAACCATCCAGACCCGTAGACTCTGGTGTCCGTACCGTCCGTCTCCCACTGCAGGATCGTCCAGGTAGTTGGCGATCACCCAGTCGGCGAACACATCGTCGAACGAGATGCTGAGCCCCGCAGCATCGGCCGAGTCGTCGAACCCCACCACACCGTCGGATTCCGTCTCGACCCACCTACGAATGAATGACTCCCCCAGCCGCTCCTGTAGGTAGGTGGTGAAGAGGAGCGAGGCGTCATAGTGGGGACCAGACTCGCGAATCTCATCGGTCCACGCGGTGAGCTGGGTGTCGGGTTCCTCCGGGAAGGCGAAGATGCCCACGCGGTAGCCGTTCAACAGGACGGCCAGCTCTGCCAGGCCCTCACTGATCCAGGTCCCCTCGTTGGCGTCCTGATACCAATGGATCATGTGCTGGAACTCGTGCGCCAGGACCGAGCGGTAGAAGTCGGAGCCCGGTGGGATGGAGGCCGCGTTGATGTAGAACATCTCCCGCTCATTGGAGAACGGATTGATGTCCGAGGGGTGCTCATCGGCAGAAGAGAAGTACCCACCCACGCTGGGGAGGTTGGCGTTGAGAATGTGGAGCCTGGGGTCTCCGTCCACTCCGGGAGTCCATTCGGAGCCGAAAATCTGCCGGTTTGTGGGGTAGATCCGACCCGCGAATTCGTCGGCGGCCTCGATCAGAGCCGACCGGTCCAGCGTCAGTCCCTCCTCCACCCACATGTAGACAACATCGTTGGAGTAGACCAGCGAGGCCTCGATCTGAAAGTAGGTGTCGGACAACTCCTCATCCTGGACCCAGAACCGTGTTGTGTCCCCGATCTGATATTGGAGGGGCGTCTCGCGAACCACCCGAGTCAGAGGTTCCGTCGAGCCCTGCAGCCGGCCAACGAGCGACCAGAGGTCTCGAACCGGCAGCTGAGTCCGCGACAGGAGCGACAAGGTCTCCGATCCAGGCAACCGAGGGGGGGTCGCAGTATCGACAGGAGATCCCGGCGTAGGAGGAGGCGGCACCTCCACCGTGGAAGCGGCGGGGACGGTGGATGTCGGAGCCATCGGGATCCCCTGGCCGATCCACGCGGCGCCCCACCACACCGTGGCACATGCGGTGGCAAGGAAGCAGGCTCCCAACACGGCCCCCACCGCGAGCAAGATCCATCCCCGCCGCGACATGGGCCGGTCGTCTCAGCCCGCCAAAGTCACGTGAACGACGCAAGGCTCCGGGTAGTTGCTCGTCACGTCGATCACGGTCAGGCGCAGAGCATACTGTCCCGGAGGAAGCCCGTCCGTATCCCAGGTCCAGAGGAGTCCAGAGGACACTGTCTCGGTCCCTTGACCCAGGAAGGCCCACTCTGCAGGGTCCCAACCAGCCGCGAACTCGATGCGGTAGCGATCGAACCGCTCGATGCTGGCGCTGCCCTGGATCTGGACCCGGCCGCTCACCACGGCACCCTCCAGCGGCCGCGTGATCCTAGCCCCGGGGTGCGGACAGTTCGGGGTGCGACCGGAGGCCACAGCAGTGGGAGTGGGAGCAGCACCCACCGTAACCTGTCCCGACCGAGGCGCACCGGCCAGAGTGGCGGTGGGGCTCGGCTCCGTACCGGGTACCAGAGGGGCAGCTCCAGGCTCAGTCGCAATCTCCCCCACCTGCGCCGATACCAGTGGACCCAGCGCTGTGTCGACGAAAGCCGTGGCCGCCATGAGAAGCAAGATGCCGAGCGCCACGAAACCCATGCGGTAGGCACTCGTGGAGTACATCTCCCGCTCTGCGTAGTGGCGCGAGGCCGCTACTTCACGCTGGTCGCGAAAGAACCTAATGGCCGCCCCCAGCACTGCGAGGAGGCCCACGAAGTAGATCAGCGGCGCAATACTGTCGATGAGGATCACCAGGGATCTCATCAGCCGACCTCTTCCCGCTCCCCCCGGTCCCAGCGCGGCCGGCACTCCTCAGACCTCTGGTCTCCAGTCACTCTGAGCTGAGCCTCCGAAGGACTCCGCGGATCAGGGCCTCCAGTCCTGGGGCGGCCCGGGCACCTGCCTCCAAGACCTCCTGGTGGTGCTCGGNNNNAGATTCCCAGAACCCGCATGCCGCTGTGCCGGGCCACGACTACCTCCGGGGCAGTGGACATGCCGACCGCGTCGGCACCAAGGGCCTTCAAGAGTCGGATCTCGGCCGGGGTTTCGAAGGTGGGACCCCCCACCATGGCGTATGCCCCTTCCTGTAGAGACATCCCCTTCTCCCGGGCGACGTCCCGAGCGAGGGCGCGCAGCTGCGGGTCGTAGGCCCCCTCCATGGCAGGGAAGCGCGGCCCCAGCCGCTCGTCGTTGGGTCCTCGAAGCGGACTGTGCCCCGCCAAGCCAAGAAAGAAGATGTGATCTCGGATCAGCATCAGGTCCCCGGCCCGGAAATCCTCATTCAACCCTCCAGCGGCGTTGGTCACGATGACGAGCCTCGCACCCAGGGCCTGCACCACCCTGATAGGCAGCGTCAGAGTGTCGAGCGCAACCCCCTCGTAGAAATGGACCCGCCCCTGAAGCACCGCCACCGGGACCTCCTCCAGCGTACCCAGGACCAGCCGTCCGGGGTGTCCGGCAACGGTAGAGCGGGGAAAGTGAGGGATCTCCTCGTAGGGGATGATGGCAGGATCGTTCACAGAATCCGCCAACGCTCCCAGCCCAGAACCGGTGATCACCCCGACTTGGGGAGCCGCGAATGGCCGCTTCCGAATCTCGGCGGCGATGGCCTCTACCGTGTCGCGATCGTGCGCCACCCCCGTCTCTCCCCCTTCGCTCTCAGGCCACAGGCTTGCTCAGGGGATTGCTTCGCACCAAGCCAGGCGATCCCCAGTCCGCCCGACGGTCGAGACGGCGCTAGCCGGCGAGGTTCGCCTGCTCCCGCGAGGGCGGTCTCCCGCCGGAGTCCGCCTCCTTGGCCCTGGCGCGAGGGTGGGCCTTCTCGAAGGCCTCGTGCAGTCGCTCGGTCGTGACCTGAGTGTATACCTGAGTGGTCGAAACGTTGGCGTGGCCCAGGAGTTGCTGCACGTTGATCAGGTCGGCGTCGCCGTCAAGCATGTGAGTAGCAAAGGAATGGCGCAGGGTGTGGGGGGTCACTGTGTCGGGGAGTCCTGCGTCCTCGGCATAGCTCTTGATGATCAACCACAGGCCCTGGCGGGTGAGCCTTCGACCCCTCTGGTTCAAGAACAGGGCCCGCTCGCCAGGATTCTTGAGGAATCCGCGACGAGCCTGCTCGAGATACCGCCTCAGCGCATCGGCCGCACGCGGGTAGATCGGGATGATCCGCTCCTTCGATCCCTTCCCGAAGCATCGGATGCTGCCTGAAGGAAGATTCACGTCGTCGACGTCGAGCGACACGATCTCCGAGGCCCGCATTCCCGTGGCGTAGGCCAACTCCAGCAACGCCGAATCTCGCGCGGCTTTGGGGGTCTCGCCCTTGGCCGGCTCGGCTAGGAGCCTCAGCACAGCCGACTGCGAGATGGCTCTGGGAAGCCGCTTCTCCACGCGAGGGGACTCGAGGGTAGCTGTCGGATCCTCCGCGATGACCCCGTCCCTCCACAGAAAGTGGAACAGCGACTTGATGGCCGCCACCTTCCTAGCCACTGTCGCCGCCACGTAGCCACGCTCATGCTTGAGATGGAGGATGTAGGAGAGGATGTCGTCCTTCCCCACACGGCCCCACCCTTCCTCGTAGCCCAAGGATCGGTCGCGCTCGGTGAGGTAGCCCGCGAACTGGTTGAGGTCGGTCTGGTAGGCGGAGAGCGTGTTCCGTGCGTAGCNNGAACTCCAAGAAGCTCTGGATCTGACCTTCCATTAGCCTGCGCCCACCTCGTATCCGACGGCGGCTCGCATTCTAACATAATCCCGACACCCGGGGCATCGGAACCACGTTTCCGCCGATGGGGCGGGGCGCATCATAGGGATGCCAACAGGGAGGGTCAAGATGTCAATCTTTCGATCACCGTAGGCGGAGGCCTCGATGACCTCCAGCTAGCGACGCAGGATCCTCAAGGCGAGGTTNNAGTCGCCTGGTAGGCGACCCCATCCAGGAACGCGCCCGACCACGGTGAAGAGGAGCCCCAGCGTCAGGAGCACCGCCCCCATCACCAGAAGCACCCGGCCAGCCTGCTCCATCATTGACCCTCGCCCCCGATGATCGCCATGCCTGGAGTCCAACCGATCCGCCGGTACAGAGTGAGAAACCCCGCCAGATCGGGATCGTCAGTCCATACCCACGGTACCCTCTCGTATCCCACGTCCGGATTCAGGAAGCTGCCCTCCGGATCGTATACCACCACCAGGTCAGGCGCCTGCTCCAGGAAATGATCGAAGTCAAACTTGGTGTGACCCGCTAGGGCCTCGGCCCCCTCCGATCCCGCAAGTCGCGCGATGTGGGGGTCGGTGGGCCCAAAGAGATCCAGAATCCGCAGCTGCGAGAAGTAGGGGATTTGCCCGGCCGCATCCACAGCAAGGTAGGACTCTTCAGGCACGTGCTCACGGAGCCACCGGCCCATCGCTACTCGTGCCTCCGTAGCCCTTCGCGCCTCTAGCTCCTCCACGAAGAGCCGGCTCTCCCCCTCCACGGAGGAACCGACAAACAGGAGCCCCGCGATCGCCACGATCGAAGCCCCCACCACCCCTTGGATCGACCTCGGCAGGCCCGTCCTCCACAATCGAGCGAGTCGCCTGTAGCCCCCCAGCAACCCAAAGGCGAGAGCAGTGTATAGAGGAGCGGCAGAACGGGCACGAAGAACCGACCCACGGACCAGTCTCCCCCCACGTATATCACATAGGCGAAGAACACGCCGACTACCAGAGCCAGGTAGGAGGCCGCCGCCCTCACTCCCCGTTCGATGAAAGCCAAGGTAGCTACAGCGGGGACAAGTAGCGCGCCGTGTCCGCCCACAAAAGTGCGCAGATGTGCCCATCCCCGCGCCATCTCGGCGGCCCGATCGGAGGTCCCCACCTTCAGATAGAAGGTGTTGGGGAAGGGATAGCCGTAGTAGGAGAACCTCCAGAGGAAGTAGGGTCCGTACACCGCCGCAAAGCCGAGGAGCCTCAGCAGGTCGGCCTGCCCAGGAAGCCGCCGCTCCGCCGCAGCTCGCGCCACACTGTGGAAGGCCGTCACACCCAGGACCAGGATCCCCTCGGGTCGGGTCATCGTGGCCAAGGCAAAAAGGAGCCCCGTGGCCAAGCCCCGTCGTGGCCCGCCGTCCTCCCGAAGGTAGGATATGGCTCCCGCTGCCACCAAGAGGGTGAAGAGAGCCGTCTCCAGCCCCCCCACCGCCCACAGGGCGAAGGAGCCATCCGCCGCCAGCAGGCCCGCCGCCAGCACCCCGGCCCACACACCGCCAGGGGTGGTCGCTAGGTAGCGGTAGAGGAGCCATAGCGTTGCCAGGGAGCAGATTCCCCCCAGGACCATGGACACCGGCCCCACCGGCAGCCCAACTGCGATGGCGGGGGCCAGCACCACAATCCAGAGGAAGTTGGTGTATCCCTCAACACGTTCCCCGGAGTTGAAAACCAACCCCTCCCCCTCCACCCAGTTCCGGGCGTACCGAAAGGAGATGTAGGCGTCGTCAACCGCATCTCCTCCCAGTGCCGCGAAATAGAAGGCTTGGTGGAGGATCAGAACGGCCGAGATCGCGACCAGGAGGACAGAGGGAAGACTGAGGGAGCGGATCGTGAAAGGCGAGACGCCGCCCCCCTGCTCCGGTTCGCGCCGCGTGGTCCTGGCTCGGGCACTCACCGATCGGAGGCTCCCGGTTCAGAAGAGGTTGGGCTGCTCCCGCTCCTCGTAGGGCAGACCCAGGTGCTCGTACGCTGGCCGCGCCGCCACCCGGCCGCGGGGGGTGCGGTCGATGAACCCCAAGCGGAGGAGGTAGGGCTCGTGGACGTCCATGATGCTATCCGCCTCCTCTCCCACAGCGGCGGCGATAGCATCAAGCCCCACAGGACCACCGTCGAAGCGCTCGATGATGGTCTCGATCACCTTCCTGTCCACCTCGTCCAGTCCCAGCCGGTCCACCTCCAGAAGCTCGAGAGCGTCCAGCGCGACCGGTAGGGTTATCGCACCTTCAGCACGCACCTCAGCGTAGTCCCGAAGCCGTTTCAGCAGACGGTTGGCCACCCGGGGCGTGCCACGTGACCTCCGTGCGATCTCGCGCGCCGCCTTCGAGTCGACCTCCACCCCCAAGATCCCGGCCGATCGATGCACGATCTGCTCCATGCTCTCCACATCGTAGAAGTCCAGCCGGTAGATCACGCCAAAGCGGGCCCTCAGGGGCGAGGTGAGGAGAGCCGTCCGAGTGGTCGCTCCGACCACCGTGAACGGACTCAGAGGGAGCCGGAGGGTGCGCGCCTGGAGTCCCTTCCCCACGATGATGTCCAGTCGACGGTCCTCCATCGCCGGATACAGCATCTCCTCAACGGGACGCGGCAGCCTGTGCACCTCGTCGATGAAGAGGACGTCATGGTGGTCCAGCTTGCTAACTACGGTGGCGAAGTCCCGGACCTTTTCCACCGCAGGGCCAGAGGTGATCCTGATCCGAACGCCCATCTCGGTGGCCACGATGTTGGCGAGCGTGGTCTTGCCCAGCCCCGGAGGGCCGCACAGAAGGAGATGCTCCAGGGCCTCGCCGCGCGCCTGCGCCGCCTCCAGGAAGATCCTGAGGTTCTCCTTCATCCTCTCCTGTCCGATGAACTCGTCCAGGGTCTGAGGACGAAGGTTGGCCTCGAGTGGGGCCTCCTCGAGCCGCAGCTTGGGCGACAGTACCCTTTCGGCCATGGCTTCTCAGTCCTGAGGATACGCCTGGTCCGGGAGCTTCATTATAGGAGCGAGCCGTTGACAGGCAAGGATGTCTCCATCCCGCTTTGACGCATCCGCGGATCGAAAGTATAATTCTGGATCTTCCGGGAAGGGCAGGCCCTGCGGGGCGGCACCTTCCCGATTCTCTCGTGCGGCTGATGGCGAGAGGGGGATGTCATGGAAGAGGCGGAGACCGAACTGCTTAGGGAACGTGAAGCGACGGTCGCGGAGATGAGCCGCCTGCGCGAGGCCCTCCAGAGCGAGGTCGATGACGATGTCGAGGAGGGCGATCCCAACATGTACGAGCGGGAGAAGATCCTAGCCCTCCTTCAGAATCTGGAACGGAAACTAGAGTCGGTGGATCACGCCCTTCGCAAGGTGGAGAGAGGAACCTACGGGATCTGCGAGAACTGCGGCAATGAGATTGATCCGGCACGACTCAGGGCCATCCCCCACGCGGTGCTCTGCATTGACTGCAAGGCCAGGGCTGAGCGGGGCGTCAGGGTTCCTCGGTAGCCGCTTGATCGACGATCGACTGGGATCCGCCTAGGGCGGGTCCCTTTGCTTTTCGGGGGCGCGTACATTGCCGGCGACCGTTCCCTCCCTTATAATGTGCGCCCCAGAGGAGGCCGAGGATGCCAATCGCCGGCCCACCAGGAAGAACAGCACCGCAGGCCAAGAGGGCAGGGATCCCCAATACCCTGCCCTTTTTTGACGCCTGCAACCTGGAGGCCGACTGCGGGAAAGGCGAGGTGAGATGGCAGAGCGAGTGATCCAATCCAACCATCCCCTCATCAGACACAAGCTCTCCCGGCTGCGGGAGACCAGTACCGGAGCCCGCGAATTCCGTGAGATTGTGCGCGAGATCTCGATTCTCCTTGCATACGAAGCCACGGCCGACCTGCGGCTGGAGGAGACATCCATCTCCACCCCGCTCGCCGAGGCCAAAGGCCACCGGCTGGCGGAGANNCGGAGAAGATCGGGCTCGTGCCAATCCTGAGGGCCGGGCTGGGGATGGTCGAAGGCGTGTGGGAAATGATGCCCGCAGCTGAGGTGTGGCACATCGGCCTCTATCGGGACGAAAGAACCCTGAAGCCCGTGGCTTACTACAGCAGGCTCCCTGTGCGGCCCACCGTAGAGGTCGTCCTCGTCCTTGATCCGATGCTGGCTACAGGAGGTTCCGCGGTCGCCACAGTCGATATCCTAAAGGGGTGGGGGGCGGAACGTATCAAGTTCATGGGAATCATCGCCGCACCGGAGGGAATCGAGCGCCTCTCCTCGGCCCACCCGCAGGTCGACATCCACCTGGCGGCCGTCGATGAGCGCCTCACCCCCGAACCCCAACGACCGGGGGATCCCCCTGCCGGCTTCATCGTTCCCGGTCTGGGGGATGCAGGGGATCGGCAGTTCGGAACCGGGTAGTCCTTCTCCGATGACGAACCTCCTCAGCCTGGCCGCCCTTCCGGTGACCGTGCTGGCCAGGCCAAGGCGGCGTCGCACCTAGCATCAGAGAATGTCTCCTCCTTCGCTTCTGGTGGCGGTGTTCGCGCTCCCTTTCCTCCTGGCTTTGCTTCTCACCCCGCGGATCGGAAGGCTGGCTGTCACCGCAGGCTTCGTCGACCAGCCCCGGGAGCCACGACACCTCCATCCCCGACCGACGCCCAAGCTAGGCGGGGCGGCGGTGATGCTGCCCTTCCTCCTGACGGTGGTCCTGGCCCAGGCTCTCTACCCACCGTCGGCACAACCCCTGCCCGATCCTCTGGAGCCCCGCCGGATTCTGGGAGTTCTCTCCGGAGCTGTGCTCGTGTTCCTGGTGGGCGTTTGGGACGACCGCAGGGAGCTTCCTCCCTGGCCTCAACTTGCCGCTCAGGTGGGGGCGGCGGGCCTGGCCGTCTTCTCCGGCATCCGAATCGATGTGATCTCTAGTCCCCTAGGAGACACCATATCCTTCCCGACCTGGTTCGCCGTNNTTCTGGATCGTGGGCATGATGAACACACTCAACTGGCTGGATGGGCTAGATGGGCTGGCGGGAGGGGTGACCTTGATCGCCGCACTTGTGTTCACAGCCCACAGCCTTGGGCTGGGCCAGGTCAGCGTCGCCCTACTCCCTCTCGCCCTAGCCGGGGCGGTTGCCGGGTTCCTTCCTCACAACTTCTATCCGGCCCGCGTCTTCTTGGGCTCCTCAGGATCGATGCTGCTCGGCTACGCCCTGGGAACGTTCTCCATCTTCGGAGGAGCGAAGACGGCCACGGCGCTTCTCGTCCTGGGGATCCCCATCCTGGACGTCGCCTGGCAGATCCTGAACCGAATACAGAGCGGACGATCTCCGTTCCAGGCCGACCGTCGACACCTTCACCACCGGCTCCTGGAGATGGGACTTTCCGAGAGGGGAGTGGTGGGCATCTTCTACCTGGTCTCGCTCGTCTTCGGCGGACTGGCCCTCCTCCTGCCATCGGCGCAGTACAAGCTGGTCGCGCTGACAGTCCTGACCGGCTCCGCCCTCGCCCTGCTCATCACCGCCGGTAGACGCTCGGAGAGCTGACTCCGGGTCGTCACGCTNNGGGAACTTCCACCGGATTCCGACTCCGACACGCCCTCGAAGATCCCTGGGATCGAGGCACCACAATCGGAGCCTCAGACCGACGCTGCAATGCTGGAACGGGGAGGACCGGGCGACCTTATCCCCGAACGAGGAGAGGAGCGACAAGTCCCAGGCAGCCCGAAGGCAGGGAAGGAGTCACCCCAGGCCAGGCGCACCCGGGCTAGGGAGAGTCGATCGGGACTCTGATGGCTAGAACAGACCGGAGTTGAGCGCCAGAAAGACAACCCCGCAGGCCGCCAGCAGCAACACGGCTCCTGCTAGGAGAAGATAGGGCGGGCGCCGCACCGGAGATACCCTTTCCGGCCCAGGTCCACGCCGCTCCGCCGGCGGGGCCAGCTCGGTTGCCAGGGGCACGCGCGCAGCGGCACGAGGCTGGGGCCTCGCCCGCTCCGTCCCCAGGATCGCGGCTTCCAGATCGGCCATCATGGTCTGGATGTCGGGGTACCGATCCTGAGGCTGCTTGGCCATCGCGATCTGGAGGACCTCGTCGATGGCGGATGGCAAGTCTGCTCGAAAGGCAGACACCGATGGAGGGGGATCGTAAATGTGCCGGTGGATGACGTCGTAAGGCGTGTCGCCGTCGAAGGGAACGCGCTGGGCGATCATCTCGAAGAGGACAATTCCCAGCGAGTAGAGGTCGGTGCGGTTATCGAGGGGATCCGCCTTGGCCTGCTCGGGTGAGATGTACTGAGGAGTCCCCATGAGCAGTTCCCGCGCCAGGGCCTCGTCCTTTTCTACCAGCTTGGCCAGCCCAAAGTCGCTCAGCACAACCTCCCCGTCGAAGGTCAGCATGATGTTGCCCGGCTTGATGTCCCGGTGAATGACCCCCTGGCCGTGGGCGTAGGCCAGCGCCTCCCCCACGGGGCGGACGATCTCCAGAACCTCCGCGAGGGAGAGCCGCCGCCCGTGGAGGTATTGGTGCAAGCTGTGGCCCTCCACATATCGCATCACCAGGTAGGGGCTACCCTGGTGCTCGCTGTAGTCGTGGATAGGGACGATGTTGGGGTGGCTCAGCCGTGCCAGCGCCTTGGCCTCCTGCTGAAACCGATCCAGGAAGGCCTCCTCTTCTGTGAAGCTGGGGTGAAGCACCTTGATAGCCACGTGCCGCTCCAGAGCCTCGTGGTAGGCCTTCCAAACCGTGGCCATGCCGCCCCGGCCCAGCTCCTCCAGGATGCGGTACGGGCCCACCACGCTGCCTGGCGCAAAAGCCACTATCGATCCTCCAGATAGGCGATGCCGGGGAGTGTCTCCCCCTGCAGAAAGCGAAGCGCCGCCCCGCCGCCCGTGGAGACGTGGGTCACACGGTCCGCTACTCCCGCCTGGGATATGGCCGCCGCCGAATCGCCGCCTCCCACGATCACGGTCGCATCCAGCTGGCCGACCGCGCGGGCCACGGCCATGGTGCCCTCCGCATATTCAGGAGTCTCGAAGACCCCCAACGGTCCACTCCACACGACCAGACGGGCGGTCTCCAGTCGTTCGACGAAGTCTGAGACAGTGCGAGGACCGATATCCACGATTTGGGCCCAGGCCGGGATGCGATCGGCATCCACGATCTCGCTGCCCGCGGCATCGGACCCCTCTCGGGAGATCACCACGTCAGAGGGGAGAATCAGCCGGTCCCCGGCCTCTCTCATCACCGCGCGCGCCTCTGCCCGCAGATCTGGTTCGGCCAGTGACTTTCCGATCTCCCAGCCCTTGGCGAGAAGAAATGTGGACGCGATCCCGCCGCCCAGCATCAGGGTGTCGGCCTTCCGAGACAGCGTGCGCAGCACCCCGATCTTGTCCGCAACCTTGGCACCGCCCACAATCGCCACGTAGGGATGCTCGAGCCCCGCCACCCCCTTGCTCAGGTTCTCGATCTCCCTCTCCATGAGAAGCCCCGCCACCGCCGGAAGGCGCTCCGCTACCCCCACCACCGAGGCATGGTCACGATGGGCCGAGCCGAAGGCGTCGTTCACGAACAACTCCCCATGCGCAGCTAGGGCGCCAGCGAAACCGGCGTCATTTGACATCTCGCCTGGATGGAACCGGGTGTTCTCCAAAAGCACGACCTCACCCAGAGCCATCCCTTCCACCGCCCTATCCACCGCCGGTCCCACGCAATCGTCGAGCTTTCGGATGGGCATGCCCAAGAGGCGGCCCAGGCTTCGGGCAACGGGATCCAGCCGCAGCGCCTCTACCACCCGCCCCTCCGGCCTGCCGAGGTGGGACATGAGCACAACCATTCCCCTTCGCTCCAGCAGGTACCGCAGTGTGGGAACCGATGCCCGGATCCGAGTCTCGTCGGCCACCCCTCCTTCCGCCAGGGGCACGTTCAGGTCCGCCCGGACCAGTACCCGCTTCCCCTCGACCTCCACATCGCGGACGGTCTTCTTGGCGATTCCCACCTGACTAGCGCAGAGGAGCGAATGGGACCCCTTGGGGTGGCATCCTCACTCACCTATGCGCCCAGGCAATCCCGCGAGGACGCCGCTGTGGCGCTACTCCAACCGCTCCTCGCTCACCTCCAGAATGCGCTCCGCTGCTTGCTCTTCCCCTTCTTCCAAGCGGGTGCGCAGCTGCGGATCGACCTGCGACATGTGGAACGCCAAATCCGCCACGCGGTGCGAGTACCCCCACTCGTTGTCGTACCAGGC
>JABAOD010006381.1_pt1 | contig 14681 bp, 15 predicted proteins | sample 7062151 | NCBI WGS metagenome assembly JABAOD01 (sample SAMN14538626, study PRJNA623070) | marine sediment metagenome | biome: marine biome [ENVO:00000428]; feature: marine pelagic biome [ENVO:01000023]; material: deep marine sediment [ENVO:00002113] | place: India: Gulf of Khambhat ... | reverse complement strand
TCCGTTCCCGTCCCAGAGGATCGTCAACGTCAGCCCGGGCAAGCTCGCCCGCTGCAGTCCGGCGGTGACCCTGGCGATCGAGACCGCCGGTTTCGAGGTGCGCCAGGCCTATCTCGGGACAGTGAAGGCCAGGGAGCTGCTGTCTCCCGCGTCCGACGACGGCGAGCGCCGCGCCACGCTGGCCACCTTCGACAAGCCGGACAGCGGCAACAAGGGCCTGGATTCCTGGCCGCTGAGCCTGGTGGCCGAAAACGGTCGCGTCTTCAGCACGGCGGTGAGCGTCGAGGGCAAGACTTGCCCGCCGCCGCCCAAGCCGCCCGCAGCGGAGCGGATCGTCGCCGTCAGCCCCGCCCGGGTCTCCGTCTGCGCCGCCGAGGTCACGCTGGCGATCCAGACTGCGGGCTTCAAGATCCGCGAGGCCTACCTCGGCGCGGTGAAAGGCACGCTGGGGTCGACGCCGGCGGGCACAGACGGCGGCCATCTGGTGAAGTTCCAGGAGCCGGCGGCCGGCAACAAGGCCATGGAGTCCTGGCCGCTGACCCTGGTGGCCGGCAGCGGCAAGGTGTTCACAGCGTCGGTGGCCGTGGCCGGCACGCCGAAGGACTGCGCGCCGGCCGCGGTGCCGAAGCCGGACCTCGAGATCGTGCTCGGTGAGGCCGGGGCCTTGAACGTCTGCGTCCCCCAGGATGAGGTGACCCTGGCCGGCGCCGGCGCCGACCGGGTGACCCGCGGCGAGCTTCTCGGCGTCGCGACCTCCGCGGTGACCCACCCCAAGGGCAACGCCGTCCTGTCGTTCCCCGGGCTGCCGCGCTTCTCGAGCAAGGAGGAAGTGCCGGTTTCCACCGGCCTGCGCGTCTGGCTCGGCGAGACCGAGCTGGCGCTCGAGCTGCCGCTGCGCTGCGCCAGGCCAGGTCGCCGGGCGCTGATCTGATCCCGCGGACAGATCCCGGCCGCGAGTGACAAGATGGGCCGGCTCCCGCGTCTGTCGGAGTGATGACCATCGTGTCGACGCTGAGGATGTGCCCGCTGCTGCTGGCCGGCGCCGCGGAGCCGGAGACCGCGGAGAGCTGCTTCCGGCGGCTGGCCGCGGGGGAGCTGGCCGCCGCCGCCGAGCTCTACGACCGCTTCGGCAGCGAGGTCTACGGCCTCGCCCTGTGGACCTGCGGCTCGGCAGCGGACGCAGCAGACGTCGTCCAGGAGGTCTTCCTGCGCCTGATCCAGCGCCGCTCGCGCCTCGCCGCGGTGCGCCGCGCGCGGCCCTATCTGCTCAGCGTCGCGCGCCGGGCAGCGATCGACCTGGTGCGCAAGCGCCGCCGCCACGAGCCGCTGGCGGAGGAGCTTCTGGCGCCGGCGACGTCCGACCCCGCGGCGCGGATCGAGGCGGCGCGGCTCGGCGGGCGGTTGGCGCGGCTGCCTCCGCAGCAGCGGACGGCCCTGTACCTGCGGTATTTCTCGGAGCTCTCCTACGCCGAGATCGGCCGCGTCACCGGCGTTCCGACCTTCACGGCGGCCAGCCGCTGCCGGCTGGCGCTGCGCCGGCTGCGGCGCGGGCTGGAGAAGGGGCCTCGCCGATGAGCGCCGCCCCGTTCCGCGGGCTGCGCCCGCCGCTGCCGCCGGCCGAGCTGCGCGGCCGCGTCCTCGCCGCCTGCCATGCTGTGCTGGCCGCCGAGGCCCGGCCGGACCTTGTCGACCGCCTCTGGCTGAGCCGGGCTGCGCGCGCCGCCTGGCTGGCGGCGGTGCTCGTCTTGCTGGCGGCCAACCTGATGGTCGCCTGGACGCCGGCCGGCGGCGACGGGGAGCTGCGCGGCACCCCCTCCGCCTACCGTTGGGCGTCGGAGGAGGTCGATCTGCGGCCGCTGCCCTGGCGGCCTCGACCCGAGCGGTCCACCTGGGCCACGTTCCGGCACGGCGCTCGCCCGCCGCTGCCGGAGCTGGAGTGAAGGGCGCCGTGCCGAGCCGCCTGCTGCGCCGCATCGCGGTCGTCCTCGCCCTGCTGCTGGTGGTCGTCCTCGTCGCGAGCCTCGCCTTCTCCGTCTACTGCAACCGCCGCCTCGCCCGGGCCAGCGAGCGTTTCGCCGCCGTCCTGGGGTCGCCGGACCTGAACCGCTTCGTGCTGCCGGAGCTGCCCGACGCGGACAACGCCGCCACCTGGCTGGTCGCCGGCGCCAACGCCGTCGTGGTGAGCGAGGAGGAGGGAGACTTCTTGCGCTCGGTCAGCCGCACCGCCGCCTGGAGCGACGACCACGAGGAGCGGGTGGCGCGGATTCTGGAGGTCAATCGCCCGGCCCTGGAGCTCCTGCGGCGCGCCCTCGACTGCCCGGCCTCGAACTTCGGGATCGACTACACGAAGGGCGCCGACGCCGAGCTGCCCGAGCTGATGGAGCTGATGCGGGCCGGCCGCCTGCTCTGGTTCGAGGCGCGGCTGGCCCTGTCGGCCGGCGACGAAGAGCGGTTTCACACCGCCCTGGCGACCCTGGAGCGGCTGACCGAGGCGCTGGCCGGCGAGTCGCTCGCCATCAGCTCGCTGATCGTCATGGCGCTCGACCATTCGGCTCTCGACCTCGCGCACCGGGTGGTCACCGCGCGGGCGCCGGCGCCGGGCCTGCTCGACGCGGTGGAGAGCGCTCTGGCGGGCACCGATCGGCGTGAGCTGCTGCGGCGCTCGCTGGCGGCTGAAGGGTCGATGCTCGCCACGACCTCCCTCCGGCTGTTGAGCGGCGTCGAGGAGGGTACGGTCGCATCCCGCCTGCTAGCGCTTCTGGAGTCGCCGGCCTATCGCCTGCTGCAGGCCGGCGGGCTCGAAGACTACGCCGGCCTCGGCGCCATGGCGGAGCGGCCGTTCGCCGAGGTCCGGGTGCCGGGCGAGGAGTCCGCCGAGGGCCTCTTCAACTCGCTGCTCGGCCGCATCCTCTACCCCAACCTCATCGACTTCGTCGGCAAGGTCAAGATCGCGGAGTCGGTGTCGACGCTGGCCCGTGAGGCGATCCGGCTGCGCCGCCACCACCTGGCCACGGGTGCCTGGCCGGAGCCGCTCGAGCAGCTCGGCCCGGACCCCTACTCGGGGCAGGCGGTGAGCGTGGAGGCGCGGCCGGACGGCGGCCTGGCGCTGACGGCCCGCGGGGCTCTCGCGCTCTGGCGGGAGTGGAACCAGCACCAGCCGTTCGCGGGCGAGCCCCATTTCACCTGGGTGCTGCCCGCGGCGCTCGCTGCGGCGGGCGAGTGAGCCGGCCGCGGACCGCCGGCAGCCGGGGCGGGCAGCAGCTAGCTGGCGAGCGGCGCCGGGTCCAGCGCCAGCAGCACGAAGAAGCGCAGCAGACCGGCGAGGGCCCCGGCGACCACGGGAGCGAGGGCCAGGGTGGGCAGGTAGGACCACGCCACCAGCCATCCCAGACCGATACCGCTGGCCTCGAGCACGAAGATCGCCAGCGCCAGTGCCACCAGCAGCGACGAGCCGGCGATGGCCAAGCCGGTGCCCCGCGCCCAGCGGCGGATCACCACGAAGAACCAGAGCAGCGCCACCGCCGAGGCGAGCTCGCCGAGGTGGCCGGCGACCGCCGCCTCGCGGGTGCCGCTGGCGAGATCCAGACTCACCAGCAGACTGCGCAGGTCGACCAGGGCGCCGATCCCGGCTCCCGCCATGCCGACGCTGGCCGCGAAGGCCAGCGCCCGCCGGCCGCCCACTTCGAGGCTCGTCCGCAGGGTGGAGAAGAAGAGCAGCATCCCGAGGCTCGCCGCGAGGAGCACCGAGGCGGACGCCCGGGCCACGGGCAGCGGACCGAACAGCTCCGGCACGACGGTTCCCAGGGCCTTGAAGGCGAACAGGACGCCGAGGCCGAGCATCGCGATCATTGCCGCCAGGCGCACGCGCATGGCGAGAGACTACACTTTTATGCCGCCGCCGGGAACCGGGCATCGGGTCGGGCTGCTCGCTCTTCACCGCCCGCGCCGGTTCGCTGATAGCGTTCGAGGTGGACCGGACCGACCCGGAGGAGGAAGCGACGATGAGAATCAACCACGCGATCCTGGGAATCTTGATTCTGGCGGCCGCCTGCGCCCCGAGCCAGGCGCCCGAGGGCAGCGGCGAGATGGAGCCGGCGGAAGCAGCCTACGAGGAGACCGGCGTCGAGGGCGCCGCCGGCGCGAGCGCCGAGGCGGACGCCGTCGCCCAGCTCAACGAGTTCTGCCCCGAGAACTGGTGCATGGGCGATTACCAGTACCAGTTCGAAGAGATCGTCTGCGCCGAGGCGAGCTGCACGCTGAGCTTCACCGCCGAGCGCGACGGCGAGAGCCATGGCGGGATCGGTCGAGCTCGACTACGACGAGCCGCTCATCGACGAGTTCGGAGACTTGGAGGCCGGCTACTTCGAGCGCGTCACCGACGCCCTCGACGAGTGGGAGAGCGCGCAAGCCGGCTGAGGCTGGCGGCTCCTTGTCTATACTGGCCCGGGTCTTCCGCGGGCCGGGCTCCGGCATGACGGCACGAAAGAGAATCAGGTCTCGCCAGCCGAGGAAGCTCACTCCCGCCCAGAAGGCCCGGATGCGGCGCGACATGGGGCGGCGGCTCGCCGAGGCCCGTGTCGAAGCCAGCCTGACCCAACGGGCAGTCGCCGAGGCCATGGGCCTGTCACCTTCGGTGGTCTCCAGGATCGAGCGCGGCGAGCGCCGCCTGGATCCGCTGGAGCTGGCGCGGCTCGTCAGGCTCTACGGCAAGACGATCATCGACTTCGTCCGCTAACCGCCAGCTGCGCTCCGCCCCGGGTGCATGGGCCGTCCGGAGCCCGTCCGCTATGCTGCCGCGGTGCCGTCCGCCCGCCTGCTGGTCGCTGCCCTCGGCCTGACGGCCGTCGCCGTCTGTGTGCACTGCGGCGGCGCCACGGATCCGGAAGTCGCGCTCGGCGCCGGCAACGGCCAAGCGGCGGCCGGGGCGGGCCAGCGCGCCGACCTCTACCGCCGCTTCGCCCTTTCCGAGCGGCGGTTCCTGGTCGTGCACGGCGCCGACGACGGCGGCCTCGCCGACCTCTACCGCGCCAGGATCCGGGAGAGCAGCTGGAGCCGGACCTTCACCCTGAGCCTCGAGAGCCCGTCCACGGCCACGGCCGAGGCTCTCCGGGCCGCGCCCGTGGCCCTCGTCGGCACCCCGACGTCGAACCCCTGGCTGCGCCGTCTGGTGCCGCGTCTGCCGGTGCGGTTCGAGGCCGGCGGGTTCCGCTTCCTGGGTCGGACCTACAACGACCGGGACGACGTTCTGGTCCTGGTCCACCCCCACCCCGAGAACCCCCGACAGCTACTGCTGGTCGTGACCGGCAACCGGGACGAGGCGGTTCTCGAGCGCGCGTTCCACTATCCGCAGCCCAACGACTTCGAGGTCTGGCGGCGGGGCCTGCGCGTCCGCTTCGGCCGCTTCGACGACCGCTGGGCGCCCGACCCCGAGCGGGATCGTGACGTCCTCGCCGAGATCCGGTTGCTGCGCGAGACCGACCGCCACCGTTTCTTTGCCCGCGAGGAAACGATCGGCGAGGAACGTCTCGAGGCGCTGTCCACGCGCCTGGCGCGGACCCACCGGCGCGTGCAGGCGTTTCTCGGCGGCCGTGGTGCCCCCCTGCCACGGGTCGACGTCTACCTCTGGGGGCGCTCCTCGGAGAAGGCGGAGCTCACCGGCCGCGCCGAGGCGTCTCACGTCGACGAGGGGCACGACCAGCTCTATCTGGCGCTGGAGGGATTGCAGCACGGGTCCTGGGACCGTCAGACCGTCGTGCTCCTGCGGCACGCGCTCGGCCGGCCGGCGCGGACGGCGCTGGAGGTCGGGCTCGGCATCGCGCTGGCGGAGGACCGGCAGGCGCGTGGCGCCGACTACTGGGCGGCGCGGCTTCACGCCGCCGGCTGCGCGCTCCCCCTGGCCGAGCTTCTCGACAACGAGCGCCTGGTCTGGGACCCCGGCTGGCGGCGGGCGGGCGGCGGCTCCGAGATGCCGCTGCGCGAGTCGCCGCTCGTCTTCGAGCCGCTGGCGGCCTCGCTGGCGACCCTGCTGACGGAGCGTTGGGGCCGGGACGAGCTCCTGCGCCGCTACCGCACCTGGGACCCCGGCCGAGAGGAGATCGACCGGCTCGAGCCGGCGTGGCGCTCCCACCTCGACAAGCTCGCCGCCCGGCACGCGGCGCAGATCTCGCGGGACCGGGCGACGTTTCCGCGGGGCGAGGGCGTGTGGCTCGGAGCCAACCACACCCACGAGACCCTGATCTCGATCGACGGCGGCTACCTCTCCGAGGACTCGGACGCCATGCTCGCGCGCCTGAGGGCCCTGGGCGCCAACGCCGTCGCCGTGGTGCCGTACACCTATCTTCTCCGGCCCGACCAGCCGGCGCCCCTGCCCTTCCTGCGCGAGGCCGAAAAGGAGAACGACGCCAGCGTCATCCACGCGGCCCTCGAGGCCCGGCGGTTGGGCATGAAGATCCTGCTCAAGCCGCACATCCAGGGCGTCTGGCCCGGCGCCATCGCGATGCGGACCGAGGCGGACTGGGAACGGTTCTTCCACCACTACGAGCGCTGGATCCGGCACTACGCGCTGCTCGCGGAGATGCATCGGATCGAGGCCCTGGCCGTCGGCGTCGAGCTGGTCGAGGCGACCAGGGGGCACGAGGAGGTCTGGCGCCGGCTGATCGCCCGTCTGCGCCGCATCTACAGCGGCCAGATGGTCTACGCCGCGAACTGGGGCGAGGAGTTCGAGCGCCTGGGCTTCTGGGACGCTCTGGACTGGATCGGCATCGACAGCTACTACTCACTCAGCGACAGCGCCGAGGCCTCCGACGCCGAGCTGCTGCGCGGCGCGCGGGCGGCGCTCGAGCGGATCCGGGCCGTGCAGGAGCGGCACGGCAGACCGCTCGTGTTCACCGAGCTGGGCTACGTCAGCACCGCCGCTCCGTGGCAGGAGCCGTGGCAGGACCACCGCGACCGGCCGCTCCGTCTCGAGCACCAGGCGAGGGCCCTGCGGGCCACACTCCAGGCCCTCGGCGAGCCCGGCTGGTGGCACGGCGTCCTGCTCTGGAAATGGCCGAGCGGCTCGAGCTACGGCGGCCCCGGGGACGGGTCCCACATCTTTGCCGGCAAACCCGCGGAGCAGGTGGCCGGGGAGTGGTTCCGGAGCATCGGCGAGGGTGCGCGTGCCGGGGCGGCGCCTGGCCGGGACGTTCGATGAGGCGACCGGACCTCTGGCTCGTGCCGGTGGCTGCCGTGACGGTGGCTCTCTTGTGGTTGCTGCCGGGCTTTCCGCTGGCGCACCTCGACGACCCCGGCTACTGGGGGGTGCTCGGGTATCTCGTGGTCCTGGCGCTCGTCCTCAGGCTCCGCCTGCGAGGGATCCGGGGGAGCCGGACGGAGCGGAAAATCCTGGCTCTCTTCCTGGCCGGCATGCCCGTCGTCTACCTGGCCGACTGGTTTCGCTTCGCGGGCGAGCAGCCCTGGCTCTGGATCGAGCTCGCCGGCGCGCTGGCGTTCTGGGTCCTCGCCGTCCTCGGAGCGAAGCGATCGCCCTGGCTTCTCGCCGCCGGCCTCGCGGCCCACGGGCTCTGGGACGCGGGGCACTACCAGAGGACCGGCTTCGTCGCCGACTGGTACGTCGTCGGCTGTTTCCTGGTCGACATGGCCTTCGCCGTCTACGCCGCGGGACAGGTCCGCTTCTGGCGCCGGCGCCAGCGCCAGGGGCCGGGTGCCGATGCCGACTAGAATGACGTCTCTGCTCGGGGGCAGCCCGCGATGAGCTCCAGGCCGATACCCGATTTCTCCTCCGAAGCGGTTACCCGCGGCATCCGGGTCCGGGTCGAGCCGCGGTTCGACCCGCAGCGCTCGCAGCCGGCGATTGGTCGCTGGTTCTTCCTCTACACCGTGACGATCGAGAACCTGGGCGACGAGACGGTGCAGCTGCTGACCCGGCACTGGGTGATCACCGACGGCGCCGGCCGGGTCGAGGAGGTGCGCGGCGCCGGCGTGGTCGGCGAGCAGCCGGTGCTGGAGCCCGGAGAGGCGTTCAGCTACACCTCGGGCTGCCCGTTGACCACCGACGTCGGCAAGATGGAGGGCAGCTATCAGATGGTGACGACGAGCGGCGAGGAGTTCGACGTCGCCATCGCGCCGTTCACCCTCTGCGGCCCGGGCATGGTCCACTGACGCGGGCCGCAGACGGCGCCCCGGGGGACCCGCTGCTGCCCCGGCTGCCGGCGCGGCCGCCCGCGTTCAGCGCGCCGCCGCCCCGGCTCGAGCCGCTCCAGCGACGCCTGTCATCGTCCCGTGGGTGCGATCAGGCCTCTCGTTGCTCGTCGTCCCGGTAGTCGCGCAGGATCCGGCGCGCCAGCGACAGCTTGTGCACCTCGTCGGGGCCGTCGTAGATGCGGGCGGCGCGCTCGTGGCGGTAGAAGAAGGCGAGGATGGTGTCGTCGGTCATCCCCAGGCCGCCGTGCACCTGGAGCGCCCGGTCGACCACCTCGAGCATGGTGTCGGCGACCAGGAACTTGATCGCCGAGATCTCCTGGCGGGCCTCCTTCCAGCCGTGGCGCTCGATCCTCCAGGCGGTCTGGAGGGTCAGGGCGCGGGCGGCGGCGATCCGGGCGGCGCACTCGCCGATCCAGGCCTGGACGATCTCCTTGTCGGCCAGCGTCTGGCCCGGCGCGATGGTGCGCTCGGCGGCGCGGCGGCACATCAGATCGAGGGCCCGCTTGCAGATGCCGAGCCAGCGCATGCAGTGGTGGATCCGGCCCGGGCCCAGCCGCTCCTGGGCGATGACGAAGCCGTGCCCCTCCGGGCCCAGCAGGTTGGCCCGCGGCACCCGGCAGGAGTGGTAGAGGATCTCGGCGTGGCTGAAGACGCCCTCGCCGGCGTGGCCCATGACGTTGAGGTTGCGCACCAGGTCGAAGCCGGGGGTGTCGGTGGGGACGAGGATCATGCTGGCGCGCCGGTGGGGCGGCGCCTCGGGGTCGGTCACCGCCATGACCACGGCGACGGCGGCCCCGTCGGCGGCCGTGGTGTACCACTTCTGGCCGTTGATGACGTAGTCGTCGCCGTCCTTGACGGCGGTGGTCTCCATCATCACCGGGTTGGAGCCCGGCATCTCCGGCTCGGTCATCGAGAAGCAGCTGCGGATCTCGCCCGCGACCAGCGGCGCGAGCCAGCGCTGCTTCTGCTCCTCGGTGCCGTACTGATGGAGGATCTCGATGTTGCCGGCGTCGGGGGCGTGGCAGCCGAAGATGAAGTGCCCCAGCGGCGAGACGCCGAGCGCCTCCGAGACGCGCGCGTGATCGACGAGTCCGAGACCCATGCCGCCGTACTCCTCGGGGTGGTTCGGCGCCCACAGGCCCATCTGCTTGACGGCCCGGCGCTTCTCCTCGATCCTGGGCAGGAGCTTCGTGAACGGCTCGTTGAGGAAGAAGCGCTCCAGCGGCAGCACCTCCTCGCGCATGAACTCGTCGATCATCGCCAGCACGGTCTGCATCTTCTCGGACAGCTCGAAATCCATCGTCACCCCCTGGAACCGGAGATCGGAGCGCGACTCGTCGCCTGCCGCGGTCGCGGCCCTGGCGTCCGCCGGGCCGACCGACCGGCCGCGGCACCGGTAGTATGCCCTCGCCTCGAAGTTGACCCGACGGTAGAGTCTCGGATGATTCCTGTCGCCTCGACTGCGGATGTCGAAGACCGGCCGCCGGATGCCGGCCGCGGGCCTGTGGAGGGCCCTCGGTGAGCTCCCGGTGGATCGACCGGCCGGTCGCGGTGCGTGCCGGCGAGGAGCTGGACGCTTCCCGGCTCTCCGCCTTCCTCCGTGAGAACCTGCCCGAGCTCCAGGGACCGCTCGTGGTCGAGCAGTTCCCGAGCGGCTTCTCCAATCTTACCTACCTGCTGCGGCTGGGCGCCCGGCAACTCGTCCTGCGGCGGCCGCCGGTGGGCGCCGACATCAAGTCGGCCCACGACATGGGGCGGGAGCATCGGATCCTGTCGCGGCTCAGCGAGGTCTACCCCAAGGCGCCCAGGCCGCTCGTCTACTGCGAGGACGCCGCCGTTCTGGGAGCGCCGTTCTACCTCATGGAGCGGGTGGAAGGGGTCATCCTGCGGCCCCGGATGCCGGCCGCCATGCAACCGGGTCCGGAGCGCATGGCCACCATCGCCGACGCCCTCGTCGAGACCCTTGCCGAGCTGCACGCGGTGGACTACGAGGCCGCCGGCCTGGGCGAGCTGGGCCGCCCGGACGGCTACGTGCGCCGCCAGGTGGACGGCTGGACCGGCCGCTACCGGAACTCCCGCACCGACGACATCCCCGAGATGGAGCGGGTGGCGTCCTGGCTCGACGCCAACGCGCCGCCGGAGAGCGGCGCGGCGCTGATCCACAACGACTTCAAGTACGACAACCTGGTGCTCGATCCGCGGGACTGGGGGCGCGTGATCGCCGTCCTCGACTGGGAGATGGCGACCCTGGGCGATCCGCTCATGGACCTGGGCACCAGCCTCGGCTACTGGGTGGAGCCGCAGGACCCGCCCGAGCTGCGGGCGCTCGAGCTCAGCCCGACGCTGCTGCCCGGCAACCCCACCCGGGCCGAGCTGGTGGAGCGCTACGCCGCGGCCAGCGGCCGCGAGCTGCGCCATCCGGTCTTCTACTACGTCTACGGCCTGTTCAAGATCGCCGTCATCATCCAGCAGATCTACTTCCGCTACCGCCGGGGAGACACCCGTGACCCGCGGTTCGCCCGGCTCGTCGAGGGCGTTCGAGGCTGCGCGCGGGCGGCCCTGCAGGCCGCCACGCTGGGCCGCATCGACAGGCTGTTCTAGCCATCTGTCCGTCGACTTTTCGCGCCGAGTAGACTGCACCGGCAGCACCGGCGAGAGCCGGACGGAGCGGCAGCCCGATGCGAGAGCCGCCGCGTCATATCCAGCAAGCTCGGGAGACTCAGTCATGACCCTACGGTTCGACGGGCGCGTCGCCATCGTCACCGGGGCCGGTCACGGCCTCGGCCGGGCCCACGTCATGGCGCTGGCGGAGCGCGGCGCCAGGGTGATCGTCAACGACCTGGGTTCTGCCCGCGACGGCTCCGGCGCCTCGGACGAGCCGGCGCAGCAGGTGGTCGAGGAGATCCGCTCGCGGGGAGGAGAAGCCCTCGCCGACGCCGCCGACGTCACCGACCCCGAGCAGGTGGGGGCGATGGTCGCCCGGGCCGTGGAGGCCTGGGGCCGCGTCGACATCCTGGTCAACAACGCCGGCATCCTGCGCGACAAGACCTTCCTCAAGATGGAGCTCGAGGACTTCCGCGCCGTCGTCGAGGTGCACCTGATGGGCAGCGTGCACTGCACCAAGGCGGTCTGGGGCCTGATGCGCGAGCAGGCCTACGGCCGCGTCGTCATGACGACCTCGTCGAGCGGCCTCTACGGCAACTTCGGCCAGTCCAACTACGGCGCCGCCAAGATGGCCCTGGTGGGCCTGATGAACACCCTGGCCCTGGAGGGCGCCAAGTACGACATCCGGGTCAACTGTCTCTCACCCTCGGCCGCGACCCGCATGACGCAGGATCTGCGGGCGGAGCATCTGCTCGAGCTGATGGCGCCCGAGGCGGTGAGCCCCGGGCTGCTCTACCTGGTCAGCGACGATGCCCCCAGCCGCGTCATCCTGACCGCCGGCGCCGGCACCTTCGCCCGGGCGCGGATCCACGAGACTGCCGGGGTCAGCTTCAAGCCCGGCGAGTGGACGCCCGAGAACGTCGCCGCCGGCTGGGACGCGATCGGCGCCACCGACGGCCAGCAGGCCTATGGCTCGGGCGCCGAGCAGACGAAGAACTTCCTCACCAGGGCGGCCGCGAGCCGCGGCCTCGACCTCGGCGGGGGAGGGGCCTCGTGACCTCGGCGGTGGTGAGAGCCCCGGGCTGAAGGAAGAGCGCGATCATGGAGACGCAGCCGGGTCTCGGACTCGACGGCAAGACGGCGATCGTCACCGGCGCCAGCCGCGGCATCGGCGAGGCCATCGCCCGCGGCCTGGCGCGGCACGGCGCCACCGTGGTCCTGGCCTCGCGCCGGCAGGAGAGCCTGGACGCGGTGGCGGCCGCCATCAACGAGGACGGCCCCGGCAGGGCCATTGCCATCGCCTGCCACACCGGCAGGCCGGAGGCCATCGCGGCCCTGTTCCGGCAGGTCGACGCCGAGCTGGGACGGCTCGACGTCCTGGTCAACAACGCCGCCACCAACCCGTACTTCGGGCCCGCCGTGGAGATCAGCGAGCGCGCCTACGACAAGACCATGGAGGTCAACGTCAAGGGCTACCTGCTGATGTGCCAGGAGGCGGCGCGCCGGATGCTGGCGCAGGGCTCCGGCTCGATCATCAACATCGCTTCCGTCGCCGGGATCACGCCTGGCGAGGGCCAGGTCGTTTACTCGATGACCAAGGCGGCGGTCATCAGCATGACCCGGGGTCTCGCCAAGGAGCTCGGGCCGTCCGGCGTCCGGGTCAACGCCATCGCGCCGGGCCTGGTGGAGACGCGGTTCGCGGCGGCCCTGATCGACAACCCCGAGATCCACGAGCAGATCGTCCGCCTGACGCCGCTGCGCCGGCACGGACAGCCGGGCGAGATCGTCGGTGCCGCCCTCTACCTGGCCTCCGAGGCCTCGAGCTACACGACCGGCTCGGTCCTCGTCTGCGACGGCGGCGCCACGGTCTGAGCGCGAGCGGAGCGCCCGCGAGCCCCGCGGGCGCGTCGCCTCCCGGCTCTCGGGCGGATCGTCGCCGGCGGGTCGCCCTCTACCGGCGCTGCGCCGCCGCGCGGTCTCCCGAGCCGCTTCGCCGGCCGTCGGATCAGGCCGCCGCGAGCCCTCGCAGGACGGTCAGCTCCCGCGCCGACGGCGGCTCGTTGACGCGCAACGGCGCCGGCGCCCGCAGCGGCCAGCCGGTGGCCGCCACCGCCTCCTCCAACGACACCCCCGGGTGAAGCGAGGTGAGCACCAGCTCGCGGCTGCCCGCCTCGGGCTCGAGGATACCGAGGTCGGTGATCACCGCCTGCGGTCCCCGGCCCGGCACCCGCAGGGCCTCGCGAGCGTCGCCGCCGTCCAGGAACCCCGCCGAGGTGATGAAGTCGACCTTGTCGACGAAGCTGCGCCGGCGCTGGCGAAGCATGACGAAGGTGCGGGCGCAGAACGAGGAGATCTCCGGGGCGCCGCCGCCTCCGGGCAGCCGCACCCGGGGCGACCCGTAGTCGCCGATGACGGTGGTGTTGACGTTGCCGAAGCGGTCGATCTGCGCGGCGCCGAGAAAGCCGGTGCCGATCCACCCCCCCTGGAGCCAGTAGCTGAACATCTCCGGAACCGACACGACTGCTTTCGCCGTGCGGCTCAGCTCGCCGTCGCCGATCGACAGGGGCAGCGCCGACGGAGCGGTGTCGAGGGTGCCGCTCTCGTAGATCATGGTCAGCTCCGGGGCATGGGTCCTGCGCGCCAGCAGACAGGCCCTGCTGGGCGCCCCGACCCCGATGAAGACGACGTCGTCGTTGCCGAGCAGCCGCGCCGCGGCCACCACCATCATCTCGTCGCGATCGTAGGATCGCTCGGACATAGCCCGTGCTCCTCCAGTTTCGAGAGGTACTGTCCGAAGTCCTCGGTCGACAGCACGAAGGTCTCCATCCACTCCAGGAAGCGGTCGCGCTCCCTGCTGACCTCGGCCCAGGTCAGGTAGAAGGCGTTGCTCCGCTCGTAGTAGCCCTCGGCGTAGGAGGGGAAAGCGCCTCGCGGCACGTGGCAGACGACGTCCACCGGCCAGCGCGGAATCACCGTGCCGCCTTGCGTCTCGTCGACGCTGTCCACCACCTCCTCGACGGTGACGATGCTGCAGCGCGAGGCGAGGACGACCTCCTTCTGGACGCCGATGATCCCCTGCAGCCAGACGTTCCCCCGGCGGTCGGCCCGTTGGGCGTGGACGATCCCGACGTCCGGGCGGATCGCCGGCACCGCGGTCAGCATCTCACCGGTGAACGGGCACTCGACGAAGCGGATCCTCGGGTTGACCTCGGGATAGGAGGTCCCCCGGTAGCCTTTGAAGAGCGCCACCGGCATTCCCGAGGCGCCCGCCGCGTAGGCGCTGGCGATGGCCGCGTGGGCGTGCTCCTCGAACTCCATCGGATGCGGGATGCCGCGCTCATAGGCTTCGCGCAGCCGGTACAGCGAGCCGACCCCGGGGTTGCCGCCCCACGAGAAGACCAGTTTGTCCGCACAGCCCATGCCGATGAGCTGGTCGTAGATGATGTCGGGGGTCATCCGGATGAGCGTCAGGTGGCGGATGCGCTGGCGGATGACCTCGAGTCCGGCGGCGTGGGGGATCAGGTGGGTGAAGCCTTCCATGGCCACCGAGCTCCCGGGCTTGACGAACCTGCGGACAGCCTCGCTGAGCTGCAGAAACTCCGTCATGACTGCCGATCTCCCGTCCATCCCCGGATCTTCCCGGGGGTCTCGATCTCCTCGGCTCCAGGCCGGCTGAAAGGCCCTGCCGGAGGCGGGCCTGAGACCCGGCGGCCTCGCCTACCAGGTGGCGCCGCCGCCCGGCGGCGGCCAGGCGCCGAGGGCGCGCCGCAGCGCCGCCACCTGGCCCGCGTGGTAGCTGTTGTGCGATGCCAGGAGCTGCAGGATCTCGAGCGCGGTCTTGGCCCCCAGCTCGACGAAGAGATCCGACTCGAGCG
>JABAOD010015543.1_pt1 | contig 14684 bp, 10 predicted proteins | sample 7062151 | NCBI WGS metagenome assembly JABAOD01 (sample SAMN14538626, study PRJNA623070) | marine sediment metagenome | biome: marine biome [ENVO:00000428]; feature: marine pelagic biome [ENVO:01000023]; material: deep marine sediment [ENVO:00002113] | place: India: Gulf of Khambhat ... | reverse complement strand
CCAGCATGCCGCCGCCCGAGGTGGTGATGATCTTGTTGCCGTTGAAGGAGAAGACGGCCATCTCGCCGAAGCCGCCCACCGGCCGGCCGCGGTAGGTGGCGCCCAGCGCCTCGGCGGCGTCCTCGACCACCGGCACGCCGTGCTCGCGGCAGCCGGCGAGGATCGGGTCCCAGTCGGCCGCCTGGCCCAGCAGGTCGACCACCAGCGCCGCCCGCACCTGGCGGTTGCGGCGCCGGCGGTCGGCCAGCTCCTCGGCGAGGAGCGCCGGGTCCATGTTCCAGGTGGCCGGGTCGGCGTCGACGAACACCGGCCGCGCCCCGCGGTAGGCGACGGCGTTGGCGGTGGCGACGAAGGTGAGGTCCGAGCACAGGACCTCGTCGCCCGGCCCCACGCCGAGGATGTCCAGCGCCAGATGGAGGCCGGCGGTCCCCGAGGAGAGCGCCGCGGCGTGGTCCACTCCGACCGCGGCGGCGAACTCGCGCTCGAAGGCGTCCACCTGCGGCCCCAGCGGCGCGATCCAGTTGGAGTCGAACGCCTCGCGCACGAGCTCCAGCTCGCCGCCGCCCATGTGCGGCGGCGACAGGATGATGCGCTCGTCGGAGCTCATGGGCGCCGCGCGCTCCCCGCCCCGCCTCTGCCCCGCTTGACCGGCGCTGCGGGTGTTGGAAGACTAGCTCGGCGCTCTTCGGCTGGGCGGCTCTTCGTCATCGGCTGGAAAGCACTCGGGAGCCTCATTCTGACGTAGAGCCCGGCAACCGACCAAGCCCGGCGGCCCGCCGTGCGACGGCAGCGGTGCGGCCATCGGCGGCAGCCTTCTCTGGCGGCTGCGCTGACCGAGCGGCCAGGCGCGGCCGATGCGGGCAACCTGGCGATGCATCGACTCTGGCGTCAGCTCTTTCGGCTTCTCGACTGGCCGCCGACCGTGGCGCTGGTGGCGGCGCCCCTACACCTCGCTCGCGTGCTGGCCTCGGAGCGGTTCGCCAACCGGCTGCTGGCCAAGCTGAGCTACTACTACTTACGCGGGCTGTACACCTGGCCGACGCGGATTCGAGGCTATGTCAATCTGCACTTCGCGCGTTTCTGGTGGCGGCTCGAGCGTCACGTCCAGCGGGCACGGCCGCTGCCGAGTCAGCGGCCCCGGCAGCCGGCGCCGATGCGCCCGCGGGTCGGCTGCGTGGGAGAGCTCGCCAAGCTCACCGGGTTCCCGCCGCCGTTCTTCGCCGCCGCCCACGATGCCGTCGAGCTGCACCTTTTCGATCTCCAGTACCGCGGTGCCCACGCCTCGTTTCTCGAACGGACCGCGGCCAGCTACACCGCCAGCCCGCTGGGCCGGCGCTCGGTCTACAGTGACCTTGCCTACCGCGACCACCTGGGGCGGCTGGCCGAGGCGATCAACTCTCGCCAGCTCGACCTGCTGTTGATCATCTTTCACGGCACCCTGGTCTCCTATCTCGTCGATCGGGTCGACACGCCATGTATCTTCAATCTCTGCACCGGAAGCGACATCCTGCATCACCCCAAGGTGAGCTATCAGCTCCACGCCCAACCGGAGTCCCATTTCTTCGTCGATAACGGACGCCTCTACTCGACCTTCACCCGTTCCCACCTGGGGGACCAGCCGGTCCTGTCGGCACCGCTGCACTACGACCTGCGCGGCATCGATCCGCGCAGCGCTCGCGCCTGGTCGCTGAGGCGGCCGTTGATCTTCTTGCACGGCCGCCTCTACAAGCTGGCGGCACGCGGTTTTCTCGCCGCCCTGTTCGAGATCATGCGCGACGATCCGGAGCTCGAGCTCGTCTACATGGGAGCCGACGACGGCGGAGCACAGGCCTTGATCGAAGCGGTCGCCGCGAGGTGGCGGCTGGACGGACGGGTGCGCTTCGCTGGCGAGTTCGGGCACCTCCGTCTGGCCGAGGGACGGGTCGAGGATCCCGGTTGGGCGCAGTGCCGGTCGTATCTTCAAACCGCCCGGTTGGCGCCGAACCCGTGGCCGTTCGGCGGCGGCTCGACGCGCTTCGAGGCCTATGCCAGCGGCGCCCCGGCGGTCCACCTGGAGATGGCCACCGCCGGCGCCGGCGGGTGGCGACGTGATCGCTCGGTGGTCGATGTGCCGCAGCTGCGGGTAGAGTCGGGCACCGCCGGCGACGTCGCCGAGTATCAGGAGCTCTGCCGCCGGTGCCTCTACGATGAGCAGTTCGCCACTCGGCTGGTCGAGGAGCAGTTGCGAGTCGTCCCTCGCGTCAGCGACGCCGCGGCCTGGTGGGCGCAGGTGAGAGAGTACTATCGTCGCTGGCGGTCGGACGCCGGCTGAGACGAGGGACCGGATGAACGACAGCGCGGAAGCAGACTGGCGCGGCGCCGAGCCGCCGGCTTCGGCGCTCGCCGAGCTGCTCGGGTGCCCGCTGCCCGACGAGGGGGAGACGATCGAAGTGCGCGGGCAGCGGCTGGAGATGCGCGCCGGGATCCTGCGCTCGCAGCTGGCGCCCTCCGCGGCCCAGGGGCAGACTGCCGACGCCTTCGGCTTCAAGTGGCAACGCCGGGACAGCTACGACGCCCCGGCGGCGCGGGCGCGCGCCCGCAGCTGGCTCGAGCAGCGCTACGGCTCGGCGGCGGCAATGGACTGGTTGTGGGCCGCGCGCCGCTCTCCGATCCTGCTCGACGCCGGCTGCGGCTCCGGCATGTCGGCGGTGGAGCTGTTCGGCGAGCGGCTCCGCGGGCTGCGCTACGTCGGCGTCGACATCTCGGAGTCCGTCGACATCGCTGCCACCCGCTTCGCCGAGCTGGGTTTGGAAGGAGAGTTTCTGCAGGGCGATCTGCTGGCCCTGCCCTTCGCCGAGGAGAGCGTCGACGCGATCTTCTCCGAGGGTGTCCTCCACCACACGGACGCACCGCGGCGGGCGCTCGAACGGCTGACCCGCCTGCTTCGGCCGGCCGGGCGGTTCCTGTTCTACATCTATCGCCGGAAGGGTCCGATTCGCGAGTTCACCGACGACTACGTCCGCGACAGGCTGCAGCAGATGGAGCCCGCGGATGCCTGGGCCGCGCTCCTACCGCTCACCCGACTGGGCAAGGCACTGGGCGAGCTGGGGGTGGAGATCGAAGTGCCGGAGGAGATCGGATTGCTCGAGATCCCGGCCGGCAGGATCGACCTGCAGCGCCTGTTCTACTGGCACGTGTGCAAGGCCTTCTACCGTCCCGAGCTCAGCCTCGAGGAGATGAACCACATCAACTTCGACTGGTACGCTCCGCCCAACGCCTTCCGCCAGTCGCCCGAGGAGATCCGCTCCTGGTGCCACGAGGCGGGGCTGGAGATCGAGCGGGAGCGGGTCGAGGCGGCGGGCGTGACGGTCATCGCCCGCCGCAGGGCAGTGGTCCCACCCCCCTCATGACCTCAGCCTCCGGCCACGACGAGCTGCGTCGCCAGCTGATCGCCCTGCTCGAGGAGCTGCGTGAGCAGGTGGCCAACCGGTGGCAGCGCACCCTGCCGGTAGGGGACTACCTGGTCGACCGCTGGCAGAAGGCTGCGCGGCTGGGTTTCGGCGAGGGCGCCAGCATCTACGACAGCTCGCTGGTGCTGGGTGACGTGCGGGTCGGCGAGCACACTTGGGTCGGCCCCTTCACCGTGCTCGACGGTAGCGGCGGGCTCGAGATCGGCTCCTACTGCTCGATCTCGGCGGGTGTGCAGATCTACACCCACGATACGGTGCGCTGGGCGCTGTCGGGCGGCCGCCACGCAGGGGAGCGCACCGCCACCAGGATCGGCTCTCGCTGCTACCTGGGTCCCAACACGGTGGTCGGCAAGGGCGTCACGATCGGTGATGGCAGTGTGATCGGCGCCAACAGCCTGGTGCTCGAGGACGTGCCGGCGGGCAGCAAGGCGGTCGGCTCGCCCTGCCGGGTGATCGGCAGGGCCGACCCGGACGAGCCGCCGCCCGAGGGCACCTAGGCGAGCGCTACCCGACGCAGGGAAGTCCCGCAGCTTCAGGGCGCCGGAGAGAGCTGGCGAGAAAGTCAGGTTAGAGGAAAGTCTCGCACCACTGCTCGAAGCTGAGCAGCGACCAGATCAGTAGCCGCCGGTTCTCGCGCCCCTCGAGGTGATCGCCGACCAGGCCATGCACCGTGTCGCGGTCGAGGTAGGCGAACAACCGGCAGTCGGGTGCGAGCAGCCGCTGACGCACGTAATCGATGCTGTCGCCCTTGAACCAGCTTGCGTCGGGCGCCGAAAAACCCTGCTTCGCCCGCACGGTGACGCGTTTCGGGATGTAGCGTTCCATGACCCGGCGCAGGATCAGCTTGCCGTCGCGGGTGCGGGCGAAGTACTGCTCGGGCTTCGGCCCTGGCTGATTCTCGTTCGGGCGCTCGACCTGGTCCAGGTTGCGTAGCTTGAGGCGCACCGGCAGCCGCATTGCGAAGTCGACCAGGTCGTTGTCGAGGAACGGTACCCGGGTCTCGAGACCATGGGCCATGCTGAGCTTGTCCTCGACCAACAGGAGCCCGTGCAGGAAGGTCTTGGCCTCGAAGTACAGCGAGTGGTTGATGAAGTCCTCCGGCCGGCCGAGCTCCGCGGCGTGATGGCGGAAGACGTCGCGGAACAGCTCGTGGGTGGAGACCTGCCGCGCCTGCGGCCACACCGGCCGGAAGATCTGTTCCGCAAGCTCCTTCGGGATCAGCCGCTGCCAGTAGCGGTAGTAGCTGTCGATGTAATCGTCGAAGCTGGCACAGGCGGCGGCGCGNNTGTCGACCTCCTCGACCTCGCTCCAGACGGGCGCGAAGACGCGCTCGGCGAGCCCGTCGGGGATCAGCCGCTGCCAGTAGCGGTAGTACTTGTCGATGTAGTCGTCGAAGTCGTCGTTGACCACGGCGCGGTAGTAGCGCCAGGGGTAGCCGCCGAACAGCTCGTCGCCGCCGCTGCCCGAGAGCACCACCTTGACGAACTTGCTGGCCAGCCGGGCGACGTAGTAGTTGGGATAGCACTGCCCGACGCGGGGGTCCTCGAGGGCGCGGGTCAGGGGCGGCATGACGCGCTCCATGTCGCCGGACTTGAGGACCACCTCGTAGTGCTCGGTCTTGAATAGGTAGGACATCGACTCGGCCTTCTCGCGCTCGTCGAAGCCGAGCTCCAGCCCCGAGGCCGAGCTGAGGTCGAAGCCGCAGGTGAAGGTCTTGAGGTATGGCAGCTCGGTGGCGGCGAGCGCGGTGATCGAGCCGGAGTCCACGCCACCGCTCAGGTAAGCGCCGATCTCGACATCGCTCACCAGGCTGCGACGGACGGCGGCACGTACCAGCCGGTCGAGCTCCTCGGCGTAGGCGGTCTCGCCTTCCGGCGTCTGCGGCTCGCGAAAGTCGAAATCCCAGTGGCGAACGGGTGGGGGCAGATTCTTTCTGCCGGCGCTGAGCCTCATCCAGGTACCGGCCGGAAGCAGCGAGATGCCGCGGAACAAGGTGCGGTCGGAGAACAGGTTCTGGAAGGTGAAGTATTCGACTAGCGCCGCTTCGTCCAGCGCCGCGTGGCAGGCCTCGTGCGCCAGCAGTGCCTTGACTTCGGAACCGAACAGCAGGGTCCGGCCACTGAGGGTCAGGTATATCGGCTTGATGCCGTAGCGGTCGCGGGCGAGGAAAAGCTCGCGGCGCCGGCGGTCCCAGATCGCCAGGGCGAACATGCCGTTGAAGCGGGCCAGCGCCTGCTCACCCCATTCGGCATATGCGGCAGCGACCACCTCGGCGTCGGTCTGCGAGCGGAAGCGGTGCCCGGCCCGCTCGAGCTCGGCGCGCAGCTCGCGGAAGTTGTAGACCTCGCCGTTGTAGGTGATGATGAAGCGGTCTTCGCCGGCGGTCATCGGTTGGCGCCCGGCGGGTGAGAGGTCGAGGATCGCCAGCCGTCGATGGCCCAGGCCGACCTCCTGCTCGATCCAGTAGCCCTCGCCGTCGGGGCCGCGATGGGCGAGCGCCTCGGTCATCCGGCGCAGGCTCGCTCGCGGCACCGGCGAGCCGTCCAGGTCAAGGATGCCGGCGATGCCGCACATCAGCGCCGTACGGTCGCCGCGAAGGCTTGGCGCAATGCATCGACGACCCGCTCCTGGTCGGCCGAGGTCATCTGCGGATAGAGCGGCAGCGCGAGCGAGAGCTTCTCCGCGAGCGCCGCGTTCGGATACTCTTCCTCCGCGAGCGAGTACTTCTGTGCGTAGTAGCCTTGCAGCACCGGCGCGTGGGTTCCCGGCCGAGTGGCGATCCCGTTCTCCTGCAGCCTGGCCATCAGCCGGTTGCGCCAGCGATGCAGCGGGCCGGCGTTGGCCAGTCGCGGCGGTTCCGGCCGGAACAGGCAGACATAGGCCTGGTAGGCGTGCTCGTGGCCGGCTGGAGTGGCCGGAGTGGCCAGCCATTCGAGCTCTGCGAGCAGTTCGTCGTAAGCCCTAGCCAGTTCGCGCCGCCGCGACAGGATCCACTCCGCACGATCCATCTGCGCGCAGCCGAGGGCCGCCTGCAGGTCGGTCAGGCGGTAGTTATAGCCGAGATGGTCATAGCTCGGCAGTCGGTGTGGCGCCGGGCCGACATGGCGGTCGAAGTCGGATTGCGAAGCGCCATGATCGCGCAGGATGCGCGCGAGCCGCTCGATGTCGCTGCGGCCGGTGGTGATCATGCCGCCCTCGCCCGTGGTGATCGCCTTCCTCGGGTGGAAGCTGAAGCAGCCGGCATCGCCAAAGCCACCGGCATGATGCCCGCGGTAGCGTGTACCGAAGGCACAGGCGGCGTCCTCCACGATCCACAGTCCGCGCGCGGCGCTGCTGGCGAGCAACGGCTCCATCTCGGCACACAGCCCGAAGAGGTGCACTGGGAGGATCCCCACGGTGCGATTGCCGATCAGGGTCTCGCAGCAGCCACAGTCGATGTTGAAGGTGTCGAGATCGATGTCGCAGAAGACCGGCCGCGCACCGAGGTACTCGACCACGTTGGCGGTGGCGACCCAGGTGAATGCGGGAACGATGACCTCGTCCCCGGCGCCGAGCCCCAAGGCGGCCACCGCGATGTGTAGGGCCGTGGTACAGGAACTCGTGGCGATCGCATGATCGGCCCCGGCGAAGGTTCGAAAGCGCTCTTCGAACTCGGCCACGAACGGCCCTTGAACGACCCAACCGCTATCTAGCGGGCGGCCGATGGCCCGTCTTTCTGCCTCTCCGAAGACCGGCCGGGTGATGGGGATCTCGCTCACCCCCGAGCTCCCCCTCTGCCGCCGGGGGTGCCGGCGAGCACACCCTTGCTGTCTCGGCGCCGGCGCCAGTCGACCAGCGACCGCAGGCCCTCATCCAGCGAGACGGTCCACCGGAAGCCGAGCTCGCGCCCGGCTTTGTCGATGCTGCCCACCCGATGGCTGACGAACATCTCCTCCTGCGGCAGGTACTCGGGCTCCAGCGACGAGCCGGTCAGCGCCAGCAGGCACTCGACCAGTTCGTTGATGCTCGTGCGGATGCCGGTGCCGATATTGAAGAAGTCGTCGCTGGCCGAGCTCTTGAGCGCCAGGATGTTGGCCCGCGCGACATCTTCGACATGCACGAAGTCGTAGGACTGGGAGCCGTCGCCGAAGATGCGGGGTCGCAACCCGCGATCGATGCGATCCAGCACTTTGACGATGACGCTGACGTATGCTCCCTTGTCGTCCATTCGCGGGCCGTAGATGTTCATGTAGCGCAGGCCCACGTAGTCGAGGCCGTGGCGCTCGTAAAACGCGCGGAGCATCTGCTCGCCGGCGATCTTGGTGGCGCCGTAGAGGGTACGGTTGTTGAACGGATGGTCCTCCCGCATCGGCGTCGACAAGGCATCTCCGTACACCGAGGCCGAAGAGGAGAAGACGATCTTCCTGACGCCGGCGTCGCGTGCGGCCTCGATCACGTTGTAGGTGCCGACGGTGTTGACCTCGACTGCGGCCCGCGGCTGGTGGACGCATTCGTGCAGCCAGAGGGCGGCGAGGTGGAACAGGTAGTCGACGCCGACCATCGACCGGTGCAGTAGCTCGGGCTCGGTGATGCTGCCCTCGATCACCCGCACCCGCCGGTCGCCCAATGCCCGCGCCAGGTTGCGCCGCGAGCCGCGGACGAAGTTGTCCAGGACGATGACCTCGCCAACCGGCTCGGCGAGGAGCTGGTCGACTAGGTGCGAGCCAACGAAGCCGGCGCCGCCGATGACGAGTACCTTCGCGTCTGTCAGGTCCAAGGTGGCTGTTCTCCGCGTCGTCGAGCGTCAGGCCCCGGCCGCTTCGCGGCTCGCCGGGCCGGGATCACGCGACTGCAGCCGCCACAGATTGGCGTAGCGGCCCTGCTGGCGCAGCAGCTCCTGATGAGTACCGCTCTCGACCAGTCGGCCGCGATCGAGGACGAGGATGCGATCGGCCCGGGTCAGGGTGGAGAGGCGGTGGGCGATGATCAGGATGGTGCGGCCGCCGCGCAGCCGCGCCAGGGCCCCGTGGATCGCTCGCTCGGAGCGGCTGTCGAGCTGGCTGGTGGCCTCGTCTAGGATCAACACCTCGGGATTGCGCAGGATCGCTCGGGCGAGAGCCAGGCGCTGCCGCTGGCCGGCGGAAAGGCGGTAGCCTCGATCGCCGATCACCGTATCGTATCCCTGGGCGAGGCCGCGGATGAAGCCGTCGGCGTCGGCGGCGCGGGCGGCGGCGAGGATCTCCTGCTCGCCGGCCTCGAGCCGCCCGAAAGCGATGTTCTCGCGCACCGAGGCATGCAGGATAAACGAGTCCTGGGTCACCACACCCAGCCTGTCGCGCCACTGCCGCCAGTCGATCTCGCGCAGGTCGACGCCGTCGATCTCGAGCGCTCCGGTTGTTGGCCGGTACAGGCCGAGTAGCAGATCGACGAGGCTCGACTTGCCGGCGCCGGACTCGCCCACCACGCCGACTACCTGACCGTGCGGAATCTCGACGGACAGGTCCCTGAGGGCCCACGGCTCGCCGTCGTCGTAGCGCAGGCCGACCTCGCGCAGGACGATGCCCTGTCGCAGGCCGGCACAGGGGCGGCCGCCGGTGGGGGCGTACTCCTTGTCCTCGCTGCGCAGGATCTCCGCGACCCGGCGCACGAACTCCCAGTAGTTGTTGATGTGGCCGAGCCGGTCGTTGATGAACTTGATCCGCGGCAGCAGCCGGTAGAGCACGAACAGGAAGGCGATCAGCCGGGCGAGCACCGCCGGGCCACGCTCGTCGAGGCTCAGGTACCCGACCAGCAGGAACAGCGCCACGCCGGTCACCGTCAGGGCGTCGGCCAGCGGACCGATGGTCGCATTCCAGGTCAGCCCGCGGCGCCGGTAGGCGACCCCGTCGTCGACCGCGGCATCCACCTGGCGGATGGCGTATTCCTCGCGCGCGAAGGTCCGCAGCAGGCGGAGGCCGCGCAGGAACTCCACCGTGCGGGCGTTCAGGGCGACGCCGGCCGCGGTGAAGCCGCGGCCGAGGCCCCGGATGTGCCGGATGATGCGGCGGAACGACAGCGACAGCAGGGTGATCGCCACCACCGCCACCAGCGTCATCTGCCACGACAGCCAGAACAGCACCACGACGTAGGCGATGGTCATGATCAGCTGACCCGCGACGAGATTGCTCAGCTGGATGACCTGCCCGACCCAGCCGACCTGCTCGTTGTAGGCGGCCAGCTCACCGACCTTGCGGCGCATGACCTGCGGGTAGCTCATCGTCATCAGCTGGCGGAAGATGCGGCGGCGGAGATCGCCCTCGACGTCGGCCTGCAGGTGGGCGGTGGCCGCCCGGCTGCTGAACTCGAGGACGCTGACCGCGACCTGCGCGGTGACGGCCATTCCGACGAGGGCGAGGAAGAGGCCCTCCTGCCCCAGCCGCTGGCCGAGGCCGACAAGGGCTTCGCCCAGCCACGGCACCGAGCCCAGCGAGTCGACCGGCGAGCCAGAGAGCACCCGCAGCGCCAGCACCAGGATGCCGATGGTGCTGCTCTCGAACAGGGTCGCCAGGAGGTTGAGGCACAGGGTCAGGGCGACGAGGCCGCGATGTCGCCGGTAGGCGGAGGCCAGGAAGCGCAGCTCCTCGCTGCTGCCGCGCGTCAGGCGGCGTACGAGGCCACCCGGCCGGGCGGCGGGCTCTGGCGCGCCGGGCATCAGGAGTCACCGCCGGCCCGGTAGGCGGGGAAGAAGCGGTCGTCGGGAGCGCGGCCGCGGGCGCGGCACAGCCGCTCGTAGGCGGCGCCGGCGACGATCCACCGCCAGACCCGGAAGTCGTGCACGCGGTCGGAGAAGCCGCGCTTGAAGTGGAAGAGGCTGTCGCGGTGGCCGCCGACCCCGCCGCCGAGGTGTAGACGCCGGGCGCCGCGGGCGGCGCCCCAGGAGGCGATGGCGTCGAGCAGCAGTTTTAGCGGCGCCTGACCCACGAATCGCTCCGCCGTCCCCGAGAGATGGTATCCGACCGTCCGCCGGCAGCGCAGCGCGATGCCGGCGCAGACGACCTCGTCGCGGTCGAGACAGGCGAAGAGCTCGGCGCCGCCGCCCCGCACCCGTCCGAGGGCGCGCAGCTTGGAGGCCGGAAAGTAGTACTCGTCGGCGGCACCCAGCCGATCGAGCGTCTGCTCGTAGAGGCGGTGGAAGGCGTCGAAATGCGCCCAATGCTCGTCGTGGATGCAGCGCACGCCGAGCCGCTCGAGACGGCGGATGTCGCGCCGGTGGTTGGCGCGGTAGCCTCGTCGGCGGGCCTCCTCGGCGAGCGTCAGGTCGATCGACGCGGTGGCGCCGATCCTCGGGCATTCGCCGAGGCCGGCGACGATCTCCTGCTGCGGGATCAGCGGGTGGAGCCGCGCGAACAGCGCTACCACCCCATGCTGCCCGAGGTAGTCGGAGACCGCCTCCTGGAAAGCCGCCACGAGAGCGGCGGGTGGTTTGGGCCGCGAGGCGACCGGCCCCGCGTAGCCGTAGACCGAGGTGGCGTCCATCGCCTCTTCGTGCCCGGGCACCGGCCGCAGCAGCAGCGGCAGCGCGATGTGGTCGCTCCGCCGCTCGAGGACCAGCAGGCGAGCTCGCCCTTCGCCGCCGCGCTCCGCCAGCCGGTGGTAGCCCGCCAGATGGTAGTAGTCGAAGCGCCAGGAGCGCTCGAGGATCGTCTGCCAGTCTGGATCCTGGGTGCCGAGGCAGCGGAAGGACATGGGGCGGGGCGGATCGGCGCGATCGACCGCCGTCATAGGATAGAGGCCGGATGGCCAGGAAGCCCGAAACAGAGCCCGCGGCGGCGGTCGCGAGCGCACCGGACCGGCAGCGCAGATTCTACCTCCAGCACGGCAAGCGGCTGTTGGACCTGGTCCTGACGATCGCCGTCCTGCCCCTGGCGTTGCCGCTGATGGTCCTCGTCGCCCTGGCGGTGTGGCTGGCGCTGGGTCGCCCGGTGCTCTTTCGCCAGTGGCGTCCCGGTCTCGGCGGGCGGCCGTTCACGCTGGTCAAGTTCCGCAGCCTGCGGCGACCCGAGCAGGCCACCCTCGGAGCGAGCGATCTGGAGCGCAGCACCGCCCTCGGGCGGTGGCTCCGACGCACCAGCCTCGACGAGCTGCCCGAGCTGTGGAACGTGCTGCGCGGCGAGATGAGCCTGGTCGGGCCGCGGCCGCTGCTGATGAAGTACCTCGAGCGCTACTCGGACGAGGAGCGGCGCCGGCATGCGGTGCGGCCCGGTCTCACCGGATGGGCCCAGATCCACGGCCGCAACCGGACGACCTGGCAGGAGCGCTTCGCGCAGGACCTCTGGTACGTCGATCACTGCTCGCTGGGCCTCGATTGCCGGATCCTGGCGCGCACCGTCGTCGAGCTGCTGCAGGCCGACGGTGGCGTCGAGCAGGGCACCCGGCTGGGCGAGTACCAGGGAGAGAGAGGCCGACGCGCCAAGGAGCCGCGCAGCGGATGAGTCCCGAAGACCGGTCTCGGGGCCTGGCCGAGCATTGGCGCCGACACTACGCGGAGCGCCACGCCAGGGTCGCCGAGCTCGGCGTCGCCGGCAGCCTCGACTACTCCAACGAGCGCGTGCGCCTGCAGACCTACGCCAGCCTGCTCGAGGGGCTCGGCGAGCTGAGCGGCAGGCGGGTGCTGGACGCCGGCTGTGGCTGGGGATCGCTGAGCCTGGCGCTGCACGGCTTCGGCGCCGAGGTGATCGGGGTCGACCTCGTCGCCGCGACGGTGGTCGAGCTGCGCCGGCGCTACCCGTTCATCGACTGGCGGGAGGCGGACCTCGCCGATCCCGCCTCCATCGAGGCGCTGCCGGCGGTGGACGCGATCGTCGCCGCCGAGGTGCTGCAATACGTGCCGTTCGACTCCGCGGCGGCGGCCCTGTGGCGGCTGCTCTCTGCCGGCGGCCGCCTGGTGGCGGCGGTGCCCAACGCCGAATGTCCGATCGCGCAGGGGGTCCGCCGCCGGCAGGAGGGCCGCTGGCAGCCGGTCTCCCCGGGCGAGATCCGCGCCGCGGCCCGCCGGCTGGGCGTCCGCGAGGTCTGGATGCGCGGCCTCGACTTCCGCTCCTGGCAGACCTTCCAACCCTACCTGGCCGGCGACTGGTCGCAGGGAGATCCCGCAGGCTCGCCGAATCGCCTCGTCTTCGTCTGGATGGCCTGAGCGGCCGCCAGGCGGGACCGGCCCTACCCGCTGCCGGCCTTCGCCTGCGCTGCTGGCTCCTGGGCGGCAACGTCGGCGGGCGGCGCGGGCCGGCCACGCTCCGATCCGTCGCCGACCCAGGCGCGGAAGCGCGCCTCGTCCTCCAGCCCGTAGGTGCCGGTGCGCTCTCCCCAGGTGGTCAGGACGCCGGCCCAGGGGTAGGTTAGGTAGTACTCGGCGTTGGGACGGAAGTCCCGATTCAGCGGCGCGGCTCGCGTCTGCTCCAGGATCAGGCGACGATCGGAGCGCAGCCGGCGGGCGATGGCGCCGGCGTCGAGCCGCGCCCGCTCCGGGTCGAAGCGAAACGGCGCTCGGCCGGCGACGTAGCCGCTGCCGTCGATGCGGACCAGATGGGGGAAGACCGTGGCCAGGGTACGCGCCGTCGAGTACTGATCGGCGGTGCGCAGGTAGACTAGACCGCGGTCCTCCAGGTGTCCGGCGAGGATGTCGAAGAACTCGCGCGAGAACAGATTGCCGCTGTAGGCATGCGCGGCGTGGAGCGGCCACAGCAGGATCATGTCGAACCGCGCTTCCGGATGGGCCAAGAGCCAGCGCCGGCCGTCGTCCTGGACGAGCCGCAGCTTGCGCGATCGCAGCAGCCAGCGGCCCTGGGCCGTCTGGCCGAGAAGCTCGCGCAGGGAGCCGCTCAGCTCCACCACCAGAAGCTCCTCGACTTCCGGCGCCGCCATCGCCGCCGCCGCCATCTTGCCGTCGCCGAGACCGATCGACAGCACCCGCCGGGGGGCGGGATGGGCCGCCAGCGCCAGGGAGACGTGAGGGTCGGTCTCGACCGCGTCGGCGGCGAAGCGGCCGTGGGCGGCGCCGTCGATCAGCAGCCGCCGGGCTCCCAGGACTCTTTGCTCCTCGGCGAAGCTGATCCGCTGGCGCTGGCGGCGCAGGGCGACGACGCCGCTGCGGTCCTCGGCGACCGCGAATTCGACCACCGGGCTGTCGGCATAGTGCACGGCCGTGAGGACGGCGGTGCGCGGCGGCATCAGCAGCAGGCTCGCGGCGGCGAGGGCGGCCGCGGCCAGCGACCAGCCCGGCGCCGGCCCGTCCGCCGCGCCGAGGCGGAGCGCGAGCAGGGCGGTGGCACAGGCCAGCAGGACGAGGACCCGCAGCGTCCACTCGCTGCCTGCGTGGTGGAGCAGGACGAACCCGACTGCCAGGCTGCCGGCCGTCGAGCCGAGGATGTTCGCCAGATAGAGGACGCCGACGGCGCGGCCGAGATGGGCCACCCGGCTGGCGGCGGCGCGCAGCAGGTGGGGGAAGCCGAAGCCCATGAGAAAAGCGGGTAGCGCGAAGAACAGGAGCGCCCAGAGCCCGACGTCGAGCAGCGAGTAGATCGCCGGCAGGCTCAGCCGGCCGGCGGCCAGCTCGGGTGCCGGATGGAAGCTGATGAGGCTGCTGGCGCCGATCAGATGGCGCAGCCCCGGCAGCCAGCTGAAGCGGCCCAGGACGGTGAAGAAAGCCGCCAGATAGAGGGCCAGCCCGAGCTGGCTGAGGGCGAATCGCCGCATGGGGCCGGCGCGGTCGACCGAGCGCCGCGCCACCCAGGAACCGGCCGCCAGGCTGCAGAGGAAGAAGAACAGCAAGGTGCCGAAGACGTAGACCGTGCCGTGCAGCAGGCAGGAGAGCAGCCGGTAGCCGACCAGCTCGTAGCCCAGGGCGACGAAGCCTGACAGGAAGGCGCAAGCGGTGAGGCTCAGGGCGCCCGGCGGCAGACGGGATGCGGTCGCGGCTGCCGCGGGCTGCGGAACGGCTGCCGGAGCGCGCGCCAGTAGCACGGCGACGATCAGGGCGAGGCCGATGTTGAGTGCCGCCGCCAGGCGGGTGGCGCCGTCGAGACCGAACCGTCCGATCAGCAGATAGGCGGTCAGCAGCGCGCCGGCCGCGGCGCCGGCGGTGTTCAGCGCGTAGAGGCGCGAGAAGTGGCGGCCGAGGCCGGCGTCGGCGGCCTCGATCGCCCGGCAGACGAGGGGCAGCGTCATGCCCATCAGCAGGGTCGGCAGCAGCATCAGGGCGAAATCGACCGGCACCAGGAC
>JABAOD010010456.1_pt1 | contig 14690 bp, 9 predicted proteins | sample 7062151 | NCBI WGS metagenome assembly JABAOD01 (sample SAMN14538626, study PRJNA623070) | marine sediment metagenome | biome: marine biome [ENVO:00000428]; feature: marine pelagic biome [ENVO:01000023]; material: deep marine sediment [ENVO:00002113] | place: India: Gulf of Khambhat ... | reverse complement strand
CAGCTGGCGAGTGCATCATCGCGGCAAATCATCCGGTGCTGCATAACCTCGGCCCGATCGACCTGACAGGTCTCGAACCGGTGGCGACGCTGACGGATCTCGAAGGCGCGGATCCAGGTGCGATTTCCGAAAAGGGTTCGACACACCTGACGGCGCTCAACCACTACAGCACAGCAATCGCAAACGCGACGAACCCGCAGTTCGGCGTCGGCATGTACCTTGGTGCGCGCACGACTATCCAGCGTATCCTGGTGGACCCGGTCGTGAACACGGGTCTGGTCGATCGCGGCCTCGGCCTGACGTTCTCGCACGACCACTACGGTCCGTCGACCTTCCAGCAGATCGGCCTGTACTCGACCATCCTCGCCGAGCCGGCCGGCTCGACCTGGGTGCACAACGAGTCCGGCGTTCCGCTGAATACACGGGATGACGGCGGCCCGACCACCTGGCAGGCGGCCATCCTGACCGGCACGAACTCGCCGGTCTTCGGTGACTATTCCGGCGCCTCGAACGTAAGCGCCGACAAGGTGCCGGCTCACCGCGAGTTCTACTTCGAGATGAGCGACTTTCAGCACGCCTACAACCTGGGCACTTACGTCGGTTCCGACGCGTTCGGTATTCCCGACAAGTGCCGCGGTGGTGACGGCTGCCTGGACGAGGCGGGCAACATCGACGTCGTTCAGACAAACGGGCCGTTCGATGCGACGCAGGCGCGTGCGCCGGCGATCGAACAGACCTGGAAGGAGGTCGTGAATCCACCGCTGAAGACCGAAGCGCATGAGTTCCCGGATGTCGTGACGGCGAAGGGCGGTTGCCCCGGACCTGCCGGCAACTTCGATCCGAACGTGCCGAGGCCGTGCGCAGAAGCGATCAATATCGCCCACTCGTCGACGTGGGTCATCAACTACCGCAACGAGCCGGTTGGCTGGCGTGTGTTCGACCCGAACAGGAAGGGCCCCGACGGCCAGAACGGTTCGCAGGCGAAAGGACGTGCCGGTGACCTCGCGCTCGCGTTCTCGAGCAGCATCAACCGCGCGGTACCGCAATTGAACACGCGCTTCGGCGATACGCCGGAGGGTTACCGCAATGCGCCATACTGCGCCGGTAGCGGCAACGGCGACCTGATCAACTGCGACCGCGGCTCGGGTGATCCGTTCACCCCGATCATGCGCGCCTACGAGGGTGACGAGGTCAAGGTCAAGATCCAGGTCGGCGCGACCGAGGAGCAGCACCAGACGACGGTCCACGGCATCAAGTGGCTGTCGAACGGTTCCGGCTTCGGCCGCTCGCCGAACTCCGGCTGGCGCAACTTCCAGTCGCACGGCATCTCCGAGCAGTTCAGCCTGCAGGTGCCGATCAACCCCGCGCTGCAGCAGGCGGGGCAGACGGTGGACTACCTGTACGCGACGGACGCCACGCGGCCGGGCATCTGGCTCGGTACCTGGGGCATCCTCCGGACCTACGGCCGCGAACGTGCCGACCTTGTGCCGTTGCCGAACAACGACATCAGCAAGGGCGTAACGTTCTCGAACCAGCGCGACTTCAACGGCGTCTGCCCGAAGACGGCTCCGGTCAAGTCCTTTGACATCGCAGCCGTACTGGCCAACGACGTGTTGCCGCAGAACCAGATCGACGTGCTTATGATCGCTGCTGACGGCACCGCCACGGAGGGCGCTGACGGCAACCCGGATATCAGGATCCCGGCCAACGCGCCGGTATACGACGATGCCAATGGCGATTTGATCGGAGGCGACTCTGATGGCGACGGTGTCGGCGACAACGTCGGCGGTCCGCTGAATGTCGATGGCGGCACCCTCGTCTACAACCGCCGTGCCACCATCGTGCAGGGGATCGATGACGTGCTGACCGGTGGATCGGGCCCGCTTCACGACCCGACCGCGATGATGTACGTGCTGAACGACGACCTGATCCCGCTGGTCGAGTACGAGGCGCTGCATATGGAGCCGAGCAAGTACCCGAGCTGCGTCAAGTCGGGCGGCGGCAAGGGCAAGAAGGCCCAGAGCGGTGACGCCAGCTTCGACTCCACGCTCCCCGGCTGCGCCGAGGAAGCACAGCTCGAAGCCAAGGGCTGCATGCTGGCTGGCAGCTACAAGTCGGATCTCGCGACCTGTGCCGCCGTGCTGAGGCCGGAGGCGCCGGTCGAGCCGCTGGTGCTGCGCGCCAACGCGGGTGACTGCATCGAGGTGCAACTGCGTAACCGGCTGGTCACGCGTCAGGCCGAGGTGAAAGGTACCGACACGAAAGTCTGGTACTCGGACGGCCGCCCGGTCATGTCGCCGATCTACGACACCGATGTCTACTACACCGATGTTTCGGCGGGCACGACCGTGAACGTAAACGACATCGAGTTCTTCGGTCCGCCGGATCTCGCGGGCTGGCAGGACATGATGTGGGGCGTCACGCGGCGCATCCAGCCGGGTGTCGCTCCGCCGGGCACCGACCCAGCGATCCCGGCCAACAGGTTCGACGAGATGCATTTCTTCAACAACAACCTGATCCGCCCGTCGGGCTATGCCGGCATCCACCCGCAGCTCGTCGAGTACGACGCGAGCCGGGACGACGGCCTCTGGGTCGGCCAGAACCAGCCGCAGATCGCGACGCCCGGCGGCGCGGCCACGGCCAGGTACTATGCCGGTCATCTCGAGTACATTCCCGAAGCAGATGGCAGGCCGAATCGCCGCACCATGAGGATCGAGGCAACACCAGTCGAATTCGGTGGCAGCAACCTGCTCTCGGCGGACCGCATCAAGCAGCCGCAAAAGGGTCTGTTCGGTGCGCTGGTGATCGAGCCCAAGGGCGCTACCTGGGCTATCGACACGCAAGTGCCGGACGGCCAGGGCAGTGGCGACGCTACTCGCGAGACCCGCGCCCAGATGACCATCAGGAACGGCGAGACAGGCTTATACGGTGAGTCCGGCGGCACGTACCGCGAGTCGATCGCTGTGTCGCACAAGATCGCGAACCTCCGCTGGGCCGATGGCTCCGCGGTCCAGAACATCCATCAGCAAGAACTGGGCGTCGAGGGTGCCGAGGACAGCGGCCATGCCGGCTTCAACTACGGCATGGAGCCGTCCTGGTTCCGCTTCAAGCTGCCGCCCGACGTGCCGTTCGGGAATGCGGGTGAGCCAGACAGCTTTGGCAGCATCCCGAACCCGCAGGCCATGTACGCCAACAACCTGGCTGCCGCTGAGCCCAACGCTATCCCGGCGATCACGGGCGTAAGCTTCGCGGGCGATCCGCAGACGCCGGTGTTCAGGGCGCCGGTGGCGGGCGAAACCGCGGGTGCGACGCGTATCCATGTACTCAACGGCGCGTCGGCCGACCGCGACAGCACGTTCATCCTGCACGGCCACGTCTGGCAGCGCGACCCGTGGGTCTGTCCTGCCGAAGCTCGTGTTGGCCTGGTGGNNCCGAACGAAAACCGGCATGGACTGCCTGGTCTGTGCGAGCTTGACTCGATCGGTTCGCTGGCTCTCGGCAACAACCCGATCGGCAAATACATGGGCGGCGAGGAAGGCATGGGCCACGTCTACGGACACTGGCCGATCCTGTTCGACGCCGGTGGTACCAATAACGTGGCGGGTGACTACCTGTACCGCGACTACACGCCGAGCGGAAACCGCAACGGCATGTTTGGTATCCTCCGCGTCGAGTAACCAACGCCGGAACGGGAAAACCGTGGACATGGACCGTCCAGCAAGGCAACAACGTGGAGCGGCCCGCAAGGGTCGCTCCACACTTCATCTAGAACGCCGCTGAGGAGATTCGGCGAGCACAAACTGACAATTGAGGAGAGAAATGGTGGCCGCCCATTTTCTGATCCGTCGTGCGACCGTGGTCGCGCTCACCGCGCTTGTTATTGTCTCGGGCGGTTGCAGCCGCGAGACGACTGAAACCAAAGCAGAGCAGGATCCGAACCGGATCACCCGGGAAGGCGTCAACGTCGAGTTCTCCGTGCTGCCAATAGGCGGCGTCGGCGAGGTAACGGCAGGCGAGTGGGCCGACGTCACGTTCCGCGTCACCGACGCCGGGACCGGCGATCCCATCAAGGGCCGCTATCCGGCCGCGTGGATGGACCTCGGCGAGGCGTGGGAAGCCATGGGCGAGCGCCCGATGAGCTGCAAGGACCGCGTGGCAACCTACCTGCAGGGCATCGTCGGCGTGCGGCCGATGATCGACCTGAACAGCCATTTCCTGCTCGTGATGAACCGCGACACTTCGATCTCGGTGATCGATCCCGCGGTCGGTATCACCGGAATCACCAACCTGTTCGCGCAGATCAACCTGAGCCGCCCGGGCGCCGACTGGGTGCTCAACGACGACAACAAGCGACTCTTCGTGAGCATGCCTGCCGCCGGCAAAGTCGCCATGGCGGATACCGAGTCCTTCACGGTCACGCACGAGATCGAGGCAGGCGACAACCCGATGCGCGTCGAGATGCAGCGCGACCAGCGCTACCTCTGGGTGGGCAACGATTCAGCCGACCCCGAGAAGAGCGGCGTGACCGTGATCGATGCCCAGGATCTCGAACCGGTGACCTTCATTCAGACCGGCGCGGGCCACCACGAGATCGCATTCACCGACGGCGACCGCTACGCCTTCGTCACCAACCGCGACGGTGGCACGGTGAGCATCATCGACGTGCAGTCGCTGGGGAAGATCGGAGAAATAGAGACCGGCACGAAGCCCATGTCGGTTGCGTATTCGTCGTTGGGCAGCGCGATCTACGTGACCGATGCCGATACAGGCACGATAACAGTCATCGACCCAGATAAGCGGGAAATTCGCGCGACGCTGGAGGCAGAACCCGGTATCGGGCCGCTGCGCTTCACCCGCGACGGCCGCTGGGGCATGGCGGTCAATTCCAGCACGGATACCGTGTTCGTGATCGACTCCTCCGCCGACCAGCTGGCACACGCGATTTCCGTCGGCAAGCAGCCCTACGAGGTCAGTTTCACCAATAGCCTCGCGTACGTCCGCTCCCTGGGGACGCAGGACGTGGGATTGATCCCGATGTCCGAGATGGATGGAACGGAGACACCTCCCGTGACCTACATTCCGGTCGGACAAAGACCGCCGGGCACGGTCGCGGACATCAGTATCGCCGACAGCATCGTCCCGGCCGTCAAGGAGGCCGCGGCCGCCTACATCGTCAACCAGGCCGAGGGCACCGTGAGCTACTACATGGAAGGCATGGGCGCGCCGATGGGCAGCTTCCGTAATTACGGGCATGAAACCAGGGCCATCACGATCGTCGATCGCAGCCTTGCCGAGGTATCGTCCGGCGTCTATCGCGGTCGCGTGAAGATCCCCGTGGAAGGACTGTATGACGTGGCATTCATGTTCGATTCGCCGCAGTTCCTGCACTGCTTTACCACGTTGGTGGTCCCCGACGAGTCGAAGAAAGGCGCAGATTCCGGCAAGCTTGCTGTCAACTTCGAAATCGAGAATCGCTATCTCACGGTGAACGAGCCCAAGACGATTCGTTTCCGGCTCGAGGACATGGAGACCGGGCAGCCGGCCGGGGACCTGCAGGACGTTTCGGTCCTGTATTACCGGTCTGACGGTCGTGGCCGGGTCGAGCGGCCGGCAGAGTCACTGGGAGGAGGGCTCTACGAGACTTCGATCCTGGTCAGTATGCCGGCCACGTATTACGTGTACGTTGGCGCTCCGTCGCAAGGCCTCCGGTTCTCGGATCAACCCTTCCTTAGCCTGATCGCGTCGAGCGCGCCGGCGAAGCCGAAGGAGGAGAAGGCCAATTGATCGCGCGGGCTCTGTTGCTCGGCGCGGGCCTGCTTGCAGGCATGGTGGCCGTCCAGGCGCAGGGGATCTACCCTGGCGATGCCGTTCGCGTCAACGACGAGACGATCAGCTACCAGCGATTCCAGGGTTTCTACGTCGAGTACCGCAACTCGAAAGGCGTGCAGGTCGGCGCCCGAGGAGACCAGCTCGAGCTGCTGAAGGAGCTGCGCGTCGAGGCGATGGATTTGCTGGTCGAGCAGGAGCTGGTTAGCCAGGCCGCCGAGCGCGAGGGTATCGAGGCCGATCAGGCAGAGGTCGACAAGCAGGTCGACGAGCTTCGTGCGATATTCGACACGGACGATCAGTTCAGGATGAAGCTCGAGTCCGACGGCTTCACGGTGGAAGCCTACCGGGACCATGTCGCGCGCATGATTGCCGCCAAGATCTATCTCGACCGTATTCGAATGGACGTGGCCGACGTCAGCGATGTCGAGGTCGAGAAGTTCTATGCCGAGAACGAACGGCGGCTGACGCTTCCCCCCCAGGTCAGGGTGCGCCACATCCTGCTGAAGTGGAAGCCGCTGGGGACCCAGGACGATCGCGCCGCGCTGCGCAAGCAGATGGAACCGATCCTCGAGCGTGCCCGCGACGGCGAGGACTTTGCCGCCCTGGCCGGGAAGTTCTCCGAGGATTCGTCGACCCGCGGCGCCGGCGGCGACACCGGTTTCTTCAGCCCGGGCACGATGGTGCCGGAATTCGAGCGAGCCGCTTACGCGCTGAAAGTCGGCGAGATCTCGGATCCGGTCAGCACGGTTTTCGGCGTACATATTCTCAAGGTCGAGGAACGGCAGGAACCGCGCTTGCTGCCGCTCGGGGACGTGCGGGAGCAGCTTCGGGACTATATTCGCGAGGAGAAAATGGAGGCGGCCGTGCGCGATAAGATCGATGAACTCAGGGCCGCGGCGAATATCGAGATCCTGATCCCGCTCAGAGCGAGCAACGACTGAGGAGTGAAGATGAACACCACCAGCCGCAACCTGATCGTTCGATTTCTCGCCGTGCTGCTTACGCTCCCTGCGGCCACGTTGGCTGACGAGGATCCGCACGCCAAGCATCGGGCGATGATGAAGCAGAAGGCGCAGCCGGCGGAGTCGGTTGAAGTGGAGCTCCGCGACCAGTTGCTGGTAACCCAGCACGGCGAGGACGTCATGTTCGTGAGCGACGTTGTCGGCGATAACATCGTCGTCATGGACTTCGTGTACACGACGTGCACGACGATCTGCCCGGTACTTTCTGCGCTGTTTACCCAGGTGCAGACGAAGCTGGGTGGCGACGTCGGCGACGAAATATGGCTTGTGTCGATGAGCGTCGACCCGATCCGCGATACGCCGCAGCGCATGAAGGCGTATTCGGCGAAGCACCGCGCCGGTGAGGGCTGGCTCTGGCTGACGGGGCCGAAACCGGCCGTCGACGACGTGCTGACGGGTCTCGGTGCGTACACCACGAACTTCGNNTCCTGATCGGCGACGGGCGTACCGGCGAATGGAAGCGCCTGTTCGGCTTTCCGAACCCGGATCGCATCGTGCAGATCGTCAATGACCTGCGCGAAAAGCGCCGAGCCGGCAGCTAGCGCGTGTTCAGCGAAAACAGTTGGACGGCATGCGCACGTCGCCTTGCAGCGGCGGCAGCGGTCGCGCTGGCCTGCTGCATGCAGTTCGCAGATGCAGCCGAGTTGAACGAGGCTCAGCAACGCGGCAAGCAAATCTACTTCGAAGGAGTAAGCCCGCGAGGAACGGAGATGACGGCGGTCGTGGGCGACGAGGCTGCCCTGCTTCCCGGCAGCACGATGCCCTGTTCGAGCTGCCATGGCTCGGACGGGCTGGGACGGCCGGAGGGCGGCGTGATCCCGCTCGACATCCGCTGGAGCGAACTGGTCAAGACCTACGGCCACGTCCATCATGACGGTCGCCGGCATCCCGCGTTCGACGACGACAGTTTCATCCGCTCGATGATTGCCGGAGTCGACCCGGCGAACAATCAAATGGACCGATCGATGCCGATGTACCAGATGTCGGGCGAGGACATGTCAGACCTTGTCGCGTACATGAAAGTACTCGAGTTCGACGTGGATCCCGGCGTCGGCGACGATAAAGTCACCGTGGCGACGATACTGCCGTTAACCGGTAACGCAGGTGAAACCGGCGAGGCCATGCGTAATGTGCTCGCGGGTTACTTCACTGAAATCAACGAGCAGGGCGGAGTATTCGGTCGGCGTATCGAGCTGCTGGCGGTGCCGATGGGTGAGACCGCCGACGCTACCCTCGACACATTGCGCAACGCGTTCGATACGGAAGGTCTATTTGCAGTTGTANNGATCGGCTTCGACGAACCGCTTCTCACATTCCTGCGTTCGGACAACGTACCGCTGGTCGGCCCGTTTACGCTGGACCCCGGTGATGCCTACTTCGATGCAGCCGCTTTCTACCTGTATGCCGGCTTTGACGACCAGGCCAGGGTACTCGCCGATCGGGCCGTGGCCGACGGAGCCGCCGGTGACAGCATCCTGATTGTCGGCCCGCAGGGCGAGCGCCCGATGCGGCTGCAGCGTGCCGCGAGGGACCAGGTTCGCGGTAAGGATGGCCAGGGCGTACCGGCCGTCAGCAGTTATGCGGCCGGTGACTTCGATGCGACCGCTATCGCCGGTGAAATCGCTGACAAAGGCATCGATGCCGTGATCTTCCTCGGCGCACAGCCCGAGTTCGATGCGTTGATCGGCGAGTTGTCCGGGAATTCGCAGGTGCCGCGTCTGTATGTGCTGTCTTCGCTCATCTCCAGTCCGCTCGTCGATTTGCCCGAGGTATTCGATCGGCGCGTGCAACTTGCCTTTCCGACGCTGGCAAGCGATATCACGCCGAAGGGCAGGGAAGAATACGGCCGCATGGCGCAGAAGTACGATTTGCCTCGATCGCACGTCCAGGCACAGCTGGCAGCCTTCGCCGCCGCGAAGCTATTCGTGGAAGGCTTGCGGCAGGCAGGACGTGACCTTAGCCGCGTGCGCCTGGTGGAAGGGCTCGAAAAGCTCTACAAGTTCGAGACCGGGGTCACGCCGCCCCTCAGCTACGGGCCGAATCGTCGTATCGGCGCCCGCGGCGCCCACGTGGTTACCGTCGATATCGAGAACAAGACCTATCGGTCCGTCGGCGCAGGCTGGCACAGCCTGCAATAACCAGCATCCCGGGGCGTTCGCTCGATCCGCGATCGCGCCGAGGCGCGCTCCTGCGGGTATTCCGAACCTGGCTGTGTGGGAGCGCTTCTTGGAGCGCGATCGGGGACGTGCGGATTTCGCGCTTCAAGAAGCGCTCCTGCAGCGGTCCGCGTCAGTCGGCCGAGTGCGGCACGATCCAGCGCACCGGTTCCGTGAATCGGCCTTCGCCTAGATCGACCGGTACGATGTGTACGCCCGTCGATCCGATACGCCGATTTTCGTCATAGCTCACCGCCGGCACCAGACCCGGGTGAAATCCTTTCAGCCCTTCCAGCGCAAGCAGCAACTGCTCACGCGTCAGTTCCCTTCCGGCGCGCTCGAGCGCAGCCACGAGAACCTTTGCGGCGCTGTAAGCATTCACCTGCGCAATGCTGTAGTCGTAGCTGAAATCGTATTTCTCGTGCAAGCCTTCGAATTCGGCCGCGCCTTCAGGCGTGTAGTCCATCGGCAGCGACGCGTAGGCGAGAAAGACCTTCCGGTCGAAGCTTTTCGGTACTTCGAAAACGCCGCGTTCGGCAAGGAGTCCCGGCGCGAGCAGCAGAGGGGCATAGCCGGCAGCATCTGCGCCTCGTGCGAATTGCGCGAGTTCGGCGCCCGAACCAAGGAACAATACTGCGCCGGCCTCCTTCTCCCGAAGTTGGAGTACCGTGGACTGGCTGGAGAATTGATTCAGCTCGAACAGCTGCTCGTCCACGGACGCGAAATCGAGCCGCTCGGCAGCGCGCGTCGCGGCCCCGGACAGCCGATCGAAAAACTGCACCCGCGGATAAACGATTGCAAGATGCGTATCCGCAGGCGCGACGTTCGACGCTGCGGCCTGCACGAGCGCCTCTGACTGCAGTTCCAGCCCGGCGAGCAAGTAGAAAGTGAACCGGTTTTGCTCTTCGTCCGTGCCATCGGGGTGCAAAACGGTGTATGGACCTACGACGGGCACCCGCATTTCCGTGGCCAGGGCCTCGAGTTCGGCGTCATAATTTGGCACGTAGGGGCTCACCATCGCGGCAACCGGGTCACTGTTCACAAGGTCGCGGGCTGCCCAGATCTGGGGACTGTTGCTGGCGCCCCAGCCTCCGACGACGAGATTCAACTGCCGATTGTGAATGCCGCCAGCAGCATTGACCTCGTCGAAGACGGCTTCAATCGTCGCGCGTATTGCCGCCCCCAGTTGAGCGTGCTGACCGTCGGTCGGCAACACCGTGCCGATGCGTACGACACTACCGGTAATCCCCGGATCTGATTGCGAGTCCATGACCTTGAGGTAAGCAATAAGGTCGGCGGAGTCCTCCTTGCTGAGGTTATAGCGCGGCATGCTCTTGTCCATGTCGTTGCCGTCGGGGTCCTCGCCCAGGACAATCGCGCGCGCCAGCGAATTTTCGTCGAACGGCGCGTGGCTGCGCTGTGCATGGTGATGCGTGCCCGTAGCAGCGAGCGCGTACCAGTTGACATTGAGCGGTGCGATGCCGACGTAGTCTTGCGCACCGCGGCCGTCTGCACCATGACAGTTAATGCACGGCAGGATGTGCGCCGGCGTCGGCGCCTGGCCGCTGCCCAGGTCTGCGGTGATGAGGCGGCGGCTGCGCGACCTGCCTTCCTCGTAGATGTACTTGCCGCGTTCTTCGGCCTCGGTGAGGTCCGCGGCGAACGAGGTCGTAGCCGGCATGAAGAGAATCATGCCGGCGAGTGCGAGCAGGCTGGCAACGGGTGCCGCGGCTGCCTGCCGAGTGGTTCTTCCAGCGGCTACGGCCCCGTTGCGGAGGTCACGGTGCCGCATTTTCCTCGACAAGCAGCCGCAGTCGTGCGGCGACCCCGTTCGGCGGTACGTTGGGCGGGATCTTGGTCCAGTGAGCGCTACGCACGTTCGCGGCCAACAGGGTGGTTGTGTGGGCTTCCGGGTCATCGGTGTACGAACCCAGTCGCTTCGTTACGAAGTTTACGTCCTCGGGCTGACCGGTGAGCCATAGCCAGCCTTCAGTGTCGGCATCGTGTTTTTGCGCGAACTCCTTCATTGCCGAGGGCGTGTCGCGCACGGGATCGATGCTGATCGATACGAACCGGATCGCCTGTCTTTCATCCTCGCGCAGCGAGTCGCGGATCATCGTCAGGTTGCGCGTCATCAGGGGACAGGCGGACTGGCAGTTCGTGAAGATGAAGCTGATCACAACGATATTGTCCTTGAGGACCTCGTCGTAGAATCTCAGCGATCGGCCATTCTGGTCGATCAACTCCACGTTGGAAAAATAGTCGCGCGCCTTGGCTTCGGCGGCATCGTCCGTCGTCGNNCGGCGACCGGCCCAGACGAGATACACAGGGCCAATGCAATGGCAGCGGACCTGGCGAGCAGGTTATGAAGTCGTGTAAACACGCGGCGGCCTCGAATCAACAGTTCGGTAACAATAGTCTAACGATCGATCGCAGTAAGACCACCCGCAGGGCGAATAGTTTGCACTGTCCGAAAGGACAGTTGGGGATACGCAGCGCTGTCAGCGCCGTGATTTCGAGTCCGGGTCGAGCAGGATTTCGCTTGTTTGTCCGTCGTCGCGGCTGAATTCCGCGGACGTCGAGGTAAGCACGTCCAGTGTCCAGCCGTCGTGCGATTGGCCCTCGGCGAGCTGCATGAGAATGTTGCCGTTGAGATTACGTAACACGGCTACCCGCGAGTCACCCGCTATGGCGATGCCTTCCAGCTTGAGCTGAAGTGGCCTGGGCGGCGGCGGCGCCACCTTCTTTACTTCGGGCTCCGGCATGCGCCGGTTCGGCACGAACAGTGGCCGCTCGAGCATGTCTGCGAACTGGGCGATCGGAGGCGCCGGGATGCTGATGTTGCCGAATTCCGGCAGGGTTGCGCTATTGTCCGCCGAGACTGCTGCGCTCGCTGTGCCCGACTGCGCGGGCAGCAATAGCTGGGTGGCAACGACGAGGGCGAGCACCAGGTTGCCCGCGATGAGCAGCTGGGTAGAACGACTGAATGAGAGTCGTTTCATCATGTCGCCTCCGGCATGTAGGCGACGAGTTCGAATTCCGCATCCATAGGACGGAGCTGACCCTGGGGCATCCCGCGGCCCGCCTTGTTGTCGCGCAGGGAGACATTGTCGACGAACATGTAAACGTCATTCGTTTCGACGTCGTAAAGGGACTGGAGGATAGCCGGCAGCTCGCCTCGCAGGCGAACCTTGAGGGCTACGCGCAGGAATCCTTGTTCTTCGGACACCGGCAGCAGCTGCGTACTGAGAATCTGCGCACGGTTCGATGCCGTGACCGTTTTCACAATGCGCTGTAGCTCGGCGCCAGCGACCGCGCTGGTTTCGCTGCGCAGGTGATTGCCGGCTGATCTCTGCTTGCGCAACAGGGCCTCGTACTGAGGCAGCAGTTCCTGGTCACGTGCGCTGATCTGCCGGTAACGCTGCAGTCGCTCGTGCGCGTCATCAAGGGCCGCCTGTCTCGATGCGTTTGCCAGCCATACCGGTCCGGCGGTCATTGCGAGCACCGCGGCCGTCGCGGCTGCGAGGATGCCGATCGCGAGGTGTCGCTGCTGCCTGTTGTTGAGCTTCGAGATCATTGCTGCTGCTCCTCCAGGTCCGCACGCTGCCTCACAACATCCGCGGTGATAAAAATACGGTCATCATTGGTTCCCGTTATCTGCACGACGGGAGAGCCGAAGCGGGCATTCTCGAAATAGGGCGAAGACTCGATGATGGCTATCAGTGATGCCGATGACGACGACTGTCCCTGGACTTGCAGCTTGGTGCCCGACAGATCGAGCCTGGCCACCCACGTGTGATCGGGCAGGATACGGCTGACCTCGTCTATCAGCTCCACGACCATGAGATCCGTTTCCTTTTTGGATACCAGGAACTGCGAGGCCGCGGCCATTCTCTCGAGGTCGCGGCGTAGCTCGGCGCCTTCCCGAGCTTCGGCTGCGGCGACCTGCACCTGCGCCTCGACTTCGGCAATTGCGCGGTTCTTTTGCACGATCGGAATCGTGATCGCTGCCACAAGCAGAACGGCCAGAAGGGCGGTCAGCGCCAGGTTCAGGTTCTTCACGTCGAGCCGTCTTGCGCGACGCATTTCCTGCGGCAGCAGGTTGACGGGCTGCAGGTTGTTGTTGTCGCGGCGACGGCAGGTAACGATATCCGTCGTCAGTCCCAGAGAAGTTGTCTCTTCGATAAGCTTCGCTACCGCGTCCCTCGGCGCGTAGACAAGATCGACTGTCAGTTTCTGGCGAGCGCTGTCGCGCCCGACGACCGTGTAGTCGTAGTAGACCTCGGATGCTTCGAACGGCGTGTGCAGGTCCATCTCGAAGCCGAGCACCTCGCGCAGGTTCTCCTCCGCGGCGGCCGGCAGGCTGATGCGTCTCGCCAGCACCCGGTTGTGGGGCAAAAGCAATATCGTTTGCTGCACCTCGCGGGGGATGTCGGCGTCTTCCGTGTCCCGTGCATCTAACGGCAGCCGCAACACCTCGCGCTGCGCTACGTGGTTGCCGAGGCTCAGCAGCAGCTTGTCGCCGTCGACCTCGACGTACAGCTTCTGCTGTCGCTGCGAGATCGCTTTCTGCATGCTGTCCGGCAGCAACTCGAACAGCTCGCCGCTCCACCAGCGCCAGAACGCGCGCAGGCGGCCGAGCAGCGGATCCGCATAGCGGCTGCGCAGGGGCTGCAGGCTGCGTCGCACGGTCACGTTCATCCCGTCTCTCTCTTGCGCGGCGGGAATTCGGCCCGCGGCGGCTCGCGCCAGTCGAGGATGGTGAACGGCGATTTCGCCGCGCGCCCGATCCGAACGACGGCCTCGATGGCGGCAACCGCGCCCGAAGTCCCGGCTGCGCTCGCATAGACGTGGAACGTGCCGGTGCCCGGTACGCCGGCCGTGCCGTCGGGATCGCCCGGCGAGACCGCCGGCACTTCCTCGCCCGTCAGCGCGGTCACCAGCGCGGGCGGCGCGTATTCGAGACTGAGATTGCCGCGGCCCGAATACACCGTGACGTAGGGCGCGAGGCAGTCGTAGCGGGCCTGGCTGACGCCGGGCAGGTANNCCGCCGCGGCCCGAGTAGACGGTGACGAACGGTGCCAGGCAGTCGTAGCGTGCCTGGCTCATGCCGGGCAGGTACTTCAGTTCGTCGACGGCTTCGAAGGCCCCGTCGCGCGACGACCAGGCAACGCCGGCCGCGGCGTAGTCGTCGTCCTCGACGCCATGGAGACGCGTCAGTTCGTCCCTGTCGCGCCAGTCCAGGATGGCGTCGACGAGGTCGCGCCGGGCCGCCTCGTCGATGTCGCAGGCTCTGAGCGCAGCGTCCAGCAGGTCCGGATCGGCCGCATTCAGGTCCACGAAACCGCTCGCGTCCCGGATCGCAACCGTCACGTCGTCGTCGCCGACGCGGAGCTTGAACAGGCTGCCGTCGGCGGGCATCTTGCGGTCCGAATCCGCGGCCAGCATGGCGAGAATCACGTGGTTGATGCCGGCCTCGGCGAGCGCGCGCGCTTTCGCGGACTGCACCTGGCGCGCGGCAAGCGTCGTGTCCGTGTGCACGTTGCGCGAGTGGCCGGCGGCCATGACGCTCAGCAGCACGACCAGCCACAGCACGAGGACCAGCGCCATGCCGTGCTGCCTGCGCGTCGGCGCCATCGCGCGGCCGCGGTTCATGTGCGCTGCCCCGCGCGCAGGGTGTACA
>JABAOD010003459.1_pt2 | contig 14691 bp, 20 predicted proteins | sample 7062151 | NCBI WGS metagenome assembly JABAOD01 (sample SAMN14538626, study PRJNA623070) | marine sediment metagenome | biome: marine biome [ENVO:00000428]; feature: marine pelagic biome [ENVO:01000023]; material: deep marine sediment [ENVO:00002113] | place: India: Gulf of Khambhat ... | reverse complement strand
CCCGTGACGTGCACCGGGGGCTCACCTCTTGCGGTCGAGAGGGGCTGCAGGTGCCCCAAAAAGGCTGCCACTGGAAGAGGCGACTGATGGCTGTAACCAGGCTAGGAGGGCGGCGCGCCGGGGCGTCCTCCGAGGTGAGCGGGCGAGAGGCCGCCAACGTGGCCGTGTTCACCACAGACGAGGCGCTGCTGAGGACGCTGGCCTCATTGCTGAGTGAGAATCGCTTTCGGCTCACGGGGCGACGGCGCACGGAGTCGCTGGCCGCGTTCCTCGCCGACCGTCGAACCGACGCGGTGCTGCTGGATCTGCGGCTGCCCGTGAGCACAAGAATCGACATTGGGCGGCAGATCCGCGGTATGGCCCGCAAGCCGTCGATACCGATCGTGGGCGTGTGCGACGCCGGCACCTCGTTCGATGCCCGCCTGGCGGCGCTGCAAGACGGTTTCTGGGACGTTCTGGAGTTGCCTTCGGCGGCGGCCGAGCTGGAGGCGAAGCTGGCGACCTGGGTCTGGCTGAAGCGAGACGTGGACGGTCTGCACTCCGGTGCGCTGCTCGACAGCGAGACGGGTCACTACACGTCTCAGGGGATGAAGCGGCGATTACGCGAGCTAACGGCGCTGGCGCAGCGAACCGGTGCCGCGCTCTCGTGCGTGGTTTTCGGCCCCGACCGTGAGCCGGACAGCCTGAACGTGAGTGCCGAGGCGCTGCTGGATGTGGGACGCAAGTTCTCGCTCGCCCTTCATCATAGGACCCGCAACTCCGACGTGGTGGGCCGCCTGGAGTCGCTCAAGTTCATCGTGCTCGCCCCCAATACGCCGTCCTCGGGGGCGATCAAGCTGGCCGAGCGGTTCACGTCGTTATCACTGTCGCGGCGCGTCGATGGCGATTTTCCGCTGACGTTCAGCGCGGGTGTGGCGGGGGTGGATGGGCGTAACGGACAGGTCCACGCCTGTCCCGAGCTGTTGCTGGTCGCGGCCAATCGTGCGTTGAACGAGGCCCGTGCCGCCGGCACCGCCCAGGTCGCGGTCGCGTGGGGGCGGCCGAGCCGGGTTGAAGCACCCTAGCAGGAGGAGAGGAGCTTGTCGAAGAAGCAGATGGTCGAGGAGAAGATCCGTTTGCGCGAGCTGGCCAGCCAGACGCTTGAGGCGTACCGGCGGCTGAACATGGCGGCGGCCGAGGCCTCCACGGCGCAGGGCGAAACGCGCCGCGGCGATGGGCTGGACAAAGCCAGTGAGCTGCTGCAGTCCGTGGTGACTCAGATCAACGGGACGCCGCGGAACGCAGACGGGTAGCTTCTCGAGTCGGTCCGAACGGTGGGGCCGCGCGGCCTGACCGTATCACCATCATCGGCTCACAGCTCGAGGCGCCGGGGTCCGCCCCCTGCCGTCGATCGAAAAACTCGCTAGCTTCTGGGTAGCGGGCTCACGAAGCGCTGGCCTTTTCGAACGACGGCGGAGAGAGTGGGGGTACGACTGCGCGCGGTATTCGTGTTATTCGCGGTCACGACGGTAATGGCTTCGCCGTCGACCGCGTCCGCACAACTTCCCTTCGACATCACGACCGAAGATCTCGTGCAGGTTGACACGGCCGGGCTGCGCTGGCTGGGCTTGCGCACGTACGTCGGCGGGGCCGAGGGGTCGCTGGCCTACGGCTCGGGGAAGGTCGAGCTCGAGGTGTGTCGGGCGGCGGCCGTCGTCGGGATCGTAAGAATGCGTATCCACTATCGTGAGATCCGGGGTGGCGAGCCGGTCACACTACGGCTCGCGGTTCGCTGCGGCCCCAGCTACCGGGCGAGTCTGGAATACGACGGCGTCATGCTTCGGCTCGAGATGCGGGATCTGGCCCGCGGCGAGCTGGTTTATCAGGGGCGGAGGCGCGGCTTGCCCTGACGGGCCGCGATCCAGAGGCCGTAGCTCATGGCCCCGCTGTCGTAGGCCCGCGCGATGGCGTTGAATCCGGCAAGGAAGCGGCGAAGGTCGCGCGGCAACAGTGGCCTGAGCGGTGCCATCCACCACCCGCTGAACCTCCCGATCAAGACGTCCCACGTCCGCCGGACGGCGGTCGTAAGGTCTTCATTGTAGATGATCTCGAGCCCGGCCGCCTCGCACCAGGACCGGTATTCCGCGACGGTGGCCAGTCCCGGGCAGAGGAAGGCGTCACACACCGCCTCGACCTGTTCGCGGGCGTCCGAGTCGCCGGCCGCCCGCTGCCAGCTGCAAAGGGCCAGCCGTCCACCCGGGCGCAGAAGGCTGGCCGAAGCTCTGAGAAAACGCGGCTTGTCTGTCAGGTGCTCCAGGCACTCGATCACCCAAACCAAATCGAAGGTTTCCCGGGCGAACGGGAGAGCCGTCGCGTCGGCGCGCAGGAACGTCGTCCGCTCGCCCAGGCCGCGTCGGGCACTGAGGCGCCGTGCGATGCTCGCCTGGCGTCGGCTGACGGTCAGCCCGACCACCCGGCAACCGCGTTGGGCGAGCCAGCGCCCCGAAGCGCCGTAGCCGCAGCCGACATCGAGCACGTGGTCGCCGGCCGCGAGACGGGATCGCTGGGCGAGGTGGGCGACGAGCCGCTCCTGGGCGGCCGACGGTGTGCCGTCTTCTGCCGGCCAGAGACCATGGTGGATATGCTCACCCCAGAACAGGCGGTAGAGGTATGCCAGGGAGTCGTAGTGACGTTCGACAGCGCGTCGCAGCGGGCGGTTCCCTAGAGAGACTGGCGGACGGCCCGACCGAAATCCGGCAGCTTGATCCGCCGGGTCAGCGCGTCGCGGTTGACGACGACGAAATGGTGGTTGCGTGTATCGACCAGGCCCTCTCGCTTGAAGTCGGCGAGCACCGTGGTCACCGTCTCGCGCGTGGATCCGATCAGGTCTGCCATCTCTTGGTGTGTGAACCAGTAGGGGACCTCGAGGCCGGAGTCGATCGGGACGCCGAAGCGATCGGCGAGCCAGATGATCGTGCCTGCCAGCCGAGAGGGGACGTCGAGGAACGCCAGCATCTTGACGCGCTCGTCCATGTGGTTGGCCACGGCCGCAGCGTGGCGCAGCAGTCCTTGAGTGAGCGCTGCATCGCGGGCCAGCAGTTCCTGAAGCGCGTCCGCATGAATCGTGAGCAGTTCGGTGCTTTCAGCGGATGATGCGGACAGCAGGCGCCGAGGCTGCTGGGCCAACACCTCGATGCCGAACACTTCGCCTTCGGCGGCGAAGCTTACGGTGACGTCGCGGCCCTCCCAATCGGTGTCGCGAAGTCGCACGCGGCCACGCACCACCAGGTGCAGGGCGTCTGAGGGCTGGCCGACCTCATACACGACTTCGTTCTTTCGATAACCGCGAACCGTGCCGGCGGCGCGGAGCTGTTCCACTTGCGACGGAGCCAGGCTTTTTAGTACGGCCGTCGGCCGCTGCCCGAATCGCATAGCCGAATCCTCCTATCAGGCACCTGCCTCGCGCTCCGGCTCAACGCCCGGGGGCAGCCTCGCTGTGGCCCGGTGTTGGGCGAGCGTACCTGTAAACCCAAAACTGCAGTTTCAATGCGGCTAAACTCAAGGCGGTCGGCCCCATGGCCGGGTCCCGTTCTGCCACCGGCCAATCGAATCCTAGTGTCGTTTCCGGGCGTCGGCAACAACGGGGCGAAGGGGATCCCCGGGCGCCCCGATCCCCTCGGATCGACCCGCAACCGCTTTCAGCCGCGAAACTGGGAAGACGGCCTTCGAGAGAAGCTCGCTCCGATCATCTAGATGTCTTCTCGGAAACAACTTCGACTCCAAGGCGTTGCAAGATTGGTGGGGGCAAGTTAAATACCGGGTCCCGTGCCGACTCGGCCAGCTCGAAGATGAAAGACGACACCGCACAGAAGCGCGACGAGTTCGAGCGTGAAGCGCTGGTCCATTTGGACACGCTTTACAACGTCGCCCTCCGCCTGGCGGGGAACAAGTCTGACGCCGAGGATCTCGTGCAGGAGACGGTGCTGAAAGCATACCGCGCCTGGGACAAGTACGAGGCGGGGACGAACTGTCGCGCGTGGCTCGTCACGATCATGCGGAACACGTTCATCAACAAGTTCCGGCGTGAAAGCCGTCGGCCGGGCACCGTCCAGTATGATTCAGTCGAGGACGTCTCCGTCTTCGAGGCCGTGCAAGACAAAGATCCCGAGGGCTCCTTCTTCCGATTCATCGTGGACGCTGAGGTGAAACGGGCGATTCAAGACCTGCCCGAGGAATTCAGGATCCCGGTCGTACTCAGCGATATCGAGGGGCTGAGCTACGCTGAGATCGCCGAGATCCTGGATATCCCGGTCGGCACCGTGAAGTCGCGGCTGTTCCGTGGCCGGCGCCGCCTACAGCAGCGCCTCTACGAATACGCCGTGGAGATGGGTTACGTTCGATGATGGTCTTTCGGAAGCTGGGAACATGGTTCAAGATGCGCGGGATGTCTCCACCGGGTGGCATCGATTGCTCCGACGTGGTCGCGCAGCTCTACGAGTACATCGACGAAGAGCTCGACGATCGGCGCGCGGAGCAGATAAGGGAGCACCTGCGCCTCTGTAAGCGCTGCTTCCCCCGCTACGATTTCGAAAAGGCCTTCCTGCGCTTTCTGTCGGTGCAGGGCCGCTCGAGCGTGCCGCCGGAACTGCGACGCAGGATTTTTCAAGATATCCTCGAGCAAGAAAGCCAGAGCTGAGATCACGCCTCGGCCGCCTTTACCCGGCGCCGAAGGCTTGTGGGTCGCTATCGCTTCGGCATAATCTGGTCGCCGGCATGCCGGCTCAAAGGAAGAAAGCCTCAGGTGTCGACAGATTCGCCGGCGGCAAGCCCCGGGCTCGGCCGCTACAAGGCAACGATCCGCTATCAACAGCAGACTCAGCGGTACGAGATCATCGAAGTCGAGGCCGCCGACCTGTGCGAGGCCCTGGCCAAGGTCAAAGACCGCTTTCCGCCCGCGCTGGTCGAGACCGCCGACCTCGTCGAGATCCGACTCGCCAACCCGGTCGAGTAGGTAGCCGTCGAGGACGAGACATCGAAACGGAGACGTGACCCTGGCTCCAGCAAACCGACACCCAACGATTGCTAGGTGAAACGGTACGCCGCTTACGATCCACCAGAATACGTCGACTGGTCTCCCGATCCGGAGGTCATGCGGGAGTACCAGGAGACGATCGCCCGCGACCCGGAGCGGCGACGAATCATCGAGGAGCTGAGCGCCGACCGGCTGCTGGCTCTCTACGCCGGCTTGCTCCGCTTTCGACTCCACGACATCGCGCTCAAGCGCTGGGTCCGTCAGGGCGTGATATCGAAGGCCTGGCTGGGCACCGGCGAGGAGGCGACCACGGTCGGACCGGTGCATGCTTTACAGCGTGGCGGCCCGGACGTCGATGTCGTCGGACCCATGATCCGCAACGCCGGCGCCTGTCACGAGATGGGGATGCCGATCGCCGACATGCTACGCGGTTACCTGGCGACGGAGGATTCGCCGAGTCGCGGGCGAGATCTGCATGTCGGCGGTCGCCGCTACGGCCTGGTGGCGCCGATCAGCATGGTGGGAAGCGTCTCCGGCGTGATCGTCGGTTACGCCCTGGCTTTTCGCATGCTCGGCGCGCGCCGGGTGGGGCTCACTTGGGTGGGCGATGGGGCGACGAAGACGGGCGAGGTGCACGAGGCGCTGAACTTCGCCGCGGTTCAACGTCTGCCCGTCATCATCATAATTCAGAACAATCAGGTGGCGCTCGGAACTCCGCTGGCGGAGCACCACGCCGCCCCGGACTTCTCCGATTGGCCGACGATGTATGGGGCCGAGGGCGGCGCGTTTGATGGCAATCATGTGCTCGACGCCTACGCGGCGACTTGCCTGGCCGTCGAGCGCTGCCGAGCGGGCGCCGGACCGGTGTTCCTGACGGCGGAGACGTTTCGCATGTCCGGGCACGCGACCCATGATGAGAAGGAGGCACGCGAGCTCTTCAGTCCGGAGGAATTTTTCCAGTGGGGCAAACGCGATCCGATCGGCTGCTTCGAAACGTGGCTGGTCGAGGCACCGCTGAACCTGAGGACGGGCGAGAGCGGCTCGCCCGGTGCGGCGTCGCAGGCGAACCGAGAGCGACTGAAGGAGTTGGAGGAAGACGTCACCGCTGAGGTCGAGGCCGCCGCGGCGGAGGCACTGGCCAGTCGCGAACGGATGCCACGGCCCGAGAGCGCTGAGGACGGAGTCTACGACGATGGATTGGGCGCACGCAGCTACGGCCGGCCGCCCTTCTGACGGGTAGCGAGCGCGGTCTGGATCGCTCCGCAGCACCGGCACGGCGACCGGGGCATTGATACCGGAGGCGGTAACAGATATCATCGCGCCGCACGTCATCCGTTAATGACACATCTGTTTCCTTGCCGCGCCGGTCGACTGCGGTCCTAGGCCACGGCGGGTCGCCTCGACGGGCGGGGCGGCGGCGATGCTCGGGAGAAAGTTCCGTCTTCTTAGAGCCCAATTCTTCTGGATGGAGACTAACGTAGTGGAGTTTTTCAAGCGCCTGCTGGCACTGCCCGGGCCTTCCGGCTACGAGTCCGCGCCGGCCCGTGCTTGGCGGGCGGAGGCCGAGAGATTTGCCGACCGTGTCTGGGCGGACGTGCAGGGTAACAGCTTCGCGGCCATCAACACCGAAGCGGACTTTCGCGTGATGCTGGCTGGACACATCGATGAGATCGGCCTGATGATCAATCACATCGATGACGACGGGTTCCTCTATTTCTCGACCATCGGGGGGTGGGACCCCCAAGTCCTCGTCGGGCAGCGGGTGGAAGTCCAGACGCGTGAAGGCGCCGTGGTCGGAGTGGTGGGGAAGAAAGCGATCCACTTGCAGGAAAAGGAAGAGCGTGAGAAGGCCACCAAAGTCAAGGACCTCTGGATCGACATCGGGGCCCGGAACGGCGATGAGGCGCGGTCGCACGTCCGGGTCGGCGACGCGGCCGTGGTAGCGGCGGACGTGATCGACTTGCCCAACGATCGCATCGTCTCGCGGGCGATCGACAACCGCGTGGGCGCGCTCGTGGCACTGGAGGCGCTGCGTCGCCTAGCAGCGGACCGGCCGTCGGTGGGTGCGGTGGCGGTGGCGACGGTGAAGGAGGAGATCGGACTCGGCGGCAGTGGGGCTCGGACGGGCGCCTTCGGATTGAACCCGAAGGTGGCGGTCGTTATCGATGTGACCCACGCCACCGATCATCCCGGCGCGGAGAAGAAAGGCCACGGCGACCACCGCCTGGGTGGGGGGCCCGTGCTGAGCCGCGGTTCGTCGATCAACCCGGTGCTGTTCCAGCGACTGGCGGAGGTGGCGGACCGGGAGCGGATCCCGTACTCGCTCGAGGCGGCTCCGAGCCGAACGAGCACCGACGCGGACAATATCTTTACCGCACGGATGGGCATCGCCACCGCCCTGGTGTCGGTGCCCAACCGCTACATGCACTCACCGAACGAGATGGTGGCCCTCGAAGACCTCGATCGTGCCGCTCAGCTGATCGCGGCCACGGTTCGGACCCTGACGGCGGCCGACGACTTCGTGCCGGCCTGAGCTGTTAGTCGGCGGCGTGGCGCCGCACGTCCGCGACCTCGTCGGACCGGAGAACCGGGGAGTCCAGCGACGTGCTGTTCTGGTACAACTCGAGCAGCTCGGCTCGGGATAGCCGCTCGAGGTCGTCTTGGGAGGCGAACCGCTCGTCCGGCACCTCGACGATCCGGTAGGGTCGCTGGCCGGTGGGCTCGCAGAAGAAAAGAACCACGCGGACGCCGGCCCGGCGGCGGTCCTCACCGAGCCGCACCGTCCATCGGTCTCCATCGACTTTAATGCTCGCCATCTGCCTCGCCGTCTAGTTGTCGTCGCCGGCTTTGCCGCCGGCATCGGTTCGTGACTCGCCGACCGGTTCCACTCGCACGATCTCGGCCAGGCTGCGCCCCAGCGACCGATCGCGCCCCTCGACCCGGACGCGGATCGGTCCCTCGAACGGCTCACGCTCCAGGATCTCGACCCGCGTTCCCGGATAAAGCCCCAGTTCGGCCAGATAACGGAGCCGCCCCTCGTCGGCGTCGCTGACCTCCCGCACCGTGGCGATCGCGCCCGTCTCCAGCGACGAGAGCGGCGGGTGCCGGGGCTCGCTGACCTCTCCCTCCGCCGTCGGGATCGGCGAGCCGTGCGGGTCGAGCTCCGGGTGGCCGAGCACGGTGGCCATGCGCTCCACCAGCTCATCCGAGGCCGCGTGCTCCAACCGCTCCGCCTCGGCGTGGACCCGGTCCCAGGAGTANNCCGTCCGCGCTCAGCTGCACGCCGTGATACGGCACGTGCTCGACCAAACCCAGCTCGGCCAGGTTCTTGATCATGTTGGTCACCGAAGCCGGCGACCGGTCCAGCTGCTGGGCGAGCGCCGAGGTGCTCACCGGCGCGCCCTCGCGCTGCAGGTGACGGATCGCCTTCAGGTAGTCCTCCACGGCGCGGGAGCGGTCCGGCCGGCTCGCCGCGTCGGAGGAGCGGCTCCCTCCGGGCTCGTCGCTGGTCGATGCGCTGCTCATTATTTTTCGCCGGGGCTAAAAGTCGCTGGGGCCCCGGGGGCTGTCAATGCGAGCCAGGCGCGGAACTTTCGCGTTGACCCGACGGTTTCACGCCCGTAGGTTAGCGGCGTTGGCCGTGGGCCCCACCGGCTCGCGGCCGTTTGTGTGATCGTCTTCAAACACACCGGCATTCGGAATGAAGACAGACGCGAGCCGCTTCGACGCGCCAGCCCCGGCCGGTCGGCGCATCGACCTGCACCTCCACTCGGTGCGCTCGGATGGGCGGCTGGAGCCGGCCGAGGTGGTCGCGGCAGCCAAAGCAGCGGGGCTCGCGGCGATCTCGCTCACCGACCACGATACCGTGGCGGGGATCGAAGAGGCGGACGCGGCCGCGTCGGCGGTGGGGATCGCGTTCGTCCCCGGTCTCGAGCTGTCGGCCTACGAGGTCGATCGGGGCTCGACGCACTTGCTCGGCTATTTCATCGATCCCGAGCACTCGGCGCTGCTGGGCAACCTGGAGGAGGTCCGCCAGAGTCGGGTGGAGCGCGCGGCGATGATGGTGGAGAAGCTCAACGAACTGGGGCTGAGCGTCAGCCTCGAAGAGGTGATGGCCGAGGCCTCGCCCGACGGATTGATCGCGCGGCCGCACGTGGCGCGAGCCCTGGTCGATGGCGGCTGGGTCGGCAGCTACGGCGAGGCGTTCTCGCGGTTCATCGCGGCGGGCCGTCCGGCCTACGTGCCGACCGAGCGGGTGGACCCGGAGGAGGGTATCCGCTGGATCCATGACGCCGGCGGTCTGGCCGTCCTGGCGCACGGGGGGAAGACGCACGGAGCCGAAGCGGTGCGGCGTCTTGCCGAGGCCGGACTGGACGGACTGGAGACGCTCCACCCCGAGCATGGGCGAGTGGAGGTGCGGAGACTCAGACGCCTGGCGGCCGAGCTGGGTCTGCTGGAGACGGGCGGATCGGACTGGCACGGCCCGCTGGACAACCGGCGTGGGCAGCTGGCAACGCAGCCGGTCCCCTTCGAGTGGTACGAGCGGTTGAGGGACGCAGCGGCCGCCGCCCAGCGCACGAGATCGCGGCAGGCAGGGAGGTAATCGGCAGATGACGAAAGGTCACGAAAAGGAAAGAGAATTCGAGCTGGTGATCGTGGGAGCCGGCCCGGCCGGCCTCACGGCGGGCCTCTACGCGTGTCGCGCCCAGCTGCATGCGGTGCTGTTGGAGCGGGGGCTTCCAGGGGGTCAGCTGCTGAATACCGAGCTGATCGACGACTACCCGGGCCTACCGGAGATCGATGGGCGGGAGTTGGCGGAGCGCATGACCGAGCACGCGCAGAAGTTCGGCCTCCCCATCGAGACGATCACGGTGAAGGGAATCAAGAAGCTCGAGGACGGCGATTTCCGCATCACGACCGAAGAGGGACCGGCTTACCGGGCCCAGGCGGTGGTGCTCACCGCCGGTGGCACGCCGAACAAGCTCGAGGTTCCGGGGGAGGAGGAGTACGCGGGCAAGGGTGTGAGTTACTGCGCGATCTGCGATGGGGCGTTTTTCAAGGGTGAGACGATCGCCGTGGTGGGAGGCGGCGACGCGGCGACCGAGGAAGCCGACTTTCTCACGCGCTATGTGGAGAAGCTGTACCTGATCCACCGGCGCGACCAGCTGCGCGCTCAGAAGATCCTGCAGCAAAGGGTGTTCGACAATCCCAAGATCGAGATCGTTTGGAATAGCACGGTTGAAGAGGTGCTGGGTGATGAGCAGGGGATGAAAGGCCTGCGGTTGCGCGACACGGTGACGGGCAGTACGACCCGGCTGGACGTGACGGGCCTTTTTGTCTTCATCGGCTTCTTGCCGAACACCGGCCTACTGCAGGATCACGCCGAGCACGACGCCGGCGGATACCTCATCACCGATCGCGACATGCGCGCGTCGATTCCAGGCCTCTTCGTCGCCGGGGACGTGCGTGCCCAGCTGACCCGTCAGATCACGACGGCTGTCGGTGACGCGACGACGGCGACGATGGCGGCGGAGAAGTACTTGACCGAGCTGAAGGAGCAGCGCGCCGCGGCCGGGGGTGTGGCGGCGCCCTGACCCTGCAAGCGGCGTTTCATTGACAGTTGTCCGGGCCCGGGTAGTATTTTGAGTGAGCGCCGCCGGCTCTTTGCGGCCGTCCGGCGCCCTGAATCATAGAGGAGGACGCCAAGCGACATGGAAAAGACCAAGGATAGCCCGACGTTGCGGGTGGAGCTGACCGCGGACGCTGCGGAGAAGGCGCTCCAGTTCATCTCGGAAGAGGACTTGTCGTCTCAGCAGGCGGGTCTGCGTGTGAGCGTTCTGCCCGGCGGCTGCTCCGGGTTCCAGTACGGCCTCAATCTGGAAGAGGAACCGCGCGAGGACGACGAGGTTTACGTCTCACAGGGCGTCCGGCTTTTCGTCGACCCCTTCAGCTCCCAGTACCTGAAGGGAACCGTCATCGGCTACGCCAGCTCTTTTCAGGGGTCCGGGTTCACCTTCAGCAACCCAAACGCGACGGGCGGCTGCGGCTGCGGCTCCTCGTTCGCCGTGTAACCGGCGGGTTCAGGTGCAGGCAAGGGCCCGCGCACGCGGGCCTCGCTTTTTGCGCCAGGGTCGGGAGCTGTAACTTCCTGCACGACGTCATTCAGGAGCACATTTGAAGATCATCGGCTTTCCCGTCGGGCCTATCCAGGCCAATGCCTATCTCGCTATCTGCGAGCAGACGCGGAGGTGCGCCTTGATCGACCCCGGCGCCGAGGCCGAGCGGCTGTTGCAGGCCGCCGCAGCCGAGGGCGCCGAGCTGGAGATGATTCTTCTCACTCATGCGCACCTCGATCATGTGGGTGGTGTGGCGGAGGCGGTTCGCCAGACCCAGGCGCCGGTGTATCTTCACCCGGCGGACCTGCCGCTCTACACCGCCACGTCGGAGCAGGCCCGGGCGTTCGGCCTGCAACTCGAGCCACCGCCGCCACCCGACCGGGAATTCGAGCATGGCCAGACGCTTCGGGTTGGCGCGCAGGCGCTGGCGGTTCGCCATACGCCCGGCCACTCGCCGGGGCATGTCTGTCTGGTGGGCGACGGGTTCGCCCTCGTCGGCGATTGCGTGTTCGCGGGCTCGATCGGCCGCACCGATCTGCCAGGTGGCGACTACAAGACGTTGATGCAATCGATACGTGACGAGCTGCTCAGCCTGCCGGACGGGACGACGCTCTATCCCGGGCACGGTCCCGCCACAACGGTGGGGCGCGAGCGGGTGGCCAACCCTTTCCTGACCGGAGTATTCGGATGGAGCGGCTGAAGGTTGTCGCGGCGCGAGGGTACAGCCCCGTAGCGGCGGAGCGCGAACGTCGCTGCCGTCGCTGCAGCCGCGTGGTTCCCGATCGTCCGCGGCTGCCGGGGCGCTCGCTGAGTAGACTGCGGGCATCCTTACCTACGGGCTGACTGCTTGGACGAGGCGGAAACGAATATGTCCGCGACGAGGAAACAGGCGCGCCCGATGACGATCGGCGGGGGCGAGGGTGAGCCGCGTCTCGCGGAGCTACGGGCGGCGCTCGAGGGCGGCACGGGGCTGCTCATCCTGACTCACGACAACCCCGATCCCGATGCGCTCGCCAGCGCTTACGGGCTGCTCAGGCTGGTGGAGTCGTTCGACGGCCTGGAGGCGCGGATCGGGTTCGGCGGCTTCGTGGGGCGGGCCGAGAACCGAACCATGGTTCGACAGTTGGGCCTGCCAGTTCTCCCGACGTGGGCGGTGAGCTTTGATGACGTGGACGTGATCGCGCTGGTGGACACGCAACCGGGTACGGGTAACAACTCGCTCCCCGAGGATCGGGAGCCGGCCGTGGTGATTGACCACCACCCGCTGCGCGAGTTGACGAAGCGAGCGAAGTTCTTCGATGTGCGGCCCGATTGCGGGTCGAGCTGCACCATTCTCACCGAGTACCTGCAAGCCGCCGGCGTGCCCTTGGAGGGTAACCTGGCGACAGCACTGTTCTACGGAATCCAGTCCGAGACTCAGGATCTCGGTCGCGAAGCCGGTGACGCGGACATCAGAGCCAGCCTGGCCCTCTATCCGGGTACCGATCGCGAGCTGATCTCGCGCATTCGCTACCCCGACTTGCCGAAGCCGTACTTCCGGTCGCTGCACCGCTCACTGGAGCGTGCACGAACGCGCGGACCGGTCGTGGTCTCCTATGTGGGCCGGCTCGACTACCCGGACCTGGTGGCCGAGCTNNTGCGCGACGCCGCGGCGGGACAGTTGCTGCGGCGTGTGGTGGGCAACGACGGGAGTGCCGGGGGTCACGGCATGATGGCGGGCGCCCGCGTCCCGGTGGGCCACTTATCGGCCGAGGATGCGCGCTTGAAGAGCGAAGAGCTGGTGAACCGGTTCATCAAAGAGCTGGGGGTCGAGGACGAGGTCGGTGGCGCCCTGCTCGAGAGCGGCCCGGGCCTCCGCAGCTGAGCGGGCCGTGATGCTGCGGGTCGGACTCACGGGTAATGTGGGCGCGGGGAAATCTACGGTCGTCGACCTCTTCGCCGGTTGGGGCGCCACCGTGATCGACACCGACGTGCTGGCGCGGGAAGTGGTGTCGCCGGGAAGCCCGGCGCTGGCAAGAATTCGGCAGAAGTGGGGCGAGGCGGTCATCACCGCGGACGGGAAGCTCGACCGCGAGGCGATGCGGTCCATCGTCTTCTCCGATGCCGTGGCGCGCGACGAGCTCGAGGCGATTCTGCACCCCGAGATCCGCTCGCGGTGTCAGGACCTTTTTCGCGAAGCCGGGGCTCGGGGCGATCGCATCGTCGTCGGCGTGGTTCCGCTGCTGTACGAGACGGGGATGGAGGCGGAGTTCGACATCGTGGTCCTCGTCGACGCGCCGCTCGGACTGCGGATCGAGCGGCTGGCAAGCAAACGCGGTCTCGACACGGAGGTTGCCCAGGCCATCGCCTCCGCCCAGATGTCTGCAGAGGAGAAGCGCCTGCGGGCCGACTACATCATCGACAACGACTCGGATATCCCGACGCTCGAGCGGCGCGCTTGGGAGACCTGGAAGGAGATCCAGAAGTTGAGCCGGGCCGATTGAGCGTGTTGCGGCTCGACCTTCACATCCACACCCGCGCCTCACACGACTGCCTGAACGGGTATCGGGACGTCGTGGCGATGGCCCGGGCGCGGGGACTCCATCGCATAGCCATCACCGACCACAACGAGATCGAGGGCGCGTTCCGCGTCCGCGACCTGGCGCCGGAGCTCGTGATCGTGGGCGAGGAGGTGAAGACGGCGGAGGGCGCCGATCTGAGCGGGCTGTTCCTCGAAAAAAAGATCCCGCACGGGATGCCGGCCCGTGAAACCGCCTTCGCCATCCGCGAGCAAGGGGGGCTCGTCTACGTTCCCCACCCGTTCGCCGGGTCGAAGGGTCTCGGAGAAGAGACTTTGGCCGAGATCGCCGAGTCTGTCGACGTCGTCGAGATCTTCAACGCCCGTGTGCACCGGCCGCAGCTCAATCGTCGCGCCCGAACCTGGGCCGAGGAGCGAGGGCTGCCGGGTGGCGCCGGCTCCGATGCGCATACGCTGAAAGAGATCGGCCGCGGAGTCGTGGAGGTTCCCGACTACGAGGACCGGTCGAGCTTCGTGGCCGCGCTCAGGGCAGGGCGGGTGGTCGGCACGACCTCTGGGCGGCTGGTCCACCTGGCTTCGACCTGGGCGAAGCTGGCTCGCAAGTTCGCTTGACACGTCTGCGGGGCGCCTCTAGAGTAGCGCGACTCGCGGGCGCTCATCCACCCATAGGGGCTTATGGAAACGTTTGAAAGGATCGTCAACGCGGCGAACCGGTACGTCTGGGACTTCGGGATCTCGGTCGGTGAAGAGACCGTTCCGATCGTCGTCATCGCCCTGCTGGGCACCGGAGTGTACCTGACGTTTCGCCTCGGCTTCCTGCAGCTGCGCAAGTTGGGCCACGGCTTCGCGGTCACGTCGGGCATCTACGACGATCCCAACGAGCCCGGCGACGTCTCCCATTTCCAGGCCCTGACGACCGCGCTCTCGGCCACGGTCGGGATCGGCAACATCGCCGGCGTGGCCATCGCCATCCACTGGGGCGGCCCGGGCGCGCTGTTCTGGATGTGGATGACCGCTTTCGTCGGGATGGCGACCAAGTACTCCGA
>JABAOD010023012.1_pt1 | contig 14712 bp, 17 predicted proteins | sample 7062151 | NCBI WGS metagenome assembly JABAOD01 (sample SAMN14538626, study PRJNA623070) | marine sediment metagenome | biome: marine biome [ENVO:00000428]; feature: marine pelagic biome [ENVO:01000023]; material: deep marine sediment [ENVO:00002113] | place: India: Gulf of Khambhat ... | reverse complement strand
GAGGGCTCCATCGCAGGAAGATCTGGGAGGGGCTCCCCACCTCTTCCCCCTGGTGGATGATCAGCTCTCCGGTATGGGTGCCCTGCGCGGTGCGGACCGCCGCAAGGGCTACTGCCGCGCTGCCGGTCGCCGGGTCCTCGTCTACACCGAGGGAGGGCGCAAAGAAGCGGGCCCGTACCCGGTCACCCACCTGGGCCACCACGTACACCGCGTCCAGATCGTCACGAGCCAGGGCCTGGAAATCGGGTGTGGCCGCTACGTCGCTCACTTCGAGTACGAGATAGCGAAGCGGGAGTGAGACCATCCACGAGCGATGCGGAAAGGGGAGGCGGGCGGTCCGGGCTACCTCGGCACCCAGGGCCAAGGGCCGAGCAGTAGGCGGATGAGGAACCTCGAGCCAGGGAATGCCTCCATCGATCCCGTACCGCAGCCGACCAATACCACAGGTCAGGACGCCGCCGGCGCCGTCGGTTGCTGCGCCCAGGATCCAGGCCGCTCCCACCAGCGGATGGCCGGCGAAGGGCAACTCGGTGGCCGGGGTGAAGATGCGCACTCGGTCGTCCTCGGCGCCCCGATAAAGGAAGATGGTCTCCGAGAAGCCCAGCTCGGCGGCGATTTCCTGCATGCGAGCGGTACCCAGGCCGGCCGCTTCGGCGACCACCCCGAGCCGGTTGCCGCCTTCGCCGGCTCTGGTGAACACGCGCAGCACCTGGACGTCGACCATTGGGGGCGACGCTACCGTGAGCCTCGGTGGATATCTTCGACTTCGACACGTTGTTCATGCAGCTCACCACTGCGCTGGGAGGGGCGCTGGTGGCCGGCAACGGTTGGGCCATCTATCAGAACCGGCGGGGCCGCAAACCCAAGGGAGCCGCGGGCGAGTTCCGGCCGGGTCGGGCCTGGTTTCTGCTGGCGGTGGGGTCGGTGATAGGGGTGTGGGGCCTTGCCAGCCTGCTATCCGGGTGAGGTACGGCGTCGGCTCCCNNGCGGATTCTACCGGGTGACTGTGATCGCCCGCCGAGAACGGTCGACGCCTAGTGCCCTCTTATCCGCACAAGGAACAGCGCGGCCGCCAGCTTGGGCTGCGACCAGCGGCCTGCGGCAATCACTGAGCCGACCGGGGTTCGGACCACCGGCACGGAATCGCCGAGGGCCTCGGCCAATTCCGCATCTCGGTCGATGTTGCGCTCGACCACCTCGATGCCGAGGCGGCGAGCCCATCGGCCCAGTACCGACCGAGCCTCATCGCACAGTGGGCAGTCGTCGCGGGTGACGAACTCGACAGTGGGCCTGTTCACGCGCTGGCTACCCTCGCCCCGTGCGCCCCGTCACCGCCATAGTCGTCGTGGTCCTGTTGGTGGTCATCTTCGGCGCTTTTGCCATATGGGTCTTCACTGTGGGGACTTGAGCACGACCGCCCGTCCTTCGGTCAGGTTGAAATCCTCGTCGGCCCGCCCTTCCCGTACCGCCACTGCCACCTGGCCGTACGAGTCGACGTGGACGAGCCCTTCGCCGGGCTCGACGTCTCCGTAGGCAGTCACCCACTCCAAGGAGTAGGTGGTCGCCCCGATCGACAGCTCGACCGGGTTCCCGGGGGAGAGGCCGGCGGTTGCCATGTCTTCGGGGGTGATGTTCGTCTGACAGTTACCGTAGGTATCCACCCACAGTACCTCTCCGCGCAGACCTTCATCGGTGTGGTCGACCAGCGGCAGTATCAGCGGCATGGCACTCTCAGTGGAAATGGTGGGCCCGAGGTCGCCCAACTCGATCTCGCCGGCGGCTAGCAAGGCAGCCGCCGGGGCGAACACGTCGCGACCGTCGAAAGTGGCGGCGGCACCCGGCAGTCGGTACTCGGTGTTCTCGATGGAAACGATGCGATCGGCTCCGCCGACCATCTGGGTGGCCGGAGCGAGAAGGCCGTTGTCGGGGCCCACCAGGTAGCCCCACTCGGTGGAGGCGGCGATGGCCCGCCGCCCGGTGCCTACACCGGGATCGACGACGGCCAGGACCACCCCTCCGGGGAGGTACTGGATGGCCCGCACCAGGGTCAGGGCCCCGGCCCGCACGTCCCCCCGGGGCACCTGGTGGGTGATGTCCAGGACCCGCGACTCCGGAGAGATGCGGGCGAGCACGGCGTGCACCACGCCGACGAACTCGTCGGTGAGCCCGAAGTCCGACAAGAAAGCGATGGGGTGAGGCATCGGTCGAGCTTACCGGGGCCGGTGAGGGAGCCGTCTCGCCCTTCCTAAGATGCGCGCATGAGCCTCGAAGCCGTTTCCGACGCCGTCGTCGAAGATCTGGTGGGTGTTCGCGGCGTCGTGATGTTGCTCGGCGCCCCCGACACCGGGAAGACTTCCCTGGCCCTCCGCCTGTTACGCCAAGCGGCCCGGTCGGGCCGCCGGGCCGCTTACGTGGACGCCGACGTCGGACAGACCACGGTGGGCCCCCCCGCCTGCGTGGGGTTGAAGTGGGTGGAGTCGGAAGACGATCTCGACCGGGTGGGGCAGGCGGACCAGCTCCGCTTCGTCGGCTCTGTCTCTCCGGAGGGCCTCGTGCTGCCTCAGGTCGTGGCCACCGCTTCCCTCGTCGATATGGCCCGATCGAGAGCCGATCTGGTCGTCGTCGATACCACCGGGGCTGTTTCGGGAGTCATCGGCCAGACGTTGAAGTACTACAAGACCGAGCTGTGCCGACCCGAGGCGATCGTCGCGTTGCAGCGGGGCGGTGAGATGGAGCCGGTGGTCGGGATGCTGCGTCGATTCTTCACGGTTCGGGTCGAGATCGCAGGCGTCGATCCGGCCGTCGTCCCCGTGTCGGTCGAAGAGCGCCGGGCTCTTCGGGCCGAACGATTTGCCGAGGCGTTCGCCCCTCCTCTCCAACGGTGGCGCGTTCGCCCCACCGTGTTTGCGCCGACCTTACCGGCGGGTCTCGACCTCGGTCGGCTGGACCGGATGCTCGTCGGGCTCCACGACGGGAGCGGCCGTTGCCAAGGCCTGGGAGCCTTGGTCTTCGAGGGCGGGGGGCTGTTGGTCACTACCAACCGAGGAGAGGAGATGCGGGGTCTGCGCCTCGGCTCGCTGCGCATCGATCTCGATGGTTTCGGTACCGAGGGGGTGCGGCTGCGCGAGGTGATGTTCGGGCTGGGAGACTGAAGACCACTTGCGAAAGCGGCGGTGGGCCCGCTAGCGTGCCCAGGCCCAAGGAACCTCTACGCCGTTCCCCGCACTTCCCCGAACGAGGCTGCGGCGCGTGCGGCACCTTGGGCCTGGTGCGGCCGACAGTATTGAGACCCGCCCCCGTACGTCAAGGATCTCGATACGACGCGCTTTCGCGTTCTGGCGGGGATCTGCCTCGTTATTTGCTGTTTGCTGGGGCCTCTTGACCTCCAAATCGGCAGCCTGTCCACATGTCCACACAAATCCACAAGAGGTTGTGCACAACGCTTGTCGACATGTGGAATTTCAGCCGTTTTTTTCGCGCCCGAAACCGGCCCGAACGAGGCTGCGCAAGGCCACCTCCACCATGTCGTACAGAGCGCCGAGGATGGCGTCGAGCTCGAAGAGCGACAGGCATTCGAGTTGGATCCTGCCCCGCAGGAGCAGCCGCCTGCTGCGTCGAGGGCAAAGTGTGCCCGCCAGCCCGAGGCATTGCGGAAGAGGCACCGGCGATACACCTCCTGACAACCCCGCAGCGGCGATGGTATTACGTGCGCCTCGTATCCCAGCGTTCGGTCTCCAACGTCGAACCAGACAGTCGTGTAGTCGCGCACCTGCTGAGCCATGCGGACCCCCCAGCGGCCCTCGTAGGCGCCGGCCCACCCGACGTCGGACCGGGGATCCTCGACCCAGTCGGCCGACACGCGCTCGAGGAGGCGACGGGCCTGGTCGGGAGTCACCGAACCATCTCAGCAGACGAGAGATCACGCCGGCCGAGCTCCCCACCCCCGAAGCCTCGAGTCGCCGGGCCGATGGCCATCACTCCTCCGGCTCGCCGAGCGCCGGTTCCCAACGACCGACATTGCTCGTGCCACCGGTCACCGCCGGGCGGGCAAAGCGCTCCAGCGAGTCCAGGGCCGTCTTGGAGAAGAAGCCCAGGCGGCGGAGCGCCTCGATCAGGCCCACCGTCGCCGCCCGAAAGGAGCCGTCTGAGGATTTGACGGCGACGCCGAGCCCCCCGGCCGAGGCTGCTGCCAATGCCCCCATGGCTCCGCCTTTGACGGCCGCCGCGACGGCTGAAGCCACCGCGGCCTCGGGTCGCCGCGTCCCGGAGGTGAGGGCCGGGTAGCGACGCATCGCCCGAGTGTCGCGTTTGCGAATCGGGGATCGGTGGCCAGCCGGGCATAGGCGGCGGCGAGTCCATCGACGGTGGCGGCCGCGGTGGGGACGCCGCAGCCGTCCACCCCCGTTGGTCGGGGACCGTCCCCGGTCGTTTCGGCGATGAGCTCGAGAATCGCCTGCTGCAGGGGATGGTCGGGGGCGGTGTAGTCGAGCGACCAGCCCTGGGCAACGCAGGCCCGCAACATGGCGGCATGCTTTGCGGAGCAGTTGTGAAAGATCGGAGCCGGATCACGAACACCGGTGCGGGCCAGTGCCCGGGCGGCTTCCTCGGACATCGGCCAGGCGGGAGGGCAGCGCAGCGCCGACGGGTCGAGACCTGCTTCCTCGAGCATGCGGTGGACGATGGCGATATGCACGGGCTCGCCGTCGTGAGATGCACAGGCGAGCGCCATCTCGACCAGGTCGAGGTCGGCTCCCAACTCCTGGCTCACCATGGCCTGGAAGGGCTTGGCCGTCGAGCGGAGAAAGAACGGCGGCCCGGGATCGCCCCAGCGGGCAACGGCCGTGCCGTCGACGACGGCCACCACCCGGCCCGGGTGGGTCGATTCGACCAGCCCGGAGCGAACGCAACGGGCCAGCAGAGCCTCAGCCAGGACTGATCAACTCGCTGGCGTCGGCGAGGCCCTCCCGATAGCGCCGGGTCAGTTCGGCCTGGAGATGCTCGAAGGCCTCATACACCATGCGACGGTTCTCCGAGATCTCGGCCTCGGCCTCGGTGAGCTGGCGCTGAATGTCCTCGAGCTCCTCGTCCGAGAAATCGGCGATGCGGGTCAAGAAATCGTCGTGGAGGACCCGATCGAGTTCGCGTCGTCCCACGTCGGGGAGATCGGGAAGGTCGAGCTGAATCGGGCGTCCGCCCGGCTTACGTTCGCCGTGGGGCCCGGCGAGGATCGCCGGGAGTGCCTCGATGAGAGTCCGACTCTCTTCGCCGCGCCGCCGCCGTAGTTCGAAGGCGAGAAGATCCATCCGCCCATGGACGAGACGCCGGTAGTAGGCGTACTCGGTGTCGAGAGCATCGCACATGCTCCGCTTGGCGCGGACCTCCTCCAACGGCATGGATTCCAGCCCCTCGAGGAAGGCCGCGTCCTTGACCTGGTCGATGCGGCGCTGGAACTCCCGGCTCATAGCCCCTTTNNACCACGGGCATTGCCCGAATCGCCGTTGTATCCGATCACCTGCCCCCTGGCTACCCGTGCTCCGCTCGCCAAACCGGCCGCGTACCCGTCGAGATGGGCGTAGTAGAAGTGCACGCCGTAGTCGGCGACCAGCCAGATCCCGATGCCACCGAGGTGGCTGCTCGACAATCGCACGGTGCCGTCGGCGACCGCCAACAGCGGCGTTCCCCGAGGAGCGAACATGTCGTTGCCCTTATGGCGCCGGCCTCCTGAGCGGGGAAAGCCCCAGTCGTTGATGAAGCTCGCCCCGCCCTGGACTGGGCATATGAAGCCGGGGACGAGCGCGGAGGAAATGCCGGCAGCCGCTCCTTGCAGCCGGGCCAGCTCGGCCAGTCGCTGGCGCTGCCGTTCCAGCTCCAACTCTCGAACCGCCTGGCGATACGCCTCGTCGGCCTCCAGGACATCGATGTTGGCTTGTTCGTACAGCACATCCAGTTGGCCCACCAGGCCCTGGAGCTGATCGTTCAGCTCTCGGACCCGCTGCTGATCCTCGGCCAGGATCTCTCGCAGTCGCTCCATCTCGCGCTGAGTGGCCGCCAGCTGGTCGGCGAGCTCGGTGTCTGCGGTGGTGGCCCGCTCCATCACCTGTTGGCTGGTGATCAACTCACCGAACGTCTCGGCTTCGAAGAAGAGATCCCACAGTTGGGTGCCGCCGGCCATATACGCTTCGAGGGCGCGCTCGTCGGCGCGACCCCGCAGGTCGCGGGCACTCGCCTCGTAGGACTCGATACGGTCGTAGAGCTGGGTGACCTTGAACGTCAGGTCGGCCAGCTCAGCATTGACCGTCTGGTATTCGGTGACGGCCGAATCGAGTTCGCTCAGGACGAAGGCTCGTTCGTTCTTGGCGTCCTCGAGGACTCTTCGGGTCTCGTCGACCTTCTCTTGGGTCTGCGCGTAGACGCCCTGGGCACTCACAACTACGGAAAGAAGTACTAGGGGTACGGCAACGCGCCAGGAGCGGCGGGGAACCATGCGTGAGCCCAAGGCTAACCCACCGGGGTTGGATCGAAAAGCCACGTGCTCGAGTATCGGCCGAGCCCCTTGGCCCGCTGAGAGGTTTCCTCAGGTGGAGAGTGTGATGATCGCCAGCCAGAAGATGGCCGAGGCGAGCAGAATTCCGTCCATCATCGGCAAGGCGCCGGGGGCCCTCTGGAGGAGTGATATGTGACCGGTTCGCAGCAGGGAGCCGGCCGTCTGCCCGGCGACGATGCCTCCTGCGGAGGCCACCGCCGCCACGAAGGTGGCCGACAGGGAGAGTTCGGAGAACGCCGCGCCGACGACGAGTCCGGCAGCCGCAGCTGCCGCAAGGGCTGCCAGGTTGGCGTCGAACAATGGGTAGCGGTGCTGGAACTGACGAGCCACCTCGGAAGTGACCAGGGCAACCACCATGACGATGACGTAGGCGGTCACCTCGGTTTCGGTGCGCATCCGCAGCAGGATGAGCGGCCCCGTGCTGAGGGCGGCCAGCAGGGAGGCCAAGGCCGTATTCGACAGTCTCTTGGCCGTGCGCTCTGTGGGGCGAAATATGGCCCAGCCGAACGCGACGGCCACCGTTACGGCGGTGGCCACGGCTAGGCCTTCGAAACCCCAGCGGTATGAGCCCCAAGCCGCCGCTGCCACCCCGGCAAACACGGGAAGCGGGTTGAGATCGGTTTGATTTCGACCGGCGGTGTCGGTCAGGTCCCAGGCCCACAGCCCGACCACACCGACGACCACTACGACGAACGCCCGCAGCGAGGTCAGGTTGGCGACGAACAGGGCCACCAACAACATGGCGGCGAGGAGGCTCTGCAGCGTCAACGGGCTCTCGACCCGGGTGAGCGCCTCGCGAGAAACCTGGCCGATGGGTGGCTTGTCGGGCTCGATCTGGGTCATGCGCCGGCCGCCTCCACCCCCCCCGACATCACCGCCGCGCCGTCCGGGCGACTCGTCTCGAAAAGAAAGTGGTTCCCTCGGTCCGACTCCCAGACGGTGGTGGTGAGATCCCTGCCGGGGAACACCATGTCTGTGAACCGTACCTTGAGGTGGGCCAGCCGTGCCGGATCGCCGTCGACGAGGAGGTCGACGAGGCCCCCGGTGACCAGGGACAACGTTCCCAGGCCGTGGTTGATCACGCCGGGAAGGCCCACGCTCCGAGCGACCTCGTCATCGAGGTGAATAGGGTTGTGGTCGCCGGAAGCCGCGGCGTAGCGGGCCGGCATGGTGGCGTCCACCCTCGACGTGAAGGTGCCCACGGGTCTGCCCCGGGCCGGAGCGGACGGCTTGGGCGATGGCGAGCGCTCTCGGCCACTTCCTCCACCCCGCACGAAGATGGTGGCCCAGGAGTCGACCACGGGATCGCCATCCGGAGTGGTGGCCGCCATCTTGGTGACGAAGACGGCGCCCTCGCCCTTGTCCTCTACTCGTTCGATGCTGGGGGTGAGCAGGAGCTTGTCACCGGCGTGGATGGGCCGGTGGTAGCGGAACTCCTGTTCCCCGTGCATGATCATGAGCGGGTCATCGATTCCGAGTTCGGGATCGCGGTTCACCCTGGCCAGCTCGGGGAATCCGGGCACGACGGCGAATATCGGTGAGGCAATCTGATCGGGCCCGGGCCGGTAGCGAGGGTTGGGATCGGAGGAGGCCTCGGCGTAACTGGCGATTGCCTCCGAAGTCACTGCGACCTCGATCGGGTCATAGGTCTTGCCGGCCAGGTCGAAATTGAGCGGCACCGTTTTTCCCTCACTCCGCGCCGGGTCAGGGTAGTGATCGATCGCGGCGTCTCACAGAGTTGCCGTCGCCGTTCGAGCCTTCCCGGCCTGTTGCCCGTCCCTTGTTCCTCGGCCGCTCGCTAGCCTCAGCAGCGCCATGCCGCGATTTCGGTCGGATCTCTCCTCGATCATCCCTTACCAGCCGGGCACGCCGATCGAGGAAGCCGCCCGGCAACTCGGCCTCACCGAGATCGTCAAGCTGGCCTCCAACGAGAATCCTCTCCCACCGTTTCCGGAAGTCCAGGATGTGGTCGCCGCCGCCCTGGCCGGGGCGAACCGGTACCCCGACAACGAGTGTTCCGAGCTGCGGGCGGCGGTGGCCGCCCATCTGTCGGTGGCGGCGGACAATCTCTGGTTCGGAAACGGCAGCGCGGCATTGATGATGGTGACCGCCCTCGGTGTGGGCGGCCCCGGCACCAGTGTCGTATACGGCTGGCCCAGTTTTGGGCTCTACCGTATCGCCGCCCAGACCGCATTTTCGGAACGAATCGAGGTGCCGCTCGACCGGGATCAGCGCTACGACCTGCCGGCGATGACGGCTGCTCTCAGGTCCGACACCACCCTGGTATTCGTGTGCAATCCCAACAATCCCACCGGCACGCATGTCGATAGTGACGCCGTGCGGGATTTCGTCGCCGCCCTGCCCGACGAGGTCCTGGTCGTGGTGGACGAGGCCTACTACGAATACGTCCAAGCGCCCGAGTACGGGACGGCACTTCCATTGGCGCTGGAAGCCGACAACGTGTTGGTCTCTCGGACCTTCTCCAAGGTCTACGGGCTGGCCGGACTGCGCTGCGGCTACATGGTGGGTCACCCCGAAACGATCAGAGAACTTCGCCGGGTCCAGGCCCCCTTCACGGTGAGCTCGATTGCCCAGGCGGCCGCCACAGCGGCACTGGCGTGCCGAGACCGGGTGGCAGAGCGAGTTCAGCGCAACGCGGAGGCCCTCAAACTGTTCGGCGAGGAACTCTCCGGCCGCGGCTTCGACTTCGCCGAGAGCGTCACCAACTTCGTGTTCATGCACCCCGGGGCTCGATCCGAAGCCTTCGATGCCGCCATGGCCCGCAACGGCATCGTGGTGCGGCCGTGGGCGCAGGGCTGGGTCCGGGTGACGGTGGGCACGGAGGCGGACAACGCCAAGTTTTTCGCCGCCCTCGACGAGGTTTCTGCTTCCGCCTAGCGGAAGACGCGGCTCGCTTGCATCTCAATCGCCGGTGGTCGCAGGCGCCGAGCAGTGGACCTGGGAACCGGAGCCGATCGCTCAACGGTCGGGGGTCCCCTTCGTTGCGGTCTCCTCGGCCGGATCGGCCGGCCCCCGGCTCCCGCCGACGGGGAACCACATGGCGATCACGAAGACCAGCACCATCCCGGCGATCGGAAGCAGCGTCAAGAAGACGCTGTCGAGGGCGATGCCGCCGAATGCCAGCAGCGTGAGGGCCAAGAACAGCCCGGTGAAGAACCCCGAGATGGCGCCCAGAACGGGACGGCCGCGTCGCTTCATCGCCTCGTCCTCCCTCCCGCCGATGGCCCCTTGGCCCGGACGGCGAGAAACACGCCGGCCAGGCTGATCACCGTGAACCCAGCGGTGATGAAGCCGGCCGGATTGGTCCCCTCGAGCTTCAGAGTCACGGTCCCCGAGCACGTGGGTTCCCCTGCGAACGTGTGAGTTCCCTCCCAGTGCTTGCCGGTCACTGTCACGTCGAACCCGGCCAGGATCGACGGCAACTCGTACTCGTACGATCCCGAGTTCGAGGTGAGGACGCCATCGTCGCTCCAATCGGCGACGGTGACTTGGCCGACGGGGAAGGGCAACTTGACTTTCACCCAGCCGCTCACCGGCCGTGGCTCTTGGGGCGGCGGGTCGAGCGCGATGGTCCCGGTCCATTTCACGGTTCCCTTCTCGGGTATATCGACCACATCCCCAAGCCGGATCGCGCTGGCGGTCACCGTGAGGCCGCTCTCCCACTCGGCCGTTCCGTCACAGGGGCCGGTGATTTCGGCGGCGGCCGGGGATGCCGTCCCCGCCAGTGCGACCAGCATCAAACCGGCCAGGGCGATTCTTCGCGTCATCACATCCCCATGTCGTCCTGCCCGTGGGCGCCAACCTACACGCGCCGCCCCCAGCGGTGGTCGGTTGGCTCCAGAGCCGGGCTGAGTGGTCAGCCCTCCTCCGCCGGAAGGATGGTCCCCCTGACTTCACCGAAGCCGATGCGAGGCCTTCCCTTCCCGCCACACCAGCCCCGCATGACCGCGGTGTCTCCGTCTTCGAGGAAGGTTCGGACGGCCCCGTCGGGCAGCTCGATCGGGACCTTTCCATTCCAAGTCAGCTCGATGAGACTGCCGTAGGAATCGGGCTCGAAGCCCGACACGGTTCCCGACGAGAAGAGGTCGCCGGTACGAGTACGGGCTCCATTGACGGTGGCGTGGGCCAGCTGCTGGGGCATGGTCCAGTACACCGAGCGGAAGTTGGTGCGGCTGATTATTTCGGGAGGGCGCTGGTGTTCCAGCATCGACCTGCTGGCCAGGCCGACCTCGAGCTCGAGATCGAGGGCCCAGTCCTCGAGTGTCATCAGATAAGTCTGGACGGGGGGGTCTTGAGGGGGAGCCGGCACGCGGTAGGGGAGGACCGCATCGAGGGACACGACGAACGGTGAGATCGAGGTGGCGAAGGACTTTCCCAAGAACGGCCCCAGCGGCTGATACTCGAACTCCTGGATGTCGCGGCTGGTCCAGTCGTTGACCAACACCAAACCGAAGATGTGGTCGGCAGCGTCGTCGGTCGTGATCCGGCTGCCGAGTTCGTTACCCGTGCCCACGACGAAGCCGACCTCAAGTTCGAAGTCGAGCTTGCGGCTGGCGATCCACTGGGGCGGCCCGCCCCGGGGCTTCACCTGTCCCCGAGGCCGGACGACCGGCGTGCCGCTGACGACCACCGTCCCCGCCCGCCCGTGGTACCCCACCGGAAGATGGCGCCAGTTGGGGAGGACCGGCTCCGACTCGGGTCGGAAGATCTTTCCCAGGTTGGTGGCGTGCTCGAGCGAGGAGTAGAAGTCCACGAAATCGGCCACCGCAAAGGGCAGCAGCAGGGTCGCTTCGGGCATGGGGACCAGGGCTTTCTCGGCGAGGCCCCAGGTGTCGCGGATCTCTCGATTGTCGAAGCTGAGCAGCTCGGACACCCGCCAGCGCACCACCGTCCACATCTCCCGACCCAACGCCATGAACGGGTTGAGCGAGTCCTGGGCAAACAGTCCCCAGGGCAGGTCGGCCAGTCCTTCGAACAACCCGGCCTCGGCGATCACGTCGAGATCGAGGATCCGGTTGCCGATGGCGACACCGACCCGGGGCGGCTCGTCGGCCCGACGAAAGACGCAGTAGGGCAGGTTCTGGATGGGGAACTCGGAATCGACCGGTACCGGGACCCACGAACCCAGGGCCGGGTCGACCGTGGCGTCTTCCATCACGCTCGGCCGGGAAGGGCTCCGAGAGCTGCCAGCTCGTCGATCGGCTCGACCGCGTCACAGCTGCCGTAGCCGACGAAGAGCACCCGTCGGGTCCCCTCGATCTCACCGACCCCGGCCCGGAAGTGTCCCCAGCCAAAGCCGACCGTTTCCAGCGTGAACGACGCCGGGTCGCGCTCGGAGATGATCTCGACCAGCTCGTGCTCGGCCGCCTCGGCCCGGGCCAGGAGCGCAGCGCCCAGCAGGTTGAGGAAGCCGTGATGGGTGAAACCGGTCGCCGGATCGTCGTGGCGGATCGGGTGGTGCAGCCCGGCGGTGCACTTGAAGGGCAGGTCGGCGTCGTGGCAGGCGATGATGAATTGGGCGGCCTGGCGGGGGGTGGGGAACAGCTCGGCAGTCGGGCCCCCGCAGCGCAGTTTGGCTCCGACTTCCACCCCGGTGGCGGCCCGGGCCGCCGCTAGGTCCTCCACCGCCGACCACACCGCCTCGTCCCAGTCGGCCACCAGGGGCACCTCGAAGAACGGCACGAGCCCCCCGGCGCCGATGGCGGTCGCCGCACGGCTCACCTCGTCGGCAAGGGTCGGCACCCGCAGGCGCTCGGCGGGGAGCTTGGCTTCGGCCGACTCGAGCCGAGCCGCCGGCCCCAGCCGCTCGGCAAACTCGCCGGCGGCCTCCATGGACGCGGCGAAGTCGGGCCAATCACCGGCGTCGAGGAGAAGAGCGATCGGCCAGGCCTCCTCGTCCGCGGCCGGGTCGAGCACATCGCCGAGCTCGCCGAGGCGCGAAGCCGGCACGATGAAGCGGTGGACGATCCAGGCGTGGGGGGCGGCCCGGGCGGCCCGGTAGCCGGCCACCGCCTCCTTCATGTCCAGGGAGGCCGGCGGGAACAGGCCGGCGTAGTCGATCAGGCCATCCAGGAGGAGGCGACGGGCGTCGGCGGGCGGCTCGGTGTGCAAAGCCCGGCCAGGGTACCAAGGGGCCGGCGGGCTCGGTTCTGGCGAGTCGGCCCGCCGCTAGCGGCCCTCGAGCCAGGTCCAGGCGTACTTGTCGTCCTCGGCGTCGCAGCCGCCCGGGCCGATCTCGAGGGGCCGGAACGTGTCGATCATCACCGCCAGCTCCTCGGTCCCCTCCTTGCCGATCGAAGCCTCGACGCTCCCCGGTTGCGGTCCATGGGTGTGTCCACCGGGGTGGAGCGACACCGAGCCGGGTTCGATGCCCGAGCCCTTGCGGCTCATGAAGTTGCCCTCGTGGTAGAAGAGCACCTCGTCGGAGTCGACGTTGGAGTGGTGGTAGGGGGCGGGGATGGCCAGCGGGTGGTAGTCGAACTTGCGGGGCACGAAGCTGCAGATGACCAGGTTGGGCCCCTCGAACGTCTGATGCACCGGCGGCGGCTGGTGGACCCGCCCGGTGATCGGCTCGAAGTCGTGGATGGAGAACGTGTAGGGGTAGAGGCACCCGTCCCAGCCCACCACGTCGAAGGGATGGTGGCGGAAGGTGAACCGGGTGATCCCCGATTGGCGTTTCACCAGCACGTCGACATCCTCCTCGTCGATGTTCAGCAACTCGGTGGGACCGTGCAGGTCGCGCTCGCAGTAGGGGGCATGCTCGAGGAACTGCCCATTCCGTGACAGGTAACGCCGCGGCGGGCCGATGTGGCCGCCCCGGGCCTCGGCCACCAGCGCCCGGAACGTCGTGTCATCGTCGAGTATCCAGCGATGGATGGTGGTGGCCGGAATCACCACGTAGTCACCGGAGGTGAACGGCAGGATGCCAAAGACCGATTCAAGGCGGCCCGAGCCCTCCTCGATGTAGACCACCTCGTCGCCGGTGGCGTTGCGGAACAGGGCGCTGTCCTGGTCGCAGGCCACGTAGGAGATCGTGACGTCGGCATTGGCCAGCAGCACGTGGCGGCCGGTGATCGGATCGCCGCCCTCTTTCAGCTTGTGGGTGCGGAAGTGGCGGGGCCGCAGCGGGTGGTTGGGCGACGTCTCCTGCACCTCGGAATCGACGGTCTCGATGGAGGCCAGGGCGGTGGGGGGGTTGAGGTGATAGAGCAGGGCCGAGTCGAAGCTGAACCCCTCCTCTCCCATCAGCTCCTCGGTGTAGAGCCCGCCGTCGGGCTTGCGAAACTGGGTATGGCGCTTGGGCGGGATGTCGCCGAGCCGCCGGTAGTAGGGCATCTGCTCCTCCTCTCCGGCCTCATACTGCCCCAATCGCCGCCGATGTGGCGGCCGCGCTCCGACCATTGGGAGACCGACCACGGCCCGGTCTACGGGCCGGCGCGACCCGAAACCCGAGGGGCGATCCTCGGGTAGCCTCAGACGGTGCGTAGGCCGAGGAGGTTGCGATGGTGGATCGGGAGACGCTGGAACGGGCCAAGGAGCACGCCGCCCGTGACCGCTTCCCGCTCAAGGGTTTCTCTCACCTCGAGTGGTGGGTGGGCAACGCCTATCAGACCGCTCATTTCCTGAGATCGGCGCTGGGGTTCTCGGTGATCGGCTACAGGGGGCCGGAGACGGGGGTCCGGGACACCGCTTCCTATCTGCTCGCCTCCCGGGACATCCGCTTCGTCGTGACCGGGGCGATGGGCCCCGACCACCCGGTGGCTCGGCACGTCCTCGAGCATGGCCCCGGGGTGCGCGACGTGGCGTTCCTGGTGCCCGACGCCGAGGCGGCCTGGGAGATGGCGCTCGAGCGCGGGGCCGAATCGGCCTACGAGTCCATGATCGTCGAGACCGAGCGGGGCAAGGCTCAGATGGCCGGTATCGAGGCCTATGGCGACACCATCCACTCGCTGGTGGCCCGCGACGGTGAGCTGCCCGACTTCGAGCCCCGTAGCGACGAGATCGCCCGCTGGGCCGGCCTCAAGCACGTCGACCACGTGGTGGCCAACGTCGAGCTGGGCAAGATGAACGAGTGGGTGGAGTTCTACGAGCGCATCTTCGGCTTCACGATGCTGCGCCACTTCGACGACGAGGACATCTCCACCGAG
>JABAOD010013249.1_pt3 | contig 14712 bp, 12 predicted proteins | sample 7062151 | NCBI WGS metagenome assembly JABAOD01 (sample SAMN14538626, study PRJNA623070) | marine sediment metagenome | biome: marine biome [ENVO:00000428]; feature: marine pelagic biome [ENVO:01000023]; material: deep marine sediment [ENVO:00002113] | place: India: Gulf of Khambhat ... | reverse complement strand
GATCTTCGTCTCGATCTGCGGGATAAAGTATTGCGCCTCCTCATGCACGATCGTCAACAAGTCCTTTTGCCACTCCGGCATGTAGGGATTGTGGTCGCGTATGAAGAGTAGAATGTCATCCTCCGGTTCAAGCGGCACTTTCGTCAAGTCCGGCTCCGCAGTTACTGGACGCTTGTGAATGCGATGGAACGGGTCTGGCGGCGGCCGGGCAGCGGCGATTACCCGCTCTTGCTGCTCTTCGCGTGAGAGCTTGCGGATCGCAAAGTGGCGCCGGCACTGCATAGACAACGCGTGCGCGGCATCTAATACTTCTTCCACCTTAGCGGTACCGATAGATGGGTCCTCAGCGTAGGCGCGGGCACGATCTGCACGTACTTTGAAATTATCGAGCGTTAACTCGGGCCGAGTCTCGCGGAAGGTAAAATTGTTTTTGAAGAAATCATTGTGCCCGTAAACATGGGCGATAGTGAGAATCTGTAAACACAGCGAGTTTCCTCGCATGAGATAGGCTAGTGACGGATTCGAGTTTATGACCATCTCATAGGGCAACCCGCTGACCCCATAGTCGTAGAGCGTCTTCAGTTTTTCGTAGCTCTTACCGTAAGACCAGTGCGGGTAATGCGAAGGCATTCCTGAGTAGGCCATGTAACCGAGCATTTGCTCGTGATCACAGACCTCGAACTCCTGTGGGAAACAGGACAACCCAAATTCGTTAACCTTCTCACGAATCTTAGCATCCCAGTACTCGAGATCCGCTATGGTCCACGGCTGGCTCACGATTCGTCACCAATGATGAATGTGCGCATCCGATGTTGCTTATTCGACCGGCCGTTCACGCGACAGAAACGCCTTGAAACTCGGCCAGATGTCCTCCTTGCGCTCGATCAACATAGAGTGAAAGTTGGAGGCCTGCATCGATTTGAACAGTTGCAGCATGGAATCTTCGTAATGGCTTGAGTTCAGGGGCTTGATCTCGCCGTAACCAAAGAGATTGGCAATCTCGCAGAGCTCCTTCGCTGCCTTCAACGCAGCCGCGTTGTCATTAGGGAAGTTGTCCCCGTCTGAGCAGTGGAATGCGTAGATGTTCCAAAGAGTAGGATGATAGCGGGCTTGCACGATCTCCAGCGCCTTGAGGTAACCGGAGGAGATATACGTACCTCCGGATTCACCCTTGTGAAAAAACTCCTGCTCCGTCACTTCGCGCGCACGTGTGTGATGGGCAATGAAAACCACCTCCACGTTAGTGTAGCGCGCGCGCACAAACTGGAAGAGCAGAAAGAAAAAGCTGCGCGCAAGATATTTCTTGACGGTGTCCATGGAGCCGGAAGTATCCATGATGCACAACACCACGGCGTTGGATTGCGGCTTGACGTCCTGGCGCAGACGCCGAAAGGTGATATCTTCGCGGTGAAAAGGAAATCGGCGTTCGATCTCCGTACGCTGCAAAGCGGCGTGACCGCTGGCCACGCGCCGGCGCACGCGGGCGATGGCAGTGCGGCGCTTGTCCATATGTACGTGCACGCCGACCCTGCGGTAGCCCTTGCGTTTGCTGCGGCGTTCGGCCAAGACTTCCCGCAGCTTCTTGCGTTCCATGTCCGGGAGCTGCAGGTCCTCGAACATGATCTCTACAAGCTCCTCCAAGGTGACGTCGGTCTCGTAGTAATCGACACCCGGCTGATCACCCCCGCGGCCGTCGCCTTGCTGATGCCCCTGGGCCTTGCCAATAACTTGCCCAGGTTGCGAGTTGCCCTCACCGCTACCGACACCCGGGGCATTTTCACCAAAAACAAAACGGTATTCTTTGACGCCCCGAATGGGGACTTTAATGATCTTGTCGCGGCCCTGACCAATGATGGACTCTTCGGCGATGATGTCAGCGATATTCTCTCGTATCGCTTCGCGCACCTTCTGCCGATGTCGCAGGCGATCACCCGCACTGCGGTCCGAGCGCAGCGCGTCCGACTGCGAGTAGGGGCGAAAAACGGTGGTCATAACCGTAGGCCTAAGCGCTCGGCGCCCATAATAACCATCGCGACCCGGCGTAACCGGCTCAGCACCACGGGTCACGTAATACTGGCCGCAGTGCTAATCTTTCCACAGATTGTTGGCGGCGTACTTGAGAATAACCTCGGCCGAATGCTCATTGTAGCCACGCTCTATCAATGCTGCGACCAGGTCATCGTACTTCTTCGCCTGTTCCTCATCGCGCGTGCGAGCCTTGGTGATAATTCGGCTCATATCGCGCACCGAACTCATGAGTTTTTTCTCGATGGCCTCCTTCAAGGGCTCATACGACTGATAGCTCACCTTCTTGCCGCGGCGCGATGACGCCCATAGGTATGCCATCACCTCCTGGCGAAAGCCGTCTGCGGCAGAGCCGATAATCGCGATCTGCTCCTCCACAGACTTGAGAAACCCTTCGTCGGGCTGTAATTCCTCGCCCGTGTTACGGTCCTTCACGCGAGTCTTATTGACATAGGCCTCGGCGTGATCGAGATAGTTCTGGAACAGCGCATCGGCCTGCTCTTCGAAGGAATAGACGAACGCCTTCGTGATCTCTTTCTCGAGGATCTCCAGATAGACCTTGTTCAAGGTATCCTGCAAGAATTCCAGATATTGCTTGCGTGTGTCATCGGGTATGTCTGCCGCCTTGACCATGTTGATCAGCGACTCGCGCACGTTTATCGGGTTAATCCCCTCGGGACTGTCCACCAGGGCATTATCCAACGCCTTCATGATGAAACGCGTGGAAATGCCGAACATGGCTTCGCGCCGCGCCTCATCCTGCAGTTCGCGTACGTTGATCTTTAGAGTCTTACCCTTCTCTACAACTTCTTCGCCGTCATAGAGCCGCAGCTTTGTCATCAGATCGCACTTGGCCGTAGGCTCGAGGCGGGTAAGAATGGCAAACATGCTTACCATCGCCAGCGTGTGCGGGGCGATGTGTGCGCGGAAATCGGATTGACGCAGCATCTTTTCGTAGATCTTGACTTCTTCCGTCAAGCGCAGGTTGTACGGGACCTTGACCACAACAATGCGGTCGAGGATCGCTTCGTTTGTGTGATCGCCCTTGAATTTCTGCCACTCCGCCTCGTTCGAGTGCGCAGCGATCACAGTATCGACGTAAACCGTACCATGACGCCCTGGCGCAGGAATAAACTTCTCCTGCGTGGCAGTGATCATCGTGTGCAGGTACTCAGCCTCGTTCTTGAACACTTCGATAAACTCGACTAGGCCGCGGTTACCGACGTTAAATGCGCCGTTGAGATCGAGTACCCGCGGGTCGCCTTCCGAGTAGGTGTCAAGCTTGGAAATGTCTTCGGAACCGATCAGCACCGACGTATCCTGGTTGTTCGGATCGACGGGTGGAACCACGCCAATTCCACGACGTTCGTGCCGTGAAAAGGCGATTCTGGCGACAGGAACGTCTTCGTAGCGTCCCTTATATTCCTCTTTTAGTCGATAACGACACACCGGGCAGAGCTCGCCCTCGATGTGTACGTCGAGCATCTTCTCAAACTCCCGCCGCAGATGCTGCGGAATCAGGTGTAGCGGCTCCTCGGCCATGGGACAACCATCGATCGCATACACCGCGTCGCTTTGTTCGAGCCCTCTTTGCAGTTTGTCCATGATGGAGCTCTTGCCAGCGCCGACCGGTCCCATCAGATACAACACCTGGCGGCTTTCCTCACCGTGCAGAGCCGCGGAATGAAAATAACGTACAATCTGCGCGATTGTGCGCTCGATGCCAAAGAACTCGTCCTTGAAGAAGTTGTAGACCTTTACGGGCTCGTCGTTGAATAGCCTAGCAAGCTTAGGATCACCGAAATCGGTAATGTCGGAGACACCCTGCTTCATGACCACGTCGTACAGGCGCGAATGCGCCAGCTTGGTGATCGACGGGCCCCTCTTGACCTGTTCCAAGTAATCGAGAAAAGTTCCACGCCACTCCTTCTCTCCATGTTCGGCGCGGTCCTTCTCGATCAGCTCAGCGAAAGTGCGTTTGTCCTCTGCCATACTCGCTACCCCCGATGCTGGTTGCCGACTCCGTGCGCGTGTCTGCTGCCCAAGCTAAAAAGACTTACTGAGCCGCATATAGTTCCCCGCTAAAAAATTCTGCATATACCGTGCCAAACCAAAAAGCCCCACTGTAACCTGTCTCTGCGCGCCGTAAAGTCGTCTGCTACTGTAGATAAGTCTAGTCCTTACAGCAGGGAACGCTAACACCGCCATTACCCATCCCAAGCAGGCGCAGACGCCCGCTGCCGTACGCGATGCGCAAATATGCGCATATACAATTACTCAGAGGGGCTATCGGGAAGTAACGCGTCCCGTGTTGACTATCATTGCAGGTGATTGGGCGCACTCCTGCGGATTTCGGAGTCACGTTCCACGAGTACTTCAGCCGCTCTTGCACACCGTTCTGCGTCACGCCATGCATAAGCGCGAATACGGCACTGCAGCAAACAAGTCTCTCAGTCGCTCGTGAGTTTAGGGCGATTGACTGCACATTTTCCAGCGGTGAGTACGCGCGCCCCACGCCCGCCGCTGTAGCAAGCACGCGAGCTGCTCGAGATCACGCTAGCGATCCTCCCACTGTCCAAGTTCGTCGTCATCATCCTTCTCGTCTTCATCTACTTCTTCCTGATCCAAGGAGCTGGAATAGGTGTCATCCTCTTCCCCCGGCACGTCGTCCTCCGCGGCTACATCGCCGCGAACCCGCTTGCCCTTGCCGTAAGGCGCAATCCGTTCGACATCCCATTCATACCAGGAATCGATGTCGAGTTCCTCAACTTCGTCGTCGAGGTACTGGATCTCGACAATGCCTTCGTCTTCGTCAACGGCTATGACTTTAAATTCGTAGTCTTTGTCGAGATGACGGTACCACTGCCCCACGACTGGTTCAGTGTCCCACGACATAGCTCCGACCTCTCACCCTCTTCGCTGAATACCTGTCAGTGCTGCTGCGGCTCGAACGGACGTTAGTATGCGCCACAGGGCGCGTCATCGGTAGTGCAGAGTCCGACATTGCCCCGCGCGCCCCGACTGGGTCTCGCACAGCCCATACCACCTGCAGCCCAGCTTACTCGCCTGCGAGCGGGCGCTACAAGTCCATATAGTATCCTCTTGTCGTGACCTGGCAAGAGTTTTGAGCGCACACTTTCCGCGGCGAACGTGCCCGCACCGACGTTGTTCATGCCTCGCCGCTGGTCTGCTGCACCTCGCGTGGCGATATATTCGCAAGCAGCGTTATAGCCGCGGTTTCCGTCCGCAGCACCGCTTTACCCAAGCTAATCGTTTGCGCGCCGGTGTTGATGATGTTTTTTAACTCCGTGGCACTGAATCCGCCCTCGGGGCCGATGATCAGCAATAAACGCTCGTGTTCTTTGCTGGAGACCTGAGATAGGGGTACACCACTCGGGTCCGCTACCCATAAGGTGTAACTGTCATCGCGACTTGCCAGCAGTTGCGCTAACGTGAGCGGCGCATGAATAATCGGGAGATAGGCACGACGGCTTTGCTTGCACGATTCCAAGCAAATACGCCGCCAGCGCTGGACCGCATTGCGTCCAGGCTTCACCACGCTGCGCTCACATAGCAGTGGATAAAACTCGTTCATCCCGAGCTGAGTCGCCATATCCAATAAGACCGCCTGACGCTCACCTTTGGGAAGCGCGCATGCCAGTTCCACACGCGGAAACGCCGGGGGAATATTGTCGCGCCCCTGTAGCTGTAGCCGCAGGCTACCCGCACGGCGGTCGGCCGCAACGATGACCGCATGCCCGACTGTGCCCAGTCCATCGAACAGCCACACATCGTCCCCGACTGCCAGGCGGCGTGCGCCGCGCGCGTGTCCAGCCTCCGCGCCAGCAAGCGTTAAGTGCTCACCGGCGTGGGCCAGGTCCGCACAGTAAAACATGGGCGCAGAGATATGCAGCGCTTGCACCGGTCACGCGTTTTCAGGTGGAAACCAGGTAGACGTCGTAACGGGCGAGCTTTCCACGGTAAATCAGCGACGGATCCGGACCTAAGGATGCCGCCCGCAGTGGGCGTTTCACCACGACACGGTGCCTTGCATGTCGCAGACAAACTTGCAGCAGCTCCGCCGCATCTTCGTCATCACCCGCCAGATCACGCAGCACGCGAAGCGGCTTGCGAGTCAGGGCCGAAGATTTCCGTTTCAGGGGAAACATGGGGTCCACATAGATCGAGTCCGGCTTGTGGGCAAGCCGCGGTATGACCTGGCGCGCATCGCCTCTAATGACGGACACACGTCGACCGATGGTAGGTTGCAGCGTGAGCTTGCGCGCGCGCATCACCCCGTCTGCCAGCAGTGCAGCCACGACGGGACAACGCTCCACGGCTGTAACTTCATAGCCCATCGCGGCCAGCAGAAAGGTGTCCTCGCCGAGACCCGCGGTGGCATCGACAATGTGGTGCGTACGCGCGCCCAGCGCCCGCCCCAAAGGCTGCCGGCGGCTAACTTGCGCGTGCGCATGTTGTCGCGCAACCCGCGAGGCATCCACGTACAGGGCGCGTGCCTGCGGATGGTCATTGTCGCGCAGCTCGAGGCGTTCGCGCGTCGGCACGAGCAGATAGCGAAATCGCCGTGACTCTTTGGTGCCTACCAACGGTAAGTTCAACGCCTGTGCCAGGCTCGCCGCACTCCCCGGTAACGCGTTTGCTGACGCCAGCACAGCCACGCTTGCGCATACAGTTGAATACGCCTGCGACCTAAGGCGCGGCTGATCATGGGCTACGCGATACGTCATTAAATCATTCTCCACCATCGGCTAACGGCGACGACATAAGGTCAACGGCATCCGTTCGGCCCACACGCCGTGCAGATCGAGCATGGCATCCGCCGGTCTCAGGGCACGCACTTGTAGACATCAAATTTCTGCTTCCCGTCCTCGATCTCACCCGCAGCAACGACGGTATCCGCCCCTTGGTCTTTGAAATCCGCTGCCGCGCTGTTACGGGCCAAATACTCGAGTTCTTGCTTGACCTTCTTCTCGCTGCGCCCAAATGGGCCGATCTTCGACTTGAGGGAGGCCGTTGTCGATCCTAGCTTCTTGCATTTCCCAACTTCAGTCTGCTCGAGCACACGGATCTTCTCGCCTTCCTGTGTCAACTTTACCCACTTGATGCCGGTGAGCATGACGAATGATAGCAACGCTACGAACACCAGGCCTCTTTTCATAACATCCCCCTGTGTTATTTCGACGTGATTATGACGTTAGACAGCGAGGAATCATTATAACCGCCGATCGCCGGGTGCCGAAAATCGCACAGGTAAGAGTGGCAGTGCGCTGACCGGATGCGCGTCTGATATCCTTGCCTTGTGACACTGCAAAGGCCGATCCATGGCGACAGGTAGTCAATTCTCGCTGCTGCGGGAACGGCGCTTCGGTCCGTTTTTTACGACTCAGTTTCTCGGCGCATTCAACGACAACATATTCAAGCAAGCACTCGTTACGCTCATTGCGTTCCACGGTGCCAATCTGGTTACACTCAGTACGGACACGCTGATCAATCTGAGTGCCGGTCTTTTCATATTGCCGTTTTTCCTGTTCTCTGCCACGGCAGGTCAACTGGCGGACAAATATGAAAAGTCACACCTGATACGACTCATCAAGCTGCTCGAGATCGTGATCATGATTTGTGCTGCCGTCGGTTTCTATTTCAGGAATGTGCCGCTGCTAATCGGATTGCTTTTTCTCATGGGCGCGCAGTCGACCCTGTTTACGCCAGTGAAATACGGCATCATCCCCCAGGTCTTAAAACATGAGGAGCTCGTTGGCGGAAACGGGTTGGTGGAAACGGGCACCTTTCTGGCCATCCTACTCGGTACCATGGCAGGTACCCGCCTGATCGGTTTCGGTGACGCCGGTGTTGCGCTGGCTGCTGGCAGCGTAGTTGTCATCGCCATCCTCGGCTACCTTGCGAGCCGGCGCATACCACCCGTGGCCGCCGTCGACAGTGCGCTCCGTATTAACTGGAATCCCGTTACCGAATCTTGGCGCATCGTCCAGTTCGCACGCGCGAGCCGCACGGTATTTCTGTCGATCCTCGGAATCTCCTGGTTCTGGTTCATCGGCGCCGTGTATGTCACCCAGTTACCCAACTACACGCGTTTGACGATCGGCGGCAACGAAACAGTGCTAATGGTGTTGGCCACGTTATTCTCCGTTGGCATCGGCGCGGGCTCCTTGCTTTGCGAACGTCTCTCCGGCCACAAGGTCGAGATCGGCCTGGTACCGTTCGGCTCGATCGGACTGACTGTGTTCGGCACGGATCTTTTCTTTGCCTCGCCGCTGCCGGCGATGGACGGGGCCGCATTGATCGGCGCCCGGGAGTTTCTGCAGTCGGCGGGGAGCTGGCGCATTGCGATCGACGTGATACTGGTAGGCACGTTCGGCGGTTTCTATATCGTCCCACTCTACGCTCTGGTACAGCAGCGCAGCGATCCTGCACATCTGTCTCGCATCATCGCCGCCAACAATATCCTAAACGCGTTCTTTATGGTGATCTCGGCAGCCTATGCAATCCTGCTGCTGAAAGTCGGGCTTACAATTCCTCAGCTGTTTTTGGTGGCGGCACTGATGAACGCGGTGGTCGCCATCTATATCTACACCCTCGTTCCCGAGTTTCTCATGCGCTTTATCGTGTGGTTGCTGATCCACAGTATCTACCGCGTACAGAAAGAGGGGCTCGAATACATTCCGGACCGCGGTGCCGTGGTGCTGGTGTGCAATCACGTGAGCTTTGTCGATGCGCTGGTCATCGCCGGTTGCGTGCACCGGCCCGTGCGCTTTGTCATGTACCACAAGATTTTCACAATGCCCGTGCTGAACTTCGTCTTCCGCACGGCACGCGCGATTCCGATCGCGCCGGCAAGAGAGGACCGGGCGATGCTGGAGCGTAGCTACGAGCAAATCGCGGCAGCGCTGGAGGCGGGTGACTTGGTGTGCATATTCCCCGAAGGCCATATCACGGAAACCGGCGACTTGCAGTCATTCCGCCCTGGCATAGAACGTATCGTCAGAAACAATCCTGTGCCTGTCATTCCCATGGCGCTGCGCGGGCTGTGGGGCACCTTCTTCTCGCGCAAAGGCGGGCAGGCGATGAGCAGCTTTCCCACTCATCTCTGGTCCAGGATCGCCCTGACGGTGGGCGCACCGGTCGTACCCGAGACGGTCAGCGCAGCGGACCTGGAACGAAGCGTGCTCGCCCTGCGCGGCGACTGGAAGTAGCCGGGAAACCCGAATGCTCACTCACCCGCACGGGCGGGAAATCCAGAGCGACGTGGGGTCACTAATTATCCGTTCGCTCAACGGGGACGGGGCGATCGCGCTCAGCAGGGACCATGCACAGAAAGCCAAGTGGCTCCGGCCCCTCCGGATTGCAGAACTGATGCACCTCCCATGGCGCGATGTACACCACATCGCCGTAACCGATCGGCGCTTGGCTTCGCCCAAGGGTAACCTGTCCACGTCCACGTACGATAACGACGACGTGCTGGTGCTCGTGTTTCTCTAAAGTCGAAAAGCCGCCCACTTCCACCTCAAAGTAGCGAATATGGAAAGGCACCGGCAGACCATCGGAGCCACCTACTAGCGAAGTGCGTGTCATGCCTTTCCAGTTGCCGTCCTCATCCTTGTAGATCCGGCGCGTGCGTTCGTCCCAGGTGTAGTCCCCGCGGTATCGAAGGATCTTGCTTTTCGGCAACTCGCTATCCGCGACTACCGCGCGCGTCATCTTGTCGTGCTTCATGCTAACCCGTCCTCGAATGTTACCAGTACCTTTAGCACATCGCCTCCCCGCTTAGCCGTATCATACGCCTTCTGTACCTCCCGGATAGGAAATCGGTGCGTGATCAGCGAGGACGCATCCAACGCCCGCGCGCGCAGCAGCTCATAGGCCTCGCGCGTATCCTGCGGACCGCACGAGTAGGACGGTATCAGGTTTATTTCTCGAAAATACAGATCATCGAAGTCGAGTGGCGTCAGCGAGCCGGCCGGGGTAGGCGTGAACAGAACTAATGTGCCTCCGTTTCGCAAGTACGCCAAGGATTGAATAATCACTTCGGGAAGGCCGGGGCCGACAATGGCAAAATCCGCTCCCTCGAGCGCACCGCTGCCAACCTTGCCGGCAAGCTCGGCAGGCGCAAAGACCTCGTCAGCGCCGAACCGAAGCGCATACTCTCGCCGCACAGGATCCGGTTCCACCGCCCACAGCAACTCCGTCCCGAGGACCCTGGCGGCTGCAAGATTCAACAGCCCCATCACACCACAACCCACGACGACACCGTGCGCGCGTGCGCGCTCGTTGACGCGCCTACAGGCCTTCACCGAACAGGCGAGTGGCTCGATTAGCGCGCCTGCCTCGGGCGTCAGATCATCAATGGCAAAGCTATCGCCGCGCGCATTGGCTGCCGGAACGCGAATGTATTCGGCCATGCCGCCCGGGTCGAGCTTGCTCTTACGCCAGGTCGCGCAATGAACGGGGTCACCGGCGCGACAGTAGCGGCATTCCATGCAGGGGGCGTGGTGGTGCACGAAAACCAGTTGTCCCGGCTTGATGTGCTTAAGCTCGGCGCCAACCTCTTGCGCGTAACCCACGACCTCGTGACCCAACACCGTGTTGATCTTACGCTGCAGGTACCACTCCATCAGGTCACCGGAGCAGATCCCGCACGCAGCAGTTCTTAGCAGCAGCTCCTCATCGGACTGCAGCTTTGGTGTCGGCACCGTCGCCAACTCAAAGCTTGTTGGTGTCTTTATGACAGCTTGCAACATGAAGTTACTCGCCCTTCGGAACCCACCATGCGGTCTACCGGTGTCAGCGCAAGGCGACCGGCNNCGGGTCACGCCCCGCAGGGGGCGCGGACAGGGATGTCGCGCCCGACCGCCGAGGCAGGGATGCCTCGTCGGGAGGCGCCGCGGCGCAGGCGAAACAGGGCGAAGCTGGAGCCGCGCGGTGACGCCGGTGGACCTCAAATCACGCCCACGGATCTATAGCATACTTGATCCCTTTACCCGCCTCCATTTGCCGCAAGGCAAAGTCGAGTTGCGCCAGCCCCATTTCACCACTAACGAGGTCGTCGACACGCAGCTCGTCGCCCACGAGCAACTCAGCTGCACGGCGCACATCCGGCGGCCCGAAATGAAAAGACCCGAGCAGCGTGACTTCCTGGTAATGGATCTGAAAACTGTCGATTTGGAGCAGCTCGCCCTTGGGCAAGCCACCGAAGAAAAGCACCTGGCCGCCTGGGCGTACCACCTTGAGCGCGCTGCGCCATCCTGCCGCCTGGCCGGTGCACTCGATGACGCAATCAAAACCGTTGCTTTCCGCCGATAGCTCTTCGATCGGAGTTTGCACAACATCGAGTACGCGCTCCAAGTCGTAATGGCCCGCGATCGCGAGGCGGTTGGTGTTGCGTCCCGCAGCAACAATGGATGCCTCGCTGAAGCGCGGCAGCAGCTGACAGAAAAGCAGGCCCATCGATCCAAGCCCGAGCACCAGGATCCGCTCGACACCCTCCAAGTTGAGGCGGTTGAGCCCGTGGATCACGCAGCTGACCGGCTCGAGAAATGCCGCGCGTTGAGGGGAAATAGTCGCCGGCCGCACAAGCAAGTTTTGCTCGACCACGCGCCGCGGCAAACGCATGAACTGCGCGAACGCACCAAAGGCCAGATCTCTCTGCAACGCCGCACATAGACTGTAGCGCCCGCGTGTGCAGGCGTGGCAATGGCCACAGGGTGCGCTTTGCACACCCCAGACCGGCATGTCGGGCTCGAACTCGCGCACATCGCTCCCTACACGACTCACCCGACCCGCGTACTGGTGCCCGAACGGCCCTGGCATGGGAATGAAGGGATGACCGCGGCGATAGGCCTTCAGATCGGTGCCGCAGGTAAGAGCCCGCTCGACCCGAATCACAACCTCGCCCGCCTGCGGCCGCGGTTCTGGCACCTCACGCAGCTCGATCTTCCTCGGCTCTATCAAATAGGCGCTTAGCATCGACAGAACGCGGCCACGGGTATATTTGCGCAAGCACTGATAACTATCTGTCCAAGCATACAAGCACGCATGGCTGGCAACCAGTCGCTCACCGTTAGAAGACCGATCCGCGCGTGCAAGCCCGCTTACAGCAATCGCCGTTTTTCGCCCGCGCTTCGTTCGGCTAGCGCCCTTATGTTGTCTCCGCCGGTACGACGCAGGGTCGCCGATCCTGATCGATAGCGACGTAGGTGAGCTCGGCCTCAGTCACCTTCACGCACTCACGCGCTTGCAGGCGCCGCTCGGCATAGACGTCCACCTTGGTCGTGATCGACGTACGCCCTACGCGGATCACCTCGGCATAGAAGCTCACGACATCGCCCACCATCACGGGCTTCTTGAAAGTCAACGCGTTTACCGCCACCGTTACGACGCGCCCACGGGCGCGCCTGGCGGCGGCGATTGCCCCGGCGACATCGACATGCGACATAATCCAGCCGCCGAAAATATCTCCCACGCTGTTGGTGTCGGCTGGCATCGGCACAACCCGCAGCGTCGCATGGCGGTCTTGCGGAAGGCAGTCCCCATTCATGGTCTAAGCTGTACCGGTCTACGCCGTGGCAGGCGTCACGCCGCTCCTGGCAAGATAGATCATTGTCTCAACGGCAGACATCAAGTTCCACAGGGCATGCAAGCCTATGGGCACGTAGATCGACCGCGTCTTCCAGCGTGCGTAGCCAAGCAACATTCCGCCGAGTAAGATCAATAGCAACTCTGTCGGTGCATATTGGGTCGCATGCATGATCGCCCACAATGCCGAGGTGCAAAACAAAGCCCCGATCATCCCGAGGCGTGAGGCCAGGATCCCGGTAAAGACAAATCCGCGAAAGAACAACTCCTCAAGACACGGTGCCGCTATCACCACGGCCAGCAGCAGAAGCGGTACCGAATATGCTGTTTGAAACAGCATCAGCTCGAAATCAGTAATGAACGGGCGTCCCAAGAGATACTCGGCCGCGTGGAATAACACGGCAAATACGATCAGGTACCAGAACCAGTGCACCACGGTGACTGCGCAGGGCACACGCAGGGCCAGATAGTCCGCAAGCCTCATACCTCGGCGAAAACGCGCCGCCATTATCGTCAATCCAATCCCCACCGGTGCCGCCACGAGTGTTGACACGGCCAACAACAGTCCTGAGAAGCCAGCGCCGGTGATGTCCGCATCGACTGGCTGGAAGTGCAGTAATACTGCTTCGGTAGCAAGCTGCACGCTGATCACGGCCGAAACGATGACGATGGCGAAAAGGCCCGTGACACCCAAACCCCATGGCCTTGCTTGTTGGTTAGAACCTGCTTGCATGGCCTAACCCGGTTGACCGTAGAACGCGTCGATGTGCCCGTACGCTGCAGCAGGCAGGACGGTGGGCTCGGTCTTGCCTGCGCGCCCCATGTGCAGGCAACAGCAGGGGTTCAATAGCTTCTGGTAACGCCATATATCGCAAGGGCCTCTAGCTAGCGACTCGATCTGGCATGCGCTGCCGCTCTGTCACCATGGCGATCCCTGCCAGCTGTAGCGGCAGAGTTATCCCAGCGAAAAAAGCTGAGACGGCGATAAATTGTCAGCCCGGGAGTTTCGCATTACGATATGTGTTTCCGGTACGTCCGTCCACTCGGCCACTGATCCGGAGCAGGCAAGATGAAGAAGATTAAAGCGCTTAGCATCCCCGCCGACGGCGACCATGGTAGCTTTGCCGAAGCCGCGGCGCCCTTGGGTGGTCGTGTCACGTCACTGGAAAAAGGGTTGACCCGCCGCACGCTCGAGACGCTTGGCCGACCGGCTCTCGGTGTGGTGCTATGGAATGGCGAGGAATTCAGCGCTTCGGCATCCGCGCCGGTGGCACGGTTGCGCATCCATGACCGCCGTGCTTTCTACAAACTGCTGAGCAACCCCGAGCTCCAGTTCGGCGAGCTTTACAGTAGCGGACGTATCGAGGTTGATGGCAATCTTGTGCGCTTTCTCGAAACCGCCTACGCCTCGGCGGCGTCAGCCACATGGATCAGCCCGCGGAAAAAACATCTTGGTCGCTGGCTCAGGCGTTCCCACGCCAACACGTTGGCGGGTTCGCGCAGCAACATTCACCATCACTACGATATTTCCAACGAGTTCTACGCGCTCTGGCTCGATCACGAAATGCAGTACACCTGCGCCTACTTCCCCGATCCGCAGATGACCCTCGAGGCCGCTCAGATCGCCAAGCTGGACCACGTCTGTCGCAAGCTGCAGCTGAAACCGGGCGACCGCGTGGTTGAGGCTGGCTGCGGATGGGGCGGGCTGGCCCGTCACATGGCGCGCCATTACGGCGCGCAAGTAACAGCCTACAACATCTCGCACGAGCAGATCGCCTATGCGCGCGAGCGCGCAAAGCGCGAAGGGTTGGCTGAGCGCGTTCAATATATCGAGGATGACTACCGGACGATTTCGGGCAAATACGACGTGTTTGTTTCTGTTGGCATGCTCGAGCACGTCGGTCACGAGCACTACGGCGAGCTCGGCAGCGCGATCGACCGTTCATTGACCAGTTGCGGACGCGCCCTGATCCACAGTATTGGCCGCAATCGGCCCGGGTGTGTCAACCCCTGGATCGAGAAGCGCATCTTTCCCGGTGGCTATCCGCCGTCATTGCGCGAAATGTTGGAGGTATT
>JABAOD010019548.1_pt2 | contig 14723 bp, 14 predicted proteins | sample 7062151 | NCBI WGS metagenome assembly JABAOD01 (sample SAMN14538626, study PRJNA623070) | marine sediment metagenome | biome: marine biome [ENVO:00000428]; feature: marine pelagic biome [ENVO:01000023]; material: deep marine sediment [ENVO:00002113] | place: India: Gulf of Khambhat ... | reverse complement strand
CGATCCGAGAGAGTTCTTCCTGTAGCGGGCCGATGCAGCATCAGAAGATAAATCTGACAGACGCCGATGTCTTCGAGCAGGAGATCCAGCTCAGGATCGATAATTCGGACGGGGCCTTGTCTGTTTTTATCGTCGACATGAACGGCATCAGCAAGCTGTTTGCCCGCTCGGGCAGTTCCGCGAGCGCGATGTTTTTGCGCAGCATCGCGAAGCTGCTCGTACGCGTGTGCAGGGAAGGCGACCGGGTCTATCGGATCGGCCANNCCGCCGAGAAGATCATCCGTCTCTACAATACGGCGGTTAGCGAGCTGGAAGCATCGATCAAGGGCGGCATCAATATCGGCATTGCGGCGTATCCTGAAAATGCGGCCAACGCCATCGACCTGATACAAAACGCGCGCATGGCCGTCGAGGCCGCCAGGAATTCCGGCGACCCCTATCTCGTCTATTCGCCCGAGGCGTTATCGACGATGTCGCTGAAGTGGACCATACAGGACGACCTGGCCACGGCCATCCGGGGCCGGTCCCTGAACCTCGTTTATCAGCCGAAATTCTCGGTTGCCAGCGGCCGGCCGGTTGGTGCAGAGGCGCTGGTGCGCTGGAATCACCCGGATCACGGAGAGGTACCGCCGTCGGTGTTCGTGCCGCTTGCCGGCGACATCGGCATGATCGACGAACTCACCAACTTCGTCCTGATGACGGCATTGAACAATGCGGCCCAGTGGCCGGATATCGGTCAGAACTATGGCCTGGCGGTGAATCTCGATGCACAGCTCCTGCAAAAATCCGAGCTCTGCGACCTGGTTTCGAACAGCCTCTCGATCTGGGGCGGGGACGGTATCGATCTCATCATGGAGATCACCGAGTCCGCGCTCGTGGCCGATTCGAAATCGAATTTCGATTGCCTGAACAGACTGCGGTCGGCGGGAATCGGGATCGCTATCGATGACTTCGGCACCGGTTTCTCGTCATTGTCCTACTTCAAGGACATTCCGGCGACCGAGTTGAAGATAGACCAGTCGTTTATTGCCAACATGCACAGCTGCGACAGGAATCGTAAGCTGGTCGAGACCATTATTGGCCTGGCCCATCGGTTCGACATGACCGTGGTCGCCGAAGGCGTAGAGCGACAGGAAGAACTCGAGCTGCTGGCAAAACTGGGCTGCGATCTCGTTCAGGGCTTCTACGTCGCCGAGCCGCTGACCCAGGAAGACTTCTGCGAATTGATGGCGAAGTACAATTGAGCCGCCTTCGCGGTAGCGGCAGAACGACACCACTGCAACTCATCGAGCCGTAGTCTGCATCCGTCCAGGACGTGCATTCCAGGGCGATGCCTGCAAACTCGTTGCACCGCGAACGCAAATGCGCCTAATCTCATACCATGGACGCGTTAATCGAGAAGTTGCAGGGCATTGTCGGGCCGAACGGGGTGCTGACCGGGGAAGATGTTGCCAGCCGCTCAGAAAGCTGGCCGCCGATGGGCGGATGTCGGGCCAGGGCGATCGTGCGGCCCGCCGATACCGAGGAGGTCGCGGCCGTCCTGAGGCTGTGCAATGAGCAGGGCCAGGCCGTGGTAACACACGGCGGGGTGACCGGGTTGGTTGGTGGCGCCATGACCGCGCCGGACAACATCGTTGTCTCGCTGGAGAGAATGCGTGGCATGGAGCCCGTGGACACCGTTAATCGAACGGTTACCGTTGAAGCCGGCGTGCCATTGCAGAAGGTCCAGGAGGTTGCCGAGGCGGCCGGATTGCTGTTTCCGCTCGACTTCGGCGCGCGCGGCAGCGCCCAGATCGGCGGTGCCATTTCAACCAATGCCGGCGGCAACAGCGTGATTCGCTACGGCATGACCCGCGAACAGCTGCTGGGCCTCGAGGCCGTGCTGGCCGACGGTACCGTGATTTCGTCGATGAAAGACGTCATCAAGAACAACACCGGCTACGACCTGAAGCAGCTGTTCGTCGGTTCGGAAGGCACGCTGGGTATCGTGACTCGGGCCGTCCTGCGTCTCAGGCCGGCGCCGCGCAGTCGTAACACAGCCTTGGTCGCCATCGACAGCTTCGAGCACCTCGGCCGCTTTCTGCACTCGATGGATTCTGCCCTCGGCGGGACGCTGAGCGCTTTCGAGGTGATGTGGAGCGACTTCTACGGCCTGGTCATCGACGACGGCAAGAAGCACGGGCAGCCTTTGGATACCACGCATGCGTATTACGTGCTGCTGGAAGCAACCGGCGGTCACCAGGAGAGCGATACAGAGCGTTTTGAAAGTGCCTTGCAGGAAGCGCTTGAGGACGGCCTTGTGGCGGACGCCGTGATCGCGCAGAGCAAGCAGCAGCGAGAAGAACTCTGGGCAATAAGGGACGACATCGAGAGACTGGTGGAAGCGCTGTACCCGCCAATAGTCTTCGATATCAGTCTTGGCATTCCGCAGATGGAGGACTACGTCAAAGAAATCGATAGCGCCATGAAGGAACGCTGGCCACAGTCACGCATGGTGACGTTTGGCCACCTCGGTGACGGCAACATACATCTCGTCATTACGGTCGGCAGCCTGGATGAGCAAGACGCGAGGGGTGTCGAGGAAATCGTGTACGGTGCCCTGGGAAGGCGCGACGGCGTCATCTCGGCCGAGCACGGCATCGGGCTTCAAAAGCGCGCCTACCTGACACATTCGCGCAGCAGCGAGGAAATCGAATTGATGAGGACGCTGAAGAAAGCCTTGGACCCCCGCAACATACTCAACCCGGGCAAGATCTTTTGACCCTGAACTGCCTGCATTATGGACGGAAACTATCATGAACGGAGCCGACAAGTTGCTCGAAACCCTGGTCGCCAGCGGCGTGGAAGTCTGTTTCTCGAATCCCGGCACCTCCGAGATGCAGCTGGTATCGGCAATCGGAAAAACCGATGGCATGCGCGCCATCCTGTGTCTGTTCGAGGGCGTCGTCAGCGGTGCCGCGGACGGTTACGGGCGAATGGCGGGGAAGCCCGCAATAACGTTGCTGCACGTCGGCTCCGGTTTTTCGAACAGCATGGCCAACCTGCACAATGCCAGGCGGGCGCACGTGCCCCTGATCAACATTGTCGGGGATCATGCGACTTATCATTTAAAGTACGACGCGCCTTTAACGTCGGACGTGCCGGCGCATGCAGACATTTGTTCGGCCTGGGTGCGGTCATCGGAATCTGCTAGCGACCTGGCAGCCTCGGGGGCTGAGGCCGTGGCGGCGTCGATGACGGGCGCCGGCCGGATTGCCACGCTGATTGCGCCAGCCAATCATGCCTGGGAGGAGGCCAGCGACTCGGCACCGCCGTTGCCGCTGCCCGAACGCGATCGGGTGACGCACGACGCCGTTTCAAAGGCGGCCGAAATGCTCGGGAATGGCAAGGCCACCGCCTTGCTGCTCGGCGGTGCCGCCCTGCACGAGGACAGCACCGGGCTTGCCGGACGCATTGCCCGCGCGACAGGGTGCCGGGTGCTGAGCGAGACGTTCGTCGCCCGCATGCAGCGTGGCAGAGGTCGATTCGCGGTCGAACGCCTGCGGTACTTCGCGGAACAGGTGTCCGAGCAGCTGGCCGGGCTCGAGCAGATCGTGCTGGTTGGAGGCGATGCGCCTGTTTCGTTCTTCGCGTATCCCGGCCAGCCGAGCTGGCTGGTGCCGGAAGGTTGCGAGGTCTTCCAGCTTGCCAGCGTCGACCAGGATATACACGCGGCCCTCGGAGCACTGGCCGAAGAGCTTGGCGCTCATGAACCGGCCGAGACGGTGTCCGCAGCGTCCGAGCTCCCGCCGCCGGAAGGCTTGCTGACGCCGGTGTGCATCGGCCAGAGTATGACGCTGCTAATGCCGGAAAACGCGATCGTTTCGGACGAAGCGGCGACCTGCGGGCTCGGAATCTTTCCCGTGACAGAGGGCGCGCCACCCCACGACTGGCTGATGCTGACCGGCGGCGCCATCGGCCAGGGCCTGCCGCTCAGCCTCGGTGCATCGGTAGCCTGCCCGGATCGCAAGGTCATCGCGCTGCAGGCGGACGGCAGCGCGATGTATACCGTGCAGGCGCTGTGGACCATGGCGCGGGAGAACACCGACGTCACCGTTGTCATCATGAACAACAAGAGCTACGCGATTCTCAATATCGAACTCGCGCGCGTTGGCGCCGGCGAACCGACACCCAAGACGCTATCGATGTTCGATCTTTCACGACCCGACATCGACTGGGTGAGTATGTCCGAGGGCATGGGTGTACCCGCAACGCGGGCTGCAACCGCGGAGGAATTCCACGAGCAGTTCGCGGCCGCGATGTCGTCGAAGGGCCCGCGCCTGATCGAAGCGATGGTCGTCCAGCAAATGCCTTGACAAAAAAATTGGGGTCGGACCGAGGTTTTATTCAGCAGAGGAAGAAAACTGCGGTTCGACCCCAATTATCAGAAAACCGCGGTCTGACCCCGATTAATTCAGTCGCGGGCCTCGAGGTAGCCACAGGGACAGAGGTCGATGCACTTGCCGCAGCCCTCGCAGGATTCGAGCGAAAGCGCGAAGTAGTTACCCGGGCTGGTCTCTTCGATGCGCGTGAATCCGGACCCGTTGCAGTACATGAAGCACTGCTGGCAATCGAAGCAAAGGCCGCAGGACATGCAGCGAGCCGCCTCTTCACTCGCCTGCTCGTAGCTAATCGTCTGGTTGATCTCTGCATCGGGATCCGACAGCCACTCTTGCTGCGGACGGCGCGGAATCTCCGAGCGCTGCTGGTTCGCGTAGTAATCGGTCTTTACGGCGCCGTCGGCAATCGGGCTTCGTGGAGGAGGCGCGCTCGCAAGGGGCTCGCCACGCAGTTCGGCATGTGCCGATTCAGCCGCGAGCCGGCCCTGCGCAACGGCCTTGCTGGCGATGCTCGGTCCCCGATCATCACCGCCGGCCCAGATATCCTTGTCGAGCCTGCCGTCGTCTCGTGTGCGTAGCCACCGCTGAGCAGCATCCACCGCGTCGAGGCCGTGCCAGTCCGGCGCCTGCGCCACCGCAACGATGACCATGTCTGCCGCTACATCCTGCAATTTGCCGGGAATCGGCAGGGGGCGCCGGCGTCCCTGCTCGTCCGGCTCTCCGAGACGCATGCCCTGAATTTGCACGCTTCGTAACGCGTCTCCATCACGGATGATCCGCGTGGGCGAGACCAGGAAGCGAAAGCCCACGCCCTCGGCCCGGGCATCTTCCAGCTCGGTCCCCAGCGCCGGCATTTCAGCCTCGCTGCGCCGGTAGAGCACCGTCACATCGGCACCGTCGCGCTGCGCGCTTCGCGCGGCATCAATCGCGGTGTTGCCGCCGCCGATCACCAGCACCCGTTTGCCCTCGAGAGACTCGGTTCGCTGTTTGCGCTGTCGCAGGTAGTCGATACCGGAAATCACCCCCGGGCCCTGTTCGCCCGGTATGCCGAGGCGTCTCGCCGCCTGGGCACCGAGGCCCAGGAATATCAGCGAGTGCTTCTCGCGAAGTTCGTCGAGTTCCACATCCTTTCCGAGAACGACATTTCGACGCAGCGTGATGCCGAAATCGAGAAGCCGCCGAACTTCTGCGTCCAGTACTTCTCTTGGCAAGCGGTAATCGGGAATTGCGTGGCGCAACATGCCGCCGGGTACGTCGTGCTTTTCGTACACGGTGACGCTGTAGCCACGCCGCGCCATCTGGTACGCAAAGGAGAGGCTGGCCGGTCCGGAGCCGATGACGCCGACGGATTCCGGATACTTTTCCGAATCCAATCGCGGCAACGGCAAGGATCGCGAAAGCCCCCAGTCTCCGAGGAATCGCTCCATGGCGTTAATGGATACCGCGCCATCCTTGTCACCCCGTGAGCACAGATCCTCGCAAGGATGCGGGCAGATCCGGGCCACGGTTGCCGGCAAGGGATTGAGGTCAGCAATCATTTCCCATGCCCGGTCATACGCCTGATTCAGGGCCAGGCCGTTTTTTTCGCGCTGTGCGATGACGCCCAGCCAGCCGCGTATGTCGCCGCTGTTCGGACATTGCGCCTGGCACGGCGGCAGCTTTTCGACCTGCTGCGCATGCAGCTGGAACAGTCCCGATGCGGGCTGACCGGTCGGTGGTTTAGCGTCGGACATGACTCTCTCCCTTGCCCGACGCACGGCCGGGACGGGCGACACTGCCGGGAACGTTGCCGGCGAGCAGGTTCCATAACAGGTTCCCGATATAGGCGGGATGGAGCGTGCGCAGGAACACGTCGGTGTACGACGCGCTGCCGCTGAACAGGTCCCAGAGCACGCCCGACATCCGCCGCGGCCGCCGGGTCTGCGCCTGCTCGCTGGACGTCATTCGCAGGATTCCGCGACGCGCGAAGCGAGTCTTTTGTATGAGGCCTGCAAAGGTGAACACGAGTTTGCCGACCTGGTTGTCATTGACGATCTTCCGGCAAAGCGGCGCGTAATGTTGTTTGAAGCTCGCGGCGTCGACGCCGTGAAACACGGCGGTTTTCGCCGCGGCTTTCGCGGTCCGGTAGGCGGAACCAATGCCGTCCTTGAACAGGCGCGTCGTGCCGCTGTCGCCAATCACAACCAGTCGATCACCGTAAGCCGGGCGCGCAGACCGGACATTGATACGCGGATAGCAGTGACAGGCCTGGTGCGGAAGGACGCCGCCCGGGAAACAGCGGCGGACCTCGGGGGAGTCGAAGAAACGGGTGATCAGGTCTTCGTCAATTTCCTCACCGAGCAGGCATACGGTGACGAATTCACCCTTCGGGACCATGGCAGCGAACTCGAGCCGCGGAATATCCAGCAGGAAGACGTGCATCGACGGACCAAACGTCTCCCTGACCAGCTCGTGACCCAGCCTGAATTCGCAGATAAAGGTCTTGGTTCGATTGGGCCGGTGAAAGGACTCGAACTCGCCCTCGAGATTCTCCAGGAGATGGCTGTTGATCCCGGCTGCGACAACCACCAGGTCGTACTGCTCGCTGTGCTGATCAGCACAGGCCACGGTCATGAGGTCGTCGCCGCGGCGAACGTCCGTGACCAGCCGACGGACCACGTTCACACCCTTTTCCTGCGCCAGTTCGAGCAGGTAGCCGTCAAAGCTCTGGGTCTCCAGCGGCTCCGATTCACGCGGTCCGTTTCCCCGATACATCGCGGCGATGCGCTTTTCCTGCAACGGGGTAGCGATTTCAACGTCGCCAACGTCCATGTGCAGCATGTACGACTCGATGCCGCGCTGCACCACGTGATGCGGAAGCATGATCCCCTCGGTAGCGAGGCGCTGCACCAGCAATTCGGAGACAATTCCCCCACAGTGGTTGCAGCCGGCCGGGCCGCGGTGGCAAAAACGTCGCGGTTCGAATATGTCGATATCGACATCAAGTCCCACGGTTTCTGCCATGCTGAGGAAGAAATAGCTGAACATCGAGCCGGCCGGTCCGGCGCCAATGACGGCTATTCGTGAGCCATCAGCAAGCGTCATGTCCCGTTGCGGCGGCGCGTGTTTCTGACGACGCGCGAAGTCGAGATTTTCAGCCAATCTGCTCACAGCCTGTCCGCCCTGACTCTCCGGCATTCGCCGGGAGATTGATGCGCTGGCGAAGCAAACCGCTGCTGGGTGCGGGCTGAACCATAGCAGACTGCCGGGTTGGCCGAAGCACCTGCGAACTCGTTATCGCCTGGCGCGTTTGTTTAAGTCGTCTTTCTTATGTCGTTTCCTCATATTTCGCCAGGCGGTCCGTCAAGTCGCGGATTCGATGCGACATCGTCTTCACGATCCGAAACGCGAGCGAGGGATCCTCGTGCACACNNTTCTTGTCGATGGTAAGAATACGGGTCGGACCAAGGGCGCGAACGGTGCAGGTTCGTGTTTCTTTCTCGAACAACGCCATCTCGCCAAAGATCTCGTTGGGTCCCATTGTTCGCAGACGGAGCTCCCTGCCGTCGGCCTCTGCCACGGCTTCGACTTCGCCTTCCTGGATAACGAACATGCAGCTTCCCTTGTCGCCCTGGTGGGCAATGACTTCGCCCTTCTTGTACTCTTTTCCCAGGTTACCCACGGTCCCGTCCTGTCCCGGCGAGGTGGTCGACATAATCTCTTCACTATTATAAGTCGAAAGCGTGGCCCTGGCAGGCGAATGGCCTAGGGAATAGTACGTAGTGTTCGAAAATGCCCACGGCCAGTTTCATCGATGCCGCTACCAAGCATACGTTCGCGCCGTTCAAACTCGTAACGTTTAACCGACACGAGAGTGCCAAAACAGCGTCAGTGTTTCGCCTTGCTGTCCAGCTGTTCGCGAATCAGGCGCGACAGGGCCTCTATCTCGAACGGCTTCGTGATCAGCGGTATATTGGCCTCGGAGTGGCCGCGTCGAAACCGGAGTACCTCGTCCTTCGTATAGGCAGACATGTAAATCGGCAGGGCATCCGGCTGGAGCCTGGTTGCAGCCGACATGAACCTGGGCCCGCTGGTCTCCGGCATAACGACGTCCGACAAGATTATGTCAATTCCCTCAGACTCCGCCCGGCATATATCGAGGCCGCTGCTGCCGCCACGAGTAGCAAGGACGCGGTACCCCAGCGATGTAAGGCCCGACTCAACGAGTCGTCGAACCTGATCGTTGTCCTCCACAACGAGTACCGTTTCGAGGCCATCCTGTAACGTTGTCCGTGTCGACAGATCCGAAACCGCTGCCTGGGAACGCTCGGCGCGCGGGAAGTAGATAATAATCTTGGAACCCGCTCCCTCGTGACTCTCAATGAACATGTGGCCGTCGGAATTGGTGACAATGCCTTGCACCATAGAGAGGCCCAGCCCGGTACCGCGGCCTTCTTCCTTGGTTGTAAAGAAGGGCTCCGAAGCGCGTTGTCGCGTTTCGGCATCCATGCCAATGCCGGTATCCGACACAACCAGTCTGGCATATTCGCCATCAGGTACACCGGCGACCTCAACGCCCGCCGGGCCAACCAGCGCCTTTTCCGTAGTGACTGACAGCAAGCCGCCGTCCGGCATGGCGTCTCGTGCGTTGTTGACGAGATTCAGTATCACCTGCTGCATCTGGTCCGGATCCACCTCAACGTCCACAAGGTCATCGGCATAGCTAAAACTCAGCCGGATGCCTCGGTTGATAACCCGCTGCAGCATCTCTTCCATTCCCTGGATCAGTTCATTCAGATTCAGAACCCGCGGCTGGAATTGCTGCCGTCGGCTAAACGCCAGTAGCTGCCGGGTCAACGCCGCCGCCTGTTCTCCCGCCTGACTGATTTCGTCGAGGCCTGCCTCGAGACGCTCGTTACCGGCGGCCTTGTCACGCAGCATGCCGGCATGACCGAGGATGACGGTAAGCCAGTTGTTGAAATCGTGCGCGATACCTCCGACCAGTCTGCCCAGCGCATCGAGTTTCTGGATATGGTGCAGTCGTTCCTGGCTCTCGGCCAGCGCCAGTTCCGTCGCAACCTGTCGTTGTAAAGCAGCCCGTAAAGAGCGCAGCAGATACCAGGCTGCGAGCGCGCCGAGGGCCAGGCAAAGCAAGAGAACTCCGAGAAATCGCGGCCTTGCAAGCTGCCTGTCTGCCAGCTCACGCAACTCCCGATCGGCCGCGATCTGGTGCAGCCGATCATACTGCTCGATGGTGGAGCTAAGGACGTCGATGGAAATGATGACTTCGCGAGTCGGCCCGGAGGATCTCAGCGAACGGTCGATCTCACCGAAACGATCGCTCAGGCGTTGCAGGGTCAACGCAAATATCTCGTCGTCGCTCTGCTCTACCAGTGTCGACAGCTGCAACAGGCGCGATCGCATCGACTGTAAAACACCGCTGTAACCAATCTGTACACTCCGGATGCCTGCTTCGCCAGGTTGGTCGGCCGTGGTTGCGTTCAGGTGATCGAGTACTTGCTCGCGAAGCTCACGCGCCTCGCGGGCCAGTTCTGTTGATTCCTCGACCGAATCGAGATGAATGAACTGGACTCGATCGCGAGTTTCGAGTTCCTCTTGCTGCGCGACATACAGCGAAACGAGTACGGCGGACACTGTGATAGCGACGACCGCCAGAATCGCGTAGACATAGCGCAGGACAAACGGCGGACTGGCAGTCTTCCTGCTCAAGGTTCGCCATCGTCTGCGAGGACGCCGGACAGCTTCGCCGCCTTCCGGATCAGTACGAAGTTATCCGGCGAGGCAGGCAGGTACGCATTCGCTCCCTGGACTCGCAGGATAGCCCGGTCGTCCGGGTCGGATGCATCGAGCGCCAGGAATGCGTCGAGCAGCTTTGTTCTGGTGCGCTTGTCCATCGTCGCCTTAACGGCCCATACGTAGTTTGAATAGGGCGGCGTCGTTTCTATGATCCGAATGTTGCCGTTGCTCAGAGAGCCATCCTCCAACATCGCCTGCACGATGTTGCAGTTGGCGACGCCGAGGTCGACGGTGCCATCGCTCACCCACCTCGCGGTCTGATCATGCGCCGTGGAATGCCGCGTAGCCGCGAAAAACTCCTCGGGATCAACGCCGTCGCGCTCCAGAAAATACCGCGGCATCAGGTGCCCGGAGGTCGATAGCTCGGGACCGAAGCTGAACTCCGCACCGGCAAATTCGCGGACCGTTGTTCGAGCATCGGTACTGCTCGTCAGGTAACAACTCGTGAACTTCAAATCGATATCCCGGAATGCAAGCGGTACTGCCCGGCTTTCCTGTTGCGCCCGGACGAATGTCAGTCCGCCGAACCACGCGAGATCGATGTGGCCTGCGTCAAACTGATCGAGCAGGTTTGCGTAATCGAGCGGTATCAGGAGCTCGATGTCGAGCGATGTCCTGTCTTCGAGATAATCCAGCAGCGGGGCGTGCCGGGCTCGCAACGCTTCATCCGACTGGTCCGGGAGCACGGCAACGGTGATCGCGCCGGAGACATCCGCGGGATCGGCATCCTCGCCCGAGCAGCCGGAGAGCGTTGCACACGCCAGGAATACGAGAACGTACCTCATTCGACTTGTTTGCCGCGACCCGAATAATGCATTTTACTGTCTGCTCGGCGGGATATGAAGAACTCGTGACGTATCGGCAAAAGTATTACTTCAGACGCCGCTGTCCGCGCAGATCGTTGGGATCCTCGAACTGCATCTTGTAGGCAGGCAGGTATTCCAGGATATCCAGGTTGCAGAGTGCCTCGACGATATGATTCTGGGTTGGCATCTGTTCCCAGGTGGGACGATTGAACGTGAGCTCCCCGTCCCCGAACCACATCGCTTTCACCTTTATCTCGGTGCCCGGTTCTGACTGGAATGGGGTGAGGGTTGCGTAAGCCGCATCCGCCTCTATCCACGGCTCGCCCGTGGCGGGAATGTATTTATAGTGCAGCAGGCCTTCTCCCATCGGCATGGATAGTGCCTGTTGCATTTCTTTGGCACTCAGCTGCCGGAGATTTCCCAGCCGAAACCGCAGGAACTCGAAACCTTCCCNNCCGCCGTCGTCGTGCCGTGTTGCTCGCGAGGGTTCTCGATCTGGGCGAAGATCTTGCTGAAGCCCAGCTGCTCGCGGCCCGAGAGGATAGGGTCGGCCATGTTCTCCCAAAGCACTGAAAGAAACTGGCCGCTGACCCGGTCGCGTTCGCCACGATACTGCGCCGGGAATCGAACGCCTGCGATGTTATAGCCGCGGCCGGCCAGCCAGTGGATATCGGTCATGAAACCGAAGTCCACCGTGACTACCGGGTCGCCGTCCAGCACGAATCCCGGCGGCAAGTGGCTCTCCAGCTGCTCCGCCCGAGTCAGGAAAGGGATGGAATAGCGAGTCACCTGGATCGGTCTGTCGGTAATATGGCGCCCCCCGTTCGGGGTCTGGCGGAGGCCCGGAGAAGGCCCGAAATGGGTTGGCATCATATAGAGCCTGTCGCCCTGCAACTCGTAACTCATCATCAACGCTCCAGAAACGTACGCGAGCTATACAGTAGCAGGAAGAAGCAGCTCAACAATCGGGATCTAACACGATTTGTCTGCCTGACAACACCGTCGCCAGCTAGTGCGATAAACGGGCCGAATCGAAACTATCGCTCGCGGCATCGGTAGTCGCTGTTCCGAACGAACCGGCAGGCATTCAATGCGACGGGAGCCTGTCCCAGGCTAAGCGACGTCTTCCGACTGTTGCTCGAGAATTCGAGACTCGCCGTCTTCCACCAACGTCGCCGCGTCGCTGTGCCGCCCCTCTTTATAAGCAACAGCATGCACATCGACATGTATCTGATGTTCGTGACCGTTGATGCGATTGCGTTCGCCGAGTCGCTCATTGAAACGCTCTCGTGCCGGATCAGCGCCATCAAGGTCTGAACCGGCCAGTAATACGCAGAAGACCTCGAAGGAAAGGCGTGCCACGACGTCTGAATTCCGAAAACAGGCCATCAGAAGATGCGCAAGTTCGACGGCTATCGCGTCTGCTTCGGCTCCTCCGGACTGCGTCTCGATTTCCAACAAGTTTCGGAGATGAAACATGAGTAACGTCGCCGGCTGATCCTTGCGCCGGCACATCGACAACAGGTGATCGGCGATTGTATTGAACCCGTTTCGATTCGATAGCCCTGTCGAGGAGTCGACCGTAGACTTGTTCGTCTCTACCAGCTCCTCTTCCACCATGCGCCCAAGCTCTCGTAGCAACTGCAGCTGCTCTTTCGATATGTCTTTCGGCTTGTCATCGATGATGCACAGGGTTCCGATGCGGCTACCATCGGGTGCCGCGAGCGGATAGCCGGCATAAAAACGGATATTCGGATCCCCGCAGACCAGCGGATTGTCACAAAATCTCTGGTCCGTTTCGGCGTTGTTAACGACCATAATTCTATCGTCGAGTATTGCGTGGCCGCAAAACGAAATATCCCTGGGGGTCTCGGTAGCGTCGAGACCCTGGCGAGACTTGAACCATTGTCGATTTTCATCGACAAGGCTAACCAGAGCAATCGGTGTTGAAAACACCTGCTTTGCAAGGCGGGTCACGCGGTCGAAGCGCTCTTCGNNTTTCGTTAGCGGGAATAGCGGGCTTGATCATGATATTCGTCTCGTAACCGTCCGTGAGTCAGTATCGGCCGGATCCGACATAACTTTAGCCTTTGAGCGACTCACGATCGGGAAATAGCGGCAATTAGCCAGCCGATGAACGGAATCGCTCTCAGGTCGGCAGGTCTGATCCCTGCTGGGGCCCCTGTGACAGGGTTCTTTCTGTTGGCACGGGTATTGCCGAGAGCACCGCCTGCGCAACGATCGCGTCGCTGGCGCCGAGTCCCGACAGGTCCGCAATCGTGATATCGCCGGCCGGGTTCTTCCGCCAGGACATTCCGTCCAGCGCTTCACCGATTTCCACCGGAAAGTCCGGCTGGATGATCGTTGCCACAACCGCGTGATGCGTGTCCGCATGGTCGACGCATTGCTCGCGGGAGTCGACGAGAACGCCGCTCGCACGGGCAAACAGCGCTGCATCCAGTTCCTGTTTGCCTTCGGCATCGGCACCAACGGCGGTTATATGCGTGCCGGCGCGGACCCAGTCCGATTCAATCAGCGGCGTCGTCGAGGGCGTGGTCGTTATCAATGTGTCGCACTCGGCGCAGAGACTGCCGATCGAGTCGCAGGCTTCGATCTCGACGCCCTTGCTACGCATGTCCTCGAGGTATCGGTCGACCGCCGCGGGCGACCTTCCCCAGACTCGCGCGCGCACCGGACCTTTGAGTTTGTGCAGGTATTCGAGCTGCAGCCTGGCCTGGATGCCGCTTCCAACAATGCCGACGGTGCCGGGGCCTTTCGGGCAAGCCAGCGATGTCGCGACGACGCCCGCCAGGCCTGTCCGCACGTCGGTCAGCAGACCCTCGTCCTGCAGCAAGGCGAGCGGCATCCCGGTCGTCGCGGAGATGACGATAACGAGGCCGTTACTGCTCGGCAGACCCCGCGAGGGATTGTCGTAGAACCCCGTGGCCACCTTGATCGCAAAAACAGGCTCTCCGTGCAGGTGCGCCGACTTGATATGACAGTCACCCGGCGGGTTTTCGAAGCCCAGGTAAGTGACCGGCGGGGCGGTTACCTGTCCCTTGCTGTAAAGGCGAAAAGACTGCTCCACCCGTTCCAGCGCTGTTTCGAGATCAAGCGCTGCCGCAATCTGCTCTCGGTCAAGAAGTTTCATCAGGGAACCTCGAATACTGATACTTGAGACACCGGGTGATCAAGGCGGTCGTCGCTTACTCCCGGATTCGATCCTCGATGCCGCTGAGCAAGACGTCGACGATCCTGTCTGCAAACTTCGCCACCTCTTTGCGGGACTGCGTCTTCAGCTTGATCTGGCGTTCGATCAGGATATGCGTAAGCCCGTGCATCGTCGACCAGCAGGTGACCGCCATCGGATGGCTCTTGTAGAAGCCCAGCGCGTCAGACGAATCGAAGATATCTTCTCCGTACAGCAGTTCGACGACGTCCGCCATCGTCTGGTCGGTAATCTCCTTTAACTCCGCATGCTCGTCGAAGTCCAGGTAATAATCGAACATGAGTCGATACAGGTTGGGCTTCCTGATCGCGAAGAATATGTACTCGCGGAACAGGGCATGGATCGCTTCGGTCTTGTCTGCGGTGTTCGCGGTCGCTTTCCGTGTGCGTCTAAGGAGTTCTTTGAAGCCGTCTACCTTGATTGCCGCGAACAAGTAATCCATGTGCGGGAAATGATTGTAGAAGTTGGTCGGATTCACGCCGATCTCGCGGGTCAGGCGACGCAACGTGAGCG
>JABAOD010019907.1_pt1 | contig 14735 bp, 15 predicted proteins | sample 7062151 | NCBI WGS metagenome assembly JABAOD01 (sample SAMN14538626, study PRJNA623070) | marine sediment metagenome | biome: marine biome [ENVO:00000428]; feature: marine pelagic biome [ENVO:01000023]; material: deep marine sediment [ENVO:00002113] | place: India: Gulf of Khambhat ... | reverse complement strand
CCAGATGACAGCGGCCGATGGCGTTCTGATCGACAACCGGGTGCGTCGACTTTGGTGTTGGGGGTGAGCGGGTGGGAGTTGGAGACCGTAGACTCGGTCCGAGTTCGTGGCAACGTTCGGCGGTTCGAGGGAATGAGGGATGCCCTACCCAAGATGGTTGGCCAAGATCAACAAACGGGTGGTCAATCCAAGACAGATAAGAAAGGGCTCCTACCCTGTTGTCGCCCATGTCGGCAGGACGTCTGGGAGGTCCTTTCAGACACCGCTCGATGCCTATCCGACCAAGACCGGCTACGTACTGGTTGCCAGGTACGGCCCCAAGTCGGACTGGGTTCGGAACATTCTGGCGGCCGGAACAGCCACTCTCCGCATTGACGGCGAAGAGCACGCCCTCGACTCGCCGCGATTGGTCTCCCTGGAGGAAGCACTCGACAGCTTGGTTTCCGACGAGCCGCCGGCCGACTTCACCAAGGCCGAAGACTTCGTGTTGATGGACCACGCTCGCGGTCAATAGGGCGAGGCCATGACCTTCCGCAGCGTGTCCGAGATCGTGATATCGTCTGGTCCACGAAACTGAGCACCTTGGGCCTCTGTTGCTCACGTACTGACAGCACCTCGAGTGCTGTGATGAGTGTCAGGAAGCGAGCGCGTTCTGATGTCTCGAAGCCGGCCAGTAGGTAGAGGTCCATGGCCAGGGCGGCGGCCTCATCGTATGACGGCCGTCCCGCTCCTTCATGCCGAGCGAAACCAGCCCTCAAGGCCTGTGCGAACTTATCGACCGACGCTGTCACGCTCGGGCGCGCCTCCATGGAGATGTACTTCACTGGGCGATCATCCTCCTCGTAGACGTCGAGGCCATGCACGTCGTTTCTGATCTGAATGCCGAATCGCTGTTCCTGCTCTTCCCGGAATGCACGGGCCATTCCTGACGTGGCGCGATCGTTTCCGAGGTCGAGCGGCACGTTGGCAGATACTCCAGCGATCCGCAGTGCCCAACGCGCAGCCTCACCCGCTCGGCGGGCTTCATCGGCAGACGAGTACTCACGACCTGTGATCACGATTAGCGACTTCCTGTCGGCCTTCTCGGGCGTCTTGGCGTGAAGCTCGATCGTCCCCCAGCGCGGCGTGTCGATCGAGATCCGCCTCTGGCCCGATTCGGTCAACCCGTGGCCGGGCGGGGCGACAACTCGGAGTCGGAATGAGAACGCCACGAGCGTCAGCGTACCGAACGGAGGGATTCGACAGCTTCCGTGCTGAGCGAACGGATGGGCCGCGTTTCGCTACGACGGCCGAACTGGGCGCGCCAGGCGGCCTCGAGTGCAGAATCTATAGGGCGATGGTCGAAGCGTCGCTACTTGAATGTGGGCGCTTCCTGTGGGAGCAACCCAGGCGCAAAGGCACCCAGATGACCACTGCTAGCGACTCATAACGCGCCGATCGGCACTTCCTCCGGGATCGACACTCGGCGGGCGCGGCCACCGGATCGGGCGGACCACTAGCCCGCCCCTAGGGGAACTGACTCGTTCCGGCTACCTGCTACCTAAGACGCTGGCTGTCGAAACGGGCGATGGGGGTGGACCTTTCGGCAAAGGTCGGGCTCCCGCAGTCGTGCCGATCCCGAATCAGCTTCGACCGTGCGAGCGTATGACTTCTGCCTCTATCACTGTCCTTGGCGAGGGCGCAAGGTGAACTGCAGGAGTGCTTACGGGGGAAGGTGCCACGGGGGCGCCGGCGGCCGCTAAGAGGGGAAGGGGGAAACTGGCCGGTACCGTGGGCCTCTTCTGCGGGATGAGAAGGGAGACCCCGATTCACAGTGACCTGAACTGGCGGGGTCAGCTTCTGAGATCTAGGGAGGATGTATGTCTAGTCCGAAAGTTCGGCGTTCGCTCTATCTGGTGACTCTTGTTGCGGGCGTAGCGATGGGTAGCGCGCTGATGGGTACCGCTGGGGCCGATCCAGCGGGCCCTCCCGGTGGCCTGGAGGTTATTGAGCAGAATCTTGACGGCGATGGGTATATCGCCGTGCACGAGCAGGGTGTCGCGGACGTGAATGTGACCAATTCCAGTTTGGGGGTTGTGTTTCCGGCGACCCAAGACGTGAGGGTCAGTAACTTCCCGGACCCCCTGAGTGTGTCGGTGGGTAACACCCCGCTGCCGGTATCGGGAAACGTCACCGCAGACGTTTCGGGGTCATCCGTCAGTCTCTCTTCGCCGGTTGATGTCAACGGCCCGGTTCAGGTCACCGGGACGGTGAGTGTGACCGGAACAGGCGAGGGGTTCGAGCTGACCACTGAGGACTTCATTCTGTGCACTGCCTGTGTGCATTCGGATGGATCGACTAGCTCGTTTCCTCTTGATGGTGTGGTGACGATGGTGTCTCTCTATTCGGATCGCCGCGCCGATTTTCAATTCGCGAAGGACTCCGACACGGTGCACACCATCTTCCTGCAAGCGGGACAATCGGTGAACCTGACGTTCCCCCACCCGATGGAAGCCGACCACATACTTGTCTCGTGTTCCACCGGGTCGAACTGCAACATGAGCTACTCGATCGCGGGGTACACCGGGAACACTTGAGGTAGCAACGAGCCTGCGATTCAGGAGCTGATGCCGTCGCCGCCACGGGATAGCTTCACCCCCATGAGCTGCTGCGTCGCGCTGACTGAGGAGCAGTGTCGTCTCCTCGCTGCCCTTGCTGGCGGTCCCTTCCGGGCCGAAGCCCTGGACAGCCGGGTGAGCTTGGCAGAGTTTCGCCGTGGGGCTGGGTCTTCGGCGAGGAGGGGATAGAGCTGACCGGAGCAGGGCACTATCACGCCGGGTGGGAGGCGAAGGGAATCCTCCGTTAGCGCTGCGCTGTGGCCTGCCGGTGAGCCGCAGAGCGGTTCTTCTGGGTGGTCGTTCACTTCGGTGAGTACGCCCACCGTCGCGTCGGCTTCGGTCCTTCTAGAACCTTATTTGCCATATGGTTACCGTTTGTTTCGTATGTTGGTGATGCTCAGGCGTGGATTCTTGTATTCGTCGATGGGTGAGGTCTACCGTGAGGGTGCCTGCCCTTGCGGGACGTCCGGCGAGGGCGGAGGAGAGCCCGGGGCGGGGTTGTGAGGCCCGCCGGCGGGCCAGGACGGAACGCATTCAATCCCTCACAGGGCGGGTAGGGGGTTCCACCCACCGGAGCCCCCCGCCACCTACCAACAGGAGCGCAGGTATGGAGAAGATACGAACCGACTCGGAGGACTTTCGGAGCGCGGTGGCGAGGGGAGATCGGGCCCAGATCGAGCAATGGGACAGCGAGGGGAGAATCGAATGGGACCGCCGTAACTACGTGGGCCGTGCGTTATCCCAGCAGGCTCAGGAGGAGCGGAAGCGCCGGGAAGCCGAAACCGGAGAAGACGGCGGGGAGGACACTGGGACGGAGCCCTCACCGTTGGACCGTTACGGCATCGGCCCGGAGGAGCGGTTGTGGTCCGGTCATCCGCTGGTGCAACAGGCGGTCCGCTCCGGTGACGCCGCGCTGTTGAACACTCTGTACGCCGACGAGAGGTACGAGCACCTAGGGGGGAGCGGCCCGGCGGGCGCAATCACCCGCCGCGACATTCAGGCCTACATGGAGCGGCCATGAGCGACGGGTGGGGGGTGCCTCCTCCCAACCCCACCGAGTTGGTGTTTCTGTCGTCGGTCGGGCAGGCAATGTTGTTCCCGGGCAGCTCGATCATGTGGAGGGAAGTGTTCTTCCGCTGCAACCGCAATCCCGGCGAGGAGATCACCAAAACCATCCTTCAGGGTGTGCTCGAACAGGCCGGCCCCGGCCGGGTGGAGGAGGCGCTGAAGTTGGGCGAGGACTTGCGGATGGTCCGCGAGCCGGCATGGCTCACGAGGAGTTTGGCGACGGCTGAGGGTGGCGACGTCGAAGAGGGCGTGCGGGAGCGCCTGGAGGCCCGGAGGTTGGCGGCCCGCTACCGCGCCGAAGAGAAGGAGCTCGGATGAAACCGCTCCGCTATCCCGACGACTCCACCGCCCAAGAGTTGTTCACCCTGGCCGGGAGAGCGCTCGCTGATCCCGGTGACGTTGAGAGACGGCGAGAGTTTTGGAGGTTCGTGGACGACCACGCCGCCCATCCCTGGGTGCAAGTCCTCAAACGCGCAGCGGCCAGCTCCCACCCCCACGGGCTCGGCGCCGGCAACAAGAAGATCAACGAGGCGATCGACGACGGCTACCCAACCCGCCGACCTACGCCGGCCAGCCCGCCTGGATCAAGAGCGCTTACGGAGCCTTCGACCGGTGAGCCTCGAACGCCCACCAGCCGTCCGCCTGTGGCATCATTGACGGCACTCCACGGACCAAAGAAGGACTGCTGAGAGGGAAGAGGAGCGGGAACCATCAGCAAGATGTCTGATGTGAATGCCGAGTTTGTGCCTCGTATCGAGACCGATGCGCCCGCGGAAGAGATCCGGGCATTCCTTGAGAAGATGGAGCCCTGGCAACAAGAAATCGTGTTCTCGAACGGATTGAAGACTTCTGACTTTGGAACCAGAGAGCCCTTCAATCCCCGACCGCTGTTCAAGATCAAGACGGTGGCGCAACGGATACCGCTGCACGACCTTCGGGGAGGCGTCGCGCTCGATGTCGGGTTCAACACTGCCTACAACGCGATGCACCTGGCACAGACATACGACATGACGGTGACCGGCATCGACATCTTCGAGCGATACCTAGAGATCGGCGGCTACTTTTCTTCGCTTACGGGTCTGGACATCGAGTTCGAAAAGGCGAGTGCCGAATTCTTTCTAAGGCCCGGGAGCTACGACCTTGTCCTGCACTTCGGCACCCTCTACCACCTTCCCAATCCGCTGCTGTCCCTGGAGAACACCTTCAAGAACCTCCGTCCGGGAGGCTACTTGGGCCTGGAGACACAGTGCTACACCAGCGCGGACACGACGCTCTGCAAGTTCATTTACGGTGCGCACGGGGACAAGACGAACTTCTTCTGCTTCAGCCGGCCGGTGCTCGAGACGCTCCTGGCTAAGTACGGCTTCGAAGACATCCAATTGCTGTGGGAGCATCCGTCCGGCGGCGTCTCGGAGGACTGTACGCGGGTGATCTACACCGCGAAAAAACCGGGTGGCTCTCGAGATTGAGATAGTCGGGCGAGGCGGGATACGACGGTATCACCCGGGGCATTCGGGGGCCGGTCGATCCGATCCAACGCAAACAACTGGGGGCGTGACCCTGTACGTGTTGCAGAAGGCCGTCGAGTTGTTGTTCTAGCGGGAACGGCGCCCCTTGCTCCAACTTGGTCGCCCACCCGGCGGGGCTCAAACCTTCTACCATTCTTCTACCATTCTTCTACCGAACGGGCCGAAACAGGCCGGTACAGAGCCGCACAGGAATCACCGCTAGGGAGCTAAAACCCCAGGTAGAAGCCCATTTCGGACTACGGAGCGGTACGCCCCGACACGTGCTCGAATGGACTTTTAATCCCAAGGTCGTGGGTTCGATTCCCACCGGGCCCACCGGAATATCCACGTTCGCCGGCGTCTTCTTCGTTCCCAGGAACGCGACACGTCGATACCACCGCGAAGCCCACGCCAGCCCCACACCCTGCGGGCGCTGTCTCACTTCGAGGGGCGGTCCAGATCGATTGCCGCGATTCTGGAGGGCTCATGAACGTCAATGGGTTCTCTGGAGCCGACAGAGATCCGATCCATGCGCTTGCGGACCATCCAGGCATGCTGCGAGCCGGCGCTCGAAGAGCCGCTCGCCACCGAGGAGGCATGGGACCTCGCAGCCGCCTTCAAGGTGCCCGCAGACCCCATCCGACGACGGCTGCTCAACCTGATCGACAACGCCTCCGGCCGGAAGATATGCGCCTGCGATCTCGTCGAACCGGTCGGACGAAGCCAACCCACGGTTAGCCATCACGTCAGCATCCTCCGAGAAGCAGGCCTGCTGGCCCGGGAACAGCACGGCAGGTGGCCCTGATTCGGCATCGTGTCCCATCGATTGGCGATCCTGCGCGACCCTCTGATGCCCCGGCTCTAGCGACGTCGGCGGGTCCGGAACCGTCCCGGCGACGGGGCGGTAGCTCATCGTGGTACCGGTCCCGATCACCGCCAGCTGAGTCCCGCCCAGGCTCGTGAGCTCCAGGAGGAGCCGGACCAAGATGCTCCGGACCAGGAGGCCCCCGACCAAGAAGCTCCGTTCCAGGTGTTGTCGGACCAGCTCTTCGAGGACCAGGAGGCCCCCGACCAAGAAGCTCCGCTCCACGAGGCGCCGGACCACGAAGCCCCGCTCCACGAGGCGCCGGACCACGAAGCCCCGCTCCAGGACGAACCGTTCCAGGTGCCACCGTCCCAGGCCTGCCCCCACGTGGCGTCCAGCGCATGTCGGATGCTGTCGAAGGGCATCCCGAAGATGTCCTGCTCGCCGGTGAGAAGAACGCCCTCGTCCTGGACGTGGTAGCTGCCGCGGGCTGCTTCGAGGGACCCAACCCCCAACGACCACGTGTAGGGAGGAACGCCTCCTGGCGCGTTCTTCGCCTTCTGTGCTGCCTTCGCATCGACGAGGCCCGCCCCCTGACACCATTCGTGCACACCGTCAATGGGTCGGGCCGTCTTCATCAACAGGTTCTTCACCTGGTAGGCGCTGAGGTTCGGCTTCTTGCTGAGGACCAGGGCGGCCACACCCGAGACCACCGCGGCGGCCTGGGAGGTGCCGGTGCCCTTGAAGAACCTCTCCCCGACGGCGGCCTCCGGGTAGGTGAGGTCGGCGTGAGAACCGGGATTCCGCAGGCTCACGATGGAAACGCCCGGCGCGACGAGGTCGACATGCCGGTCCTCCGTACCGCAATTGGAGAAGTCGGGCAACGTGTCGTCGGCGATGTCCTTGGTGCCGTTCGTGTTGACCGCGCCGACCGCGATCACGTAGGGATCGAGACCGGGATTGCGGAGCGGTTGCACGTTCCCGTCGTTGCCGGCCGCCACCACCACCACGATGCCGTGCCCGACTGCCTGCTCGACGGCATGAGCGAGGGGATCGAGCACGTAGCTCTGGGTGCTGTCGGTCCCGAAGGACAGGTTCAGCACCCGCACATGCATTCCGTTGTCGTTTCGGTGCTGCACGACCCAGTCGATGGCGGCGATCACCTGGGAAACGTCGACCGCTCCGTCGTGATCGGCCACCTTTACGTTCAGGATCGCGGCCTCGGGGGCAACACCGAGGAAGTATGCGGGGTCCGCCTCATACATCGCGGCTGGTTCAAAGCTGCTGTCCCTGCCGGCAATGATCCCCGCCATGTGGGTTCCGTGGCCGAACGTGTCCAGGTACCGAAGATGGTCGGCCTGCGACTCGAAGGAAAGATCCGGTCCGTTGATCACCTTCCCGTCGACAAGCAGCCCTTCCACCGGCACGACGCCCGAATCGATGAGGGCTACGGTGACCCCCTGACCCGCGTACCCGGATTCCCAGTAGGAATCGGCCCCGATGGCCTCTGCCACGACGTGGTAGAGGGAACCGTCGAGTTCTGCCGTGTAGCTGACGTCGCCGAAGCTGGTGGTACCCGATCCGGACGGCGCCGGTAGGCCGGACCCACCGTCATCCTTGCCCGGCCAGTCGGGCTTGCCCATCAACCGCACCGTACCGTCGGGGGTTACCGCCGCGACGGAAGGATGAGCGCGCAGCGCGTCGACTGCGCCGGCGGGGAGTTCGGCCGACAAACCGTTGATGATCGGGAGATCGACGAGAACCGTTCCCCCGAGCAGTTCTACCGCCTTTTGGAGGGTACCGGCGGCCCCGGCTTCTCCCTCGACGATGACCTTGAACGGAGCGCCCTGGGCTGGCGCTAATGATCCGGGGACCAGCAGGGCGGCCACCAGGAGGAGAACGAGCAGCATGATCTGGACCGGGTGGTTTGCCACCCTCTGAAGGCTCGTTGACAGCATGAAGAACTCCCAGTCGGTTACCGGGAACATCGGCAATCGCACCAGAGACATGGGGCGGGTTCTCGCGACTCCCAGTGTGACTAGTCATCGAACCGAGTCAGCCGGCGCGCCGTCGGGCGGCAGCATGCCAGACCATCCGGCAGCAATCGAACCTTCCCTGTCACGCAGACGAGGGGCTCGACATGGAGGACATTGGCGAGTATCGGAAGGGAACTCTCCATACCGGGCCATGCCAATGCTCCTGGCGAACATCCGCACGTCGCGCTTGTGTCTAGGCGTCCAACGCGATTCCGATAGCGGCCTGAGAGCGCCTCCTCTTCCAGGTGGGCGGAGGAAATTAGGTTTCGTGCTATGAGGAAAGGCGCCGGACTCAGGGACCATGCGGGCCGCCGAATCGACTTCGGGCGCGCCGCAGAAGACTACGAACGTCACCGCCCGGGTTTCCCGGACAGCTTCTTCGAACGTCTGCTGGACAACGGGTGGATGGCCGAAGGCCGGCGAGCACTCGCCCTGGGGACAGGCACCGGTTCGCTCGCCCTGGGTCTCTCCGCTCGCGGACTCGAAGTGACAGGACTCGACCTAGCCCCTCGGCTGCTGGAGGTAGCCCGCCGGGCAGCCGAACACCGGGGACTGTCGGCCCAGTTCATCGAGGGCCGCGCCGAAGCAACCGGCCAATCCGAAGCCGGCTTCGACCTGGTCAGTGCAGGGCAATGCTGGTGGTGGTTCGAAGCCCGCCGTCCTGCTCTTCGGATTCGCGCGAGGCCTGCAACGGAGGCTCACGATCCGGTCATGGGGGCGGGTGGCGGGAATGGCCCTGCAGGTCCACGCGATCCTCCTGGGCGCGGTGGCGGTGGTGCGTGACGATTTGCGGCCGGGTGGTTTCTTCACCGCCGAGGGAGCCGCGAATGTCGGGAGTCTCGTTCAGTGCCCTGCTGGCCGGCATGGCCGCGGTGACGGTTGCCGCACGCCGCGTTCCGTCGTGGGCCTGGCTGAGCCGTCTGACCCTGGTCGTGGCGGTGCTGGTGGCCGCCGTTGCCATAGGGTTTCTCTTCACTCCCCCTCGCGTGCAGGCGGTGCCCGAACGCGTCTTCGCCGGCACCGGTATGGGCTGGATCGAGGTGGTGGCGATCTGGGCAGCGCGGCACGGCGACGGGTAGTACCGACCCAGGATTGGCCGACCGGCTCCAAGTAGAGCCCTTCGGCTCTACTTGGGTAAACCCAACGCCAATAGCCTGGGGAAACTGGAGGTGATGCATGTCCGGTCATGTCCGTCGCGGGTTCTGTCTGGCCGCGACCTTGGTCTTGCTGCTCTCTGCATGCGGCGGTGATGGAACGGTGGAGGAAAGCACCACCAGTCCGCAGTCCACCACGACCACGACAGAGCCCACGACGACCACCTCTCCTTCCGGGCTGGTCACCTCTCTGGAAGACGTGCGGCGGGCCGTGGTGCGCATCGTCGCCAATGGTTCGTTCGTAGATCCCGAGGTGGGATTGCAGCAGAACGTGGCCGGCAGCGGAAGCGGGTTCATCATCAGCGAGGACGGCACGGCAGTCACGAATAATCACGTGGTGACCGGTGCAGCCTTCCTCGAGGTCTACGTCGCGGGCGAGGACCGACCCCGCAATGCAAAGATCCTCGGGGTGTCCGAGTGTTCGGATCTCGCCCTTATCGACATAGATGGAGAGGGTCTTCCCTACCTCGAGTTCGCCGAGGGCGAGCCCGCGGTGGCCCTGAAGGTCTACACGGCCGGCTATCCACTCGGCGATCCCGAATACACGGTCACCGCCGGGATCGTCTCGAAAGCACGGGCGGGGGGAGAGAGTCAATGGGCCTCCGTCGACTACGTGATCGAGCACGACGCCCGGATCAACCCCGGGAACTCAGGCGGCCCACTCGTCGACGAGCAAGGAAAGGTGGTCGGCATCAACTACGCGGCGATCGCCTCGATCGACCAGTACTTCGCAATCGCGGCCGACGGGGCAAAACCGATCATCGAACAGCTCGCATCGGGGGGCGATGTCACCAGCCTGGGGATCAACGGAGTAGCCGTCCAGGGTGAGGGTGTGACGGGAATTTGGGTGTCGTCGGTCGAATCTGGGTCGCCTGCAGACAGGGTGGGGATCCGAGGGGGGGACATTGTGACGGACCTCGAGGGGTTCACCCTGGCAACCGACGGCACGATGGCCGACTACTGCGACATTCTGAGGTCGCACAACGCGGGTGACGAGCTGTCGGTGCAGGTTCTCCGCTATGCAACGAGCGAGATTCTCACCGGGAAACTGAACAGTGGCGCTCCGATGGAGGTTTCCCTCAGTTTTCTGAACGAGGTCCAGGACGAGGCATCCCTCGTCGACGCAGCCTCCTATGACGAGTACGTCACCATAACGGACGACAGCGGGACACTGATTGTCGACGTACCGAGCGCTTGGAGCGACGTGGACACGACGCCCAGCGACTTCGGAGCCGGTGAATTGTGGCCCTCGATACTCGCTGCTCCGGATCTCACGAGTTTCCTCCAGACGTACGAGACTCCCGGGCTTATCTTCGGGGCGGTCCCGAATGAGGCCGACGACTTGAGTCTCGAGGGAGTATTCGAAACCATCTCCGCAGTCCCGGCCGAATGCTCATCGGCGGGCGTGGAGACCTACGAGGATCCATTGTTCACGGGTCTCTTCAACGTCTGGAACGATTGCGGTGAGGCGGGAGCGTCCGTGGTGTGGATTGCGGCGCAGCGTCCGGAAGAATCGCGGTTCGTGATCATCGCGGTGCAGGCGCTGACCGACGCAGATCTCGAGGCGCTCGATCAGATTCTGCTCTCGTTCAATTTCACCGACTGAGGCCGCACCACCCGATCGGCGGTCGTTCCGCCGGACGAGCCGCTCAAGCCGGGCCTGGAGCGCGTGCCGACCTTTGTCGGATATGGCCACCGTCGATGTAGCTCCCCGGCGCGAAGCCGTGGATCGAGCCGCTCGGGAGATCGAGGGCGAGTTCGTGCGCGGGATCTTCTGGATGGGCTCTGCCGCCTTCCCGTTCGTCGCCGCCATGGCGATCCTGGCGTGGGACGCCTCGATCGGCTCGATCGCGGCTCTCGCAGGGTCCGCGGCCCTCCTGGCGTTTCTCCAGCTGCAGCGCCCGCGGCCCAGAGCGCTCCCGGTAGTGCTGGTGATCGCGGCGGTTGCGGGGGCGCAAATGCCCGTGCAGTCGGCCGAAAACCGCGCCGCTCTCATGGTCGCCGTTCCCGACACATCGGCCTCCAAGCCCTCTCAACGGTGGTGGTCACATGTCGGTCCGGCCGGTCGGATACTCGTCCTCAACCCGCCGGACGGAAGCGGGCGAAGCTACGACAGAAAGGCCAGCGCTTCGGCGGCGGCCCGAACACCACTCGCGTAGGCAGCCTCAACGGTTGCCGCGATCGGCACCCACTCGGTGGCGGAACCTGCCCAGAACAGGCCGCCGGTATCGGCAACGCGAAGAGCGGCCCTCGCCCCGACTCCGCCGGGGCGCAAGAACGTGTATCCCCCCTGGGAGAAGGGATCGCTGGCCCAGTCGATGCGACGGTGGGAGACCAGCTCGCGCCGAAGATGCGCCTTGGGAAACAGGCGTTGCAGATCGGCGAGCACTACGTCCAGGGCTGTTTCCTCGCCCAGCCCGGAGAGGACTGCGGCGCGTGGGCCGGTGCAGTAGGCAATGACAACGTGAGGACCCTCCTCCGGGAAGACGGGCCAGTACAGGGTCACCGGTCCGGTGCCACACACGACGCTGGTGGCCCACCGGGGCCAGAAGCGCTCCCCGAAGTGAAGGAGGATCTTCAGGACCGGTCCCATCTCGAGCTGAGCGAGCGCTGCTTTCTTGGCCTCGGGCAGATCCGGCTCGAATCGGACCGCACCGGATTTGAGCACGCCGACCGGAATGGTGCAGACGGCGGCACGGGCGACGAGCGATTCGCCCCCAGCCAGAACCACCTCGACGCCATCGGTGCTCCAGCGAACGATCTCCACGGCCCGTCCGCCACGCACGTCGAGACCCCTCGCCATCCGGATGGCCAGCGTGTCGTAGCCCTCGACGATGCGGTAGTTGAGCCCCCTCTCCAGCTCCAATACACCATCCGCCACCAACCCGAGAACCCCTACTTCGTCGAGGCTTCCCGGCAGGTGGGCGGTCAGGGTCATCTCCGCCAGGATCCGCGCCCGTCCCCGGTAGCCATGCGCTTCGATGAACTCGCGGGCCGATCCGTCCTTGGAGCCGGCCCGACGAAGGGCACCCAGGATCGGAAAAGCACGCCAGCCGCCCCGGTGCAGGAGGATCCACGGAAGCCATCGAGTGCTGCCGCCCAGGTTGAGCAGGGTGCCGCGGATACGCGGCAATGGTCTCGTGGTCAGATCGGCCTCCCGCACGAGCGGCCAGGTCCTCGCCTTCACTCCGTGGATTAACTCGGCTCCCGCCTCGACCGGCCGATCACAGAAGTCCCGGACCGACCAGAGGCGGCCGCCGACGCGACTACGCGCCTCGAGGATCGTCACTGAGAGTCCGGCGGCCTGCAGATCGCGGGCCGCCGTCAGGCCGGCCATGCCTGCACCCATCACGATCACGTCCGTCACCGGCGGCTCCGGGCTCCTCCGGCGGTGAGAGCCATGTGTCAGCCCTCCTGACCGGGTTCCACAGCCACGGTGCCCCGAGTGGTGCGGCGTACCTGCCTGCGCATGAACCCGGGAGCGAGGGCCTGGACCAGGTAGGCGGAGGCGATCCAACGCGGATAGGTGATCTCGTGTGTGCCCCTGGCGAGTGCTCGCAGAATGGCTTTCACCAGCCCTTCGGGTTCCACCATGCTGCGCCGGGTCACGGCGGGCATTCGTCGTAACGCCTCTTCGTCGAAGAAGGGCGTGCGGATCGCTCCCGGGCAGACGGTGAGCACGTGTACGCCCGCATCTTCGACCTCCAGCGACAGGGCCCGCGCGAATCCCAGCACCGCCGCCTTTGAAGCTGCATAGGCGGACTCCTCCGGAGTCGGGATCCTGCCGGCTACCGATGAGATGAAGACCAGCCACCCCCGGCGACGCTCGACCATCTGCGGGAGCAGGAGCTTCGTGAAGTAGAGGCTCCCCAGATAGTTCACTCCCATCATCCGTTCCATGTCGGCCAAGTCCCAATCGAGGAAGGCGCGGTGCTGGCCATAGCCGGCGTTGTTGACCAGCAGATCGATCGCCCCGAAGTGCTCGAGGGCGCGAGCGACGGAGGACTCCACGGCCTGCCGGTCGGCGACGTCGCAGGGCAGCACCACCGCCTCGCCCCCGGTGCGATGAATATCGTCGCCCAGCCTCTCCAGCTCCTCGACGCGGCGAGCCACCAGTCCAAGCCGTGCACCCCGTTGTGCCAACTGCAGAGCCAAGAGACGCCCGATCCCGCTCGAAGCACCGGTGACCAGGACCCGCAAGTCACGGTAGGAGTTCAGCCGCTGCCCCATCATCGCCGCGCCCCGACCGGCGCTCCCTGAAGCGAAACTGGGATCGTCACCGGTCAACGGCCTGTTTCTGCCAGGTCCTTGGCGGTCTTGAGCGCCGCCCGCATCACCACTCCCACGAAGATGCTGACCAGCCACCAGTAGCGGCGGAACCTGCGCCGGGATGGCTCGTCGGTTCCGGCCGTGCGCGCCTCGTAGCTCAGCAGGGTGCGACGCTCTCCGTAGCTGCGCACCGAGAACCCGCAGGCCAGTTTGGCGAATCCCGCCTCGTCGAAGGCAGCGAAGTCGCCGGGCTCCACCCGCTTCCACTCGATCTCCGGCTGCCATACCTTGCCGACCGCTCCGAACACCAGCTCCCGGGGGGACTCCTCACCCAGCGGCACCCATCCTTCCAGGATGGCGGGATCGGCGCGACCGTCGAACAGGTCGGCGAGGCTCATGGACGGGGGTGGAGGAGGCGGCGGCTCTCTCCGAACCCTCCGGCCGATGCGCTCCGGCAGCACCCGAACGAACATCGCCGCGTCCATCAACGGCGAGTGGACGCTCAGGAAGTCCATCGCCCGGACGGTCCGGTACACCACCTCCGGTGGGGCGTCGATCACCAGATGCTCGACGATCGTCTCGTCGAAGCCGGGGAGGAACCTATCGATCACCATCGTGTCGAGGCTGCTCTCGATCGTCATGCTCTTCACCTTCCTCACTCTGTCCGGCGTTCGTACAGCCGTATGGGTACGAACACGACGGCCTCACAAACGGCACCGGGTGCCAGACATCAAGACCATCCGGTGACTGCCCATCCGGGTTAACTCCCAGTAGACGCCTTTGGAGGTCGACGGTCTAGGGCCCAAGGTCACGGACCTGCGAGACTGATCGCCCATGGTCGACACCGGGCCGCGCCCGGGGCAGGTAGCCGCCCTCGCCCTCGAGGGACGTCTGGCGGAGGCGTCCCTCCAATACGCCCGCTTCGTGTACCCGGATCTCGACGTTTCCCACTACCTCGATCGCCTGCAGACGATGGCCGACCTGGTCGAGGGAACCCGCCATCTCGACCTGCGCCGTGTGGTGGCCATCCGAGAAGGTCTGGGCGGCGACATCGACGACTACTACGACCCGCGCAACTCCTTTCTCAACGAGGTGATCGACCGGCGCAAGGGCATCCCGATAACTCTCTCGGTGATTTGGATGGAGGTCGGGCGGCGGGCCGGCATCGACGTCCGGGGCGTGGCCCTCCCCGGCCACTTCCTGGTCTTCGTGGCCGGACAGCTGGTCGATCCCTTCCACGGGGGAGAGGCGATCGGGTCACACGAGGCGGCCGCCCTGGTCGCCGAGAACTACGGGGG
>JABAOD010020202.1_pt1 | contig 14756 bp, 14 predicted proteins | sample 7062151 | NCBI WGS metagenome assembly JABAOD01 (sample SAMN14538626, study PRJNA623070) | marine sediment metagenome | biome: marine biome [ENVO:00000428]; feature: marine pelagic biome [ENVO:01000023]; material: deep marine sediment [ENVO:00002113] | place: India: Gulf of Khambhat ... | reverse complement strand
GTGATCGGCCGCGAGACCCGCGAGCAGATCCTTGAGCAGGAAGGGCGTTTGCCCGATGCGCTGGTGGCCTGTGTGGGCGGCGGCTCCAATGCGATGGGGCTATTTTATCCTTTCATCGACGAGCCGGGTGTTGCCCTCTACGGTGTCGAAGCCGGCGGCGAAGGTCTTGAAACCGGGCGCCATGCGGCGACCTTGTGTGCCGGCAAGCCGGGTGTCTTGCACGGCAACCGCACCTATCTCCTTGAGACCGATGAGGGTCAGATCATCGAAACACACTCGGTCTCCGCCGGTCTCGATTATCCGGGGGTGGGCCCCGAGCATGCCTGGCTTAAGGATTCGGGACGTGCACACTATGTCGCAGTCAGCGATGAAGACGCGCTGGCCGCATTTCACCTGTTGACGCGCACTGAAGGGATCATGCCGGCGCTGGAATCCAGTCATGCGTTGGCATATGTGTCAACACTCGCAGGCACGCTGGATCAAGACGGCATCATCGTGGTCAATCTGTCGGGACGCGGTGATAAGGACATCGAGACCGTGGCCACCCGCGAAGGCATCACCTTGTAGGCGACAGGGCAGCAGGCCAATGTCACGTATTGCCCAGACCTTTGAGACATTGAAACGCCGGCGACGCAAGGCGCTGGTAACCTTTGTTACTGCAGGGGACCCGGACCGGGCGACGACCGTGCCACTGCTACACGCGCTCACGCGCGCGGGCGCCGATGTGCTTGAGCTCGGCGTGCCGTTTTCCGACCCTATGGCTGACGGACCCGTCATCCAGCGTGCAAGCGAGCGTGCGTTGCGCAATCACGTTAGCTTGCGCGATGTGCTAAAAATGATAGAGGAGTTCCGTACTGATGACGCCACGACGCCGATCGTGTTGATGGGCTACCTGAACCCCTTCGAGGTCATGGGAGCGCGCATCTTTGCCAAGGCCGCAGCCGCGGCCGGGGTCGACGGTGTGATTACGGTCGATGTGCCACCGGAGGAAGCGCAGGAACTCTCCGGCGCCCTGCGTGAACATGGGCTCGATCCAATTTTCCTGCTCGCGCCTACAAGCACTGATGAACGCATCAGACTTATTACCCAGGCGGCGAGCGGCTTCGTGTACTATGTGTCCTTGCGTGGTGTCACTGGCGCGAGCCATTTCGATATCGGCGCAGTCACGAATAAGCTGCAAGAAATCCGCAAGCATACCGTGTTGCCGGTGGGCGTTGGCTTTGGTATTGACAATCCGTCGACCGCCGCCGCCGTAGCGCGCGTTGCCGATGCCGTCGTCGTCGGCAGCGCATTGGTTAAACGTATCGCCGACCTCCTTGGCCAGCGCGAACGTATCCTTAGAGATGTACCGCAATTCGTTGCCAGCCTGCGTAGTGCCATGGACCAGGTAGGAGCCGCCGCATGAGCTGGTTCGACAAGCTACTACCACCAAAAATCAAGAGCCGAGCATCGAAGAAGAGCATTCCCGAGGGTCTGTGGAGGAAATGCCCCGCGTGCAACGCCGTGCTATACAGTGCGGAGATTCAGAGTAATCTTGACGTCTGTCCAAAATGCGATCATCACCTGCGCATCAGTGCAAGGCGGCGGCTTGAAATATTTCTCGACCCCGAACCGCGCCAGGAAATCGGTGCGGGTCTATCGCCTGTGGACATCCTGAAATTCAAGGACAGTCGGCGTTACAAAGAGCGCCTGTCAGAGGCCCAAAAGACCAGCGGTGAGCAAGACGCTCTGCTCGTCATACAGGGCCAGGTGAAGGGTATCCCCGTAGTCGCCGGTGCTTTTGAGTTCCAGTTCATGGGCGGATCGATGGGTTCCGTTGTCGGCGAGAAATTCGTGCGCGGTGTCAATGCTTGCATTGAACAGAATATACCGCTCGTGTGCTTCACGGCCAGCGGCGGTGCACGAATGCAGGAGGCACTGTTCTCGCTGATGCAAATGGCGAAGACGAGCGCTGCGCTTACGCGCCTAGGCGAACGTGGCATTCCCTTCGTGTCCGTGCTTACTGATCCAACCATGGGAGGAGTGTCGGCAAGTTTCGCCATGTTAGGCGATGTAATCGTAGCCGAGCCCAAGGCATTGATTGGATTCGCTGGCCCGCGTGTCATCGAGCAAACCGTGCGCGAGACTTTGCCGGAAGGATTCCAACGATCCGAGTTCCTGCTCAAGCATGGCGCGATTGACATGATCATCGATCGTCGCGAAATGCGTGAACGCATTGCTGCATTGCTTTCACTGCTCACCAGCAAGGCCCTGGCGCCCATGAAAGCGCATGCAAGCGCGCCAGGAACCGTCGTAGCACCGCCATTAAGCAACTGAGCGCAAAAACCCTAGACCAGTGGCTGGCGTGGATAGAAAGTCTTTACCCACGCAAGATGGAGCTTGGTCTCGAACGGGTAAGCATTGTTGCTGACCGCCTATACCTCAGAAATCCAACATTCTGCACGATCTCTGTGGCCGGCACCAACGGCAAAGGTTCGACCGTCGCGATGCTGGAAGCGATGCTGCACGCAGCAGGGTACAAAGTCGGTGCCTATACGTCTCCGCATATGCATCGCTACAACGAGCGTGTACGGATTGCCAAGAATCCCGTCAATGACGCGCAGCTCTGCGCGGCGTTTGAACATATCGAGCTCACGCGAGGTGATACTCCTTTGACCTACTTCGAGTTTGGTACGCTCGCCGCTTTGCAATTGTTTGGACAAGAAAAGATTGACATCGCCATACTCGAGGTAGGGCTCGGCGGTCGGCTGGATGCGGTCAACGTCCTGGACGCCGACGCCGCAATCGTGACCTCCGTAGGCACCGACCACAAACATTGGCTCGGTGAGAGCCGCGAGCAAATCGGGCGGGAGAAGGCTGGCATTTTTCGTCGCGGATGTCCGGCGATCTGCGCTGATCCAGCTCCTCCCGCCAGCGTTCACGAAGTCGCAAGAGAGGTCGGAGCACGATTCCTGCAAATCGGCCGCGATTTTGAAATCGAGCGCGACGCCGCCAGTTGGTGCTGGCGTGCCGGCACTCAGGTCCGCGCTGGGTTGCCCTATCCAGCGTTGCGCGGGGATCACCAGTTGCTTAACGCGGCCGCCGCGCTGATGGCATTAGACACGTTGAGTGCACGGCTTTTGGTGAGTCAGGCTGACGTGCGCAGCGGTCTGCTCGCGGCTTTCATCCCTGGCCGCTTTCAGACGCTGGCGGGGATGCCTGTGCGCGTACTCGACGTGGCGCACAACATCGAAGCGGCGGTGCAGCTGTGCGCGACACTCCAGGCACAGCCCATTATAGGCAAGACCGCCGCCGTGCTCGGCATGCTCGAGGACAAGCCCATCGATCGCGTCGTCGCTGCGATGGTGCCGATCGTCGATCACTGGTATTTGGCTACGCTGTCGGTCGAACGTGGCACCACCGCAGCGAAATTATACGAGGCCCTGCGGCAGGCGGGGGTCAAGGCACCGGCGTCGCTATACGCCGATCCTGTCAGCGCCTATCGTGCCGCTTGCGCCAGCGCAAGCCAGCATGACCGCGTTGTCGTTTTCGGGTCTTTTTATACCGTGAGTGATATACTGAGCACTGTAAATTGAAGGCTTTGGGTATGACACGCGGACGCGATAGAGAAAGCAGCTACAGCCCAAAGCACCGCATCGTCGGCGCTATTATTCTTGTCTCTCTGGCAGTGATCTTCCTGCCCATGATCCTCAACCCCGATCAGCCACCACCACGTCCCACGGACGCCAGCAGACTGGACGAGATCTCGAAGCCCGAGACCCAGGTGTTTCGCATGCCGGCGGCATCCCTCGATCAAGTCGCGTCACCCGAGTCATCGCAAGACGTGACGGCAAGTCCGGCCGACACCAATCGCAGCGACAAGCGTAGCACTGCAGCGAAACCGTCAACGTCGGTGGCGAAAGCGACGACCGATAAACGCGGCCGCGAACATGCCCGCGAAGACACGGACATGCAGACTACTGTTGGCACGTCGGCAGATAAAAGTACGCAACGCGACACGCAGGTCAGCACGAGTGTTGGTAGCGCTGTGGCGGCAAAAAAGGCCGATGGCTGGATCGTGCAGGTAGGTACGTTCTCGGATAGCGAAAATGCCAAGCGCCTGCAGGACCGACTGCAGCAAAGCGGTTTCTTGGTAAGTTTGCAGAGCTTAGATCTGAAGGGGCGTAAAGTAGTGCGCGTGCGCGTGGGGCCCTATCGCCAGAAGCACGTTGCCATGGAGGCACGCTCCAGGATCGAAAAGGAAGTGGGAGTGGAAGGCGTCGTGCTTGCCTACCCTTAGGCCGCACCCTGACCCTGCTGCGCGGAGCGGCACTCAACGCGTGTTACTCCAAGTACGCTTTGAGATCCCATGAACGTTTTTGATCTCGCACTGCTTGTTGTGCTGGCGCTTTTCGCGGCGATCGGCGTGTTTCGGGGATTCGTGCGCTCGGCCTTCTTTCTCGCCAATTGGGTCGTCGCCGGGGCGGCTGCCTGGTTGTTGTCTGCACCCGTGGCATCGGCATTCGAGAAGAATCTGGAGCAACCTGTGTTACGCATGCTTGTCGCGTTCTTGTTGCTGTTTGTGGTGGTTTTCGTCGCCGGCATGGCGATAAGCAGGACGCTACACAAGATGGTGGAGGCCAAACCCATGCTCAAAGGGTCGAACCGTTTGCTCGGCGGGTGCGTGGGTGCCGCCATCGGTGTTGTTGTGGTGGTGTTCGTGTTCATGATGGCCGGATTGACGACGTTGCCCAGCAATGGCTGGTGGCGTCATTCCCTGCTTGCACCGTACTTTGAGTCGCTGGCGATGTTTGCACGTGACCTGCTGCCCACAGATATTGCCCGCCACATCCGCTATAGCTAGACTAGGTTTTTAGCCACCGGAGAGCTTTGCCGCATGTGTGGAATAATCGGTATCCTCACCAAGGGCCCGGTAAATCAGGCGATTTACGATGGCCTTACCGTACTACAGCATCGCGGACAAGATGCGGCGGGTATCATCACCAGTGACGGGCGTCGCGTTTTCTTGCGCAAGGATAACGGGCTTGTGCGCGATGTGTTCCATGAGCGGCACATGATCGGGCTCAAGGGTCACATGGGGATCGGCCATGTGCGTTATCCCACAGCCGGTTGTGAGTCGGCTGCCGAGGCGCAGCCGTTTTACGTCAACTCCCCTCACGGTCTCGCGCTTGCGCATAACGGTAATCTGACGAATGCCGGTAAGTTGAAAGAGGAACTATTCCGCGAAGACCTGCGGCATATCAATACGGAGTCAGACTCAGAGATACTTCTCAACGTGCTTGCGCACGAGCTTGAGGCCGCGGGCGGTCTGCGCTTGTCAGCCGATGACATCTTTCGTGCCGTCTCGGCGGTACACCGGCGCTGCCGCGGGGCTTACGCCGTGGCGGCGATGATTGTCGGATTCGGCATCCTGGCGTTTCGCGATCCTTTTGGCATACGCCCGCTGGTCTACGGCAGGCGCGAGACCGATCAGGGCCCGGAGCACATGGTGGCATCGGAGAGCGTGGCGCTGGACATGCTAGGTTATGAGCTTGTGCGGGACGTGGCCCCAGGGGAAGCGATTTTCATCGATCTCCACGGCGAGGTGCACACGCGCGGCTGCGCTGCCAAGACGTTACACGCGCCTTGTTTGTTCGAGTATGTTTACCTGGCGCGCCCAGACTCCATGCTTGATGGTATTGCTGTGCACAAGACGCGCCTGCGTATGGGTGAGCGCCTAGCGCACAAGCTGCAACGGGAATGGCCCGATGCAGATATCGACGTCGTCATTCCCATACCCGACACCAGTCGCCAGGTGGCTTTGCAGATGGCCTTCGAGCTTGACTTGAAGTACCGCGAGGGCTTCATCAAGAATCGCTATATCGGTCGTACCTTCATCATGCCCGGTCAGGCGGAGCGGCGGCGATCGGTGCGTCAGAAGCTCAACGCGATAGATCTGGAATTCCGCGGTAAGAATGTCTTGCTGGTAGATGATTCTATCGTGCGCGGCACGACATCGGAACAGATCATTCAGATGGCACGCGAAGCGGGCGCACGCAAGGTGTATTTTGCCTCGGCAGCACCACCGATTCGTTATCCCAATGTCTACGGTATCGACATGCCATCGGTCAGCGAGCTGGTTGCAAGTAACAGGGATGTCGACGAAATCGCGAAGAAGATCGGTGCGGACCGTCTCATTTATCAAGATCTGCCAGACCTGGTTGCGGCGGCACGCGAAGGCAATCCCGAAATTAGGCGCTTCGAAGCGTCGGTATTTGACGGCGACTATGTGACCGGCGATGTCAATCAGGATTACCTTGAAAGCATCGAGCAATTGCGTTCTGACGGCGCCAAGGAAAAGCGTAAGGCCACGGCCAACGACCTCGTTTCCACGGAAATCACCTACTCAGTCTGATCTTCGCAGCTCTCCCGCTCGCCAGTGACGCAGGACGACAAACACGGGAACAAGCTCGGTTTCAGTACCAGAGCGATTCGGCTGGGGCATCGGCGCGGCCCTGAAGGCGAACAGGCCGAGCCGATCTACGCTACCTCGAGTTTTGTGTTCGAGAGTGCCGCCCAGGCTGCGGCGCGCTTTTCGGGCGAAGAAGTCGGCAACGTCTACTCGCGTTATACCAACCCCACCGTAAGAATATTCGAGGAAAGGCTAGCGGCGCTGGAAGAGGGAGAACGCTGCGTGGGTACCGCGTCAGGAATGTCAGCGATCCTGGCAACATTCATGTCCCTGCTCAAGGCCGGCGATCACATTGTGGCATCACGCTCGCTCTTCGGTGCCACGATCGTGATGCTCGAAACGGTACTGGCGCGCTTCGGCGTGACGACAACGTTCGTTCCGTTGACTGACATGGAGGTGTGGGAGCGAGCAATACGTCCGAATAGCCGCATGCTGTTTCTGGAGACGCCCTCAAACCCCGTGACTGAGATCGCTGACATCGGTGCACTGGCTGAGCTAGCACACAGGCATGAGGCCCTGCTCGTTGTCGATAACTGTTTTTGTACGCCGGCGCTACAGCAACCCCTAAACCTCGGTGCGGATATCGTCGTGCACTCGGCCACCAAGTACTTGGATGGGCAGGGACGTTGCGTGGGCGGTGCCGTCATCGGCAGCGAGGCGCTGGTCGGCAAGGAGGTCTTCGCTTTCATGCGCACTGCGGGACCGACTATGAGTCCGTTTAATGCCTGGGTATTCTTGAAGGGGCTGGAAACGTTGGCCTTGCGCATGCGGGCGCACAGCGAAAACGCCGCCGCACTGGCCTCGTGGATCGAGACCCAGCCAAGGGTGAAGCGTGTCTATTATCCCGGGCTGCCATCCCATCCACAACATGCCTTGGCAATGCGTCAGCAACGCGCCCCCGGCGGGTTGCTCGCCTTTGAGCTCGATGGTGGGCGCGAGGAGGCTTGGCGCTTCATCGACGCGACGGTCATGGTATCGCGAACGGCCAACCTCGGAGACACGAAAACATTAATTACGCACCCGGCGAGCACGACGCATTACCGCATGTCCCCGGAAGCGCGCGCCGACGCCGGGATAACGGAGGGCCTGGTGCGCATTGCCGTGGGACTCGAAGATGTTGAGGATATAAAGCGCGATCTGCAGCGCGGCCTTGATGCCATCCACTGAGACCCACCGAAAGAATTTGCTGGCCATTTTTCAGGCGGCACTGGTGCGCGTAGCAGGTCGCGCATGCGTGCGGCGCCACCTCGAGCAGCACCCTCAGCCGGGCCCCGTATATCTGATCGCCATCGGTAAGGCGGCGGCAGCGATGGCACACGGTGCAGTCGATGCGCTCGGATCCGGCATCGCCGAGGGGATTGTCATCACCAAGCACGGTCACGCCGAGTCATTACCGTGGCCGTGTCTGACGGCCGGCCATCCTTTTCCGGACGAGGCCAGTCTAGACGCGGGCGCGGCGCTGCTTCGCTTCACGGCAGGCATACCGGTCAGTGCACAGGTACTCGTGTTGTTGTCCGGCGGTGCATCGGCGCTCGTGGAGCAATTGCCCACGGGGGTCACGCTAGCCCAACTGCGCGCGCTCAACGACTGGTTGCTCAGCGCCGGTCTCGACATCCATGCCTGCAACTATGTGCGCAAACGCGTGTCCTTGATCAAGGGTGGGCGCTTGGCCCAGCGCCTGGCGCCGCGCCCCGTGCGCTGCCTAATAATCTCCGATGTTCCCGGCGACGACCCCGCCACGGTCGGTTCGGGGCCGCTGACGCCCGATGCGAGTGCTGGCCGCGAGCCGCAGGCGTTGTCCGCGGCGCCTGGATTCGTGCGTGCGCTCCTGACACGGTCACCGCCGTTGCCGCCGGCGGGAGATAAGAGCTTCCAACAAATCGAAACCGTTATCGTTGCTACGCTTGACGATGCTAAGCAAGCGGCAGCCCAGGCGGCACAGGCGCAAGGTTATGCCGCGGTGATCGAGCCGGAGTTCATTAGCGGCGACGCGCTCGCCGCGGGAAGGGAGCTAGCAAAGCGCCTGCTTGCGGCCGATGCGGGGGCAGTTCATATCTGGGGTGGCGAGACCCAGGTCGTGCTCCCGGCGCAGCCAGGTCGCGGCGGTCGCAGCCAGAGCCTCGCGCTCGCCGCCGCGCTGGTGCTGCGCGATCATACTGATGTACTTTTTCTGGCGGCGGGTACCGACGGTACCGACGGTCCGGGCGAGGATGCCGGGGCACTTGTCGATGGCGCGACCGTCAAGCGCGGTGCAGAGGAGGGATTGGATGCTGAGCGGGCGTTAGCGCGTGCCGATGCCGGTACCTTTCTCGAGGCGAGCGGCGATCTGCTGCGCACCGGCCCGACGGGCACCAATGTCATGGACCTCATGCTCGGCCTTAGATATTAGCGCGCGTAACCTTGTCGTGCAGGGGCGTTCGGGGCACGGCGACTAGACTGACGTCGACGAGCGAGTTAGGCGGCGCCCGTGGGCTGCATTGTGTGCCCAGGCGCTGCGAGCGGCAGCGTCTGCAATACCCACTCGTTTTCAGCGCAACACAACACGCTTCCCTGTTCGTACCAATCGCCGAGCACCGCACGTCGAGCGCGAACGCCATCGAGCTCGAAGTAGTGTTGCGCGGGCCGATGGGTGTGGCCGTGAATCAGATGGTAAACGCGATGTTGTCGCATTGTAGTCTCGACGGCGTGTTGATTCACATCCATGATCTCAGGGCGCTTGTTTGCGCTTACGTTCTTGCTGAGCTCCCGATAACGGCGCGAGATGGCGTCACGTTCCGCGACACTCTTGGCAAGATATTGACGTTGCCAAGCGTCGCTGCGCACCATCTTGCGAAATGCCTGGTACTCGACATCATCCGTACATAGGCTGTCCCCGTGCAACAGCAGTACCGGTGTGCCGTAGAGATTGATAAGGGATGGATCTGGAAGCAGTTTCGCCCCGCTTTGTTGCTCGAACTCTGCTCCCAGCAGGAAATCGCGATTGCCGTGCATGATATAGATCGGTGTGCCCGTTTCAAGTAATGCCCGCATGCCGGCGATCACGGGACTGTAGTCGTCGCGGGACATGGCTTCATCACCGATCCAATACTCAAACAGGTCGCCAAGTATATAGAGAGCGTCGGCGCCTGTGGCCCGGGTGCGTAGGAACTCGACAAACAGCTCAGTGATTACCGGGCGTTCGGCGCACAGGTGCAGATCGGAAATAAACAATGTCGATATCGATCGAACTGCAGCGTGCTCGCGGGTGTGCTCGTGATTAGCCATCCTATTTGTTTTTCAGGAGCTTCGTGTCCTGGATAACGATGTCGCTCATGGGCACATTGGCGAAACCATAGCGCGAGGCCGTAGGCAAGCCACTGATACTCTCGATGGTATCCATGCCCTCAATGACTTGGCCGAATACGCAATAGCCCCACCCCTCAGGAGTGGCCGAGGTATAGTTCAGAAAATCATTGTCATTCAGGTTGATGAAAAACTGACTCGTTGCCGAATGCGGATTCTTGGTTCGCGCGAACGCGACCGTTCCCCGCGTATTTCGCAGACCGTTTTTTGCTTCGTTTTGGATCGGCGGATAAGACGGTTTCTGTATCATGCCTGGAGCGAAGCCGCCACCCTGAATGACGAAGTTAGAGATCACGCGGTGAACAAGTGTTTGCTGATAGAACCCTTCGCGCACGTAGCGCAAGAAGTTTTCTACCGATTTCGGGGCTCTGTCGGGGAAAAGTTCGATGACGAAATCACCCAAATTTGTCGACATCTGAACTGTTGCCATCAGCCATCCTCCCAACCGTAGTCGATGAAACGCGTTGCATGATGGCCGGGCAGGCCGCACCCCCTTTGAAATCGCGTTCGCGCGTGTTCACGCCCTGTGTCGTTGCTGGCGCCACAGGGTGGCGCCTCTCTCCGTGCCGCAGCCAGTGCCTCGTTGTACTCGTGTATGCTGGTGCCACGATTGTGACCCGAGTCGGCTGCTCGCCGCAACTGCCGCTCTCTTTGGTGTTCCACTGTGCTTTCCGTTACCATCCGCCCGCATGAGTGCACTGGCTTTGAGAACTCGCTTCGCGCCGAGCCCAACGGGCCTATTGCACCTGGGTAATGCGAGGACAGCCTTGTTCAATTTCTTGATTGCGCACGCGACAGGCGGCAGCTTCTTGTTGCGCATCGAGGACACGGACGTTGCCCGTGGGCACGACAAGTACGTACAGGCACTACAGGACGATCTGCACTGGCTGGGTCTTGACTGGCAGGAGGGTGTAGGCGTCGGCGGCGAGCGCGGTCCCTACCTGCAGTCCCAGCGCCGGTCGTTGTACGACAATTACTTCGCCGCGCTCGAGGCCGAGCACCGTGCCTATCCCTGTTTCTGTACGCCGCAAGAGCTGGACATGGAGCGCAAGGCACAACTGGCAGCCGGCCGCCCACCGCGCTACTCGGGTCGCTGTTACCGCTTGGGTGCGCATGATGTGGCTGCCCGGCTCGCGGCCGGCACGCCGGCGACCCTGCGCTTTCACGTGGATGAAGGTCAGGTCGTTGAGTTCGAGGACCGTGTACGCGGACCCCAGCGTTTCGCCACCGATGACATCGGGGATTTTGTAATTCGCCGATCGAGCGGCGCTGCGGCCTTCTTTTTCAGCAACGCCGTTGACGATGCGTTGATGGGAGTGAACCTGGTCGTGCGCGGTGACGATCATCTCTCGAATACGCCGAGGCAGATACTGATCCTCCAGGCGCTCGGTTTGCCGGTGCCTGAATATGCCCATATCGGCCTTGTTGTCGCACTCAACGGTTCGCCATTGTCGAAGCGCGAGGGCAGTCGCACCGTCCGCGAGCTGCGTGAAACTGGATTCTTGCCGTTGGCAGTAGCGAACTATCTCGCGCGTTTGGGTCATACCTATTTCGACGACACGTTTATGGATCTGGCGGGTTTGGCCGCCGGCTTTGATCTGGCGCGCGTCAGCCACTCGCCTGCCCGTTTTGATGAGACACATCTGTTGCACTGGCAGCGTGAGGCCGTGCAGGCAGTCTCGACGAACGTGCTCTGGCAGTGGCTCAGCCACGCGCTCGACGTGCTGGTGCCGGAAGACAAGCGCGAGGCGTTTGTCAGCGGTGTGCGCGCCAATATCACCCTGCCCGCCGATGCGCAGGAGTGGGCGCAAGTGATATTCTCCGATGAATCGTTCGTGCTGACAGACGGTGCCCGGCAGGTCATCGCGGGCGCGAAGCCGGAGTATTTCGACCAGGCACTCGAAGCTTACGAAACCTGCATCGGCGAGCTGGATAGGTTTGGCCAGATGCTGCAGACGAAGACAGAAAAAAAGGGCGCGGCCGCATACCGACCTGTGCGATTGGCGCTCACTAATAGGGAACGCGGTCCCGAGCTGGCGCGCCTGCTGGAGCTGATGCCCCGTGATCGCATCTGTCAGCGGCTACGCTCCGCGAAACAAATCGCTGCACAGAGCGACTGAGGACCTCGCTACTAGCTACTTGGTACTCGCCACTGTCTTATGCTCCAAATCCATAACAGTCTGAGCAAACGTAAGGAACCGTTCTCGCCGATCGATCCGGCACACGTCCGCATATATGTGTGCGGCATGACCGTGTACGACTACTGTCACCTCGGGCATGCCCGGGTGATGGTGTTCTTCGATCTGGTGGCGCGCTACCTGCGCGCATGTGGATATCGCGTGACCTATGTGCGCAACATCACCGACATCGATGACAAAATCATCAAGCGTGCCGCCGAGCTTAATGAGGACATCGATACGCTGACGGCCCGGTTCATTCGGGCCATGCACGAGGACACCGAGCTGTTGGGTGTCTTGCCGCCCGATGTTGAGCCGCGCGCGACACAGCACATCGAGCAGATCAAGAGCATGATTGCCACCTTGATGGACAGAGGTTACGCGTACCAGGGCGCTAACGGCGATGTCTATTATGCCGTGAGCCATTTCGACGACTACGGTGCGCTCTCCGGTCAGCAGCTTGGCGAGTTGCGCGCCGGTGCACGCGTCGAGGTCGATGAGGCCAAACAAGATCCGCTCGATTTCGTGCTGTGGAAAGCGGCCAAGCCGGGCGAGCCCACCTGGGAGTCGCCCTGGGGGGCCGGCCGGCCCGGTTGGCATATCGAATGCTCGGCGATGTCCACCGAGTGCCTGGGTGAGCACTTCGACATCCACGGCGGCGGCATGGATCTTAAGTTTCCTCACCACGACAGCGAGATTGCCCAAAGCGAGGCTGCGACGGGCCGCAAATTCGTTAACGTCTGGATGCACGTCGGCTTCGTGCAGGTAGATCAGCAGAAGATGTCCAAATCTCTGGGCAACTTCTTCACCATCCGCGAGGTCCTCGCTCGCTACCGTCCCGAGGTCGTGCGCTACCTGTTGTTGACCAGTCATTACCGCAGCCCGCTGAACTATTCGGACCGTTCGCTTGAGGAAGCGAAAGCGGGCCTAACCACCCTCTATACAGCGCTGCGCGGTCTGGACCTTGGGGTCCCGTCGCCGGAGTTGGCGCCGCTGCGTGTCGATCCGCAGACAGCGGCGTTCTTTTCAGCCATGGACGACGATTTCAATACACCGGAAGCACGGGGCGCGCTTTTTGATGTGGCGCGGGAGATCAATCGTGTGCGCGACAGCGATCCGGCCGAGGCGAATCGCCTCGGGGCCTGCCTGCGGGCCCTTGGCGGCATCTTGGGGTTGTTACAGCAGGATCCGGAAGAGTTTTTCCAGATTGTTCCAGCAGCCGCCGATGCCCGAGCAACGGCTGGGGCAGTCTTTAGTACCGAAGAAGTTGAGGCACTCATTGAGCAGCGGGCGACAGCGCGCGAGCGCAAGGACTACGCCGAGGCCGACCGCATTCGTGATGAGCTGAAGGCCAAGGGTGTCGTCCTTGAGGACGGTGCCGGCGGGCGCACCACCTGGCGCCGGGAGTAGGCGTGCGGTCGAGCGCTCCGTCGGCGGCGCTAAGTGCGCATTTTTTCTCGCTTTCCTATTGACCCGTTACGCGACTGTGGTACCTTTTCCCGATCAAGCCAGTCACGAGCGATGCCCGTGAACCGGGCATTTTTCTTCTGTGGAGGCGATTGTGGAACTGTCCCAGGTGAATGTGGAACTGACCGGTGCCGATATATTCGTGCGCTGCCTGCAAGACGAGGGCGTGGAGTACGTCTTCGGCTATCCGGGTGGCGCGGCGCTGCATATTTATGATGCCCTGTTCAAGCAGGAGAAGGTCAAGCATATCCTGGTACGCCACGAGCAGGGGGCGGCCCACGCCGCCGACGGCTATGCGCGCGCGACCGGAAGGCCTGGCGTCGTGCTCGTCACCTCAGGGCCCGGCATCACCAACACCATCACCGGCATCGCCACGGCGTACATGGATTCGATCCCGCTGGTCGTGTTCAGCGGCCAGGTACCTACGCAGCTGATCGGCGACGACGCCTTTCAGGAAGTCGATGCCGTTGGCCTGACGCGCCCGTGTGTGAAACATAATTTCCTCGTCCGCGACGTCAAGGATCTGGCGACGACCGTGAAGAAGGCCTTTTACATCGCCACCACCGGACGCCCGGGGCCGGTGCACGTGGATATCCCCAAGGACGTCACGGCGCAGAAGACCCGCTATCATTATCCGCAAGCGATCAGCATGCGCTCGTACAGTCCGGTCGTGAAGGGACACCCGGGGCAGATCAAGAAGGCCGTCGAGCTGATTCTCTCGGCCAAGCGGCCGATGATCTACACCGGCGGCGGCGTGATCCTGAGCGAAGGCTCGGAGGCGCTCACCCAGTTCGTACGCCTGTTGGGCTATCCCTGCACGAACACCCTGATGGGGTTGGGGGCATTTCCCGGCACTGACCCGTTGTTTGTGGGCATGCTCGGTATGCATGGCACCTATGAGGCCAATATGGCCATGCACGAATGCGACGTATTGATTGCCATCGGTGCCCGCTTCGACGACCGTATCACCGGTGATTTGAACAAGTTCTGTCCCTATGCCCGTATCGTCCACGTGGACATTGATCCCGCGTCGATCTCGAAGAATGTGCCGGTCGATGTGCCGATCGTCGGCAGTGCCGGGGCGGTATTGAAGGACATGACTGCGGCCATCAAGGCCTCCGGCCGCAAGCCCGATCAGGAAGCGCTCAAGGCCTGGTGGAAGCAAATCCAGGCGTGGCGCGCCGTCGATTGCCTGTATTACGATCGCAAGAGCGAGCTGATCAAGCCGCAGTATGTGATCGAAAAGCTCTATGAAGTTACTGCCGGCGATGCGTTCGTCACCTCGGACGTGGGCCAGCACCAGATGTGGGCGGCGCAGT
>JABAOD010002130.1_pt1 | contig 14760 bp, 12 predicted proteins | sample 7062151 | NCBI WGS metagenome assembly JABAOD01 (sample SAMN14538626, study PRJNA623070) | marine sediment metagenome | biome: marine biome [ENVO:00000428]; feature: marine pelagic biome [ENVO:01000023]; material: deep marine sediment [ENVO:00002113] | place: India: Gulf of Khambhat ... | reverse complement strand
GCCCCGCGCTCCTCACACAACCGCGCCAGCGGAAAGGTAGGGGAGCCTTCGACCTCTTTGACCCCTGCCCGGTAGGCAACACCGTGAACGAGAACGGTGACGCCGGCGAGCGGCCCTACTTCCTTCTCGATGCGGCCGACCGCCCAATGTGGCATGGTCTCGTTGATTGCTCGAGCGCCTTCTACGAGCGCGGACCCTTCGGTCGACCACTGGAGAAGGTGCGGGTAGTGGGGAATGCAGTGCCCTCCCACCCCCACGCCGGGGCGATGGATGTGCGAGTACGGCTGTGAGTTCGCGGCCTCGATGATTTCGGTGACGTCGACGCCCCAATCGTCGGCGAATCTCGCCATCTCGTTGGCGAAAGCGATGTTGACGTCCCGATAGGTCGCCTCGGCCAGCTTGGTCATCTCGGCCGTCTCGCATGAGCTCAAGACGCGCACTTCGGCATCCAGATACTGCTCGTAGAAGCCCGCAGCAGCACGAGCCGAGGCCTCGTCGACGCCACCGACGAGCTTGGGATAGGTGTCGAGGTCGCGCCAAATGCGGCCTGAAGCCACCCGCTCCGGGCTGTGTGCCACCAGCACTTGCGGCTCGTCAGCCCGCAGCGGCGGTGCGAACCGCTCTCGGGTGGACCCTACGGGAAGAGTGGTTTCGAACACGACGAGTGCCCCACCAACGAGGTGTGGAGCCATCGCGCTGACGGCGGCATCGAGTTGGGTGAAGTCGGGCTCCCCTCGCCGCGCTAGCAGGGGGACCACCACGATGACCACCTCGACGCCCGACACCTCCTCGAAGCTGGTGGTGGCGACGAGGGACCCTGCGGCCACGAGGGAAGCCACCTGCTCGCTGGCACCAGGCTCGAATCCGATCGGGCTCCGCCCCGCGTTGATCTCCGCGACCACGCGCTCGGAAACATCGATCCCCACGACTTGAGCGCCCCGATGGGCGTAGTAGGCGGCTATCGGGAAGCCGAGCTTGCCCTGGCCGACCACTGCCACCCGTGTCACGCGATCACCTCGGCAATCTCCCCAGCCACCATCAGGATGCGGCCCACACCCTCGTCTCCAACCTTGGGATGAACCGGAATCGACAGCACCTCCCGGGACGCCTGCAGGGCTCGTGGGCAGTCGTTCGCAGCGCCCCGTGCCGCAAAGGATGGTTGGAGGTTCGCCGGGGTCGGATAGTACACATCGACACCAACGCCGCGTGTCCGGAACTCGGTCACGGCTCGGTCCCGCACCTCGGCAGGCAGGCGCACCGTGTACTGATGGAAGACGTGCACGGCGTCCTCCGGAACGTTCGGTCGGCGGAAGACGGCCGGCAGCCCTGACGACAACCGACGTGCGATCTCCTGCCGTCGTGCCGTCGCCGCAGGCAGCTTGCGGAGCTGCTCTCTGGCGATGGCCGCCAGCACATCGGGCATGCGCAGGTTGAGACCCCATTCCACGTGCTCGTAGCGGGACGCCATGCCGTGGTTGCGGAACAAGCGGACCTTGCGTTCCAGCTCTGGAGCGCTGGTGGCGACCAGGCCTCCCTCGCCGCTCATCATGTTCTTGGTGGCATAGAGAGAGAACGCCCCAATGCCGGTCCCGCCGGCGGGACGGCCGCCCCGGTAGGCGAGATGTGCCTGAGCCGCGTCCTCCACGATGGCAAGCCCGCCGCGCTGGGCAAAGGCCTGCACCGCATGCATGTCGGCCATCAACCCGTACAAGTGCACCGGCATGATCGCCACGGTCCGCTCGGTGAGCTTGGCAGCAGCATCGTCGAGGTCGATGAGGTAGTCGTCGCCGATGTCGACGAACACCGGCCGCGCTCCCACGGCGATGACTGCGTTGGCGGTGGCGGCGAAGGTGAACGCCGGAACCAGCACCTCGTCACCGTCCCCCGCACCCGCCACGGATAGCGCGGCGTGCAAAGCGGCGGTCCCGCTGGATACGGCGATCACCCGCTCCAAGCCTGCCGCTTGTGCGAACTCGCGCTCCAGCGCGTCTACCTCTGGGCCTTGGGCGAGGTGGCCGCTTCTCAGCACGCGCAGAACCGCGGCTTCCTCCTCAGGCCCTACATCTGGGGCCGCTATCGGGATAGAACTCGGTGGACTCTGGAGCACTCTCCGCATACTCCCTGGTCATCCTCTACGATCAGGGGTGCGCCGCAGCAGCACACCCAACCCTTGACCCGCGCCGGCGCTCCCACGACGAGAGCATGCGCTGGGACGTCCCGCGTGACGACGGCGCCCGCGGCCACGATGGCGAATTCTCCCACGCTCACGCCGGCAATCACAATCGAACCCGCTCCGAGAGACGCACCCTTGTGGACGTGCACGCGGTCGACCGTCCAGTCCCCCTGCCCCTTCAAGGTCCCATCCGGGTTGATGGCGCGCGGCCGTAGGTCGTTGGTGAGGACGGCACCGGGCCCTACGAACACACCATCGTCGAGCACGGTGCCGTGGAAGAGCAACGCTCCGGACTGTATCTTGCAGCTCGCGCCTATCACTACGTCGAAGTCGACGTAGCAGTGGCTCCCGACGTTCGAGTGCGCACCGATCACCACACCTTCACGAACCTGGGTGAAGGCCCAGACACGCACCCCGTCATCGAGCTTGGCCTCGGGTGATACCAGCGCCTGCGGATGGCAGTAGGTGGTCAACGTTGCCCTTTCACCGGCACCGTGGGCTGGTCGTCCGCCCGTGGCGGCACCCCGAGCCTCCTCTTCGTGCCACCGGCAACGAGGAGAGCAAGGATCGAGGTACTCAGCATGAGGATGGCGTGCTCGGCGTGCAATCCGAGGTTGATGCCGGCCACCACGTGCCCGGTGAGGCCGGCGAGAAACGCCCACAACATACGGTGACGTGCACCGTCGACCCTCAGCAGCCCCATCACGGCTCCGACCAAAGCCATCTGCGCTCCGAGCCCCAGTAAACCGAGATCGGCGTACCCCGGTCCAACGATGGTCGACGCCTGTGAGACGGGAAGACCCCGCAGGTCGACGAGGCGGCTCGGCTGCTGGAATCCGCCGGGCTCAGGGTCTTCGAGACCGATAGGGCGCAATGCATCGGTCGAGGGACCGCTCTCCTCCCATGCTTCCAGATACTCGGTCTCGTGCTCTCCCACCAATTCCCCGATCTGGTAATTGGCGTAGAGTCGCTGCACACCGGGCACGATGTTGAGTGCCGTGTCGGCCAGGAGACGCCCCCGGTAAAGGCCGAGGAAGCCGGCTTCGTCGGTCTCACCGACGACGATCTCGAGCCTGAAGAACATGCCCGCCGAGTCGAGGTACGCCTGGTTGACCGCTTTGGCCGCGGAAGCCCCCAGGCTCTGGTCACCGGCGTAGATCTGCGACTTGGACAGAGCACCGACCAGTACGAACACCACAGCCGGCACCGCCCCGATCGCGGCCAGCTGTCGCCACGAGAGTCGCACGTGCAGTCCGACGATCACCGCGAGCGCCACCAGCAGCTTGAGCGGTGCGTTGCGGGCCCCGAACAGGCTCAACAGCACCAGTGACACACCGGCGAGAGACAGCCACCGCAGCCACAAGCTGCGGGGAGGCAAGCGGTCGATGAGCACCACCAGCAGAGCAGGCACCAGCGTTATCTGCCACGAAGCGACCCACACCAGCTTTGGACTGAGCTGCTGCCGCAAGTCGATATCGAACAAGGGCACGCCGCCCACATCGAGAAGGGCGAGAAGGTTGGCGACAATTGCCAACCCGTAGGTGATCCAAACCAGTCGGACCACCCAAGGTGGGACCTCGACGCGGCTGCCCCGCTCCCCCGACCTCCTCTTCACCACGAACCAGTAGCAGGCGGCCAGCACCAAGAGCCCACCCACGTAGAGAAGTGCCGGTTTGAGTGTGGGAAGGAAGCCGACCAGGCGAGACCCCGAGAACGAGTCCTCAGCGCGCACGAAGGGCAGGACGGGGACAAGGAGCAGCGTCAGGTAGGCCAACCCGATGGTCGCCGTGAGCACCATGGGATCCATCAGGATGGAACCATCTCGGGGTGCAGCCGTTCGCCTCACTCGTACCTTCCCGTTGGCTCACCCACGCCTCGTCCGCCGTTGCGCGGAGGGGAAGACGGCGCGGTGCTGGGCAAAGACCGAGCCTACCACTCGGCCCCGCTGAGCCTGCCCGTCTGCTCGCTGGTCCCCCTCACTCCTCCTCTCACCCGATCGCCGGAAGAGACGTGCGACAATCAGCCGATATCCCAGCGTCCTAGCCGAGAACTGCGAGCACCGGAGCATGAGCGAAACGCCCACCCAAGGTGGCCCGGTAGAAAGCGCATCGTCGCCGAGCGACGACGCGCTCGTGGCCGCGTCGGCGGCGCGCCCGCCCGCCCTGCCCTCAGCCGGCGGCCTGATGCGCAGCGCCGGCCTGACGGTGGTCGGGCTCGCGTTGGTGGGAACGGCCCGCGCTGCATCCCGCATCGCAGCCGAAGCCTGGTTCGGCGTCGAGGCGCTCGGCGTCGTCACCGTAGCTTTCTCCGTGGCGATGATCGTCACCATCATCGGACCGGCCGGACTCAGTCCCGGCATCACGAAGATCGTGAGCCAACTCCGTGGCGAGGGCGGTGACGCCGCCGGGTTCGGGGCGTTCGTGGCCCGCGTCGGTCTGGCGCTGGGCGTCGCCGGAGCTGCGGCCGCCACCATCTACGCGCTCACCGATTCCAGCCTCACCGCCGGAGGAGCTCTCACCATCGGATCGACGGCTGCGCTGACCCTGACCTTCGCGCTGTACCTCACCGGCAAGTCCCTCGCGTACGGGGAAGGCAGAATCCGCAGGTACGTTGCTCTGGAATCCATCGGCTTTCTCGTGTTCGTAGGCTCACTGGTACTCGTCATCGCGATCGACGCCCCCGCCGCCATCGTCGTGCCCGTCGCCCTCACCTACCTCCCGGTCGGATCACTGGCGCTGTCCAAACTGGGAGCACGGGCAGCGCGGGCCCGCAGCTACCCGTTCAGGGAATTCGTCAGCTACGGGGCGATCGGAGTCGTGGGGTCACTCGCCGGCGTCGGGTTCACCTATGCGACGCCCATCGCGGCCTCGTTCATAGATCCCGCCATGGGGGCAGCGCTCGTCGGGGCTGCCCTCACCGTCCTCGAACCGCTCTACCTCGCCCCTCGCGCCATCGGGTTGGTGTTGCTGCCGGACTTGGCGTACGCCAACGCCGCGGGTGCCCGGGGTGCCAGCGCGAATGCCCTCCACGCCGGCGTCGGACTCGTCTCATTGGTCGCCACCCCGGCGTGCGCGTTGCTCGTGCTGGAACGGGACCGAATCCTCCAGCCAATCTTCTCCGGTGCCATCGTCGGAGGCATGAATCTGGGCTGGTTTGCCGCCGCCTTCTTCGTGAGCATCGTCGGTGCCCCTGCGGTCACCGCCCTTGCCGCCATATCTGCCCGGGCTGCCGCCATCTCGATGTGGTCTAGCTTGGCCGGGTTCGGGGTCGCCTTCGTGATCTGGGCGAGTGCCGCCGCTTCCCTGGGCGTGGCTGCCATAGGGCTGGGCTACTTCGTCGGCAGCGTGATCCAGGTGGCCGCTCCGATCACCATGGCCACTCGGCACTACGATCCCCGTTGGGGTTCCCTGTGGCTTCGGCTGCTGACTTGCTGGGCGGCGGTGGTCGCGCTGGCGTTTCTGAGCCCATCTCTGATCGTCGATCTCGCCGCCCTGCTCGTGATCGGCCTGATGTTGGCGCCGGAGATCAAGATCTCGATGAGAGCCCTGAGACGGTCGTTGGCTGATCGAGGCATCAGCTGGACGAGGCAGGGGAGGCCCGAGGGTCGCTCAACCGACACCCTCTGAGTGGACCTCGGGGAAATAGAGCCGCGCCGGATGGGGCAGCTTCAGCGAGTCGCTCCACCAAACGAGAGCAGTGTCCGACTGCCGGCAGAAACCCCCCAACCGACGAAACGCTCGCCTCGTCCAGCCATGGAGCTCGTGGGCGTCGAAGTGCCAGGCCGTGAGCAAGGCAGTCCCGCGCTTGCCCGACTCCCCGGCGGCCGTGGCGACCATGCGGACCACTTGCTCGTAAGACGACGCGCCCAAATCGCTTAGCCAGGCGCGCTCGGGCAAGACTGCAACTATGGCTTGTGCGCCGTCGGCCGACACCACGAAGTGATCCCGGAATGGGTTGGCCCGGATGCGCCAGTCGAGTAGCTGAGGGACGCGAGCCAGGGTGAACGATGGAGTTCCGGCTGCAGAGATGTCGGCAAAGAGGCTGGTGCCACCGATCTCGGCCGGTGTTCTGGGAGCAGCGATCCGAGCCGCACCACGGGCCACCCCGAACATCACGGTCAAGCCGGCGCCGACCAGCGGTCGCGCCCAACCGGCTGCGATGCGCGATGACACCGCTCGAGCAGCACGTGAGACGCGTAGCGGCAGTGCCAATAGGCTCATCGTCGGGCCTATCGAGAAGCCGACTCGCTCGAACGCCTTCACCGCCGATGTGAAGCCCCAGACCGCTTCGATGCCACGTTCGCGCGCCTGCCGGAAGCACTGCTCGTACAGACCTGCGAAGACTCCCCGGCCCCTGCCTCGAGGCCCGACAAGGGTGTACTCGCTCTTGGCGGTCAGCACCTGCCGTCCCTCGTAGAGGCCGAGCATTGGCAGCAGCGCTTGGGTGCCCAGAATCCCCTCGGCATCCTCGGCAAGCGCCACGACGGCGTTCCCGAACTCCCAATGCCACTGCTCCGGGGTCCGTTGCACTCCGCCCACCGCGGCGTGGAACGCGATGAGAGCGTCCGCGTCCTCAGCATGTGCGATGCGGATGCGTAGCTCCTGGGTCATTGCCCGACCAAACGCTCCAGTAGAACCGATTCCGGCGCCACCAGCGCGCCGTCGCTGGCGAATTCTTGCAGCAGGTTCGCATACACCGCTCGCCATCCTCGCCAGTTCACCTCGTCGAGGCTCGAGTTGTGCCAGACGACTCCCAATACACCTCCCTCGTTGCGCACCTGATCGCGGATAGCGAGGGCGGTACGGAGACCCTCTTCGGGACCGCACTGCAGGTAGGTCCGGAGCGTGCCGTCCATGACGTGCATGGGGAATTCCCACTGGGGAGCCGGCTGGTCTCGGTCATGATCGAATAGGAGGTGCGGCCAGCAGGTACCGGTGCGGAAGCCGACTTGGTCGGGATACCCGATCGAGGTATCGATGCGAAGCGCCGTGCCTCGCAGCGCCGTCACGAGTCGCTGATAGCTGAACCGAAGGTAGTGTGCTCGACCCGTGTGGACCGGCCGACCGGTAACCGCCTGCAGCTCTTGCAGCTCGGCGATCAGCCGCTCGGAATCTTCGGCAGAGTCGTAGTGATAGTGCAGGCCGATATCGTGTCCCTCCTCCTCCAATGCGGTGATGAGGGCAGCGATGCGCTTCTCGGAAAGCGAGTAGTCGGGGTCCACGATCCGTCTCCCGGGGCGTGTCTGGAAATTCCAGGTGGATTGAAACCCGAAGTGACGCTCCTGCTCCCGCAGGTAATCGAACGTCCAGAAGGGATCTCTCTCGGGACTGACGAAAGCCGCCGCTGATTGCCCCAAGGCGGCGACTGTCGCCCGCGGTCCCCTGCGGGTTGCCCTCGCCAGCCGTGCCGCCACGCGCTTGGCGCTCCGACCGAGACGCACCGCGTCGACATCATGGCTGAGGGCGACTGCGTACGGTGCTCCGCCCCAAGGCTGCTTGCGCGGTACAGGCGTCCCTATGATGCGCTCGATCCGCTGTTCGAGCTGGCGCCGCACCACGTCCACGGTGGGCTCGCCGACCGGCTCTGCAGAGTAGGTAGCCAGAAACCTGCCATGGGCATCTGCTCGATCTGTCGCCAACTCCTCCAGGCGGGTGAGCCGGCGAAACAGCGAGGCCGCAGTGGACTCATCGAGCCGCACCGTGGCCACCGACCCGGAGGCTTCGCCGGAGCCCACCATAACGGCGACGTCTGGACTGCCATCCGGGGTGAGCGCCCAGGGCAAGGCCAGCATCTCCGCCACGTAGGCGAAGCGTGCCTCCCCTGTGACGAAGTCGATGTTCACGCTCTGCCCACCACCGTCACACCGGAGCCCACACCTGGGCAACGGCTACCTTGTAGTCGAACGAAGAGTTGGGCCGCCCTGTCCCATTGCGCTGGGGCCGCCGCCACCGGCAATAGGTGTCGCCGTGAGGATCCTAGTTATCAGCAACATGCTGCCGGGTTCCGTCAAGCCGGCCTACGGGATCTTCGTGCACGAGCGGGCGGTAGCCTATGCCCGGCTCGAGGAACAGGTGCGGGTCGTGGGCATCACCGATCCGCGGCGCGGTCCGGTGCGCAGCACCTGGAAGTACTGCTCCCTAGTGGCAAGGTCCCTTGCCGCAGCCGTCGCCTTCCGGCCCGACGTCATCGAGGGCCACTACCTGGTTCCCACTGCGGCGGTGACCGCGCTCGCGGCCGCGGTGGCGCGCCGGCCCTTTGTCCTCTACGCACACGGCAGCGACGTGTTTCGGCCTCGACGGCGCGCCCTGATGCGGCTCGTCGGTTGGGCTGTGGGGCGGGCGAGCGAGATCCACACCAATTCGCCGATCACGGCCGCCGAGGTCCGCCGAGCCTTCCCCCGCGTTGGCACGATCGAAGTAATTCCCCCCGGTGTGGATACCCGGCAGTTCGCCCCCAGCCGGGAGATCCCATCGCCGGCACCGCCCCCGTTTCGAATCGTCTACGTGGGCAACATCGAACACCACAAGGGAGTCGACGTTCTCCTCGAAGCTCTGGCCTCACTCTCCCAGCAGGTCGATTGGACGGCCACCTTCGCCGGTACCGGCCCCGAAGCACCTGCTTACCGACGCCTGGCGGTGGACAGGGGCATTGCAGACCGTATCCGCTGGATGGGCGAGGTTCCGCACGACCGAGTCCCGGATCTGCTCCGTGGCGCGCACGCGGTAGCCGTGCCTTCGCGACGCGACGCCCTGGGCCTGGTAGCCATCGAGGCCCTCGCCTCCGGCACCCCCGTCGTGGTGTCCGACGTCGGAGGACTTGCCGCCATCCCTACACCGGAATGCGGGGCGGTGGTCCCAGCCGACGAGCCCCAGGCGCTGGCCGAAGCGCTCCTCGGCTGGCTGCACCGTTCACAGGACCCTGCGGTGCGCCGCGCCGCCGTGGAGCGAGCCTCCGAGTTCGAGCTGGCCCGGGTCACAGGGCAGAGTCTCGAGCGCCTCCGCAGCGTGGCGGCAGCTCGCGGCTGACGGAGACACCGGGAACCGACCCTGCCGCACCGCGTCCTTAGGCCGTACGACGCCTAGGGCGCCAGGCCGATTCGCACTTGTCCCCGCACGTAGTCGGCAACCGCTCCGTTGCCGCCGATGAACGTCAGCGTGGGCGGCGCACTGCGGCGGGTGACGAGGTAGCGGGCGATCGACGGAGAGAAACCGATCTCCGCGCCGTGCACCAGCAACAGCGGAGTTCCGTTTCGCCCCGCGAGCGGCCCGACCGCCAGGCCGTCCGGGAAGTTGACGCCGGTGGCCACAGTGAGGGCGGCGTCGGTCATGCCGGCCATCGCCACGGAGAAGTCAACGATCTCGAGAGAGGTCTCGTAGCGGGAGGATCCAAACAGGCGGGTGTCGACGCTGGACGAGTTGTCGGCCGCGCCCCGCTGTCGGTAGCCACGGTTCTCCAACCAGTCCTCCACTCCCCTGCTCACTGCCGCCGGGCCTCCCACGATGATCACGTGCTGGATGCCCAGGTCCGCCAGCGCGGTCTGCGTGGCCGCGGGGACGCTTCCCTGCCCCACCAACAAGACCGGGATCTTCATGCGAGCTGCGAGCGGGCTCACCGCCAGCGCATCGGCGTAGCCGCCCCCGGTGGCCACTATGGCGGTGTCGGCAAAGGTGCCGCTGGTGGGGGCCCCGACTTCCCTCGCAATCGCGGCGGCGGTGCCATAGCGGTCCGAGTCGGCCAGCCGCCGGACGGTCACCGCGGGCTCCGGGACACCCGCCGCCACCGCGGCAGCCACCGCCTGGTTGACGGTGGTGTTGGGCACCACGCCGGTGCCTCCCGCCACGTAGATCTTGGCGGTGGCTTTGCCGGCGTAGAGCCGGGTGATCTCGTCGCTCACCGATTGGGGAAGATTGCCGTTGGGAACAAGGAGTACCGGCGCGTTGAGAGCACCGGCGAGGGGAGCCACCGCCAGCGCGTCGGGGAAGTTGCCGCCGGTGGCCAGCACGATGGCGTCTCGGCTGAGGCCTGCCGGGAAGGCCTGTTGCGAGACGGCCACCGCAGTCTCGTAACGCGACGCTCCCTGTATGCGGGTCCCGGCCGGCGTGAGGAACCCCGGCGGGCCGGTCTGGGAGTTCATACCCAGGCTGGTCATGGCGCGACCACTCGATTGCATCAACAGGTCGCGGGCCACGTAGGTCCACCCGCCGCGGAAGTAGTCGTAGTAGGTGAACTTCATCGAAACCCGCCAGGTGCCCGCCTGGTGGGGCACGCCTACCGGTACTTGCCAGCTCTTCAGCGTGTAGGACTCTCCCGGCGGCAGCGGCACGTGCTGATTCTTGGCGGTTCCGGTGAAGACCAGGGCGCCGGAGGGGTTGTAGACCTTGGCCTCGTAGGGCCCACGCAGTTGGATGGTGCCCGTGTTGGTGACGGTCCCGTCGATGTAGAGCTTCTCCCGAGTGAACCACCCCACCATGCTGATCTGGGGCAGCTTGCGCACGAAGCCGTAGGTGTTCTCCGTACCGGCCCAACGGACCGCGTTGATGAGCAGCCGCTGGGCGCGCTGCTGTCCGGAAGCATCCGTGTAGAAGGTGGAGCGGGCGAGATCGTGCAACTGGAAGCCGAAGTAGACGACACGGCCGTAGTAGTACTCGGCAGCCCACCCGGCTAGGGACTGATCGGCTCCGTCGTCGGCCGATGAGCCGTTGCCCCTCGTGGCGTACTTGACGAGCGGGGTGGTCGTGGTGTTCCCCGGGAGCAGCCACACCAGCTCGTTGTAGGCCGCTTGGCTCGCCCAGATGTCCAGCGCCCCTCCTCCCACGTCGTCGCGGGTCATCTGCAGGATGGGATGGCTCGCGGGGTCGTAGCCCTGCACGTGATAGTCGGCGTGCATGAGCGGGTCGTTGTTGAACTTGACCTGGTAGAGCTCCGAGACCTCTCCCCACTCCCATACCCGCGACATGTCCCACGAGTCGCTGAACTGCCACATGGCAGCCAGCGACTGGTACTCGGGGTTGCGCCCCGCCTGGTAGTCCCAGCGGGACAGACCGAAGCTGGCGACGATGGCACCTCCCCCGGCCACGTACTGGCGGATGGAGATCCGCTGCGCTTGGGTGGTGCTGAGCATCTGGGGGAAGACGACCACGTCGTAGGTCTTGAGCACGTTGATGTCGGCGACATCGGCGTCGTAGATCTTCGTCACGTTGGAGAACTCGCTCTGGAGGATGGTGACGGTCTGGTCGACACGGCCCGGGTAGAACGGATCCCCGTCGGGATTGAAGGTGCGGGAGGTGATGTCGGAATGGACGACCGCCACCTTTGGCTCGGGAGCGATCGCGCTCGCCGGACCGGGCAGCGGGAGCAGAGCGATCACCAGCGCCGCGACCGCGGCCACAGCCGCCCGTCGGGCGCGCGCCAGTGCTGCGAGGCTCATAGGCCTTTCATCGGTCCAGGGGCACCGACTCTTGAGGCGGCGAGGGCGGGTCCTGCTGTGAGGAAGACGGAGGACGACGGAGGGCGGCAACAATGGCGGCGGCGGCGCCGGGAGGGAAGAGCAGGCGGCCCGTCGCCGGGTCGGCGATCGCGGACTCGAGGGCGGCCCGGGCGGCCTCGGGGTCGAGTCCCACCACCGAGTTCATCCCGCCGTCGAGGGTCTCCACCCACTCGGTCTCGTCTCGCAGCGTCAGCGTCTTCGTACCCAGCAGCACCGCTTCCTTCTGCAGCCCGCCGGAGTCGGTGAGCAGCGCCTCGGCGTGCGCCACCAGAGAGAGCATGTCCAGGTAGCCGAGAGGCGGAAGGGCCTGCACGTTCGCCGGCCACGTCAGACCGTGGCGGTCCAGAGCCGCCGCCGTACGGGGATGCACCGGCAAAAAGACCGGTTGGGGCATCGCAGCCAGCACCTCCAGGGCGGCGCGCAGCCGCTCCGGCGGGTCAACGTTCTCCGCGCGGTGCAGCGTGGCGGCGAAATAGGGAGGCACCGCCCCAAGTGACGCCGCCCTCGCCGCGGACAGACGAGGCCGAACCTGCTCCAGGGCGTCGACCATTACGTCGCCCACCTGCAGCACGCCGCCGGTGATCCCCTCCGCCGCCAGGTTGTCAACTGCCCTGGGCGTAGGACAGAAGAGCAGGTCGGACAGGTGATCGGTGAGTACCCGGTTGACCTCTTCCGGCATGTCGCGCCGGAACGAGCGCAGCCCCGCTTCCACGTGAGCCAAGTTGAGGCCCAGTTTGGCGGCTCCCAGCGCCCCGGCCAGGGTGGAGTTGGTGTCGCCGTACACCAGCACCCAGTCGGGTTTCTCGGCAAGCAGGACGACTTCGAGGCGTTCCAGCATGCGGCCCGTTTGCTGCCCATGGGGCCCCGATCCCACACCCAGGTTCACGTCCGGCTCAGGAATGCCGAGTTCGGCGAAGAAGGTCGATGACAGCTCTTCGTCGTAGTGCTGGCCGGTGTGGACCAGGTACTCGTCAGCGACCTTCCGCAGCTCGGCGCTGACCGGCGCCGCTTTGATGAACTGGGGCCGGGCCCCCACGACCGAGACGACCTTCACCTACCGCCCCTCCGCCAGGTCTTCGGCGAGCGCCACCAGGGTGCGCACCCCGAAGCCGGAGCCCCCTTTGGACTGGTAGTGCTCGGATTCCGGCCAGCGCGCCGGGCCGGCGACGTCCAAATGGACCCAGGGCACATCGCCGACGAACTCCCGCAAGAGCAGCGCCGCGTTGATGGCGGCGCCGTGACGCCCTCCGGTGTTCTTCATGTCGGCGATGTCCGAGTCGATGTTGCTGCGATAGTCGTCCGGAAGCGGCATCGGCCATACCCGCTCGCCGGCCCGCGTCGCCGCAGCTTCCAATCGACCTAGCGCCGCAGCATCGTTCGACCAGACTCCGGCGATCTTGTCGCCGAGAGCCACCCGGCAGGCGCCGGTGAGGGTGGCCAGGTCGACGATCAGGTCGGGAGCGGCTTCGGCGGCGAGGGACAGTCCGTCGGCGAGCAACAGGCGCCCTTCGGCGTCGGTATTGAGCACCTCGATGGTCTTGCCGTTCCGCGCCCGCACCACGTCCCCGGGGCGGATAGCGCCGCCCCCAGGCATGTTCTCCGTCAGCGGGGTGATCGCCAGCACCCGGACGGGGAGGTCCAGGCCGGCGATGGCCTTCACGGCCGCGAGAACTGCGGCCGCCCCCGCCATGTCCGTCTTCATGCTCTCCATGGCATCGGGCTTCTTCAACGACAGGCCGCCGGAGTCGAACACGACGCCCTTCCCCACCAGCGCCAGCAGCGCCCCTGCGCCTGCGGGCTCGTACCAGACCTCCACGAGCCGGGGAGGAACGTGGGCGCCGGCCGCTACTCCGGCCAGGCCACCGAAGCCTCCCTCGATGATGTCGCTCTCGTCGTGAACCTTCACCCGGATGCGGGGATCGTCGGCCAAGCCCTCCGCCAGCGCTGCCAGGGTCGCAGGCGGCTTGCCCGCCGCCGGCTCGTTGACCAGATCGCGGGCCAGTGCCACCGCCTCCGCCACCTCGGTCCCACGGGCGGCCTGTGCTCCCACTCTTGCGGCGTCACCACCGAAGAGCCGCAGCCGTTCGGTGGCCACCTCCTCCGGCTCGGAGCGGTACTTGGAAAAGCGATATTGGCCGAGCAAGAACCCTTCGGCGACCGCTCGGGCCGCCTCTGCCACCTCGAGCAGGTGCAGCGTGGTACCCACGTCGGCGCGCCTCGTGGTGTGGCGACCTACCCAGCCGGCCGCCCGCCGCACCCCCTCCGCGTCGGTCTCGTCACCCATCCCCACCAGCAGCAAGCTGTCGAAGGGAATGGCCCCTCGAGTAGGCAGAACCACCACCTGGTCGCGCTTGCCGGCGAAGCTCACCCCCTCCAGGTAGCGATCCAACGGTTCGCCGAGCGCCTCGACTGCCCAATCCGCTCCCGGCCCCCATGCCCGCTCGGCGAACACCGGGACGGCCAGCACTTCCCCGGCGGCTTCCGCCACCCCGCCAGCGGCGCTGATTTCGGTCACGAGCCCTCCGGGCGACGGGCCGGCTCCCATTCGCTCTCGGCCTCTCGCGCCAGCATGTACAGGTAGTCGGCAAGGCGGTTCAGAAAGGACACCACTTCGCTGCCTTCCAAACCTCCGCCGGCGGCGAGGGTGACCGCGCGGCGCTCCGCCCGACGCGCCACCGACCGGGCGAGGTCGAGCGCCGCCGGCAGCTGGGACTGTCCGGGTACCACGAATTCTCCCGGCGTCCCGACGCGCTCGACGACGGCGTCGATGCGGCGCTCCAGCTCTGCCACCATGTCGGCGGTGACCAGGCTCACCGCGGGTTGGAGCTTGGCGCGGTTGGCGGGAGCGGTGGCCAGCTCGGCTGCCACCACGAAGAGCTGTCGCTGAATGTCCAGCAGCTCGCCGGCCAGCTCCCCGGAGGTGTGGGCGCGGGCCACTCCCAGCGCCGCCACCACCTCGTCCACGGCGCCGTAAGCCTCCGGCGCGGGGTCGTCTTTGCGCACCCGGCCGCCGTGGAGCAGCCCGGTGGTGCCGTCGTCACCTCGCCTGGTGTAGATCCTCACAGCCCGAGCAGTCTACCGACGGCGCGGCGCCCCTCCT
>JABAOD010003206.1_pt6 | contig 14771 bp, 14 predicted proteins | sample 7062151 | NCBI WGS metagenome assembly JABAOD01 (sample SAMN14538626, study PRJNA623070) | marine sediment metagenome | biome: marine biome [ENVO:00000428]; feature: marine pelagic biome [ENVO:01000023]; material: deep marine sediment [ENVO:00002113] | place: India: Gulf of Khambhat ... | reverse complement strand
TCACGGCGCCACGCCGAGATCTCGCTCACGCCGCGCGGCGTGCGGGTGGTCGATCTCGGCTCGAGCAACGGGACCTACATCAACGGCACCAAGATGCAGGACGGCGTCGCCGTGGACGGGGACATCGTCACCTTCGGCAAGGTCCCCTTCAAAGTGGTCGCGGTCGCTCCCCCCACCAAGCGAACCCACCCGTCCGAGGCGCCGCGTGGCTTTGCCGTGCCCCCACCCGAGCCCACGATCGTGCGTCAGGTCCAGGTGAGCGGCCCGCGCGACCTCGACGAGCGGGTCGCCGCCCGCCCCAGCGGTCCGTCGCAGCTACGCGTCGACGGCCTGTCCGTCGACGAGCGACAGGCGCAGAAGCTCGAACTGCTCCTGGAGATCTCCAAGGAGCTGTCCAAGCAGCAGGAGGTCGATCTCCTGCTGGAGAAGATCGTGGACATCACGTTCAAGGTGATGAGCGTGGACCGGGTGTCGATTCTGATGCTCGAGGGCGCGTCGGGCGAATTGGTTCCGAGGGTGGCCCGCAACCGCCTCGACGAGAGCGGCGGCACCCGCGTGCCCCGCTCGATCGCGCAGCGGGCCGTGGAGGAGCGACTGGCCATCTTGACCGACAACGCGGCGGCCGATGCCCGGTTCAAGGGCCGGTCGATCGTCACCCAGAGCGTGCGCAGTGCCATGTGCACGCCGCTGATGGGGACCGATGGCCGCGTGCTCGGCATTCTGTACGTCGACAACATGACGGCCACCAACTCGTTCAACGACGAGGACCTGGAGTTCCTCATCGCGTTCTCCGGTATCGCCGCCGTCGCCATCGAGAACGGCCGGCTCACCGAGCGGGTGCGCCGTGAGGCCGTCGTACTCTCCAACTTCCAGCGCTACTTCGCGCCAGACCTGGCGCAACAGATCGCGGGCCAGGCCGACGAGGTTCAGCTCGGCGGCACCAAGCGACCGGTGGTCGTCTTCTTCAGCGACATCCGGGGATTCACGACCCTGTCGGAACACATGAACCCCGACGAGATCGCGTCGCTCCTGACCGAGTACTTCACCGAAATGGTCGAGGTGGTCTTCGAGCATGGCGGGACGCTCGACAAGTTCATGGGCGACGCGATCATGGCGCTGTGGGGCGCGCCGATCACCCATGGTGACGACGCCGACCGCGCCATGCGTTGTGCCATCGAGCAACAGCACGTGCTCGAGGTGCTGAACCAGAAATGGGCGGGCGAAGGTCGGCATCGCATGCAGATCGGGATCGGCATCAACTTCGGCGAGGTCTTCGCGGGGAACATCGGCAGCGACCGCCGGCTCGAGTACACCGTGATCGGTGACGCGGTGAACACGGCGTCGCGTCTCTGCTCCAAGGCCGGCGGGGGCGAGATCCTGGTTTCGGAGCCTTTCTACCGCGCGCTCACATCCCCGCCCGAGGTCGAGGCCCTCGAGCCGCTGCAGCTCCGAGGTAAGACGAGGGCGGTGCCGGTTTACCGCGTAAAGCGGTAGGGACGTCCCGCCCCGTCCAGTAACTCCACCACCAGTCGCACGGGCAGGCCCATCACGCCGAAGAAGTCTCCCTCCACGCGCTCCACGAGCACCGCGCCGACCCCCTGCACCCCGTAGCTCCCCGCCTTGTCCAGCGGCTCTCCCGTCGCCACGTAGCTCCGAATCGTCTCCGCGCCGAGCGGGCGAAACCACACGTCGGTCACGTCGCACCGCTCATGCACGTCGCCGCTCGGCAGGGCGAGCGCCACGGCCGTGATCACCTGATGCTTGCGGCCGGACAGCAGGCGCAGCATGCGCTCGGCATCCGCTGCATCCGTGGGCTTGCCCAGGATGTGCCCGTCGATCACCACGACCGTGTCCGCCGCAAGCACCAGCGCATCCGGACGCTGGCGGCTCACCACCCTGGCCTTCTCCGCCGCAAGACGTTCGGCCATCGCCTTCGGCAACTCGCCGTCTCGAGGCTCCTCGGACACGTCTGGCGGCACCACATCGTGCTGGATGCCCAGCATCTCCAGGAGGTGGCGTCGCCGCGGCGAGCCCGATGCGAGAACGATCATCGTTCGAGGAGCAGAGTAACGGGACCGTCGTTCACCAGAGCGACCTCCATGACGGCCCCGAACACCCCGGTCTGGACCGTCAGCGCTCGTCGCTGCAGTGCGTCGGTGAACCGGCGGTACAGTCGCTCCGCCTCCTTGGGGGGCGCCGCGTGCACGAACGACGGCCGGCGACCCTTGCTGCTGTCGGCGTACACGGTGAATTGGGAGACAACCAACACCGCCCCGCCGACGTCGCGGAGGTCCTTGTTGAGGCGGCCCGCCTCGTCGCCGAACGCCCGCAACCCCGCGATCTTGTCCGCCATCCACTCCACCTCGGCATCACCGTCACCGTTGGTGAAGCCCACCAGAAGCAGGTACCCGCGCTGAATCGCGCCGACGACGGCGCCGTCCACCGTCACCGACGCTCGTGAAACACGCTGCAGCACGACCCTCATGCGAAGTGTGCTGCCGCACCGGCGATCAGCTGCTGCGCAGCGTCCTCCGAGGGCGCCTCGGCGATGAGGCGCACGATCGGCTCGGTGCCCGACGGCCGCACATGGAGCCATCGGTCGGGATACGCAATGCGTAGTCCGTCCTGGCGGTCGAACGTCGCGCCCTTGGCCTGCGCGGCCAGGGCGGCGTAGACCGGATCCAGATCCCGGCCCCGCGGCACCTTGGACTTCACGATCACGTAGCGCGGCACCTCGTCGACCAGCTCGCGTACCGTCCTGCCGGAACGGGCGAGGAGATCGAGCACGAGCGCGGCGGCGAGCGGGGCGTCTCGGCCCAGATGCAGCTCGGGCAACATGACGCCGCCGTTTCCCTCCCCACCCACCACGGCGTCGGCCCGCTGCATGGCTCGCGCCACATTCGCTTCGCCGACCGGGGCACGAGTCACCGCGACACCGAACGGTCGAGCCGCATCATCCACCACCAGCGACGTGGACAGGTTCACCACGACGGGGCCGACACGGCGCTCCAGCACCGCGCGCACGCCGAACGCCAACGTGTAGTCCTCCCCGATGGGCTCGCCGCGGCCGTCCACGATGGCGAGTCGATCCACATCCGGGTCCACGGCCATTCCCAGATCGGCACCACTGCGTCGCACGGCCTCACCCAGGGCCGAGAGGTTGGCAGGAACGGGCTCCGGCGCTCGGGTGAATCGTCCGTCCGGCTCCAGATCGATCCCGACCATCCCACAGCCCAGACGATCCAGCAGGGCGGGCATGATCGTTCCACCGGCCCCTCGTACGCAGTCCAGGGCTACGCTGAACCGCCGTGCCGCGATCCGCGCGGCGTCCACGTAGGGCAGCGCCAGAACGGCGTCCAAGTGGCGCCGGACCGCCTCGTCGTCCGATGCGACCGCGCCGATTCCGTCCCATGCCGCATGGGCCACGGGGCCGCGATCAGCGAGATCGAACAGCCGAGCGGCTGCGGTCGCGTCGAGAAACAACCCGTCCGCCCCCACGAACTTCAGCGCATTCCACTCGATGGGGTTGTGACTCGCGGTGAGGATGATCGCCCCGCCGGCTCCGTGGTGTTTGACCGCCAACTGGGCGGTCGGCGTCGGGATGAGATCACAGTCGATGACGTCGACGCCGGCCGACCGCAGTCCCGCCCTGGCGGCATCGGCCAACATCGGCCCGGATGTGCGCGAATCCCGGGCGAGCACCACGTCGCGATGGCCCCCTTCCAGGGCGAGGTGGCCGAACGCCGCGGCATAGCGAGAGACGATCTCGGGATGCAGATCGCGCCCGACGATGCCGCGCACGCCCGAGACACTGCGCATGAGGGTTCCAGACATGCGGAATAAGCTAACGGGAGAAGCATCGTCGGGGGACGGAGACGAGACATCACGCTTGGTTGCCGAAGGTGCCACAGCCGATATAGGTTCCGACGCGCCTTCAGCGATACTCCATGACACGCGTCTTCCGCGAAGACCTCGAGTCGGGCTTCGGTACCCGTGCGGTGCACGCCGGTCAGCGACCGGACGAGACCACCGGGGCCATCATGAGCCCCATCTATCAGACGTCCACGTACGTGCAGGACGGCTTGGGGCGTCACAAGGGGTTCGAGTACGCGCGCACCCGCAATCCGACCCGCGATGCCTTGGAAAGGAACGTGGCGGCGCTCGAGGGAGCCGAGCACGGCTTTGCCTTCGCCTCGGGCCTCGCCGCGACCGACGCCGTGCTCAAGTTGCTCTCCACGGGAGACCATGTGATCTGCGGCGAGAACGTGTACGGCGGAACGCATCGGATCATGACGCACGTGTTCGAGCGTCTCGGACTGCGATTCACGTTCGTCGACACCCGCGACGTGGCCCGCATCGATGCGGCGCTCACACCCGCCACGCGCATGATCTTCGTCGAGACGCCGACCAATCCCATGATGCATCTCACCGATCTCCCGGCCGTCGGTGCGATGGCCAGCGATCGGGAGATCCTGTTGGTCGTCGACAACACGTTCGCCACACCGGTCCTGCAGCAACCGATCACCTTCGGCGCGCAGATCGTCGTACACTCGACGACCAAGTACCTCAACGGTCACTCCGACATGGTCGGCGGCATGGTGCTCACCACCAACGACGACGTGGCCGATCAGATCGGCTTCTTGCAGAATGCGGTGGGTGCGGTGCCGGGACCCATGGACTGCTGGCTGGCGCTGCGGGGTACCAAGACCCTGCATCTCAGGGTGGCACGGCATGACGCCAGCGGCCGTCGGATCGCGGAGTGGCTGGCACAGCGATCGGACGTCAAGCGCGTCTACTACCCCGGCTTGCCCGACCACCCGCAGCACGAGCTGGCCTGCCGCCAGATGCGGGGCTTCGGCGGGATGATCTCCTTCGAGTTGGGAAGTTCAGCCAAGGCCCGTGCCATGGTTGAGCGAACGCGCATCTTCGCGCTGGCGGAGTCCCTGGGCGGGGTGGAGAGCCTCGTCGGCCACCCGGCATCCATGACCCACGCCAGCGTGCCCGAGGCGATGCGGAAGGGGATGGGGCTGACGGACGGTCTTGTCCGCCTCTCGGTCGGGGTGGAGGACGTCGATGACCTCATCGCCGATCTGGATCAGGCCCTCGGCGCGGCACGCCGTGCACGATGACGTCGAATGAAACCGGACTTTTCGGTGTGCGTACGGTCTAGAGACGACTCGACCACAGCGCGCATCCGGCCCCTGCGGAGGATACCATGACCGACACTACGGGCAACGTTCCGTCGCCCCGGCCTCGAACCATCCTGTCGAACATCGCCGCCGTGAGCTGGGAGCACCCGGCGGACCGCGCGGCCCTGCAGGCAGTCCGCGCCGTTCCCGGCTTCAACGAGGCGGTGAAGAAGATCGTGGGATTCTTCGGCGAGCGTGGGATTCGCTTGATCTTCCAGGCCAACGCGGTCCGGGTGGGACCGAGCCAGTTCCCTCGGCTCCATCACCTCATGACCGAGGTCACGACCACGATGGACTGGCCCGAGCAGCCGCCGCTGTTCGTGTCCCAGACCCCGATCGTCAACGCCGGCGCGGTGGGGGTCGATCACCCCTTCATCGTGCTGAACTCGGGAGCGGTCTCGCTGCTGGATGACGACGAGCTGCGCGTGTTGCTCGGGCACGAGCTGGGGCACGTGATGAGCGGACACACATTGTACCGCACCGTCACGATCCTCATCCTCACCCTCGGATTCCGGAATCTGCCGTTCCTCGCCGGCATCGTGCTGCTGCCGATTCAACTCGCGCTGCTCGAGTGGTACCGGAAGAGCGAGATGTCGGCCGACCGGGCCGGGCTCCTGGCGAGCCAGGATCGCAAGGCGGCCATGCAGGTCTTCCTCAAGCTCGCGGGCGGCGGGTCAATGAACGAGATGAACCTGGACGCCTTCATGCAGCAGGCCAAGGAGTACGAGGAGATGGGTGGACCGGTGGACGCGATCTACAAGGTGCTCAACACCCTGGGCATGACGCACCCGTTCCACACGCTGCGGGCGGCGGAGCTGCAGCGGTGGATCGACGGGGGGACCTACGAGACGATTCTCAAAGGCCAGTACACCCATCGTGGCGCCGAAGAGAAGCAGCGCCCGTTGACGGAGGACATCGGCGACGCCGCGCGTCACTACGCCGAAGAAGCCAAACAGACGGTCTCGCAGGTCACCGACGCGGCCAAGCGTGCCGCGGCGGCGTTCACCGACGCGTTCAAGGACAAAGGCAAGAAGTGAGGGTCCTGGTCGTCGGGGGTGGGGGACGGGAACACGCCCTCTGCTGGGCCCTCGCCCGATCGGCGCAGGTCTTCTGCGCGCCGGGGAATCCGGGGACGGCGGGGCTCGGCACCAATCTTCCTGTCCGTCCGGACGACCACCGGGCCATCACTGAGGCTGTCCAGCGTCATCGGATCGACCTCACGGTGATCGGTCCCGAGGCGCCGCTGGCAGCTGGGCTCACCGATCACCTCGCCGCGGGCGGCCACTACACGTTCGGCCCGACCGCCCAGGCCGCACGGATCGAATCCTCCAAAGCCTACGCCAAGGAGATCATGCTGGCGGCGGGAGTCCCCACACCGGTCAGTGAGACGTTTCGCGACGAGGCCAGTGCTCTCGACTACATCCGGGGGCACGCCGAGCCGCTCGTGGTCAAGGCCTCGGGACTGGCGGCGGGCAAAGGTGCCATCGTGTGCGAATCGCGCGGCCAGGCGGAAGCGGCGGTGCGGCAGATGTTCGGCGGAGCGTTCGGTGACGCGGGAAAAGTGGTCCTCGTCGAGGAGTTCCTCGAAGGCGAGGAGATCTCGGTGCTCGTGCTCACCGATGGTGAGCAGGGGCTCGTGCTGCCCCCGTCACAGGATCACAAGCGAATCGGCGAAGGCGACACGGGTCCCAACACCGGGGGGATGGGAGCCTACACGCCGGTGTCGATCGCCGACGACACCCTGATGAACCGCGTAGACCGAGAGGTCATCGAGCCCGTCCTCCAGACCATGCACCAGCAGGGGACGCCGTACGCCGGCGTGCTGTACGCCGGCCTGATGGTCGACGACGCAGGGGAGCCTTCCGTGCTGGAATTCAACTGCCGGTTCGGCGACCCGGAGGCCCAGGTCGTCCTGCCAGCCGTGGACCTGGATCTCACCACCCACGCGTGGGCGATTGCATCCGGGGAGCGGTGGTCACCGGGGTCGTCGCGGTGCCGCGCCGGGCGAGCGGCCGTCACCACCGTGCTCGCCAGCCACGGCTACCCCGCATCGCCGCGCAAGGGTGACCCCATTACGCTCCCCGAGGAGTTTCCGGCCGACACGCTCCTGTTTCACGCCGGGACCACCACCGACGAACAGGGTACCTTGCGGACCGCGGGCGGCCGTGTGCTGAATGCTACCGGCCTGGGACGCGACGTTCCGGAGGCCGCCGCTCGGAGCCGCGACTTGGCGGAGTCCATCACGTTCGAGGGTCGGCAACTGCGGCGCGACATCGCCTGGCGCGAGGTAGCGCGTGCCGGAGCTTCCTGAAGTCGAAACCATCGTTCGAGACCTCCGCCCGCACCTGGTCGGACGGACCCTCACCAATCCCCGGCTCCACCACACCGACGTGCTGCGACGGGTGTCACGACCCCGACTGCTCCGCGCGCTCCAGAAGAACACCGTCGACTCGGTGGACCGACGTGCCAAGCACGTGGTGATCCGACTGGGCACGGGGGAGCGCCTGGTGATCCAACCCAGGATGACCGGGTCCCTCGTCGTGCACAAGCGCCGACTCACCAGCGACGAGCGCCGTTACGCGGTCCTCCAGGTGAGTCTCGGGCGGGGGGCACAGCTGGTGTACCGCGACGTGCGGCGCCTGGGGACCATCTGGCTGCTCGACGACCGGGCGTGGCGGGCCTATTCGGATCGCCTCGGACCGGAGCCGCTCGACCCCGCTTCGACGCCGCCGCGCTCGCCACGCGGCTACGTGGATCTCGCCAGGCCATCAAGAAGGCGATCATGGATCAACGCCGCGTGGCCGGCGTGGGGAACATCTACGCCAACGAGGCGCTGTTTCGGGCCGGGATCGACCCCTCCCGACGGGCCGATCGTTTGACACGGCGTGATTACGAGGCCCTGTTCGGCGCCATTCGCTCCGTCCTCGGCGACGCCGTTGCCGCCCGGGGCACCACCGTCCGCGACTACCGGACGGGCACCGGCCAACGTGGATCGTTCCAGGCCGGCTTGGCGGTCTACGGGCGGGGGGGCGAGCCCTGCGTCCGGTGCGGCACGACCCTCACCACGACCCACGCCATTGACGGGCGCGCCACGACCTGGTGCTGGCGGTGCCAGCACGCACGGTCGGGACGGCAAACCTGAGTCGACTTGTTAGCTTTGGTGCACCGGACGAGGCTCCCCCATGGGCATCGGTGCATCGAGCGTTATGACCGAGAGACGGCACAGACATCCCACCCCGCAGGCCGATCTGCGGTGCAAATGCGGCCAGCCCATCAAACGCTTCTGGTCGTTTTGCCCGTCCTGCGGGCGGACGCTCGTGTGGAAGGACGACCCGCCGATCACGAATGCCGAATGCTACTACTGCAGCTGGGTCGTCTCCGATCTGCATGCCTACTGCGGGTGGTGTGGCTCCGATATCCGCGAGGAGGGCGTGTCGTCACCCCAGCCGCTCAAGGCCCCCCGGGGCTTTCGGTTCGACGGGTGGTGCGACTGGGAATGCGGCGGCGGGGTGCAGTACCCCATGGCCTACTGCCCATGGTGCGGTGGTGAGCAGGAATGGGAGGACACGGCCTTCGAGGGCAGCTGCCCACATTGCGACCGCGGCGTCGACGACTCGATGGACATCTGCCCCTGGTGTGGGTTCGATGCCACCGGGTCCGACCTCATCGACCGTGCCCTGACCCGCGTCCGACGCCTGTTGCTGGTGTCCCGGATTCGCGACTGGGGCTACCGCGTCCTGCTGCGCCCCGGTGTGTCGGGCGTCGACCCCCGGTCCTCGAACATCGTGGAGATCGACCGCAGCTATGTCGTGGGCGTGCGCAGTCGTGACGAGATTCCCTGGTCGCTGCTCGTGGGACTCATCTGCCACGAGCTGGGTCACAGCTTCCTGTATCATCACTGGTCGTTCACGCGCACCGAGCAGTTCAAGCGAGTCTTCGGCGAAGCGAACAAGGCGTATCGCGTGAGCGACGACACCTGGGTGGATTTCCAGCGCAAGAAAGTGAGCGCGGGAAACGCACACCACGTGACCGCGTACGCGTCGACCCATCCGCTGGAGGATTTTGCGGAGGTGTTTCGGTTCTACGTCACCCGGCGTGGGCGCATGAAGGAGTTGCTGGCCGAGCTTGGCCGGCATCGGAAGGACGTCATCGTCTACGAGAAGTTCCTCCTGCTCCACCGCTTCGTGCGATCGCTTCGCGGATGGCGGTAGCCCGCACACTGACGCTCCCTCTCGGCGAGGTCGGCACGCTCAAACGCCGAGTCGCCGCGCTCGCTGAAAACCGGCCCGCCGTCTACCGCATGCTCGACCCCACGCGCAGGGTCATCTACGTCGGGAAGGCAAAGCGCCTGCGGGCCCGGCTCCTCTCCTATTTCCGCGCTCGGTACCCCGAGGACAAGGCCGCCCGCATTCTGCAGGCGGCTGCGGATATCGAGTGGGACTACGTGCCCTCCGAGTTCGCCGCGTTGTTGGCGGAGCTACGGCAGATCAGACGCCACCGTCCCCTGTTCAACGTGCGCATGAATCGCACGCGACGAGCCGTCTTCATCAAGATCTCCGGTGGACCCGCCCCGAAGATCTACGTCGGTCGCCATCCCGGGCCACAGGACGTACGGCACTACGGCCCGTTTCTCGGCGCGGGCCGTCTGCACGAGGCTGTCCGCGTGTTGAACGACCTCCTGGGATTGCGCGACTGCGCGATCAAGATGCCGATCGCCTTTCGCGATCAGGGTGATCTCTTCGACAGCGGAGGACGTGCCGGCTGCCTGCGGCACGATCTCGGAACCTGTCTGGGTCCGTGTGCCGGGTTCGTCGCGGAGCGCGAGTACCGGAAGCAAGTGGACACTGCCGTCGCCTTCATTGAGGGCCGCAGCCTTGGACCCGTCGACCGCGTGATCGCCGGCATGGTGGAGGCGAGCGACCAGGAAGACTTCGAGCGCGCCACGTGGTGGCGGGACAAGTTCGATGCCCTCACCTGGCTACTCGCCGCATGCACACGCGCCCACGCGGCGTTGAACACCATGAGTTTCGTGTTCGTGGATCCGGGTGTCTACGGTGACGATCGGGCCTACGTCATCCGCCATGCCCAGGTGCGCGCATCGGCACCCGCACCCCGCACCCCCATCGAAGTCGAGGCATTTCGGTCGCTGGTCGAGGAGCACGTCGGCGTCACGACTGCACCGGGCCCCCTCCCGACGCTCGCGATCGACGAGACGTTGCTGGTCCTGAACTGGTTTCGCCGCCACCCCGCCGCCTTGCGACGCACCACACCGCTCGAGCGTTGGCTCGAGCAGCACTGCCCGAAGGACCCCTCGCTGTGCTGATGCCGCTGGGGCAACTGGTCCTCGGCCTGGTTCTCCTGTCCGTGGGGGGACACTACCTGGTGAAGGGCGCGGTGGTCATCGCCCTCCTGGCCCGGATCTCGACTGCGGTCGTGGCCCTCACCGTGGTCGCGATGGGAACCAGCATGCCGGAGTTGGCCGTGAGTATCGATGCCGCCGCCCGCGGATCGACGGACATCGCCTACGGCAACGTGATCGGGTCCTGCATCTTCAACCTGGGGGCCATCCTGGGTGTGACCGCGGTGATTGGATCCATTGCGGTCAAGCGGCTCACGATCCGCTTCGAGTACCCCGTGATGCTGTTCGTCTCAGGTCTCGCGATCGTGCTGGCACATGACGGCATCGTCGATCGCCTGGACGGCTCGCTGCTGGTCGTCGCACTCATCATGTTCATCGGGGCGATGACGTACCTCGCCCGCCGAGGTGTCCCGCTGGACGAGGCCGAGGCGCTCGAGCGAGACGTGCAGCGCGCGTCACACGTCCGCGACGGGACGGTGCGCGCCTGGGGTCGAAACGGCTTCTTCGTGCTGTTCGGCATCGCCGCGCTCGTCCTCGGTGCCGAGCTCGCCGTGGCTGGGAGTGTGAGTATCGCGCGTATGCTCAACATCACCGAGCGCGTCGTAGGGCTGACCCTGATCGCCATGGGTACGAGCCTTCCCGAGCTCGCTACGTGCATCGTGGCCACGATCCGTCGCGAGCCCGACATCGCCTTGGGTAATGTGGTGGGATCGAACATCTTCAATCTGCTTGCCATCCTGGGCCTCACTGCAGCCATCTTCCCTGTTCCCGTGGATCCTCGCGCCATCGCGGTCGACAACTGGGCGATGCTCGCGTTTGCCATCGTGCTGTTCCCCATGATGCTACGCGGACATACGATCGGCAGGGTGAACGGCGTGGTGCTCTTGGCCGGATTCACGGCATTCATGACGTACGTCTTGGTGGTCGGGTAGCCCGCACGTCTCGGACCGCGCTGCGGGGTCAGGCCAACGGCACGATTCGGGCGCGCGGTGGAAGACCCGCCTCGAGCTCCATGATGCCGACCGACGGCGGCACACCGAAGCGCGCCGGCCCGGCCGCACCCGGGTTCATGACCGTGATCGTCCGATCGACCAACTCCAACAGGGCCAGGTGCGTGTGACCGTACACGATGATCTCGGCATCCGGGAACGCCGCCACGAGATCCGTGGGCTTCGGCGACCCGAAGCGGTCGCCGTGCGTGACCACGGCGATCAACCCCTCGAGTTCCACCGTTGCGACCTCGGGGCACCGCCGCCGTAGCGTGAGGCCGTCCGTATTCCCATGGACGGCCGTGACCGGGGCCAGCGCCTCGAGCGCGGTCAGCACGTCCTCGTTGCCGATGTCGCCGGCGTGAAGGATATGCGCGACCTCCTGGAACACGTCGAACACCTGCGGTCTCAACGACCCGTGGGTGTCGGAGATCACACCGATACGCACGGTCACTGTCCCCGGCGATTCGGCGTGGGCGTCTTGTGAGGATGGCGCACCGGCCCGCCCGGGGGCGGCGCCGTTGGGCCCCTGGGGCGCTGGCGACGCGCCGGCGGCCGTACCGGGTCACGCTTCGAGCCCCGTCGCGTGCGCCGGTGTTTTCCCCCGCCCGGATGCGAGGGCGTCACCGGCGCACCCCGGTGTGGAGCGCCGCGACCCCGAGCGTGAGTGACCGATGGCGCACGGAGGTGAACCCGCTGCGCGACATTTGGGCGGACACCTGCGACGGCTGCAGGAAGTCCTGGACGGACGCTGGCAGGTAGGAGTAGGCGCTCGTATGTTTGGACACCAGCCGACCCACCCGCGGCAGTACGTGTCGAAAGTACACGAGGTAGAGCGACCGGACTGCGCGAATGGTCGGGAGCGAGAACTCGAGACTCACCAACCGTCCACCCGGCTTCAGCACGCGCGCCATCTCGGCCAACCCTGCACCCACGTCCGCCAGGTTCCTGAGGCCAAAGGCGATCATGCAGCCGTCGAACGTTGCAGCGGGAAACGGCAGATCAAGCGCGTCCGCACCGACTGCCCTGAGCCCGTCTTGTTTCGCCACCCCGAGCCTCAGCATTGGGACGACGAAGTCGGCGCCAACCACCAGACCCTGGAATCCGTCCTGGCGCGCCAGCTCGGCCGCGAGATCCAGCGTCCCCGCACACAGATCCAGATACCGACCCGCAGGTGCTGTCCGCCACCCGAGGTTCGCCACGGCGCGGCGGCGCCACGAACGATCGGTGTTCAGGCTGAGCACCCGGTTGAGCAGATCGTACCGCGGAGCGATGTCCGTGAACATCTGTCGCACGTACGTTCGCCGCGCTTCGCCCTGTGGCACGTCAACCGGCGACGGCGGTGGTGGCATAGGGGCGAAACGTACGGACAGGCGAAAAGCCGCCGCAAGCACGGTGCAGCCTGAAACTCCGCGCCCACCTCGGCATAGCGTCGTGCCCCGATGACGAGGCCCTCCGAGCTCGGCACGGCCAGCGATCAGCAGATCGTGGCATGGGCGCTCGACGGCGCCGAATCCGCCTACCGAGAACTCCTGCGGCGCTACGAGCGTCCCGTATACTCCCTCATCTACCGCATGGTGCGCGACCGGGAATTGGCGCAGGATCTCACGCAGGAAACGTTCATCAAGGTCTTGAACGCTCTCGGCCGCTATCGGCCCGAGTACAAGTTCTCGTCGTGGGTGTTCAAGATCGCCAACAACGCGGCCATCGATCAGCTGCGGCGCAAGGAACTCGACACGCTCTCCCTCCAGGGCAGTCCCGATGCCACCACACCCGACAGAGTCGGGGCGACTTCCCTTCAGGTCGGCGACCGCGGTGAGTCTCCGCTGGAGGAACTCGAGGCGCGAGAGATCGGAGATGCCATCGAGGAAGCCATCGGCCGCCTTCGTCCCGAGTACCGGGCGTGCATAGTCATGCGGCATATAGAGGGGCGACCGTACGACGAGATCGCCGAGGCGCTGGATCTGCCATTAGGTACGGTGAAAACCTATATCCACCGTGCACGTGCCGAGTTGCGCGAGCTGCTTGGACCGCTGCGGGAGTGAAACCGATGGACCGAGAGTCCGTAAGGAAAGACGAGATGACGGACGCTGTTGCAAATGGGCTGACGCCCGCAGAGGAGGATCCGATCCTCCACCGATATCTGAGCCTGCTGCCGGCGGCCGTGCCGACCGCGGCGCTCAGCGAGCGCGTCTTGTCCGGGGTGTGGCGACCAGCCCCCCGCTGGGTTCGACGCGGCCGCGCGGCGATTGACGACATGGCCGCCTCCGGTCGAATCTGGCTCGTGATCGGCGTCCTGGCGGTCGGGAGCCTATTGCCCCTGGTCGCCTCGTTGGTGCTGGTGCGGGTGTTCGCCGACAGCATCGGTGATGGGCTGCGCTGGTTTGTTGCCGAAGGCATCCCCTTCGCATGGGTCGCGGTGACCGGGGACGTGGCGTGGCTCGCCACCGAGGCAACGAACATCCTCGCCGAACACGGGCTCACGCGGGGCGACCTGTTGGCCGCGGGCATCGGCGCTGCGGTGGCGATGACCGGGTGCGCGGTGGGGCTCCGCCGAACCATGACGCCTTCAGGGAAAGACAGGCCATGAGGCACGTGACGTGGAGTGTGACAGCATGGGCGCGGACCGCGATACTGGTGCCGTGTCTGCTCACGGCGGGACTCGCGTCGGTACGGGCGCAGGAGATCGTCGGGCACTCCGCCGAACAGGCGGGAACCGAGTCCCTGCTCACGTTTCAACTGGAGGACGGCGGCGAGCTGGTGATCGCGCTCAAGGAGGGGCGGGTCTACCTGAACGGTAAGCCGATCGCTGCCGTGGAGCAGCATCGCGCGGCGCAATCCATCGAGACGCTCATCGACAGTGCCACCGTGCTGAGCACGGGTCAACTGCTCGCGGCGCTCCACGAGATGCGCATGCATGAGGTGGGGCTCGACAGTCTCGCCGCCGCGTTGGCGGGTCTCGAAGCGGCACAGGCATTAGTGGCTGACGCGGCGGCCAGCGCGAGCGCCGCCGCCGCCGCCCGTGTCCAGGCACCCCGACGACCCAACCCCGTCCGCGTGAGGGTTGCTCCCGATGTCAGGGTGCGGGTCGGTGGCGAGCGGGCGTCGTTCGTCGGCGGGATCGCTATCGGGGGCGCCAATCTCCTGGCTGTCTTCCTCGCCATGGGGTTCATGGGTCTCGGGTTTCTGTTCTTCGCACCGAAGCAGCTCGAGACCGTGGCCGATACGGTGTGG
>JABAOD010016404.1_pt1 | contig 14775 bp, 14 predicted proteins | sample 7062151 | NCBI WGS metagenome assembly JABAOD01 (sample SAMN14538626, study PRJNA623070) | marine sediment metagenome | biome: marine biome [ENVO:00000428]; feature: marine pelagic biome [ENVO:01000023]; material: deep marine sediment [ENVO:00002113] | place: India: Gulf of Khambhat ... | reverse complement strand
AGGGGCCCGCCCTCAGGAAGATCATCCTCCCCGACGTTCGCCACGAAGACCCGCGGCTTCTGAGTCAGAAGATTCAGCCTGGCGATGCTTTCCGAGGCAGAAGGATCGAGTTCCACGTTCGCTGCTCGCTCTCCGCGGCCCAACGCATTCCTCAGGGCTTCTACTGAGGCCGTCTCATGGACTGCGCCAGGTTCACCAGCCCTGACCTCTCTCTGCAGCTTCTCCAATCGGCGTTCAGCACTTTCGAGGTCGGCGAGGGCCAGCTCGAGATCCAGCACCTCAAGATCCGCGGTGGGATTGAGCTTTGCCGCCACGTGCGGGACTTCCTGGGCCTCGAAACAGCGGGCCACCATACAGATTGCTTCAACCTCCCGGATGTGTGCCAAGAAGCGGTTGCCGAGCCCTTCTCCCAGATGCGCCCCCTCCACCAAGCCGGCCAGATCCACGAACTGCACGGAGGCTGGTGTTACCTTCTCCGGCTCCACGAGCCGGGCCAGCGTGTCCAAGCGAGGATCGGAAATCGGGACCACACCTACGTGTGGCTCAAGGGTGGTGAAGGGATAGGGCGCGACTTCCGCTTCGGCGCGAGTGAGGGCGTTGAAGAGAGTTGACTTGCCCGCGTTGGGAAGCCCCACCAAGCCGATGCGCAGCGGCATTTCGGGTCTCAGTCCGCGGCGTCGAGCTCGCTGGAAGAGATGCCCAGGATGTGGGTCTCCACCGCATGGCGGAAGATCGGAGCGGCGACCTCCCACCCCTCACCCCCGTGCTCTACAACCACGGCTACGGCGATGACCGGATTCTCATAGGGAGCGTATCCTGCGAACCAGGCATGGGTCTCCCCCGGCGGCGCCTCGGCCGTTCCGGTCTTGCCGGCCACCGAGAACTGCATGTCGCGAAAGGGCCAAGCCGCCGTGCCGAGAGGGTCGTTGGCAGTGCCCCAAAGTCCCTGGCGGATCAGCTCAAGGGTGGTCTGGGAAAGTGGCAGCCGCCCCATGACTTCCGGGGCGTAGAGCGTTTCCTCCAAGCCCGGCGCCGCGGCGGCTCGAAGCACCAGCCTCGGTCTGTACAGAGTCCCCCCATTGGCCAGGGCCGCCATCATGTTGGCCACCTGCAGGGGAGTCGTCAGAAGATCCCCCTGGCCTACTGCGAGATTGACCGCGTCGCCCGGCACCCAGAACGGATTCCCCTCCCCCGTGAACCCGGTCTCCTTCCAGTCCGGATCGGGAACCAGCCCCGCGGCCTCATCGGCTCCCTCGATCCCCGTACGGGCACCGAAGCCAAACGCCGTGGCCATCCGCGGAAGGATCCATGGATCCATGTCGTTCATACGGAATCCTAGATCGTAGAAGAATACATCGCAGGACTGGGCGATGGCATCGAAGAATCCCACAACGCCATGCGTCTTCCAGTCCGTCTTGTATAGATTCGGCCCTTCCCAGTACCCCGGACAGGTCAGGACTGTACTGGGGCTCAGCCCGGCTCCGTCCAGCGCCGCTGCCGTGGTGACGACCTTGAAGACTGACCCGGAGGGGTAGGTGCCTTGGAATGCCCGGTTGAGAAGCGGCGCGGTTTCGTCACCGGTCAGAGTCTCCCAGTAGCCGGGTTCCGAACCGGCGACGATCAGATTCGGATCGAAGCGAGGATATGTGGCAGCCGCGAGCACCTCCCCGGTCCAGGGGTCGAGCGCGACAACAGCGCCGGGCTGCTCCCCCAAGGCAGCCTCCGCCGCTCTCTGTAGGTCGAGATCGAGCGTCGTGTGGACGCTGCGACTGGCGGCGCTGGGTTGCTCGCGGAGCACTCGGATCCACTCGCCGCTCGTGGTGACGATTCCAAGGCGGCCGCCGATGCCTCCTGACAGAAAGCTCTCCCCCCATTCCTCCAGTCCGGCGCGCCCCACGATATCACCGGAGCGATATCCGCGAGCCTCGAAGGCCTCCAATTCGGATGCGTCAATCGCCCCCACGTACCCCACCAGGTGGGCGCCCGCGTCGCCCTGCGGATACGCTCTGGCGGTAGTCTCATCGGTGTACACGCCGGGGACGCGGGACAGGGCTTCACGGTGTTCGAGAAAGGCTTCGAAGTGCAGTTCCCCTATGGCGATGCGCCAGTCAGGCTGCACCTGAGGTGCGCGGTACATGTCGCTGATCNNGAGAATCTCGAGAAGGTTCCCCTCATCGGAGATCTCCCCCGGAATCACCCCTACCTCCACCTGCGGCTGGTCTATGGCCAGGGGCCGTCCATCGCGGGCGTAGATGCTGGCCCGTGCTGGGATCTTTCGCTGCAGGAAGACTTGGTTGTCTGCCAGATCGGGGAAGATGAGGTCCGGGGACCAATCGATTCGCCAACTCTCCTCCCAGATCAGGGGCATCGATCCGGTAACGCGAAACTCTCCCAGGGCCCGGGTGCTCATGTCTACTGCATACCGTATCTCAGCCGCCGCTGGGTCGGCGCTTCCCGGCTCTAGCTCGGCTGCCAACTCCAGGACTGTGGCGGCCGCCATGGACTCCTCATACTGTTTGGCGAAGGCCGTGGGAGAGANNGCCCCTGGGACTCGGCAGTCAGGAGCTCGTACATGGCCGCCCAGTCGGCGGACTGCCAGGCCTCGACATAGGCCTGGGCGACCGGGAGAGGGGAAGGCCGGACGCGCTCGAGAGGTTCCGCCGGTGCGGGGGGAGAGAGGCAAGCCACGAACGATGTCGCGAGTCCGGCGATGGCCACGGAGGCGGGCAGGAATCGGCGCATCGCGACGCCATTATGACGAGCGCGGGGGGTCAGGGCAAACGTCACCTCCCGCGACGAAGAGCCGCAGCCTACCTATTCGGGATGGGCCGTGGCCGGCTGACGCGGGATCAGCCGCGGTTCCAGGCGTCCTGAATCTGGGCGATCGCGCGGTTGGTGGCCCGGCGGTAGGCTGTCTTGGGAGGCACGAATGCGGCGAGAATGAACTCGTCGCCGGATGCCTGGAAATAGCGGCACACGAGTTGCATCCGGTCGTGGGCGCGAACGGTCACCTCGTCAAGGAATCCCATGCCTACCCGCGACTGGGCCTCGCTCGCAACACTGGTCAGAAGAGCCACCATCGCGGCCGTCACGTCAAGGTCGTAGTTGTGGGGGTAGGTGACCACCGGCAGGCCGTGGCTTGAGGCAAGAACAGACACCTGAAACCCGCCGGCGCGGTTCATCTCAGCCAGGATCGCTTCGAACCTGGCCTTCGCTCGGAGCCGGCGAGGCCGAGTCTCCGTCGTTCTCTCCCTTCAGAGCCGAGCGACGACGGAGGAGATGGCGGCCTTCAGAGTGTCGATCACTCCGTCGCCACGAGTCGCTACCGCTTCGAACTGGGGGATCCCGTTCCGAGCTAGGGACGATCGGAGCAGAGCCACGGGAACCGCGTTCGGAAGATCGCGCTTGTTGTACTGAAGCACGAGCGGGAGGCCGCCCGGATCCTGGCCCAACTCGATGAGATGGGCCTCCATCTGACGCATCGCCTCCAGGTTGGCCCTGAGACGATCGGCCCCGGAGTCGGCCACATACACGACTCCGTCGGCACCCTGGAGCACGGCTCGCCGGCTGGCCTGATAGATGGGCTGGCCCGGGATCGTGTAGAGATTGAACTTGGGCTTGAACCCCTTGATGGACCCCAACTCCAACTGCATGAAGTCGAAGTAGAGGGTCCTATCGTTCTGGGTCTTGAGTGTGACGAGGTTCCCACGGGTCGCCGGATCTAGTCGTGAGTGGATGTACACGAGGTTGCTCGTCTTTCCACTCAATGGGGGTCCATAGTAGACGATCTTGAGCGCAAGCTCGCGCCGCTTCCAGTTGATGAACATCCTAGCCCGGGGCCTCCCCTGAACCCAACATCCGGTCGAGGGCATCGGAAACGGCCGGCCCAATGTCGGCGTCTGGGGCCACGTCCGTGGGTGTCATGGTGGAAGGTGGACTGCCCAGTGCCTCGAGCTCGTCTGCGGCACGCTCCGCCAACGCGCCGATGAGGCCGGCACGTCGCGAGGGATTGAAGCCGATAAGAAGGAGCCTGTCCCGACCTACGGCTCTCACAACCACGCTCCGCTTCTGTCCGCGATGCACCATGTGTCGTGGCGGCCGCGCCTCTCCTGCTAGCCGCATCAGCTCTCCTGAGGCAGTCAGGCTGCCGGCTGCGAGCGCTGCGAGCGAGGGCACATCGATTCGTTCGGTGCCCGGACTGGCTGCAGCGACCGACCCGTCGAGCTGGGCCAGCACAACCCAGTCAACCTCCGCCTCCGAGCGGAGCCGGGATAGCTTCGCCTCTACCCGATCAAGCCACCTGGGCAAGCGGTTCGTTCCCTCCTCACCAACCTACAGATCTTCAGGTACGTCGTACCAGCGCCGTGCGTCTCCCACTTGCGCACGCAGCTGCCAACGGACGGACTTGTCGGCCGCCTCAATCAGCTGTTCCAGCCGCTTGACCTTGGCCAGAACCTTCCCGCGCTGCGACTCGGTCAAGAACTCGTCGGCGAGAGCCAGCCCCCGTTCCAGGTTCATCGTCGTGGTCCGGTACCAACCCCAGTCCTCTGCACACAGGGAGGTGATGCGGTCCCCGTCAATCTTCTCCGCATCAGCCTTGTCCCCGAGTTCGTGATCGTGCAGCAGAGAGTAGATCTCCCTCAGTTCTCCCTCGCTCATCTCCACCACTTGGAGCTTGGTGAGGAGCAGGTCTGCCAGGGGGATCGTCACATCGTCCAGTTCTAGACGGTGGGAGAAGTCGAGTCTGTGGCACATGGAGAAGGTATCCAGGAAGACGTGGACCGGGGTTCCGTCGGCAGGATGGGTGAACCGAAGTCGCGTCCGCCCGTGGAGTGCGTTGAAACGCTTCTCCGGTTCGTACCCGGTCTCTTCCAGGATGCGTGTGATGGCCTTTCGATCTCGACCATATCCGACGAAATCCAGCTCGGGCCTAGCGGGAGGGATGGTGATGGCGTCCGCGCTGGGACAGCGCATGCGAATCGCAGAGGTACCCAAAGCGCGCAGGAGGACGTCGGCCTCCGCAGCCTTCGCCACGGTCTCAGCCGTCCTCGCCTCCAGTGCAGTCAGCAGCACATCGAGTTGGGGCTCCGCGGGTGCGGCCAGGGCAGCTTCTTGTAGTGGGGCAGCATCCGCATCGAGCTCCCGAACGGGGCGAGGCACACGAGGGCGTGCAGGTTGAGGCACCGCCGCAGTGCGCTCTTGCTGAGGCCGCTCCGCCGGCGCAGTGATCGACCCTTCCAACTTTCGCATCGCAACGTTGGCGGTTAGGTTGAGAAGGGGAACGTTGATGTTCCGCACGCACAGGATCAGAAAGAATCCGTTCTTCATTCGCTTGGAGACGAGCCGACCGTCCTGATAGACGAGATCAAGCTCCTGGACCTTGCGCCGCCGAGTCGTCTCCAGCCCCAATATGGTCTGGGACGCAGAACGCGCTGCTGCGCTGAGCATATCGTTGTCGAAAACGCTGGGGATGGCGCGCGCCAGAATCTTCCCGTCGGGATCCGCAACGAAGGATCCTGTCACGCCAACGACGCTGTTTACGTCTCGAAGGATGGCTTCCATCACGCCCTACCTGCTTGACAGGGCACGCTTGCCCTCAGACGCGACCATCGCCGGCGACGCCCGGGCTGAGAGCATTACCCCTGCGTAGTACTCCGCCCCTTGGAGGGTCAGGACCCGGTCCTTGGTGGAGGTGACAACTCCCCAGTCGAAGCTGCTGAGCCCCAAGGCGCTGCCGATCTGCTGGGCAGCGTTNNCGCCTCTCCCTCCGTAGCCTCAGCCAAGACCACTCCGTCCGATGAGATGAGAACGGCCCCGGTGGCGCCGGGAATGGCTCTCAAGGCCTGTGCCGAGGCGTCCAGCTCGCGGACCGGCTCAGTGCCTCCCTCGTCGATGCGGCGCATCCCTTCCATGAGGATCGCGGTCCAGGCCTGATGAACGGTGCGCTCCGAGGTTGTGGCATCCTGCTCTACGCGGAAAGGACCCTCTGTGGCTCTAAGTAGCTCATACACTGCCTGTTCTCCAAGGAGGTCCCCGTAGGAGGCATGAACGATCTCGCCCCCGCGAAAGAAGACCACTCCCGTTTGGCCCTGATGCCGGAGGCGGAGTCTCGCCGTATTCCCTTCGGAGCAGTTCACTTGGACTAGGTTGGCGAGGCTGAACTCTCGCAGGTTCCCTTCAAGAGGCATCGTCGTCCTCTCTTCCCCGCGGCTCGCTTGGCTCTGTTGGCGTCTCATCAATCAGCCCCATCGCCCGCGCGTCACTCAGTCCCATGGTGTTCTCCGGGGGCTCCTGCTCCAGCACGATCGATTCGTCCTCCCACACATCCTCGGGTTGCTCTCCGGATTCGTGCGGCGTAGGGGCATCCGTTCCGATCTCTGCGGGGAACAGGTCGTCGAGCGCGCCTCGCATCGCCTCGCCCAGTCCCTCGCCGAGGGTCTGCCGTTCATCACGGCGGTCCTCTTCTCCCAGGACCCTGATCAGTTGCGGGATAGCGCGCTTGGCGTAGAGCCACGTGTTGCCCAACCGGCTTGCGCCCACCTGGCGGTCGTTCACGATGATCAGCACATGGGAGTCGCCGACATTGGAGGAGTAGACGTCCAAGCGGTGTCCCTCGTGGTAGTGCAGGCTCTGGTGGTCCTCCTCTCCGAGGTGCTTGGCCAGCTCCATCGTCGTGGCGTGGCCCCCGGCCAGCAACGAGACGAGGGTCGCCGCCTCGAACCCCACTGTGATATCCGTCCAGGACCAGGATGTTCCCGAGGACGTCGGCCAGGAGGACACACTGAGCCCCGACCTCGAATCGGAGTTCGGAGAGCGGCCGAGCAAGTGCCTGCATGCGCTCCGGTGAGAGGGAGAGGCTGGGCGGAGGGGGCGCAAGCTCGCGTCCGGGCAGCGCCCGTGTCACCTCTTCGATGAGATCTTCAATGGAAAACGGCTTGACCAAGTAGCCATCCACCCCGAGCCTCTCGGCCTCCAAGCGGACCTCCTGGGAGTCGAAGGCCGTGAACAAAATGGCGGGTAGGCCGGGGATCCGGTCCCGCGCCTGCTGGATGAGGGCCAGACCGTCCAGGCCGGGGAGGCGGAGATCGGACACCAGAAGATCGACCGACTCCTCTCCCATTAGCTCGAGGGCCTCTTCGGCAGAATAGGCGCCCAGCACCTCATACCCATCGCCCACTCTTTCGAGCGAAACACTGAAAAAGTGGACGATCCGCTGGGCGTCGTCCACGACCAGGATTCGGCTGCTCACATGGCCTCGATTCAATCGAGCGGGGTCTATCCGTCTGAAGACGCGCTGCGCCGGGCTCCCGCCCGAACCGTTCGACTATATCACGACCCGCGGAGGACGGTCAAGGGTACCCATGGACTACTTGGGGAGCCTACGCGCCGCTCGGAGCTCTTGGCTGGGTGCGGCTCGCGGCTCTCCTTGTGGTGTCCGGAGCTCGCCGGCAGGTGGATGTGAACCCTCGAGGTGCGGGGACGGTGAAACAAGATAGCAGAGCGGAAGCGAGTGTTCGGCAGGGTCGCTAGGCGGCTTGTGGCCTCCAGCTCTCAGCTCTCGAGCTGGGGCACGGCGATGCCGCGCAGGAGGGATCTCTACAGCGCTCAGCTCTCCAGGTGGCGCTGGGGGAGCTCGCCCGAGGCTCGCTAGGTGGCCTGCGGCCTCATAGGGCTCTTTTTCTAATATCGGCCCGCGGCCTCATAGGGCTCTCTACAGCTCTCTGGCTCGCCTGGGGGGCTCGCGAGGCGGCCTGCGGCCTCATAGGGCTCGCTAGGCGGCCTGCGGCCTCATATAGAGGGCTCTCTAATCGGCCTGCGGCCTCATAGTACTTCGGGGTCCTTGACCGCGCCGGTGGATTTTAATAGTATGGAAGAGCAGGCTCACGAGCGGCGGCGCACGGGCCCGGCTCGCGCCCCGGCTGTGTGAGCCCATACCGTATTGGAGCGCAAGAGCGCAACGCAGCCTNNCCGAACGCAGCCTGCTATTCGTACTAGTTCGATCCTGAGGAGCCAATGCGGCCGAAGACCAAGCTGAGCGTGGAACGGCAGGGGGCAATCCTATGAATGAAGGTCTGTCGAGCAGACTGCGAAGGTCGCTCAGCAACTTCTTCAAGTATCGCAAGCGCTACTGGGTCCCGCTCCTGGTAGGGGTGATCTTCGTTCTCGTAAACATCATCGCGGTCCAGTATGCGCAACTGATCTTCGGCTTCGCCTTCCAAGGGGTCTATCTCATCGGATTCATGGCGATACAGGTAATCGCCTGGATCGGGATCTTCTTCTATGTGCTGGCCGGCCGGGTCAAGATCACCACCATCATGCCAGGGGACCTGAACCTCACCTGGGACGACTACCGGGGCCAGCCGGAACTCGTCAAGCGCGCCAAGGCCTGGGTCGACTACCTGAAGGGGGTCGATACTTTCGAGGACATGGGGGGTGAGTTCGTCGGCGGGATCCTGTTCGAGGGCGCGCCGGGGACGGGGAAGACGTATCTTGCCAAGGTCATCGCGGCGGAAGCCGGAATCCCCTTCGTTTCGGTAGAGGCAAACTCCCTCCTGGGTACCTTCATGGGGATCGGTCCCCTGAAGGTCAGCCAGCTCTTTCGGAAGGTCCGGAATCTCGCTGATGAGCACGGTGGGGGCATCCTCTTCATCGATGAGATTGACGCCATCGGCGGAAGCAGAGGCGGCGTGCAACAGCCCCAGGGCGTGGGAGGCGCCGTTCCGGAGCGCGAGCGCTGGCCGGAGTTGGAGCAGCGGATCCGGTCGCCTGAGGGCCTGGATCCCGTTATGCCGGTAGGCGGCATGATGAACATGGCAGGCGGGGGGATCCTGAACACCCTGCTGATCGAGCTGGACGGCTTCCATGAGCGGCGCAGCCGGATATGGCGTCTACGGAGGCGGCTCCAGATCTGGCTGGGCTATGCAGAGCCGGACTGGACCCGGCCGCGCGTTATGGTGATCGGATCCACCAACAGGGCCGACATCCTCGATCCAGCCCTCGTGCGCCCGGGCCGGCTGGGGAAGCGGATCCACGTGGATCTACCCAGTCCTGAAGGTCTGGAAGACATCGCCAGCTACTATCTGGCCAAGGTCAATCACGACGAGACCTTGACCGCTGAGGCCGTGGCCCGAGATAGCATGCGGCAGACTCCAAACACGGTGAAGTTCGCCATCAACGATGCGGTAATTCTTGCCCATGGGGAAGGCGCCGACACGGTGTCGTACCGCCACTGGAGAACCGCGGTGTCTGAGATGATCCTCGGGCCGAAGCAACCCCTCCCTCTGAAGCAAGAGGACAAGTGGGCTCTCGCAGTCCACGAGTCGGGACACGCGGCGCTCACACTCCTGCTGATGGAGGGCGAGCGCTCGGTGGCGCTCGCGACGATCGATCGCTATGGCAGCGCGTTGGGGCACGTCCTGCCGGTACCTGTCGACATTCGGTATGTCACGTCTGCCGAGAAGCTCGCCAAGTCCATCACCGTGTCAATGGGTGGAATCGCCGCCGAGGAAGTCTTTCTCGGCCATCGAAACAAGTCGGCTGGCGGCGACCTGCCGAATGTCTACTACGTACTCAATGACATGGCCGCTCATGGCATGTTCTCGGTTTGGCCGTGGGAGAGCGACAACGACGCAGAGCTGCGAAGAGAGATGCGCCAGTACCGGCTCCGAACCTACGAGCGGGCCAAGGATCTTCTGAGGGGCAACAGCGATCGGGTGCTCCGACTGGCGGAGGCCTTGAGGGATCGCCGGGAGCTCCTGGGCCAGGAAGTGCTGGAGATCTGGAATCGGGATGGGGAGGCCCCGACCGGGGAAGAGGTTCCACTTCCCGAGAAGAGAGAGCCCGCGCCGGTCGAGGCCCCAGTTCCGGCAGGCGCAGATGAAGGATCTGACCGCCAACGCGCCACGGAAGGAAGCCACTCTGAGCCAGAACCCGCAGAACCCTCCGAGGACGGGAAGGATGGCTGAAGGTCTGCCCCAGATCTATCGGATCCGGAGGTTGCTGGCACTGTTGATCCCGGTTGGGGCTTTGGTCGTAGGTGGCCTTGCCGTCTGGCAGCAGATCCGTCCGCCGGCGAGCACCGTCGAGTCCGGCGCTGGGCCTCAGGGTCCGATGGCTGTAAGGGTCGTTGAGTGGGCAGAGAGGGATGAGGAGGTTGGTGTTGCCCTCTACGTGCCCGATGGCACCTCGGCTGAGGAAATCCGCTCCGATATCGTGGGCGTCTATGATTGGTCACAACAGTTCCACGGAGCGGTCCACTGCGGCGGTGAGGATTCTGAGGCCTGCAAGGTGGGGATTACACGGATTCTCCTGCTCTTCTCCGCCCCCATCGTTCTCACCAGCGGCCAAAAGGCCGACGCCTACGTCGTCGGCTACCAAATGGAACTGGACCAGTTCCACATCTCCCAACTCTTGGTCAGCCCTCCAACCTCCTGGGGCGAGCTGGTCGAGTGGCACAGCGACGCCAGTGGGACGGGCGGCGGAGCCTTCGAGCGGCTTGGAGGCGTTCCCTTCTTGGGTCTGGATCAGGAGCGATCGGAGGCAGCGTAGGTCCCGGCAGGATGGATCCCGCGCGACGGGCGTTTGTGATTCGAAGGGCCGTGCTGGGCATCACGGCCCTTGCGCTATCCGCGGCCACGCTTGCAGGTGGGGCGATTCTGCTGAGCCGTGTGATGGACTCACAGGATACTCCGCCTGGTTCTGTCCCGGGGAAACTGGCGTATTTGGGGGTAGACGGCAACATCTACACCCTAGCCTTGGACGATCCCCTGCCTGTCGCTATCACGACCGATGGGGGGGAGGGGGACCGGGCATACCTCTGGCCCACCTGGTCTCTGGATGGCAGCCGCCTTGGATTCGCCGCCGTGCTTCCGGCTGAGGGGGAGGGACCGGCCGACCGATTCTTGATCACCACCGCTCCTGACGGTTCGGATGTTCAGGCAGCGCAGCTCGGACCCGCGCGGCCTCCCTTCTATCTATATTGGTCCCCGGACGGCAGGCACCTTTCCTTCCTCACTGAAGCCGATGATGGCGGTCTCTCCCTGGGCGTGGCCGAAATGGACGGAGGATCCGTCCGCTACGTCTACTCCGGTGCGCCGATCTACTTTGTGTGGGCGCCGGACGCCCGAAGTCTGCTCCTCCATTCGGCGCGAAGCGAGGGTGGCCGGCCGAGGGACGATCTCTTTGTTCTTCCCCTCCAGACGGGCGAGCCCGAGTCGAAGGTGGAGGAGACTCCCGGTGCCTTCCGGACTCCAGCCTGGTCGGAGGACGGCGAGTCTGCTCTGGTCGCCACGATCGACGGTCACCTGGTGCTGAGCGAGCTCTCAGGGGGAGCCAGGCGCCGACTGGCCGAGTTCGAGGGCAGCATCGCGTTTGACCTGTCTCCGAGGGGGGACAAGGTCGCCTATCTCGTGACGGAAAGCTCCGAGCTGGGCAGCCTGGGCACTCTGCACGTGTTGGACGTCGAGACCGGAGTCGAGACGACTCTGAGCAGGGGCAATACCATGGCCTTCTTCTGGGCTCCCAATAGTGAGAAGGTCGCCTATCTGACGGCTAGGACGGTGACTCCGGACGAGGAGAGCGAGGAAGGACAGGAGGGCCAGGGTCGCCTGCTGTTGACCCTTCACGTGGCCAATGTGGAGACCGGCCTATCGGAGCCCCTTGTCTCGTTCTTCCCTGCGCGCGACTTCGCGTTCNNGCCCGAGACCAGGTTGCAGTCGGAAGCGTAGCCGTCTGGTCTTGGAGGTAGCTGAAATCACAGCTGGTCGCTTGTGCCCGTAGGCCGCTGGGTCCGCGTTGCCCACACCTCCGACCTCCATGCCGAGAGCGGGATACTTGTCTTCGCGGACGGTCGTCCCATCGCTCTTTTCGCAGTATCGGGGACGTACTACGCGTTGGACGACACCTGCAGTCACTCAGGTGGGCCACTCTCCGAGGGATTCCTGGAAGATGGACTCGTCGAGTGTCCGTGGCACGGCGCCCAGTTTGAGCTCGACACTGGGCGAGTCGTACGTCCACCGGCCGTTCAGGAGGTCCAGACCTACCCGGTCCGGGCGGATGGCTCAGATATCCTAGTTGAGGTTCCCTAGGTCGTCCGTGGAGCGCTCAAGGCCCGCGGCTTCCTTGGCACTAACGGACCTGGATGGGCGTCGCCGCTCGGTGGATCGAAGCGGGTGGCCCGCAGTCCTTGCCTTCTTCCATTCGGGCTGTGCCACGAGCCGGCTCGCTGCCCCATTTCTGGAGCGGCTTCATATCGCCTATTCGCAAAATGGGGCAAGGATCCTAGCCATCTCGCAAGATCCCTCCGGACCCACAGTCCGGTTCGCGGAGGAGAACGGCTGGACTCTTCCTGTGCTTCTGGACCCCGACGGCGTAGCCTCGCGGGACTACAATCTACAGTGGGTACCAACGCTGTACTGGATCAACCGGGCTGGTCTGGTGGCGGCCTCTCTGGTCGGGTTTGACGCTGCGGGATACAATGAGCTGGCCGGCCAGATCGCTGCTGAGATCGGGGTCGCCCCAGTTGAGATCGTCTTGCCGGAGGATGCAGTACCAGACTTCCGGCCTGGCTGAGCCCCTCGGGCATTTGGCCCCGGCGGGGCCTGAACCGCGGATGAGATGCGAGGTCCCGTCGGCCGGTCCTGGCACGTCCGATGATCATCGACACGCTGGTTCTCGGTCTACTCCAGACGAACTGCTACCTGGTCGGTGAGGAGGAATCCGACGAGGCGTTGGTCATTGACCCGGCGGCGGAGCCGGATCGCATCCTTCGTGCGCTCGCGCTGCGCGGCTGGTCAGCCCGCGTGATCGTGGCCACCCACGGCGATTTCGATCATGTGCTCGCTGCCGCCGCCGTCAAGGAGGCCACCGGTGCCGAGTTTCGTATCCATCCCCACGATGAGGACAAACTGCGCAGTATGCAGAAGAATGCCGCCGCGTTCCTAGGGGTCGCGACAGATCCGCCGGCGGAGGTGGATGGCTACCTGGAGGATGGTGACGAGGTGCAGTTTGGTGGGAGCGCCCTTCGGGTGCTTTGGACGCCCGGCCACACGCCTGGCAGCATCAGTCTCTACGACGGCGCTGAGAGTGTGTTCTCAGGAGACGCGCTGTTCTCAGGCTCCATCGGCCGGACCGATCTGCCCGGCGGCGACCTCGCCACGCTCACGTCTTCGATCCGGGACAAACTGCTGACCCTCGAAGACGAGGTTACCGTGTATCCAGGTCATGGCCCGGCGACCACGGTGGGCAGAGAGCGCCGCGTCAATGCGTTCCTGAAGTAGGGGCTGGCAAATCGATGCGGAGGCAGGGGATAAGAGGTCCCAGCACATCGGCCCGCCCAGTCCTTCCTACCGGTCGGGTGCTCTTTGCCATGTGTGGGGTCTTCGTGCTCGGCGGCTGCGCACGCGCACCGGAACTGCCCAGCGAAGGGTGGGTGGCGGTCACAAGGCTGCCTACGGCGCGGGGAGAGCTCACGGCCACCGTCCTGGAGAATAGGATACTCGTCATCGGAGGCATGACTGGGCTTGGGAGTTCCTCCGATCTCGTGGAGGCCTATGACGTCCCCAGCGACCGCTGGTCCGCACTCGCACCTCTTCCGCGTCCCCTGAATCACGCCGCATCGGCAACTCTGGATGGCACCGTCTACGTGGTAGGTGGGAGCGAGGACTTCCTCCGCGGCCCCCCACTTCCGAGCGTCTACGCGTATGATCCTGGAAGCGACCGCTGGCGCAGGCGGGCGGACATGCCTGAGAGTCGCTGGGGCTCCGGAGTCGCCGCCGTGGGAGGACGGCTGTATGTGATCGGGGGCACCGGAGGTAGGGTCCCGTCTGCGGTGATGATCTATGACCCTGCCGCAGACGTGTGGAGCGAAGGCGCGGCGCTCCCCACGCCCCGTGATCACCTGGGAGTCGTGACTTGGGAAGGCCGAATCTTCGTTATCGGTGGACGTGACGAGAACAGGAACCTCTCGGTGGTGGAGATCTACGATCCGAGTTCTGACACCTGGTCGGAGGGGACGCCTTTGCCCACTGCCCGCAGCGGCATGGCCACGGTCGCCCTGGAGAATCGGATCTACGTGATTGGAGGAGAGGATCCGCTCTCGGTGAACCGCGTCTTCTCGGAGAATGAAATCTATGATCCGGCGAGCGACACCTGGTCAACGGCCTCTCCGCCGCTCACACCTCGGCACGGCGTGGCGGGCGTCGCGGCCGGGGGGAGGCTGTTCCTCCTGGGCGGATCGGCCAATCCAGGCGCGCTCTCGTTCTTGTCCTGGTCCGACGCGGTCGAGGCGTTCTCCCCGGCGTAGCGTCACGCTCCGGAATGGACCGTCTGGTCTTCCTTCTCCTGTCACAGGTCACCGCTGGTGGAGTCCTCCTCCTTCGGCTGGTCCCCGTTCGCAGGGCTGGAAGCACGTTTTTCTGGGTGATGGGCGGTTCATTCTTGGTGCTGTCGGCCCTCGCCCTAGTCGCGGACTTGGCATTCCTCGGCAGAGACGGAGGGGCGGTCCGGTCGGAGGCTGTGGGATGGCTTGAGCTCGGGGCCCTCTCGGCCCTATTAGCGACGCTCGGACTGTTTGCGTGGTCGGCGTGGACGGGCCGCGATCGGATCCGCGGAGCATCCTGGATCGCTGCCTCCCTTCTTGCCGTCACCGTCGTGACCGTCAGTGCATGGAGCCTCGTGCCAGCCTTCGCTCCGTTTGGGACACTGGTCCTTCTCGTGGCGAACTTCCTGGCCGCGGCACTTCTCCTCGGATCCGTCACGACCGGCATGGTTCTGGCC
>JABAOD010001507.1_pt2 | contig 14775 bp, 14 predicted proteins | sample 7062151 | NCBI WGS metagenome assembly JABAOD01 (sample SAMN14538626, study PRJNA623070) | marine sediment metagenome | biome: marine biome [ENVO:00000428]; feature: marine pelagic biome [ENVO:01000023]; material: deep marine sediment [ENVO:00002113] | place: India: Gulf of Khambhat ... | reverse complement strand
CGCCTACAACGGCACCGCCCCCATCGAAGCCTCATCGGGAACCACCAAGCGGCATCGGCTCAACCCCAGAGGCAACCGGATGCTCAACCACGCCCTGCACCTGATCGCCATCACCCAGCTCCGCTACCCCGACACCGAAGGCCGCGTCTTCTACGAACGCAAACTCGCCGAGGGCAAGACCAAGAAGGAAGCCATCCGGGCGTTGAAGCGACGCCTCTCCGACGTCGTCTACCGCCACCTCGAAGCCGACCAGCAGCCGCGGTAGGGCCCGGGGGGCACCCAGGGGCGTCTCCAAACCTGCGCGGCCGCTATTGCACCCTGATCAAGCGGCTCTTCGGTGCAGCCACCCCGGGCCACCCCCAGCCTACGCTCCTCCCACCACCTCGGTCACCCCCGAGGCGATCACCCGTGCCCACAAACCCCTTGACATCCAAACAGGATTCGTTCGGCTCCTCTGTGACCGGGCGCTATCGCTCATTGTCGGCGATCCGGACACGCGCCGACCAGAGGACACGGGGACCCCATGATCCAGTTGGCTGCCTCGTTCTCCTCCCCCAAGGCTTCAGCGGTACCCGCTGGTGCCGGATTCTCAGGTGCCGGAAGCGCTAGCCGACCCGAACCCGGAAGCCGGATCCTTCGCGCGCCACAACGGTCAGGCTGACACCCTCGACCTCAATCGAGTCACCCGGCTTCAGGACGTGGGCAGTCGCAAAAGGACTCGGAGGGTACTGCCTGAATTCTCGCCAGATGCCGGGGCAGCCGGGTACACAGGCCTGGTCCACAAGGTAAACCTCTACCCCCTCGTACGAAAGGGGGATCGGATCCACCTCAGAGGACACACGAGCCCCGGCGGTGTAGAAGACTTCGGGCGTCCCTGTTGGGATAACGACCATCTGGGTACCGGTCGAGTCGGGGGGAACCAGCAGCAGCTCCGACGTCTCGCCATCCCAAACGAAGACGTCGGTCGGGTCGATCCAGCCTGCCTGGTAGAGGTTGAAAGCCGGAGTTGCGTAGACGACCGACGCCTCCAGGCCGTTGACCCACAGGTTGCCACTCATCATGTCGATGGGGTTGTCGTACTCGTTCTCAGTCGTGCCTGAATGAGAGTGCGGCCAGTGCAGTGTGTGGCCGATCTCGTGTGGCACGGTGCTCGGGAAGAAGTAGAGCGACACGGTCCCCACGACCGCGTACCGCTCATTGTCGGGAAACGTCGTCGGCGGCGGCGGGAACCCGAAGCTCTCCAGTTGTGATTCGGAAGATGCGAAACCCGACAGATTGTCATCGGTGACGATCAAGGCAGCTTCGGTCGAGTTGTCTGCTTCGGAGATGACATCCACGACGCATGCGTCCCAATCTGGTGATGAAACCGAACCGCCGCCCGTGAAGGTCGGCCGATAGAGCCCTCCCGACAACGCTTCGAAGTATGGGACTACTGTCGCATTGAGTTCGGCGATTATCTCACCGTGGGTGATCGGCTCGTCCCCGGAAGGGACGTCGCAGATCCACACCCCGAAATGGTCGTCGCCCACGGTGTGTCTGCGCATGTCTCGTGCGGCAACCACTAATCCCAAGGGGTCATCCTCCAGAAACTGCGGCTTACCGTCTGTGAGGTTGCCGAACTCACCCGATACCGGCAGCCAATTGGACTGTGCTCCGGGCAAGACGAACCGGGAGTCGGCGATTCCTTGAGTGAGCGTGTGGCGGAAGTAGAAGGCCAGATCGGAAGGACGGAAGATGGCAGGGGTGTCAGCGCCGTCGATGATCCCCCAGTCTCCCGAGACGAACCGGTCACCGGGATCTCCGAAAAAGATCTCACCGCTGGCTATTCCCGTATCGAGCGTGTTGCGCCAGTAGAAGAACCCGGTGGACTCGCGNNCCCACCACCGGCTTGTCGCCGGGGTTGCCGAACACGAAGCTGAAGTCGGCGGCACCCAACCCACCTTCGTTCGCCCCCAGGGTGTTGATGATGAAGAACTGCTGGGTCGCCGGTCGATACAGTGAAAGTGTGTCGCAGCCGTCCCCATCGAAATCTCCCGGAATCGGCACATCACCCGGGTCTCCGAAGAAGAACCTGACATCGGCGACGCCTTGGGTATTGGCATTCCTCAGATAGGCGAATCCATCCGATTGGCGATACAAGCCGGACGTGTCATCGCCGTCGCAGTCCCAGTCCCCGACAAAGGGGAAATCACCCGGATCCCCGTAGTAGAACGAGGCGACGCTGCCGCCATCGTCTCTGAGGTGCCACTCACCGGTGGCGTTGTTCACCAGCCCCACCTCGTCGGCCGCGACCGGGGAGCCGAGAGCGAAGAGCATCACTAGAGATGCAACGAACGCTCCGGCTGCCCGGCTGACACCGACCGTCGGAAACGCCGCCAACCTCCCTGTGCGTTGCCCGCCTACAAACGCCAACCGATCGCTTTGGCCGGCGCCACCGGCCCGGCGGAAGAGGCGAAGGGCCTGGACCATGGGTTGGCGTCCGCAGGGACCACTCGACGGGGCCACAGGCTTTCGGGTCGCCGGGGCGAGCTCTTGGGTCGCCGGGGCGACCCTCGGAACGCTCCACGATCGGACCGCCTCAACCATGACTCGGAGCATGGCGAGTCCCCTCTTCCCCCCGGGATCTTGACCCACAGTGTGCACTCTACGCGGTCATTGGTCAATCAACATGACCAACGTTCATGCAGTCTATGAACGATGGAGCCTGCCCGGCGAGCCGGCGCCTAACTGATTCAGATGCGGGCCGAGTTGGTGCCGCACCGATTCCTCAAGACCATCTCCGGTACCCGGGCGGCTCCACCCCGGCCTGAGGACCCGAAGACATCACCCTCCTCGAGTGTCAACGGGACGGCGAGAGGGCACACCCTCCTCGCATCCGGCCGCCCGGGACGTTGATCCCGGCCACATGCCCTCGACCCAAGCCCCCGGTCCTCTGTAGGCCTAGGACGTGTCGGTGGAAACCGAAACGCAGCGGGAGAAGGGGGAGACGCGCACGATGAAGAGATGCACAGGTTTCATCGTGCTCCCGGGAATGCCCTTGATTGGGGCCGCATGTGGGGGTGACGATGGCGCTGGAGACACGACCACGTCCGACCCAACCGCCGTGTTCGAGGAGTGGGCGGCGACGTGGAACGCCCAGGATCTCGAGGCGTATATGGCCCTCGACGCCGCTGACGCTCAAGAGTCGTTTGGAGGCAACACCTACGAAGGGAGGGCGGAGATCCGGAACGCCCACGAGGTCTGGAAAGCCGCTTCACGATGGAATGCGCCGANNGCGCCGACCACCAGGTCTCCGACGACACCGTCACCTTCGACAGTGTTCTCACCGGAACCCCTGGGCCGGTGAAGGGCGAAAGGATCGAGGCCGTCATCGTGGATGGCAAGATCGCGAGGATGGAAGTAATCGGAAGATTGGCGCCCTGACCAAAGCGCAGTCCTCCGACGGTGGCTCAGCGACCGTTGGCGAGTCGGGGCAATCACCCACGGCACCGCCTTGATCGGCACCGCGATCGCCTCGAGCGAACACCCATCCCGGCCGATCTGGTGCTGAGCCAGGTCCAGAGCCCGCATTCCACACGGTCCCCCACCGCGGCGACCCGCAACGACAGCCCGCCACCCGCTAGGCCCCGGATCGGCGAGGCCGCCGCCGACCGAAGGACACGCCGAGCTCGGCGAGCTCGGCAGCAATCGCCGTCAGCGCGTCTCGCATCGAGCAGGCATCGCCGAACCCGCGGGCTCTCCTGAGCCGCGCCCCGCAGCTCGGACAGCAGGGAAAGCCCAGGCTCAGCCAGGCCTCGTGCTGTCGGTCCCGACTGCTCTCCAGGTCGTCGATCATGTCGTCGTCGAGCACGTCTTCGCCCCCTTTTGAACTGGCACCGGCCGGATCACTCACGCCCCCGGTACCGCGCAGCGTGACACGCCGTTCCCTCCGCCAGTAGGGACTTTCGGTCCTTCCTCCACCCGGCGACTGGAGCCGTGGCCACACCGCTGCCCCCCCAGGCCACCCGCCGCCGGGTCCCACCCTCAGCCGGGTAGGTTCGGCGCCATGACCGACGCCGGCATCCGGAGCCCGGCCGGTGAGGCCACCGATGCCCTCATCGTCGGCGCCGGCATCATCGGCCTGGCCGGCGCCCATGCCCTCCTCCGGGAAGGGGCCTCGGTGCGAATCGTCGAGCGCTCCCTTCCCGGTGCCGGCGAGTCGACCAAGACCGGAGGAGGCGTCCGGCTGGCGCACGGATCCCGGACCAACGTCGTCCTCACTCAGCTCAGCCTGCCCACCTGGACCGGCTTCGCCGCCGAGTTCGGCGTCGACCCCGGCTACCGGCAGACCGGCCATCTGTTCCTGACCTCCGACGAGGAGCGGGCCGCCGAGCTGCGATCGCAAGCCGAATGGCTGGCGACCCTCGGCGTGCACTGCGACCTGCTCACCCGCAAGGACATCGGGAAACGATGGCCCCATCTCCGCAGCCTGACGTTCGAGACCGGAAGCTTCTGCGAGACCGGCGGCTACCTGGATCAGCACCGGGTCATCCAGGGATACGTGCGGGCCGTCGAGGCTCGGGGCGGCCTCATCGAGGTCGGAGCCCGGGTCGACCGCCTCCTCTTCGACGGCGAGCGGGTCACCGGTGTGGGAACGCCCGGGGGCAACTACACGGCCGACCACGTGGTCAATGCGGCCGGACCCAACGCCGGCGAGATCGCCGCCCTGGCCGGACTCGACATCCCGTTCCTCTCCCGCCGCCACGAGCTGCTGGTGGTCCGTCCCCATAGCCCGGTGCCCGACGACACCCCGTGGCTGATCGACCTCGACGACCAGGTCCACATGCGCCCCGACGGCGAAGGGCGGGCGCTGGTCGGCGGCTTCCTGGGGCGGGACGATCCGGTCGATCCGTTCCGCTACGACCGGACCTTGTCGGAAGCCTGGTCGGCCGAGGTTCGCCGAGCCGCCGCCCGCTCCTTCGGGATCGTCGACGAGACCTGTGCCGTCGTCGACGGCTGGGCCGGCCTGTATCCGGGGACGCTGGACTATCAGCCGGTGCTCGAGATCACCAGGCCCGGCCTGCTCACCGCGGCCGGGTTCTCCGGCACCGGCCTCATGCACGCCCCGGCGGTGGGGCAAGTCGTGGCCGATCTCGCCCTCAGGGAATCGACAAGCGCCCTGGAGATCTCCGACCTCCGCTCCACCCGCTTCGCCGAAGACCGCACCGTCGTGGAGCGGACCGGGTTCTAGGGAAGGGCCGCGGTGCCGGACTACGGTGGGCGTGCCGATCGGGCCGGACGCAGAGCCGGATGCGGTTCGGCCGGGCCGTCGGCATCCGTCCGTACCCCGGTCGTGACCGGGCCCCAGAGAACTCGCCGCCCCGGCGAGACCTGCCACGAAAGGAGCCGACTCGATGCCCAGGATGACGCCCGAGGAGGTGGACCAGTACCTGCAGCTCCCCCACGTCGCCGTGCTCTCGGCGAGCCGGGAGGGGCGCGGCCCGATCGCCTCACCGATTTGGTACGACTACGTCGACGGCGACGTCCGGATCGTGACGGCCCGGGACTCCGTCCACGGCCGGGCGATGCAGCGCACGGGATGGGCAACCCTCACCGTGCGATCCGAGGAGTACGGCGACGACCACACCGTGGAGCGATATGTGAACGTCGAGGGACCCATCTCCTTCGCGGACGAAGACATCACACCGGTGGTCACGGCAATGCGCCGCCGCTACTACACCGGCACCAGGGCGGACGAATGGATCGCTCGCCCGCTGATCACCACCCAGGAGGTCGCCGTCCTCCGCCCGGAGCGAGTCGCCGGGTTCTACTGGGAGGAGTCGCTCTGAGGTAGCAGAGCCGTCCCTCATCTTCGGCCCCTCGAGCCGAAGCGCAGCGGAGGTACCGGAGATGGCGAGATCCGAGACCTCAGCGGCCGGCACCCGACACCCGCCGGCTCGCCGGTCCGCCTACTCGCCGATGACCTTGACCAGCACCCGCTTGCGGCGGCGGCCGTCGAACTCGCCGTAGAAGATCTGCTCCCAGGGGCCGAAGTCGAGCCGCCCCTCGGTGATCGCCACCACCACCTCGCGCCCCATCACCTGGCGCTTGAGGTGGGCGTCGCCGTTGTCCTCGCCGGTGCGGTTGTGGTGGTAGGCGGAGATCGGCTCGTGGGGGACCAGCCCCTCCAGGAACACCTCGAAGTCGTGGTGCAGGCCCGGCTCGTCGTCGTTGATGAAGACGCTGGCGGTGATGTGCATGGCGTTGACCAGGACGAAGCCCTCCTGCACGCCGCTCTCCCGCACCGTCTCCTCGACGTCGGGGGTGATGTTGACGAAGGCCCTCCGGGTGGGCGTCTCGAACCACAGTTCTCGGCGATGGGACTTCACGCAGCTCCTCCTTAGCGCTGACGGCTCCGATTCTGGACGTTCTTGAGGCAGGGACGGCGGCCCAGCACCGCCCGGTCACCACCCGGGCCGCGGTCAGCCGAGGAAGGCCGCCAGCGCCGCGGTGCGGGCCCCGGGCTGAAGTGGACCGCCAACGCGTTGAGCCCGTCCTCCCACTCGTGAGACAGCGGCCCGAACCACACCTCCCCGGTGAAGTGCTCGGCGGGGGCGGGGGTCCACTCGATGAATTCGGCGGGGCGGTGCTTCACGGCGGCTCCTCGGGTCGGGGGGACGCAGGCTAGGGGGGCTCACCCCGGCTAGGCGCGCTCACCCGCGACGATTGCCGGTCGAGGGCCGTTCCCGGAGAGAGCCGGGTCGCTAGATGCGCCCGCCGCCGAGCCAGTCGCCGGCGTCGAACACCGGCGGATCCTGGTGCTCCCGCTCGTGGAAGCTGTCGACCTCGTTCCAGCGGCGATACGCCCACCTCGCAAAGACGGAAACGGCAACGACCCCCACGGCGAGGATCACCGGAACGAGCATGTAGCACCCCCCTTCGCCGGGAAATGCTAGATCGCCGGTGCCGCCGCACAAGCACGAAATCTGTGTGGCACGGGTCTCACGGTGGCGGCAGCCGGCGCACGTCGCTGTCCGTACGTGGGGCCGACGGTGACAGGTCGGTGACCCGGTCGAGCAGCCGGTCGACGCGCTCCGCTGCGGCGCGGCGCACCCGGCCCCGCCGCTCCCAGGGCATGCGGCGGCGGTACGGGTCCCTGGGGTTGTCGGTGAGGGCACTCACCATCCTCACCAGGGCCGACACCGCCACCCAGACGAGCACGATCATCACGAGGTACCAGGGGATGTTCCCTACTCCCAACACGGCGTTGGCGATGGCGCCTGCCGCCGTGGCGCCGACGATGAGCGCTCCCCAGGCGATGGCGTCCCGCTTGCGCAGCACCTTGCGCCAGTGCAGCTCGGCGATGCGGAAGGACGCCCTGAGGCTCGGGTCGTGGTCGATGGGATCGCCCCGGTAGCTGATCTCCCATCGGCTGGGCTCGAGCAGCGAGATGCGATAGCGCCCGGCGAGGTAGTCGGCGCCATCCCTGCTCCAAGCGAGGAGCCCCGCCGGAGGCTCCACCGGGAACTGCTCGGTGCTCATCCGTCGCCTCTGTAGCCCAACTTACTCGGCCGGCCCGGCACCGCCCGGTCACTACTCAGGCCGCGGTCAGCCGAGGAACGCGGCCAGCGCCCCGTTGAACGCGTCGGTCACCTCCAGGTTGGGAAGGTGGGCGGTCCCTTCCAGTTCCACCAGCTCGGCGCCGGCGATGCCCCGGGCCGTGGCCCGGCAGCCGGCGATCACCACCTCGGCGTCTTCGGTGCCCACGATCACCAGTGTGGGGACGGCCACCTCGCCGAGCCGCTCCATGGCCGGCGGGTCCAGTTGCCGCGAGTCCCCCCAGTCCTCGACCCGGTTGATCGGAACCGACCAGGCCACCACCTTGTCGCGCAGCCACTGCGGCGCCGATCCCTCCGGGCGGCCCGGTCCGTCCACCCAGGCCCGGGCCTCGAGCCGGCCGGCCTCCTCGAAGTCGCCCCGGGAAACGGCGGCCTCGACGCCGGCCCAGGTCTCTTCGAGCAGGGGGTCGTCGGGGTAGTCGAAACCCACCGGAGTGACCCCGGCCAGGACCAGCTTCTCGACCCGCTCCGGCCGCTCGATGGCGAAGTCGAGGGCGAACCCGGCCCCGATCGAACATCCGACGATCGAGGCGGCCGTCGCCCCGACCGCATCCAACACCGCGGCCAGGTCGTCGCGTCTGGAGAACGGCTCGGTGCCGATCGGGGTGTCCCCGAACCCCCGGGCGTCGGGCGTGGTGCACCGGAAGCGGTCCCGGAAGGCCGCCACCTGCGGCTTCCACATGGTGCGATCGGCGATCCCGGCGTGCAGGAAGACGAGGTCGGGACCCTCCCCGACCGTGTCGTAGGCGATGCGGGTCCCGACGGCGTCGGCGTAGCCGGTCATTCGCTCACACTACGGGCCTCCATGGCTCGTGGTCGAGCGTCGAGTATGCGGGCCGAGCTGCCCGGGCCGTGGGGTTCGCCGTGCGGCCGGGGCGGCCGCACCCTAGATCTTCGGGACCTTGAACCCGGACTTGGCGATCACGTGGTCGCGCCCTTCTTCGGCCGTCCGGCGCACCGAGGGCCAATCGACGTGCTGCAGCTCGCCGTGGCGCTTCATGACCCGGCCGGCGATGAGCACGGTGTCGACGTTGCCGGTGTCCATCCCGGTCACCACGGCCGTGGCCGGGTCGTTGAGCGGGGTGACGTTCATCCGGTCGGTGCGCAGCATGATGATGTCGGCGTGCTTGCCCGGGGTGAGGGTGCCCACCTTGGCGTCGAGGCCGTTGGCCTTGGCCCCGTCCCGGGTGGCCCACGCCAGCACGTCTTTGGCGGTCATCGGCGCCTTGCCCTGGGCGGCCGCCTGGGTGCGCTGCAGCGCCAGCACCGAGCGCATCTGGTTGAACATGTCGTTGGGGACGTTGGTCTCCACGTCCACGCTGAGGCTGGGCGGCAGGCCCCGGTCCAGGAACTTCTGGATGGGGGGCATGCCGTGGCCCATCATCATCTCCACCGGCGAGGCCAGCGACACCGTGCCGCCGGTGTCGACGATCATCTGGATCTCGGTGTCGTTGAGGGTGGTGCAGTGGATGTAGGTGGTGTCCGGGCCCAGCAGCCCGGCCTCGCCGAAGGCCTGCACCTTGCCGTCGAGTCCGTACGTCCCCACCCCGACGTGGGTGGAGATGCGGGCATCGGCCTCCCGGGCCAGCTTCCAGTGGTCGCGGGTGACCTCGAAGTCGGTGAACTCGGGGCCGGGCGCGGCCAGCGCCAGCGTGAGCATCTGGTCCTTGGTGGAGAAGTGCTCGGTGGCGGCCCGCACGAACCAGCTCGGCTGGCGCTCCTCCCACTTGCCCCACCACGGGAACCCGTAGGCGAAGACGGCCCGCATGCCCGAGTCGTTCAGGGCCTGGATGACGGCATCGGTGTGCGCCGGCGAACCCTGGATGTGCGACCAGTCGAGCAGCGTGGTCACCCCGGCGTCGATGGCGCCCAGGGCCGACACCAGGTTGCCCACGTAGGCGTCCTCGGGCCGGAAGGCCGGCGCCAGCTTGTGGAGGACGAAGGAGATGTAGCTGGTGCGTCCCTCCAGGGGAACGTCGGTGCCGATGTTGCGGAGCAGGCCCTCCCAGATGTGGCGGTGGGTGTCGACGAACCCGGGCATCACGATCATGCCGGTGGCGTCGATGACCTCGGCATCGGCCGCCTCCAGTTCCGGGCCCACCTCCACGATCTTCTCCCCGTCGATGAGCACGTCGCCGCCGACGACGTCGCCGATCTGCGGGTCGAGGCTCAACACGATCCCCCCCTTGATCAGGGTGCGGCCCGTGGGGGCCACCGAGAAGTCGGTCCCCTCGGGGTAGAAGGCGGGGATCTCGGCGCCCTCGGCCACCCGGCTGCCCAGGACCAGGCGGCGGGCCCGGCGGAAGTTGCGCTTCACCAGCTCCTTGAGGTCCCCCACCTGGAAGAGGATGATCCCGGCCAGCACCAGCAGGCCGATGATCATCGAGCCGTCGTCGGGCGACAGGCCCAGGAACGGCAGCACGGTGATGATCAGGGCCAGCAGCACCGCCGCCACCGTGCTCCCCACGAACGTGGCCCGGCCCCCGGCCAGGGACGCCCCTCCGAGGACGGCGGCGGTGATGCTGTTGAGGGCGAAGGGAGTCCCGATCTGGGCATTGCCGATCGGCGAGCGGGCCATGACGAAGTACGAGGCCACCGCAGCCAGGCCCGCCGACAGCAGCAGCGCCCGCACCCGCACCCAGTTGGTACGGATCCCGCCCCGCTTCGCCGAGCGCTCGTCGAAGCCCACCGCCCGCAGCTGCAGGCCCGACCCGGAGGCGTGCAGCCACAGGTCCAGCAGGCCGGCGCCGAGGACGATGACGATGAAGGCGATGGGGATCGGTCCCCAGCTGGCGGTGAGGAACGACACCAGGTCGTCGCTGATGATCCCCTGGGCCGTGGGCCGCATGGTCAGCGAGATGCCGTCGAGGATGCTCAGCGTGGCCAGCGTGGCGATGAGCGACGGGATCTTGACGCCCCGCACCAGCCCGGCGTTGACCAGGCCCAGGCCGAGGCCGCAGCCGAGGATGGCCAGCAAACCGAGCAGGATCTGCCCGACGGAGGCGTCGGCGCCGATGAGGAACGAGCCGACCACGACGCCGAAGCTGATCATCGCTCCCACGGAGAGGTCGAGGTAGCCGACGAGGATGGCGTGGGTCTGCGCGATGGCGGCCAGCGCCAGCGGCATGGCCAGGATGAGAACGTTGGAGATGTTGGTCCGGTTGATGAACCCGGGAAACCGGGCGTTGGTGTACCAGAGGAGGGCGAGGATCAGCAGCACCTGGAGCGCCACCGGCATCCACAGGCGCACCTTGACGATCTTGCGCCACTTGTTCTTGTCGCGGGCGTTGCGCAGGATCTTGCGGAGGAGCTGCCTCGCCTGATCGACGCGGGTAGAAGTGACCTCGGCGGTCACGACGCCTCTTGGCTCGTCGGCGCCTTGGGCATGGCCACCCCCAGGGGCGACCGGGCCGCCTTCGACATCCCCGGCCCGCGCACGATGGCCTCGACGATGCGCACCTCGTCCAGCTCGTCTCCGGGGATCTCCTCGATGATCGTGCCCCGCGACATCACCAGCACCCGGTCGCACAGCCCGGACAGCTCGATGGGATCGCTCGACTTGACCAGCAGGGCGGCCCCGGCGTCGACGCGGGCCCGCAGCGCCTTGTAGATGTCGAAGCGGGAGCCGATGTCGACCCCCTGCGTCGGCTCGTAGGCCAGGATCACCGACGGCTCCTTGAGGAACGACCGGGAGACCGAGACCTTCTGCTGGTTGCCGCCGGAGAGGAACTCGACCGGCTGGTCGAGCGACGGCGTGCGGATCTCCAGCTGCTCGACGAGGTTGCCGACCGCCGATCGCTCCGCCCGCCGCCGCAGCAGCCCCAGCCGGGAGAAGCTGCCGAGAGACTGGATGGTGGCGTTCACCTTGACGCCGAGGACGCCCATCAGCGCCTCGTGTTTGCGATCCCCGGGGAGCAGCATGATCCCGGCTCCCACCGCCTCGTGGGTGGAGATCAGGGTCAGCTCCTTGCCCTCGCACTCGACCCGGCCGGCCCGGGGAGGAACCCGGCCGGCCAGGCAGTCGAACAGCTCGGGCTGGCCGTTGCCCTCGGCGCCGGCGATGCCGACGATCTCGCCGCGGTGCAGTGTGAAGGTGACCGGCCCGAAGGCCTGCCCCTGGAGGGCGTCGACGACCAGCACCTCCTCGGCTTCCTCGGCCCGGAGGTTCGGGGGCGGGAAGGCCGCCTCGAAGGGGCGACCGACGATGCGCTCCACCAGCTCCGGCTCGGTCGTCGTCTTGGCGTCGAAGGTCCCCTGATCTTGCCCGTCACGGAGCACCGTGATGCGATCCGCCACCTCCAGCACTTCGGGAAGGCGATGACTGACGTAGACCACGCCGACGCCGCGGTCGCGGCAGGCGACGACGGTGCGGTGCAGGGCCTCGACCTCGTCGGGGCCCAGGGCGGTGGTGGGCTCGTCGAGCAGCAGCACCTTGGGATGGGTCACCAGGGCCTTCGCCACCTCGAACAGCTGGCGCTCCGCCATGGTGAGGAACCCGGCCGGGGCGTCGGGGAACAGCTCGAGGTCGAGGTCGAACTCGGCGAGCACGCGCCGCGCCCACTTCTTCCTGCGCCAGAACGGCGGCCGCTGCTCCGGCGGGGCGGCGTAGTACAGGTTGTTCTTCACCGGCTCCGCCTTGACCGACGAGCCGTCCTGGTAGGCCATGGCCAGGCCCAGCTTGCGGGCCAGCGCCGGCGAGTCCCGCCGCAGGGGCTTGCCCCCGATCCGGACGGTGCCCCGATCGGGGTCGACGAAGCCCGAGGCGATCCCGAGGAGCGTCGACTTCCCCGAGCCGTTCTCGCCGACGAGGGCATGGACCTCGCCGGCGCGGCAGTCGAAGCTGACGTTGGTCAGCGCCCGCACCGCCCCGAACTGGCGGGACACGCCCTCCATCTCGAGGACCAGCTCGCCGGTCATCGACGCTCCTCCAGGATGGCCTTCTCTACCCGCCGTACATGGCCTGCAGGGCGGCGTCCGGCGCCAGCGAGGTGCCGGAGACGACCGGGTTGACCCGATCCGGGTTGCAGTCGGCCTCGGTCACCTGACGCATCACGTGGGGCACGATGATCTGACCGGGCACATCGGCGCCCTTGAGCGCCAGCATCGCCGCGGTGACCGCGGTGCGCGACTGGAAGTTGCCGCCGGCCGAGTACCAGATGTTGTACGTCGGCTCGCCGCGCTCCGCCCAGTCGCAGAACAGCGTTTGCTCGTCGGTGCGCAGCGCCACGGTCAGGTTCTCGACCGGGATGCCCAGCTCGTCGTACGCCTGCAGGGCGGTGAAGAGCCCGTCGGAGTACTCGTAGACCCACCCGGCGAATCTCGGGGTTGGTGGTCAGCAGGCCGCGCACCGCGTCGAGGGCGAAGGTGTTCACCCAGAACGTGTCGCCGGTGGTCGAGTTCTCGTCGGCCGGCGGGTTGACCAGCTCGCCGGTCAGAGCTGCCGTCGTGCATTGCTGCCACCCGAGGGTGAGGGCGTTGCCCGGCGTGCCGCCCAGCATGCCGATCTTGCCGTCGCCGACGCCGGCGTTGAGCACGTCGGCGAAGCTCTGACCGAGCGCGCACAGATCCTCACCAACGACCGAGGTGTAGTCCTCACCGGGTGTGAGGGCACCTTCCTGCCCCGGCAGACCGACGTAGCCGGCCGAGAACGAGAAGTAGGGGATGCCGGCCTGCTGGGCCTCGGTGATCGCCGGGGCCAGCGCCACGCCCACGTCGGGATAGCCGACGATGAAGTCGACCCCACGCTGGATCAGGAACCGGACGTCGTTGGCGTGGACCGCCGGGTCCTGGTTGAAGTCGGCCGCCGTCGAGACGATGGTGCCGATCTCGGGATAGGTGAGCGCCTGGAGGATCGCCTCCATGTGGCTGACGCCGCGCCAGACGTTGACGGTGTCGCCGCCGCCGTCGGCATAGCCCATGACCAGGTCGCCGCCGCTGCCGGTGTCGCACTCCTGGTTGCTCCAGCACTCCATCGCCTTGTCGAGGGTGGCCTGGTCGAGGTCCTGGCGCGCCCGGGCGATCGAGGCCAGGATGATGTTCCAGCTCGCCTCGTCCGACGGCTGCACCGGCCCCAGCGCCTTCTCGACCAGTGCCGGGTCTGCCGCCGCCGGGTCCTCGCCGAACTCCGCCAGCGGGCCGTCACCGCCGGCCATCGTGGTCGCCGGGGCCGCAGTCGTGCCCGGGGCCGCGGTGGTGCCCGGGGCCGCAGTCGTGGCCGGAGCGGCGGTGGTGGCCGGCGTGTCGGCGGCTGTGGTGGTGGTCGTCTCGCCCGAGTCGCCGCACGCGGCGCCCAGCAGAGCCAGGACCGCCAAGAAGCCGATGATCCGTTTCATGTCCCTTTTCCTCCTCATGGGGCGTGCCGTGCCCTCGTGTCTCGCCGTTGTGTGCCGTCTCACTCTCGTGTGCTCTCCTTCCGCGACGCAGGGTCGAGCTCGTCGCCGATCGCCGGTCTTCGCCGGGCGCGCAGCACGTGCTCCACCCCCTTCACGATCCGGTCTCCCGAAACCATCATTCCCCCGATGATCACCAGGCCGAAGACCACGAACTGGAGCGCGGTCGCCAAGCCGAGCGCCCGCATCATCTGATTCAGGCCGGTGAGGAAGAACGCAGCCGCGAACGTGGACAGCGGGCTGGCCAGCCCTCCGGTGAGGGAAGCACCGCCGATGACGGCGGCGGCGATGGGGCCCAGCAGGTACTCGGACGCGATGTTGACGCCGGGGTTGCGCAGCAGCCCGGCCAGCGCGATGCCGGCGATGGCGTAGAGGACGGCCGCCACCACGTACACGAGGATCTGGTTCATCGTCACCCGGACACCGACGACGTTGGCGGCCACCGGGTTGGCGCCCACCACCTGGAACCGCCGGCCCACCGTCGTGAACCTGAGCCCGACGATGAGGAGCACGGTGACCGCCACCCCGATCCAGAAGATCGGGCTGATGCCGAGGATCCGGGTCGAGGTCCAGTCGGAAAGACCCTCCGGGACCGCGCTCTGCACCGGGAAGGTGGTGACGTAGCGGCGGACCACCCCGGCGACGATCTGGCCCATCGCCAGGGTGACGATCAGCGCGTTCAGCCCAAGCCCGCCGATGAGGATCCCGTTGGCGAGCCCGATGAGGGCGGCGACTCCGATCGCGATCAGGATCGCCAGCCAGATGCGATCGTTCGACCCGTCGCCGAC
>JABAOD010001711.1_pt1 | contig 14798 bp, 11 predicted proteins | sample 7062151 | NCBI WGS metagenome assembly JABAOD01 (sample SAMN14538626, study PRJNA623070) | marine sediment metagenome | biome: marine biome [ENVO:00000428]; feature: marine pelagic biome [ENVO:01000023]; material: deep marine sediment [ENVO:00002113] | place: India: Gulf of Khambhat ... | reverse complement strand
GGTTGGACGCGTACGCAACGCGCCTCAACGTCCAGATGCAAGATCTGGTTTAAATGTTTGCTCACGTCGACCACCACACCGTTGCCCACGGTCTGGCCACACTGCGAGGTGCCACCGCCGCGCGCCAGCACCGGTACGCCGGTTTCGCCGGCGATCTGGATGACGTGTACGATGTCCTGCTCGTTTTGCGGAACGACGACCCCGACNNGCGTCGGTGCTGTAGCGCCCGCGGCTGAAGGCATCGAACAGTACCTCACCGGCGACTTCGCGGCGCAGCCGCGCCGCCAGCGTCGGATCACCGGGGGCGACGCTGGAGGTAGGCGTGAGTGATGCAGGGGCGTTCATTACTGGGCTATGTTCACGTGATCACGCGATCATAGCATCTTGGCGCTGCCGGACGATGGCGGCGTTGATTTGCTAAGTCGTTTCGCGTGTGGGCATAATCCGGGCTTCGATCAGCACAAGCTCCGGCAGGAAAAGCCCCATGTTCAAACCCGAAGGCCGACATTTTCTGCAGATTCCAGGTCCCACCAACGTGCCCGATCGCGTATTGCGTGCCCTGGCGGCGCCCACGATCGACCACCGCGGTCCGGAGTTTGCCAAGCTGACCAAAGAGGTGCTCGAAGGCCTTAAGGTCATCTTCAAGACCCAGGGTCGCGTCATTGTCTACCCGAGCTCCGGAACCGGCGCCTGGGAGGCGGCGTTGATCAATACGCTCTCGCCCGGCGACAAGGTATTGATGTTCGAAACCGGGCATTTCGCCACCCTCTGGTGCAGCATGGCGCAGCGCCTCGGGCTCGATGTGGACTTCGTGCCCGGCGATTGGCGCAGCGGCGCCGACCCGGCGGTGGTGGAAGCGAAGCTGAGCGAAGACAGCGGACACCAAATCAAGGCAGTCGCGGTCGTACATAATGAAACCGCGACCGGCGCGACCAGTCGCATCGGCGAGATCCGCGCCGCCATGGATCGCGCCGGGCATCCGGCATTGTTGTTGGTCGATACGATCTCTTCGCTGGCGTCAATCGATTACCGTATGGACGAATGGCAAGTCGATGTCACCGTGAGCTGCTCGCAAAAGGGGCTCATGCTTCCGCCGGGCCTCGGCCTGAATGCGGTGAGTGAAAGGGCCATCGCTGCGAGCAAGTCGGCGGGATTCAAGCGCTCGTATTGGGACTGGCAGGAGATGCTGGCAAACAATAAGAACGGATTCTTCCCCTACACGCCGGCGACCAACCTGCTCTACGGGCTGCGCGAGGCCATCAACATGCTGCTCGAAGAAGGGCTCGACCAGGTATTTGCACGTCACGACCGCCATGCCGAGGCGACGCGCCGGGCGGTGAAGGCCTGGGGACTCGAGTTGCTTTGCATCAATCCAGCGGAGTACAGCAGCTCACTCACGGCGGTGCTCATGCCCGCGGGGCATGACGCCGATGCCCTGCGCAAGATAATCCTGAAGCGCTTCAATATGTCCCTCGGCACCGGGCTAGGGAAGGTGAAGGGCAAGGTATTCCGCATCGGCCATCTTGGCGACTTCAACGATCTCTCATTGGCCGGCACGTTGAGCGGTGTCGAGATGGGGCTGGCGCTTTCCGGCGTGCCGCATCAGGCGGGCGGAGTCGCTGCGGCACTGGCCTATCTCACCGAAGTCGCGCGCGAGGCGGGTGGCGCGAAGTCAAGCGCCTCGGCGGCTTAAGATCCGACCTCACATTTCCAGTCTCCTGCTGATCCCGGCTGGAGGCAGACACGCGATTGAAGGGTAGAGCAAGATGTCAGACACGATTCTAGTGCAGCGTGACGGCCCGATCGCCACGGTGGTGCTCAACCGCCCGGAGAAGCTGAACGCGTTGACCAAGCCGATGTGGCAACGGTTGGGTGAGGTGATCGAGGAGCTCTCGGCCGATGACGTGCTGCGCTGTTTGGTGATGCGCGGAGCGGGTGAGAAAGCCTTCGCTCCCGGCAACGACATCTCCGAGTTCGAGAACGAGCGCGCCAATGTTGAGCAGGCGCGTGCCTATGGCGCCATCATGCGACGCACGCTTGCGGCCTTCGAGCACTGCCGCCATCCCATGGTGGCGATGATCAAGGGCATCTGTGTCGGCGGTGGGCTCGAAATAGCGGCTAACTGTGATCTGCGCATTTGCGGTGAGTCGAGCCGCTTCGGTGTACCTATTAATAAGCTCGGTCTCGTCATGGCCCATGCCGAGCTGCGCGGCCTATTGAATCTGGTCGGCCGGGCGACGGCACTGGAGATCCTCTTAGAAGGTCGTGTCTTCGGCGCCGAGGAGGCAAAGGAGAAGGGCCTGATCACTCGCATCGTGCCCGACGAAAAGGTCGAGGAGGAGGCCTACGCCACGGCACAGCGCATCGCGGATGGGGCACCGTTGGTCGCACGCTGGCACAAGAAGTTTGCCGCGCGCCTGGCCGATCCGGCGTCGCTCAGCGAAGCGGAGGTGGACGAAGGTTTTGCCTGTTTCGGCACCGAGGACTTCCAAATCGGCTATCGCGCATTCCTTAAGAAGGTCAAGCCAGAGTTTAAGGGACGTTAAGATGGGACCGCTGGACGGCGTCAAAGTCATCGAGTTTGCCCATGTCATGGCGGGGCCCACCTGTGGGCTGATGCTGGCCGACATGGGTGCCGACGTGATCAAAGTGGAGCGCGTCCCCGATGGCGAAGACACGCGGCGCATGACACCGCCGACGATCGACGGCGAGTCGGCCGCGTTTTTGATGATGAACCGCAATAAGCGTGGCATTGCCGTCGATCTGAAGCACGAAGCCGGCAAGGAGATCGCCCGGCGGCTGCTGCGTAGGGCCGATGTGGCGATCGAGAACTTTCGCAAGGGCACGATGGAACGGCTCGGTCTCGGCTACGAAGAGATGCGCAAGCAAAACCCGGGGCTGATCTACTGCGAGGTGTCCGGGTTCGGGCGTACGGGGCCGTATGCGGATCGCGGCGGCTACGATCTGATCGCCCAAGGCATGTCGGGCCTGATGAGCATCACTGGTGAGGGGCCGGGACGTCCGCCGGTGAAGTGTGGTGCGCCGATGACGGATATCACCGCCGGCATCTTGGCGGCGATGGGCGTGCTCGCCGCCTACGCCCACAAGCTCAAGACCGGCGAGGGTCAGCGCGCGGACGTGTCGCTGTTCGAGGCCGGCATCGTGCATACCTACTGGCAGTCGGCGATCGCCTTCGCCACCGGCGTGGCGCCCGGTCCCATGGGCTCGGCGCATCCGCTCAATGGTCCTTATCAGGCGTTTGAGAGCGCGGACGGCTGGATCACCGTCGGTGCGGCCAACCAGTCGAACTGGCTCAAGCTGGTCGAGGCGCTCGAGGCCCCCGAGCTCAAGGACGACCCGCGTTTCACCAGCAACGACGCGCGCATGGCCAATCTGCCAGCATTGGTCGATACGCTCGCGCCGCTGTTCAAACAGCGCACATCCGCCGACTGGCTTGAGCGCCTCGAAGCCGTGGGCGTACCGGCGGGACCGGTGCTCGACGTTGCGCAGATGCATGCCGATCCGCAGACACTTGCGCGCCGAATGGTGGTCGAGGTGCCGCATAGCCGCCTCAAGAAGCACAAGACCCTTGGCACGCCCGTCAAATTCTCTGCGACACCGGGTGCCGTGGCGCATGGCGCGCCGGTGCTGGGCGAGCACACCCGCGAAGTCCTTGCGGAGTACGATTACTCGAAGGAAGAGATCGACGCCCTGATCGCCTCGGGGGCCGTCATCGCGGCCACATAAGGCGCCTTAGCCAGCGACCACGGTCGCGGCGGTGCGCCGCCTTGTTTCTCCAGCCTGTCCAGGTTCCACGGCTACAAGTAGGGCTGAATCCGGGCGCCTGATAGAATTTGGATATAGACGATAACCGTTTTTCCGAGAGACCACGATCCATGAAAAGTACCAAGCCTTTTGCTGGCGTCCTGTCGCCCGTCCTGACTCCTTTCAAGAAAGATCTCAGCCCCGACGCCGAGCGTTTTGTAGCGCACTGCCGCTGGTTGCTCGAGCAAGGCGCCACCGGACTGGCGGTCTTTGGTACTACCAGCGAGGCCAACTCGTTGTCGGTCGACGAGCGCAAGGACTTACTCGAAGCGCTGATCGCAGACGGCATCGATCCAAAGCTGCTGATGCCGGGGACGGGGTGCTGTGCGCTGACGGATTCGGTGCGCTTGACCGAGCACGCGATACGCAACGGCTGCGGCGGCGTGCTGATGTTGCCGCCCTTTTACTACAAGGGCGTCAGCGACGACGGGATCTTCGCGAATATTGCCGAGGTGATCGAACGTGTGGGCGACGAGCGCTTACGCATCTATCTCTACCATTTCCCGCAGATGGCGGTGCTGGGTTACAGCCTCGATTTGATCGAAAGACTGATCAAGATGTATCCCTCTATCGTGGTTGGGGTCAAGGACAGCTCCGGCGACTGGAGTAACACCGAAGCGATGCTCAAGCGTTTCCCCGGTTTCGATGTCTTTCCAGGATCCGAAGTCTTCCTATTGCCGGGCTTGCGGGGAGGGGGCGTGGGCTGTATCACCGCGACGGCGAACGTCAACGTTGCCATGGTGCGCAATCTCTACGATCGCTGGCAGACACCGCAGGCCGATGCGCTACAAGAGGAAATCACGGCGTTGCGTAAAACGATTCAGGCCTACCCGATGATCCCGGCGCTTAAGCAGATCATCGCCCACTACCGCAACGACGCGGCGTGGGCCGCCGTGCGCCCACCGCTCGTACGTTTGTCCGAGACACAGGCGCAGTCATTAATAGCAGATCTCGAGCAGAAGAAATTTGCGTTAGCGGCATGACTGCACAGGACCTAGGGCACGGGACGAAGGACTGAGTCGCATTAATCAGTACTCGATCTCACGGATAGGGTCAGATTGTGGACGGCTGAGTCGGCAACCCTTAGCCGTCATTCAAAGGTACGCCGTCTTCTTTCGAACCGACTCGCGCATATCGTGTCCACCTTTCTGACTCGCCGGCCGGGCCAAGCAAGAATAGGCCCTGTAACTGTCCCTCTTTAGGTTGAAGCTGAAGCACTGAAAACCGGTTGAAACATACGGCGGCGCGGCGGTCCAGGACATCCATATCGAGGAGTTGGAATCGGAGGTTGAAGGCGACATCGACCTGCGAGGTTTTCTTGGGCTTGCCGATGACGTGCCGAAGGGGTTCACCGACATCCGCATCAACTTCAAGGTCAAGGCCGATGTAGGCAACATGCAAAGGCTCAAAAGACTGGCCCTGTCCTCGCCCGTATTCAACACCATCACGCAGGGTGCGAATGTGGACGTTCGAATGGAGCCGAAATAGTACCTGACGTTCTCGAGTCCATGCGAGAGCGGAAGTCGAAGGTTTCGGGTACGAATTTCCAAGCGATCCTTTGCTTTAGATCAAGGAAAAATAACTAAACGAATGCTCGGCTGTGCTGTCTTTAGATATAATCCTGCAGCCATGGTAGCGCAGCCGCTGACTCCTGTTGTTGGTCGCCGCACATCGGGAGCTGCGGCGCTGCTGTGTCGCAAGTGTCAGTTTGAGAACCGCGGGGGCGTTCGTTTCTGCGAGAATTGTGGTGCCAAGCTCGCACTGACCTGCCCCAGCTGCAGTGCGCTGATTCCACCTGACCGGAACTTCTGCGGTGAGTGCGGGGCATCGCTTTCGCCCGTCGCCACAGCGCGGCATCTGGCAGCCGCTGCCACCGATCAAGTCTCGCCAGATACCACTTTGCATGAGCGCGAAGCCGAGCGTCGCCAGTTGACCGTCATGTTCTGTGACCTCGTGGGCTCGACGGCGCTTTCCGCGGAGCTCGATCCCGAAGACATGCGGGAGGTGATTACATCGTTTCAGGACAGGTGTCGCCACGCCATCCGACAGTATGCGGGCTTCATCGCCCGCTACATGGGCGATGGGATGCTTGTCTATTTCGGTTACCCCCAGGCACATGAAGATGATGCCGAGCGGGCAGTACGAGCTGGGCTTGCCATCGTGCACTCCATGGCGGAACTCAACGATGACATCGGTAAACGATACGAGGTTGTGTTGGCCGTCCGGGTCGGGGTAGCAACGGGACTGGTTGTCGTGGGCGACATCGTCGGCGAAGGCGCGGCTGAGGAAGCGGCGGTCATTGGCGAGACCCCGAACCTGGCAGCACGACTGCAGGGAGTGGCCGAGCCCAATCAGGTGGTGGTGGCGTCGGCAACGCGACAACTGCTGGGAGGGTTGTTTGAGTATGCGGACTTGGGCCGGCATGAACTAAAGGGCGTCGCCCAGCCGGTGCAAGTGTGGCGGGTCTTGGCTGAGCGCGAAGTGGAGAGTCGTTACGAAGGTAAGCGTATTGGCGGTCGATTGCCGCTGGTCGGGCGGCAGGAGGAGCTGGGGCTTTTGGTACGCTCGTGGGAGGCAGCCAAAGAAGAACACGGCCAGGCGGTCCTCATTCAGGGCGAGGCGGGTATTGGCAAGTCGCGCCTAGTTGATGCACTGCGTGAAGAGGTGGCGAAGGAGAGCTATCTGTGGGTGGCCCATCGGTGTTCGCCGTATCACGCCAACAGCACGCTCTATCCGGTCATTGAGCACCTTAAGCGGGCGATGCACTGGAAGCCCGAGGATGATGTGGAGGCACGGCTCGAGAAGCTCGAAGATGCCTTGCGGACGCAGAGTCTTCCGCTTGAGGAGGTGGTACCGCTCTATGCAGAGCTGATGTCACTGCCACTTCCTGAAGACCGTTACCCGCCCCTTCAGATGACGCCGCAACAGAAGCGCGAAGCGACGCTCGATGCCGTCGTCGGGTGGCTGCTGGAATTAGCGGAGCGAACGCCCGTGCTTAATGTGTGGGAGGACCTGCATTGGGCGGACCCGACGACGCTGGAGTTGTTGAAGCTTTACATCGAGCAATCGCCGACGGTGTCGATGTTGAATGTGCTGACCTATCGCCCGGAGTTCGTGCCACCCTGGTCGATGCACTCTCACATGACGCCGATTACGCTCAACCGCCTTGAGCGAGCGGAAGTGGAAGCGATTGTGGGGAATCTCGCGGGAGGTAAGTCGGTGCCCGCCGACGTGCTGGAGCACATCGTATCCAAAGCAGACGGCGTGCCGCTTTACGTGGAGGAGCTCACAAAAACCATCCTGGAGTCGGAGGTGCTTGAAGAGCAGGCGGATCGATATGTGCTCAGGGGTTCACTCGCGGACATGCAGATCCCGAGTACCTTGCAGGACTCGCTGATGGCGCGATTGGATCGCGTGCCGACGCTGCGGGAAGTAGCGCAGATTGGTGCGGTGCTCGGGCGGGAGTTTGCATATGAGATGTTGCATTCACTCGCACCGCGCGAGGAGGCTGTCCTGCAACACGAACTCGGTCAGCTCGTCGAGAACGAGTTGCTCTACCAGCGTGGCCGGGGCCACCGTGCGCGCTACGTATTCAAGCACGCGCTCATTCAAGACGCCGCTTATCATTCGCTGCTGAAGCGCTCGCGCCAGCAGTATCACCGCCAGGTGGCAGAGCTTATGAAAAAGAAGCTCCACGAGACGGTCGAGGCGCAACCTGAGCTTTTAGCCCACCACTACAGCGAGGCCGGGTGTCATAAGGAGGCTGTGGAGTATTGGCATGCGGCGGGTCGGATTGCTGCCCAGCGCTCCGCCAATGCGGAAGCCATCATGCACCTTAAGCGCGGGCTTGTGGACCTCGGTGCACTGCCTGATACGCCAGAACGGGCCCGGACGGAGCTGCAGATTCAGACCACGCTTGGCCCTACCTTGATCGCCACGATGGGCTATGGGGCCCAAGTGGTTCACGAAACGTATGCACGGGCTCAAGCTCTATGCGCTCAGGTTGGCAGCAAGTCCGATGCGTTCCCTGTGTTGCGCGGCTTGTGGAATTCCTATTTGTTTCGGGCGGAGATGCTCAAGGCGCGCGAGCATGGCGAAGAACTCCTGCACTTGGCCGAAGACATCGGCGACGACGCCCTCATCGTTGAAGCTCACAGGGTGGTGGCGACGGTTTCGTTCTTTATGGGAGGTTTTCTTACTGCTCGAAAGCACGCCGAAGTAGGTATTGACATCTATGACTCGGAGCGGCACCGGGAGTTGGCGTTCCTCTATGGTGCCGACCCACAGATCGTCTGCGAACTGTATGCTGCACTCTCCAAGTGGATGCTCGGCTACCCAGACGGCGCGCGGTCGTTAATGAATGAGGCAATCAGAAAGGCCCGAGAGCTATCCTTGGCCCACACGGAAGCGTTTGCACTGGTCTATCAAGCGATGCTCTACCAATTCAATCGACAACCAGACTTGGCCCGGAAGAGCGCCGAGGCGGGACTCAAAGTGGCATCAGAGCACCGCATTCAGCAATGGACTGCCTGGGGAACCATTTGTCACGGGTGGGCTGAGTTTATGGAGGCCGACAAGGACCGTGGTATGAATCAACTGCGCCAGGGATTGCAGGAGTGGTACGACATGGGGCAGCGGGAGTTTGCCGTACCGTACTTCCTCGCCCTTACGGCAGAGGCATTGGCGACGCGAGGGCAGCTAGCTGAAGCCTACGGTATGGCGACCGATGGCTTACGAATAACATCGAAAACCGCCCAAGGTTTCTTCGCAGCTGAGTTACATCGACTGAGGGGGATCTTCCTGTTAAAGATGGGCGAGTCGAACAAAGCCGAGGCGCAGAAGAGCCTGCAGCAATCACTCGACGATGCTCGTCGGCAACAAGCAAAATTCTTGGAGCTGCGCGCTGCCGTGAGCCTGGCTCGCCTGTGGCAGCGGCAGGGCAAACTCGAAGAAGCCCGCGAGATGCTAAGCGAAATCTACGGCTGGTTTACGGAAGGGTTCGACACGACGGACCTGAAAGAGGCCAAGGCACTTCTAGACGAGTTGGCATGACGTTGGAAAGCAACGCGTTTGTGGGTTCCCCAAACGATCGCTTGTCCAAACGGCACTCATGGCCGTTTTGAGTCATTCGTCTCCCTACTCAGACCTCAGCGCTTCCTATAACACGCCTTCTTTGCGCAGCTTGTCCACTTGGGTCTCGCTCATCCCGAGCCATTCGCGCAGGACCTCGTTCGTGTGCTCGCCGAGCACGGGCGGCGGCCGATCCACGGCGCCGGGCGTGTCGGACAGCTTGATCGGCACGCCGGTGACGCGTATCGGCCCCGCTTTCGGGTGCTCCAGCTTGACCACCATCTCGCGCGCCAGCGTCTGCGGATGCTCACAGACCTCTTGCACCGATTGGATGCTGCCGCTCGGGATACCGCGGGCGCGCAAGGCTTCGATCCACTCCGCCGTAGTCTTCTGCAACAACACCGGTTCCAATATGGTGCGCAGCGCGTCGGCGTTCTCGACTCGATCCGGGTTGGCGCGGAAACGCGGGTCTTCCGTCAAATCCTGCAGCCCTGTCACCTCGCAGAAGCTGCGCCATAGCGAATCATTGCCGCATCCGAGGTTAAGGTAGCCGTCTTTGCACTGAAAGGTTTCGTAAGGGACGATGGTGGGGTGGCGGTTGCCGGTTCGCGTCGGGCTGTTGCCGGTGGCGAAGTAGATGCCGGCCTGATAGGTGAGTAGCGCTACCTGGCAGTCGAGCATGCCGATATCGACCTTTTGTCCCTTGCCGGTCTGATTGCGCGTGAGCAGTGCTAGCAGTATTCCCTGAAACGCCATCATCCCACCGACGATGTCGGCCTGCGAGGTCCCGACCTTATACGGTGGACCGTCGGGGTCGCCCGTCAGGCTGGCGATGCCTCCCTCGCCCTGAATGATGAGATCGTAACCGGGCAACTTGGCGTCGGGACCGGTATGCCCGTAACCGGAAATCGAGCAGTAGACCAGCCGCGGATTGATCTTGTTTGTCGCTTCATAACCGTACCCAAAGGCCTCCATCTGCCCGGGTCGGAAATTTTCCACCAACACGTCGGCGATCTTGATGAGATCGCCTAGGATCTTTAGGCCCTGCTTGTGTTTGAGGTCCACCGTCAAGCTGCGCTTGCTGCGATTGATGCTCATGAAATAGGCGCTCTCGCCGTTGATGAACGGCGGGCCGTAGCCGCGCGTGTCATCGCCGGCACCCCGCCGCTCGAGCTTGACCACATCGGCGCCCATGTCCCCGAGCAACATCGTGCAATAGGGACCGGCCAGGACTCGCGTGAGATCCAGAACCTTGAGACCTTCTAAGGGCTTGGGCATACGTTCTTCTCCTGTACTCTTGTCTTGTGCCGCGTCGGTTTTTCGCGCAAGCGCGCTCGCCGGATGATACCACCGAAATCGCTTAGTGCTTACTGGCCGTGCGGCTAGACAATCCCATTACTGGGCGATCGAGTGTGGGTCACGCCTGGGTTTGGGTGTAGACTCCTGAGCGTTTGTGCAGCAGTGGTTGCACATATCCGTTAAGGAGTAGCGCATGGAATACAAGAACCTCGGGCGCAGTGGTGTGAAGGTGTCGGTGTTGTGCCTCGGTGCCATGATGTTCGGCGGGCGTACCGACGAGCCAGCCTCGGTAGAGATCATCGCCCGGGGGCGCGAGCAAGGGGTGAATTTTCTCGATACGGCTGATGCCTACAACAAGGGGGAATCGGAGCGCATCGTCGGGCGGGCGATTCGCGCCGAGCGTGATGCGTGGGTGCTTGCGAGCAAGGCCTACAATCCGATGGGCGAGGGACCGAACGAGCGCGGCCTATCGCGCAAATGGTTGCTACAGGCGTGCGATGCGAGCCTCGAACGGCTCGGAACTGATTACATCGACGTCTACTATCTCCATAAGGAGGACCTCGACACGCCACTCGAAGAGACCGTATCAGCGATCGGTGATCTCATCAGACAAGGCAAGATCCGCTACTTCGGCGTGAGCAACTTCCGCGCCTGGCGCATCGCTGAAGTCTGCCGTATCTGTGACGTACTGAGAGTTCCCCGACCGGTAGTTAGCCAGCCGGTCTACAATGCGTTAAACCGCACACCGGAGGTAGAGCATCTGCCGGCGTGCGCCCACTACGGTCTCGGTGTCTATCCGTACAGCCCGCTCGCACGCGGCGTGCTGACGGGCAAATACGCACCGGATGCCGAACCGCCTCCTGCCACGCGTGCGGCCGTCAAAGACAAGCGCATGATGGAAACCGAGTGGCGGCGCGAATCGTTGTTGATCGCGCAGCGTATCAAGGAGTACGCGGAGTCGCGTGGGACTACTGCGGCCCCCTTCGCGCTCGCCTGGGTGTTGTACAACAGAATGGTTACCGGCGTCGTCGCTGGACCACGCACATTGGAGCAATGGGAAGCTTATGTGACCGGTCTTGCCTACCGGTTCACCTCGGAAGACGAGGCATTTGTCGACGCGCTCGTACCTCCCGGCCATCCGTCCACGCATGGCTATACGGACCCGGCTTATCCTCTCGAAGGGAGAGTGCCCATGGGTTGAGGCCTTACCCTGCAGAACTAAGCGCGCCCATATTGCCGCCAGCTTCAGCGACGCAAAGCTGTTCGAATCTCCGCCGCACGTTCCGCAGAAAGGCCAGCGTCGATTGCGCAACGCAGTACGAGCGGCGCAATGGCATCATAAGCACCGGCCGCGTCAGGGTCCGCCTGCTGCAGGGCTGTGCGGTGCGTAGCGATGGCGGCCGCATCGCCGCGCGCCATCGGACCCGTAAGGGCCTTGGGCACGCCCAAACTTTCCACGTTTTCTGCCACCGTTTTCAACAATGCGCCGATCGCATGCTCGGCGTCGCGGCGCTCAAGCCCCAGGCGCGTCAAGGCGGGGATGGCGGCATTGACCAGCCCGACCGTACCATTCGCCACCATGGCGACTAGCGCGTGATACACGGGACCGTGAATAGCCGTAACGACTACCTTTGCACCCAGCGCATCCGCTACCACTTGTGCTGCCCGGATCGCTGGCTCATCCCCAGCGGCTATGAACGTTGCACCGCGAAGGCGTGGAGGACGCTCAGGGTCGGCGAACGAGACCAAGGGATGCATCACGCCTACGTGTGCGCCGACAGTCCGACAGACAGCCAGCTCATCGGGACCCCGTGCGCCCGCGCAGTGGAGCACCGAGACATCTCGCTGTAGCCAAGCGACCAAATGCTGTGCGCATTTATTGACGGCGGGATCCGATACGGTCAGGATCACGACATTGGCGTTTGCAACTGAGCTTCCCGAGAGGCCTCGTCCAGGCAGCAGCTGGCATTCAGTTCCCGTATCGCGCAAGGCCTGCGCGAGCGCCGTCCCCACACGGCCGCGGCCGACGATCACGATATTCACGCTGACCTCCTTGATCCTGTCCTGGTTCAGGGAAACCTGAGCATACTACGCATGGCGTTCGACTGCTCACCTGACGTACACTGGTTTCCAGTGCGGACTGACGTGCGAATCGGTAGAGATGCCAGAGTTACGAATCTTATGGCAACGCCTGGTCGATGATGCTGGGAACACCTGCGAGCGTTGCAGCGACACCAAGCTTCAGCTGGAACGCGCCGTGCAAAAGCTGAAGGAGGTGCTTTCTCCTCTCGGGCTGGAGCCGATTCTGGAAGAAAAGATTCTCGACGCGCGTGACTTCGTTTCGGATCCCGCTCAATCAAACCGCATCTGGATCAACGGCAAGGCGCTCGAGGAATGGATCGGCGGCGAAGTGGGCATGAGCCCCTGCTGCACGACGGTGTGTAAGAATGCGGAGTGTCGAACGGTAGCAGTTGGTAGCGATGTTTTCGAAGTCATCCCGGAGGAGCTCATTGTCAAAGCGGCGCTCTTGGCAGCGGCTGAGCTGGTGAGTCCGACAGCGCGCGCATGCTGTGATTCTGTGCCCGCGAATGCAAAGCATACGACTGACTGCTGTGTCCCGTAGGCTACCCCGGGGATTGAGAGCGTTCGTGAAACAGAATGGCGATAAGCAAGATCGCCACAAGTAGAAATCCGCTCGTCATAAGCCAGCCGATGGAATAGGAACTGAAAAGGTCTACGGTCGCGCCAAAGATCGGTGGACCGAGGGTGGCGCCGACGGCGGCATAAATGCGGTTGTAGCCGACGGCGGTTGCGGCGAGGCGAGGCTCCGCCGCTTCGACGACGATGTTCTGCACAAGCGCGACGTAGCCGGGCACGGTGAGACCGATCACCGCCGTTAGCGCCACGCCGAGCGCAACCCACCCAGGCGTGATGAAGGCGAGCGCGATCAACGCCGCCAGACCGACGCTTCCCATGATGACTAGAACGGGCTTACGCCGACCGTTGAACACAAAATCGCTCACTGCGCCCCAACCGAGCCGACCCACCGCGCTCGCGGCCTGGGCAATGCCCAGACACGATGCCGCAAGTGGCTGACTGGCCTGCACCGCTTCGCGCATGAAGAGCGTGATGTAGGCGAGAAAGTTGAACTGCGATGCTTGATAGAAACCGACGCCCAAATTAAAGATATTGAGATTGCGATCGGTGAGGATGGCGCGAATGTCGGACACAATACTGAAACGTAGGCGCACCGTTGCGTCGCCTCCTCGGGGCAACCATAGGCAGGACATGGCGGCGAGCGTGGCGCTGCCCGCAATGAGATACAGAAGCACGCGCCACTCGATCTGCATAGCCAGTGCACCCAGGCTCGCACCGATGATGCCTCCGAGCGGCACGCCGGTTTGCTTTACGCCCATCGCTGTGCCGCGTCGCTGGGCTGGGAACCAGGTGAATACACCCTTGCTGGTAGCCGGATTGACGAAGCTGTAAGCGAGACCTGTGACGCCCATCGCGAGCACCGCAGTCACAAAGCCGCCGGCGAGCCCTAGCGACAACGCGCCAAGGCTCGCGAGCAGGTTCGCCGCGATCAGCGCCCGACGGACCCCGATCCGGTCGATTACACCGCCGACAGGAAGACCGAAGATGCCCTGTGTCACAGCATAGGCGCTGGCGAGCAAACCGAACTGCGTCGCGCTCAGCGCCAGGTCTTGGCGAATCACAGGCGCCATGGCGACCATGCCGGTAAACGTCATGACCCCGACCGCGTGCGCGAGCGCGAGAACGCTCAGATCCCTGAGCCAGGGTGCTAATGGTTGTTCGGCAGCATAATCGTTGGGACCAGCCGTCATATGCGTATTCTTCCGTTTCGCCGCCTTTCTCTGCGGCCGCCACGCTTATTGACACCGCTAATGCCGGTCAAAACACCTCCGGTATTCTTGCGGCGGCGGAACCCTTATTATTGGTTAGCGTACTGCAAGAAGGCCTGTATACGATACCGCGGAATATCGCTAAGCCGCTCACAAGGGAACACTGTTGAAGATCGGCGCTGTCTGTGTCACATGTGGGGCGATCAAGAAAGCGGCGGTCGAGCGCTGTCCCCAATGCGGTTATGAGCCCGAGTCCGAGTACGAAGTGGCAAGGGCATTGATCTTGTCGAAAGCATTTCCGGCTGGGAACCGGATTATCGGCAGATCCCTCGATGAGCTTCGGGCGATTGGTGAGCAAATTCGCAGCGGCCGGCCTTATTATTTTGATCCGCACGAGCAACAGACCGTAGTCGAAGCCTATCGTGACTACCTGGATGCAAAATCAGGCCGGCACGCATCCGTTTTCTTGAAATGGTTGGTTCCACTGCTGTTAATTCTGGTTCTCGCGACTGTGTCCCTGCTATGGTTTCGGGCTCGTTGATGCCTAGTCTACAGTCCGACAGTGCTGTCTCATCGCCAACGGCCAAAGGTCCGCGGCGCATTGTCTGTCTCACCGAGGAAACGACCGAGACGCTCTATCTCCTGGGCGAGCAGGACCGCATCGTTGGCATTTCTGGGTTCACCGTTCGTCCGCCGCGGGCACGCAAGGAGAAGCCGAAGGTTTCGGCTTTCACAAGT
>JABAOD010001208.1_pt2 | contig 14799 bp, 8 predicted proteins | sample 7062151 | NCBI WGS metagenome assembly JABAOD01 (sample SAMN14538626, study PRJNA623070) | marine sediment metagenome | biome: marine biome [ENVO:00000428]; feature: marine pelagic biome [ENVO:01000023]; material: deep marine sediment [ENVO:00002113] | place: India: Gulf of Khambhat ... | reverse complement strand
ATTCCTGGTATAAAAAGCCCAGATGGTCGAGCCCAATCGTTAACATCCGTAATGATCCAACCTCCTCAGCCTGATCATTTGCTTCCGTCACGACCTTTAACGCTTGCTGGTATTTTCCCGACCCAATATATGAAAATCCCAGCGTGAGCAATGCAGGGATGGTATGCCAATCCATGTGGGCTTTCCTGCTGATGTCAAGCGATTCGTTTGCAAATTGCTCGGATTTTTCCGCCACTGCGATCCCATAATCGGGATTGTGCATAAATCCGATCATCTGCAGATTCTCAGATTCATAGCTCTTATCGCCGATTTTGCGGGCCAATTCCAAGGACTCGGACAGGTACTCAATAGCCTTATTGGGAAGACCAGAGAACCAGTAGGCTTCACCACGACCATGAAGAGCCTGCACCCCGACCAGATCCTCCAACGCCAATTCCCGGCAAATTTCCACTGCCTCCTGGTGATAGGCTGTGGCCTGGACATTGTCCCCCTCACTCCAGGCTACACTGCCGAGATGATATAAGACATCTGCAACGCTGCGTTGATCACCGCTTTTCCTCGCCACAGTAAGTGCCTGGTTAAGAAGGATTATGGCATGTTCGTAATCGTCGGCTCTCCGATAAACCATCCCCAGGCTTACCAGCAGCTCGTGTTCCCTCGCCGGTTCGCCAACCGCTTTTGTTGCACTGAGCACCTGGTTCAAATCGCGGATTGCCGCTTCGAAATGGCCAGCCAGGCCACGAACCGTACCGCGACTTTCAAGCAAATTGATCAGGGTCTTTTGGTCAACCTCATGTGGATTTTTCTCAGCGATCCGCACCGCGCGGTCGTAAAACCTCTCTGCTTCACGGAGGGCAAAAAGGTGTCGAGAACGATTCGCGGCGCTGGCAAGATAAGCAAGGGCCTTATCCCATCTCTCACCACGCTCGTAGTGAAACGCCAGCGTCGCTGACAGTTCCTTGCGGCGATCAGCGCCATGATCCTCAAGCCACTGGGCAATCTGACAATGGATTTTGCGACGAACTTCCTTAAGCACGCCGTTGTAAGCCACTTCCTGCACCAGCACATGGCGAAAGACCCATTCCCAATCTTCCATCATTGTGGCGCGGCCATGCTGCTGGATGAAATCCTGGTTCGCCAGAACGGCCAGATGCTCGCCCACCTCCTCGTTGATCAGATCGGCAAGCAGTTGTTGCCAGAAGGTACGGCCAATCATCGCCGCGTTCTGGATAACATGCTTGAGATCTGGTTCAAGTCGATCAATGCGGGCGGCCAGCACACCTTGAACGGTGTCCGGCACGTGGATGTCAGCCATCTCGCGCGTCACGATCCATCTGCCATTTTCGAGTTTTAAGGTCCCATCCTCCATGAGAGTGTTGATGATCTCTTCAATAAAGAAAGGGTTTCCTTGCGTCCGATCCGCGATCGTACTCACCAACCAATTCGGCAGCTCCGTGTTTTGCAGAAGAGATTGCACCATCTGCGTCGTCTCGTTCAGGGTTAAATCATTCAGATTCACCTCTGTATACACGTCACCGGGGATACGGGCGCGAATTTCGAGCGCCTTTGCTTCTGGATTGGTCAAGGGCCGTGTGAGCATCAGGATGAAAATCGGCGCTTCCTGGATCGAGCCAAACAGAAATTCCAGCGCCTCCAGGGACAAATCATCTGCCCAATGGGTATCTTCCAAAACCAGCAGCAGGTCTCCAAGTTCAGCCTGGCTGGCAAAGAAGCGCGTGAAGGCTTTAAAGATCGCGTTGCGCCGCCCTTGCGGCTCTAGCCCAGACAAGCTGTTCTCCTCGTACCGGATCTCCAATATCTCAGCCAGACTATGCAGGTCTTCCTCGGTCAGGTTTTCGGCCTTCATCCAGGCCTCTTCCAACTTTGCACGGCGACTCTCAACGCCTTCTACCTCGCTGATATCTAAACCGGTCCTCAACAGATCGCCCAGCAACCCATAAGGGGTATTCGCTTCGTAGCTTAGAGTACGACCCATCCACAGGTGGACACTCGGATAATTTTCAGATACCCAGTGGGCGAATTCCTGTTTCAGCCGGGACTTGCCAATACCAGCTGGCCCAATGACGACGGTGATATGAGGTTTGCCGTTTTCCATAACGCTGAGGAAGCGATCCTGAAGAGCCTTTAACTCCGCTTCCCGACCTGTCAACGGAGCCCGTATTAGAGAGGGGGCGATCATGTGTCTGCGGAGACGGGATGGGCGCAAAACCTGATACACGCGCAGCGGTTCGAGCGCCCCCTTTACCAGGATAGGATCCCAGGCCTGGACCTCAAAAGCACGCTCCCCGCCAGCAAGCCGGAATGTGCCCTCTCCCACCAACACACCACCGGGTGGAGCCGCCGCTTCCAGGCGCGATGCGACGTTTACCACATCCCCGATTACGGTGTATTCCCCCTTGGCTCCGGCTATTTTGCCGGCAATCGCATATCCAGAATTTATGCCAACACGGACATTGAATTCCCCAACACCATATCGCCGCTCGACCTGTTTGGCATACTCCCGAATTCGGTTCTGAATGTCGAGACCAGCTAATATCGCTCGTTCGGCGTGGCCCTCCAGGGCTTTTGGCGCACCAAAGATGGACAGAATCCCATCCCCCATATACCTCGCCACCGTTCCATCAAACCGCTCGACCGAGGCGCTCATCTGCCTCAAGGCACCGTCGATGATGTTCAGTACATCTTCCGGGTCCCGTTCCGCAGCCATCCGCAACGATCCCACGATATCACAGAACAGGCAGGTGACCAGCTTGCGCTCCTCGGAAAATGACAGCTGCAGCGTCGCCAACTTTTCCTTTAAGGTGGTGATGGTCGCATCGACCACCTCATCCCCCAGGGCAGGGCGCAGATGCTCCTGAGCAGCGATCGCCTGCTCCAATTCTGCGATCTGGACTTGAACGCTTTTATTCATTAATTTTGCAATTGAACACTTCTGAACGCTGAGAGGCAATGACAGTGTGTGGCACTATCGAGGAAAAATTATAATCGCTTTCATCAACTGATCGAGAGATCTCCGAGGTCAACTTCTTGCCCCTGATTGGGCGGCGCTTTCGCATTCAAGCACATAGTGCTCGCCTATCCGTCTCCCGAGCGCGCATGATCGCTCGTGGTGTGGGGAAAATGCGACCGGTAGCTGATCCGCCGGGGAAAAGCAGATCTCGCCGCGCCGGAAAATGGTTGTGACCCTTCATAAAGACAGCCAATCGTTGGTCACGGTTACCACTGCAGGGGTGTTCCACCTTTTGCGGTGAACATATCGAACTAAAACAGGCCGGCAAGCCGGCCTGTTGCGCTTTGCGAGCTGTGTTGGCTCGTCTTGAAAAGTACACCTGTGCGGCACCCCTTACGCCGGTCTCGGTAGCCCTTGGTTATCTGTTTAAATTTTGCTTGAGGTTCGGCAAGGGACTTAAAAGTGGCCAGAGATTGTCCGGATCAGAATAAAAAAGTCAGCACAACGATTATGGTGGTGACGGACAGTCCGCCGAAGGCTAAAACCCGCGTGTGCCAGCTCGTCGGGTTGATTTTATCTTGCCGGACTCCGCCCTCCACATGCTGGCTGCCGAATCTGGCCTCATATTCCCGATGGGTTGCCTGTCCAATCTGGTGGTTGCTGATAGGGTGGTTCATCGTCATGCCTCCGTTTCAACTCACTAGCCAACGTTGTTATCTGCCTGCAGCTTACCAGTGTTGCGTATCGACATCGTTATTGCTTCCGTCTCTTCATCGTGATTTCTGCTATACTGGGGCTCATTGGCCTCCCTGTTTGCCAGAAAAAGGGCAATTAAGTGCTTGAAATCCGATTATTGGGCAGATTTGAGGTGCGCCTCGACGGCGTCATGCTGGAGATTCCCTCACGTCCGGCGCAGGCACTTCTGGCTTATCTGGCTTTGAACGCCGGCACCGCACAGCGGCGCGAAAAGCTCGCTGGCCTTCTCTGGCCCGATGCCAGCGAGGACAACGCCCGCACCTATTTGCGCCAGGCGCTGTGGCGGCTGCGCTCCGCCATCGGCAGCGAGGCTCTGCGATCCAATCGGATGACCGTGACATTTAGCCCAAATACCGATTATTGGCTGGATGCCGGCGTCCTGGAGTCAGAGCCAGCTGAAGATTGGACGGCCGACACCTTGATCGCGGCCGTTTCGGTTTACGATGGCGATCTGTTGCCCGGATTCTATGAAGACTGGGTCGTGCTTGAACGAGAACGATTGCAGGCCGTCTATCAGCGACGGATGGAGGCCCTTTTGGACGAGCTGATCGGACAGAAGCGTTGGAGCGATGTCCGCAAATGGGGTGAGCGATGGATTGCTACGGGGCAGGTGCCGGAGCCAGCTTACCGGGCCTTGATGGTAGCGTATGCCGGTACAGGCGATCTGGCAAGCGTTGCGACTGTCTACCAGCGCTGCGCCCAGGCATTGGAGGATGAGCTGGGCGTGACGCCCTCCGACGAAACGACGAGCCTGTACCATAGCCTGATCCAAAGAGATGGATCAGACTCGACGTCTGCGGTTGAGAGCGCCGCAGCGCTTCCCAAGAAGCGATCGCCGTCCCTGCCCGCCTTCCTGGAACCGGAAAGTGTCGGCCCGCCGTCTCGCAGAGAGCCTTTTATCGGTCGAGAACGAGAGCTGACCACCCTGCATGACCATCTGGAGGGGGCGGTCAACGGGCGGGGGCGCGTGGTCTTCGTCACCGGCGAGGCGGGTCAGGGCAAGACAACGTTGTTGCAGGAATTCGTCCGCCGGGCGCAGGTGGTTTATCCTGACCTGATCGTCGCGGCCGGGGCCTGCCCCATCTACACGTCCGTCTCCGCACCTTACGCGGTCTTCCGTGAAATCCTGGCGATGCTCGCTGGGGACCTTGAGCCTGCCTGGGTGGCCGGTACCATCAGCCGGGAGCAGGCAGTGCGCCTGTGGCAATTGTTGCCGGATACAATCGGGGCGCTTTTGCAGCATGGCCCCAACCTGATCAACGCCTTCTTGCCCGCAGAGGATCTGATCCAACGGGCGATTTCTGCCCCGGTCGACCAGGATCGGCTGGATCAGCTAAACGCTTTGGCGACCCGTTCTACCGATGGTGGCGGCCGCCTGTCGCAACAGGGCGAGCTCTTTGCTGAATACACCGAGGTTCTGATCGCTGTTTCCAGCCACAGGCCGCTGCTGCTGGTGCTGGATGACCTGCATTGGGCCGACGCTTCCTCCATCGGCCTGCTCAGCCATCTGGGCCACCGTCTGGCGCAAGTGGCCATTCTTGTCCTCAGCGCCCATCGTCCGGAGGAGGTGAGCCAGGGCAGGGAAGGCGAGCCCCATCCGCTGGCCCCTGTGCTGGGTGAGTTCAAACGGCGCTTTGGCGACGTGCACCTGGCCCTCGATGACGCCGAAATCGGCGGTGGGAGGCCTTTCGTGGACGCTCTGCTGGACACGCAACCCAACGCGCTCGCCGACGACTTTCGGACAGCTCTGACCCGGCACACCGGCGGACATGCGCTGTTCACGGTAGAGTTGCTGCGGGACATGCAAGAACGAGGCACCCTTCAAAAGAATGAGGCGGATGAGTGGGCGCTGGGATCGGGCTTCACCTGGGAGGTCATCCCGCCGCGCGTTGAGGGGGTGATCGAGACGCGCGTCAACCGCCTTGATCCCGAGCTGCGTCTGTGGTTGGAGGTGGCCAGCGTAGAAGGGGAGTTCTTTACGGCTGAGGTCGTCGCACGTGTGCGAGGCGTGGATGCGGGTGAGGTTGTGCGGCGCCTGAGTGGCGAATTGGACAAGCAGCACCGCCTGGTAGCGGCCCGCGGCGTCCGCCGCGCCGGCGCACGGCGCCTTGCCCACTACCAGTTCCGGCACAATCTGTTCCGGGAATATCTCTATACTCGTCTGGACGATATCGAGCGCCCCTATTTGCACGAACAGGTTGGCGAGGCGTTGGAGCAGATCTATGCTCAGCGATCGANNTCAGATGGCCGAGATGGCCGAAAAAGCCCTGACCTACCTGATGCAAGCTGGCCAGGCTGCCTCACGAGTCTATGCCAACGAAGAGGCGATCTCCTTTTTTAGCCAGGCGCTGACCCTGGCCAAGGACCCTGAAGAACAGGAACTGGAAGAGGACGTCTTGATCACTTTGTACCTGCAACTGGGGAGAGCGCTCGAGCACAACTCGGATTTTAAACAGGCTCTGGCTGTATATCGAAATATGGAAGACCTGGGCAGAGAGCGGGCGCTGAACACCTTATTGCTGATGGCCCTGACAGCTCAAGGCACCCTTTATGCGATCCCGAGCCCCGTGCACGAGCCCAAGCAGGCTCGGAAGATCTCGGAGCAAGCCTTGCCACTGGCCGGCGAGCTCAATGATCGTGCCGCGCAGGCAAAGATCCTCTGGATTCTGATGTTCGCCTGTGAGTATGACAACCAGCTCGCCGAGGCGATTGCGTATGGCGAGCGCTCACTCGTACTGGCGCGCGAACTCGATCCGCCCGATCAATTAGCGTACACGCTTAACGACCTGGCAGGCTGTCACTGGGTGGCTGGAAATTTCGCCAGAGGCATTGACCTGTTTCGAGAAGCCGAAGCCATCTGGCGTGCAGCCGGAAATCTTCCCATGCTGGCCGACGTCCTGCATTCTTGCAGCATCGCGTTTGGCTTTGCCGGGAATTATGATGAGGCTCTGGCGCAAACCGAAGAATCCTGGCGCATCAGCCAGTCAATCGGCAACAAGTGGGGTTTAGTGCAGAGCCGGGCGCGCATCGCCTTTGTCCACCGGGAGCGCGGAGAGCCCGCGCACGGGATCGCTGTGACCATGGAAAGCCTGCGGCTCGCCGAGGCTTATCGCCTGGAACATGAGTATGCCGTTCCAATGGCGGAACTGGCCTTTACCTATAGCCGCCTGGGTGCCGGCGCGCGCGGTCTGGACGTGGGCCGTCAGGGGCTGGAAGCCTCCAATCGCTATCCTGCCTACCGTCCCTATTTGCTGGCAGCGCTGGTCCAATGTCACCTGGCGATGGGCGAGATCGAACCAGCAGAGAGCACCGTGCAGCAGGCCCGATCCGACCCTTATTGGCAAGCCTTCCCCGCCTACTGCATCGCCCTGGACCTGGCTGAAGGCCGGCTGGCGCTGGCAAAAGGGCGTGAGAAAGGCGCCTTGAAAATCGCTGAGGCCCTGCTGGCAAACCTGCGCCAGTTCGGCATGCGTTCTTACCTGCCAGCTGCGCTCGACATTTCCGGAACGGCGCTGCTGGGTATGGGCAATATGGCAGAGGCGCGCACTCGCTTTCTGGAAGCGCGGGCGGAGGCGGAGGCCATGGGCGCAAAAGACAGTCTATGGCCCATTCTGCTCCACCTGAGCCAGACGGAGTCCGATGCGGCCGATGCGGCACAGCTCCGGCATGAGGCGCGAGAACTGGTGAACTATATCGCCGATCATTCCGGCTCTCCAGAGCTGCGCGACTCATTCATGGCCCTGCCCGATGTGCGCTTGCTGGTTGAATCGATGGAAGGCCCATAATGAGTGCGGGGATTGACGCCCTTAGGGTGGCGGTTGTCCGGCGCCGGCCAAACGCCCGCACAAATGGCTACTTCACCTGCCGGAAGATCTACTCACACAGGGGGTCAACCTGGTATAGCGCCCGCTCTCCGCAGGTCAACTCGCGCACATAGCGGTGCCCGCGCACCCACTCGACCAGGTCGTCCACCGTGCGATCGATGCGCCAGAGGCGCACCTGGCCGTCTACCCCACTGGAAACCGCCATAGCGCCCTCCGGGTTAAACGCCACGTTCACGACCGGGCCGAAATGCGCCTCATAGTTTCTGATCGTTTCACCCGTCTGCAGGTCCCACAGGATCAGATGGCCATCGCCGGCGCCGGCCAGGGCAAAACGGCCGTCGGGGTCAACCGCAACGGAGAATAGCTCAGCGTTTTGCCCCGCCATGCGCTGTGCCAGCTCCCCATTTTCGAGATCCCAGAGAATCAGGCTGCGATCCCAGGAGGCGCTGACAGCGCCCGTCCCATCCGGAAGGTAGGCCATATCAATCACGGAGAATTCATGACCTACGAATGTCTCCAGCAACTCGCCCGTTTCGAAATCATACAATCGCACCCAGTCTCGCTGAAGAGGATCATCAAGAAGCCCAGCCAACACCGTTTCGCCGTCAGGGCTGAGGGCAACGCTGGTTATGCTCAAGTATTCCGGACCGGTCTGAAATCGGTCGATCACCTCACCGGTTGCCAGGTCCCACAGCAACAGCGTCGGGGTTTGGACGTTGGTGTTTGAGCCGACAACGGCGTAGCGTCCATCCGGGCTGATGGCGACGTTGTACAGCTGGACCTCCCAGTCCAGTTGCTGGAGGGCCTGGCCATTCTCCAGATCCCAATAGATCAGGCTCGATGGATCATCTGCAAACGGGTCGCCGGCGCTGGACACAGCCCGGCGGCCGTCCGGGCTGAAGGCGATGTAGAAAACAGGCTGATCATGGCCCTCAAGCCGCATCAGAACCTCTTCCGTTTCCGCGTCCCAGTACAGGATATCTGCCCCCACCCCGGTGAGGGCCCGCCCCCCGTCCGGGCTGATGGAGACCACAAATTGGCCTTCTGGCCAATCAAGGCTGCCCACGCTGGCGCCGGAGGTGAGGTCCCAGACCCGCACAGTTCCATCTTCAGAGCTGCTCAGGGCCACACTGCCGTCATCCGCCAGCTCGAAGTCCCAGACGATGTTTGAATGCGCCGCAAAGATGTCCACCTCCTGTCCGGTTGCCACGTCCCAGAGCTGAATTTCGCCGTTCGAGAGAGCTGCGAAAACGGTGCTACCGTCCGGGCCAAAGGCCACCGACTCAGCGTTCAGGACGATCGGCAACTCCTGCAGAGCCTGCCGGGTGGCGAGGTCCCACACGACCATCCCGCCGTCATTCGCACTGGAAAGGGCGCTGCTGCCGTCCGGGCTGAACGCCAGATCCAGCACTGCGTCAGCATGCCGGGGCAGGTTGCCGATCACCGCACCTTCTTCCAGGTCCCACAACGCAATCACACCGTCGTCGTCCCCGGAGAACGCCCGGCCGCCGTCCGGGCTCAGGGCTGCGGCAGTCACCTTTGCGCTGTGCGCGCCGCTCAGGCGCTGGAGCACCTGACCGCTATCGAGATCCAGGAGAAGCAGGTCCTCCGGCGGCGCACTTCCCACGACCGGGTTGACCGCCGAGAGAGCCGTGCGCCCATCTGCCGATACGGACAACAGGACCCATCCGGCCGGAGCGCGTTCGAACAGGGTCTCAAAGGCTCCGCTATCCATATTCCAGCGGCTCAATCTGCCATCGATCGTGGCTGCAACGGCAGAGCGCTCATCGGGTTCGAAGGCGACGCTTTCTACATTCCAGGTCCTTTCTGAGTAGCTTCCCACCATTTGGCCCGAATCGAGATCCCATAGCACGATGACCCCGTTTTCGTACCCTGCCAGCGCCGTTCTGCCATCCGAGCTGAGGTCCAGACTCAACAGCGGCGTTCCAACGAACCGCGACTCGATCCCCTGAATGGATTGCCGCAGGGCACCTGTGGCAAGGTCCCACACGAGCAGCGCGCCTTCGGTCCCGCCCGAGAGGGCCATCTTTCCGTCCGCGCTGACCTCAAGCGTACTGACCCATCCGGCGTGTCCCGCATTCCCCCCGGTGTCGCCCAGCCTGGCGATCTCCTCGCCGGTCGACAGCTCCCAGACGATCAGCCCCCCGTCCATCGCGCCGAAAATCGCTCGATCTCCATCGGGGAGGGCCGCGATCCGGTAGACTTTGTCTCTAATCGCTACGGGCACATAGCGCCCCAGCCGGTCGCCGGAGCTCAGATCCCAATAGGTGACCGCACCGTTGGCGTCGGCGCTCAGCACACGCTGGCCGTCCGGTGCGATAGCGAGGTCTTCGATAGCGGCGGATCCTCCACCGAAGCTGCGCACCTCGCGTCCAGATTCAAGATCCCAGAGCTTAAGACGACCGTTAACGTGGCCGGTCACAGCCCGCGCGCCGTCTGGCAGATAGGCCAGCACCGACACAGATTCGGAAAAATCTTCCCCGGGGGGCTCGCCAAACTCCCGGAGCGTGATCTGTCGCTCAAGGTCTAGAAGAAGCATGTTGCCTGCATCGGTGACCCACAGCGCGGCCAGGCCGTCGGGGCTGAGGGCCGCCCCAACGAAAGGAGGTTGGTGGAGAATCCGCTTGACCTCCTCCCCCGTCTCGAGGTCCAGAAGCCGGACGCTGCCATCCAGAACCCCCAGCGCGGTGACTTTCCCGGCCGGGGGATAGCTGACTCTGGTCACCGAGCCGCGAAACCCCCCGTAACGCTGCAGCGGCTTGCCAGCTTCCAGATCCCATAAGATCATCGAACGGTCCAGCGCTCCCGAGAGCGCTCGGCTCGTATCCGGGCTGATGGAAAGCGAATAGATCCGGTTGGCGACGTGCCCCTCCAGGAGGGTGCGTGTTCCGGGTGCATAGGCTGCGTCGGCCAGCGCCAGTTGGGTCTGGGCGGGCGGGTCAGGGATTCGATTGGCCTCCATAGCTAAGGCGATGGCCAGGTCGCTCTCCCCCGCATTGAGGGCCAGGCGAGCGCTAGCCGCCAGGGCCAGGCTACGCGCTTCCGCTTCATTCCGTTCTGCGATGGCCTGTTGGGTGGCTCGGGCGCGGGCTTCCTCTTCCGCAATAGCCTGTTGCGTGGCCCGGGCGTTGGCAATGACCACATTCTCCTCGGCGGTGCGGCGGGCAATGCGGCTCTGATTGAAAATACCGATTGTAAGGGTAATACCCATGATCGAGGCAGCTACCAACACCCCGACGATGATGCGCAGCCGCCGTAAGGCAGCGCGCTCGAGGGCCCGTTCGCGAGCCTGTTGCATTCGTGCGCTTTCCTCGACCCGGCGGCGCTCATCCATGCCAGCCTGGATGAACTCGAGCTCCAATGGGCTTAGCTCACCTTTTCTTTCGTTGAGCCAGTTTTCGGCCTCTGCGAGCGGTGCACCACGCAGCAGGGCGCCAGCATCCCGCCCGCTGTCTTCCCATCCCCGGACGGCGGTTCGCAGCCGTTCTTGCCAGAGGCGGAAGGCCCGGTCCTCCGCCATCCATTCCTGGAGACGCCCCCAGCCACGGATGAGGGCTTCATGGACCACTTCAGCCGTGTCCTGCCCGGCTTCGTCTGATCCTGTCACCACCAGCCGTTCATCAGCCAGATGCTGGATCAATTCCCAGGTATCTTCGTCAAACTCAGCCCGCGTGGCGACCCGGCGAGTGTCTTCAGTACCTTCCCCAGGCTGGACCAGCTGGATCAAGGCCCGCCGGGCGTGGGCCTGTTCAGCGGGATTCAGCGTGGCATACGCTTCATCCGCATAGCGGGCCAGGGCGCCCTGGACGCGGCCGATGTCTTCGTAGGACTGGTGAGTCAGCCAGCCCTGGTCCAGATGCTCCCACAGCAGGGTCAGGGCGAACTCCAGCAATGGCAGGTTGCCGGGCTCCTCGCCGACGTCGTCCAGAATACGCTCCACCAGGCCAGCTTCAAAGGCCGCGCCTTGTTTTTCGGCTGGCAACGCAATCGCGGCGCGCAGCTCATCCCGGTTCATGGGCCCAAGGATCAGGGTGCCGTCTTGCAAGGCGTCGGCGAACGGGCGGTGGGCCAGGGCCTGACCCACGAAATCTGCGCGCAGGGTGAGGATAAGGACAATTGGGGAAAGACGTTGTACCGCTCCGGCCTCGGCGGCGGTCAGCAAGATGTCCAGGAAATTCCGCCGTACGTCCGGCTCAGGGCACAGCGTATAAAGCTCCTCGAACTGATCAATCACCAGCAAACAGCGTCGATGCTCGTCGCGAGCCTCGAGCGCGTTGAGAACCGTGTTGTACAAGGACAACAAACCTTCTTCCAGCCCGCCTGCCAACTTATTGGCTTCAATCAGCTGGTCCGTCTTGTTCAGATCCGGCTCGAGGGCGGGAATAAGCGCCGCGGCTAAGGAATGAAACGGCTGGGCCGCGGGGCCGGCACTGTACGATCAACCACTCGTTCTGGGCGCGCAAATGAGGCAGCAAGCCGGAAAAGACCGTCGAGGATTTCCCGGATCCGGAGGGGCCGACGATCACGGATATCAGAGTCTTGGAGTGCACCGCTTCAACCAGGCGCGCGGTGAAGTCTTCGCGCCCGAAGAAGAAGGGGGCATCCTCTTCGCGGAAAGCGGCCAGGCCACGATAAGGCGAAGCGCCCACGGCTCTGGGCTCGCGGCGCAAAATGACAGTGGGTGCAGCGGGACCGGGCAGATCGCCGGACTGAAGCTGTTCGTACATGGCCTGCGTTTGTTCAAGGGGGAGCACGCCCAGCTCGGTCTGGAGAAGCTGGCGGTAATCTTGATAATGGGACAGGGCCTCGTTGCGCTGGCCGGATTGGGCCAGCAGACGCATGACCTGCTGGTGGGCGGCTTCCTGGAAAGGATCGAGTTCCAGCTGGCGGTAGGCGAAGCCCAAGGCCTGCTCGTAAGCCGTTTGTTCCTCATAAAAGCCCACCAGGTGGTGCAACGCCCGCAAGGCCTGGCGCTGCAGCGACTCGCGGGTGACCAGGGCCCACTCTTCAAAAGTGGCGGCGTCTGGAAGTGAGAAGCCCTGCAGAAACTCGCCCTGATAAAGGGCAACAGCCTGCTCCAGGTCCTCCACTGCCGGCGCCCGACCCTGCTCGCCGGCTGCCAGGGTGGTGAACGCGTGGATGTCAAGCGTGTGGTTGCTGCTCTGGTTGAACTGGATGGTCTGGCGAGTGGGCAGTAAAACGGGGGGATTGGCTTCCTGGTCGCGCAGCGCGCGCCGTAAGTTGGCCAACGCCTGACGCAGGTTGGTACGGGCGGAACTCTCGGCAAAATCGGGCCAAAGCAAGCCGGCCAGCTTTTCGCGCCTTACCGGCCGGTCAGCTTCTACCGCCAGGTAGGCCAGCAGAGCCCGGACCTTGTCAGAATCAAAGTTGGAGACCGCTTCTCCCTCCAGGGTGACCTGGAAGGGACCGAGCAGTTTGATCTCGAGACGGGCCAATCCAACCCTCCTGCTTAAACGTTAACCAATTATAAAGTAACAGGCAATCCACGGACTCAGCATGATTTACTCACGGTGGGCCAGAGGTTTGTTCTCGTTCCCGGGCGATGGCCCGCCTTTGGCGCGGTCTGCCTCCCGGGCGGGAGGTCTGTCGCTTGGCGAGATGAAAGTTCTCCAGCGATCGCCGGTCGCGTCACCTGTCTTTAGCCACTCGGCACAACTGGTCCCTTTACCCGGTGGCAACCGAGCTGNNGAGCTGAGGGTGTGACCGCCACCGGACCTGCACCCGGCTTGGGCTTCAAATTGATAGCTGACCCTTGACATCCGGACCGATCGGTCCTAAACTAGAGCTATGCCTATCGGCCGCCCACTTGAATACGATCCCGACACCGTGCTCGATGCTGCCATGCGCCTGTTCTGGCGCCAGGGCTATGAGGCCACGTCGATGGGGGATCTCATGGAGGGCATGCGACTTTCCAAGAGCAGTCTTTACCAGGCTTTTGGCAATAAACGCCAACTCTTCCTGCGCTGCATTGAACGCTATCACGAACTGACGATGGCCGAAATGCGGGACCGGCTGGCCAACAGTGAGACCGGACGAGAGTTCATCTCAGAGACCCTGACCAAGGTTGTCACGGACGACAACGAAATTGCCAACCCGCGCGGCTGTCTGGTCACCAACACTGCAACCGAATTTGCCCAGTCTGACTCGGCCGTTGCTGTCAGCGTGAGCAATGGCTTGCAGGGCTATCGGGCCATGTTTCGGGCAGCGGTTATCAAGGGCCAGGCTGACGGATCGGTCAGCAAGGATTGGGAGCCCGATACGCTGGCCCAGTACCTGGTCACGAATATGAGCGGACTGCGCACGATGGTGAAAGCGGGCACTGATCCGGCTATTCTGGAACAGATGGTCGCGGTGATCGTGGACACGATCCAATAATTTTTTTGCCCACTTCTGGACTGCTTGGTCCAGAAGCCTTTTCAATCAGGGGTCCGGACCGGAACCCACCGATGCAGGGGGCGGGTGCTTCCGCCGTCTGCCCAAACCCAGGAGGTTTGCCATGACCGTTTCATATGTAGAGCGCGAAGATGCGGATGAACTCACCAATGACTTTTATGATGACGCTGAAGCGCGCTTCGAGCTGCTGCTCAACATCTTCAAAGTCTTCGGACATACACCCAAACTGGGGCGCATCTTCACCGACAGCGTGATGGAAATGCTCCAGGACTCATACCTCGATTGGCAGACGAAGGAACTCTTGATCCTGAAGGCCACCCACCGCAACGACTGCCAGTACTGCGTGGTCCAGCACGAGGCGGTCTCCAAACGTCTGGGCATCAGTGAAGAGAAGATCGCCGATATCGAGGGTGACCGCTACAAGACCAGCCCGCATTACACGGAGGGCGAAAAAGCGCTCGTCGAGCTGACCCACCAGATCGGTGTCGACGCCAACCGCATTTCCAAGGATCTGTGGGACCGGGTCAAAGCGCACTACGACGAGTCACAGATCGTTGAGGCCGTCTATGTCATCACGCAGTACATCGCCATCAGCAAGTTTGGCGACGCGCTGGGCGTCGTCCTCGAGCCGGTCTTCATGGGCCTCGACCCGATCCTACACGTCGAACACGCCTGATCCGGACCAGGAACGCATCGATGACCGGGATAGAGATCTTTTCCCAGCCCAACTGCCAGCACTGCAACACGGCCAAGGCGCTGCTGGAGAGCAAAGACATCGAGTATCGCGAGCTCAATATCGCCGACCCCAAGAAC
>JABAOD010001997.1_pt5 | contig 14811 bp, 15 predicted proteins | sample 7062151 | NCBI WGS metagenome assembly JABAOD01 (sample SAMN14538626, study PRJNA623070) | marine sediment metagenome | biome: marine biome [ENVO:00000428]; feature: marine pelagic biome [ENVO:01000023]; material: deep marine sediment [ENVO:00002113] | place: India: Gulf of Khambhat ... | reverse complement strand
AACAGGTGGCGAGCGAGGCGAAGGAATTCTTCGGGCGTCAGGTCTTCCGCACCGCGATCCCGCGGAATGTGCGCCTCGCGGAGGCCCCGAGCTTCGGCAAGCCCATCCTGTTGTACGACGTGCAGTCGGCTGGTGCCAAGAGCTACCTGGCAGTGGCGCAGGAACTCGTCAAGCGCACTGCCGACGGTGGACGCCGCAGCGCACCAGCCGACCACCCGCTCGAGCGGGTGGAGATTCGTCCATGACTGGCGCGAGCGGGAAGCGCCGCCTGGGTCGAGGACTCGAAGCGCTGCTCGGCCCCGCAGTGCCCACCGATGCTCGGGAAGACGCGTCACCTACCGAGCTACCTCTCGCCGCCATCCGTCCCAATCGGTACCAGCCGCGCCATACGATGGACGACGCCGCCCTGGCCGAGCTGGCGGGGTCGATGGAGACGTCCGGACTCCTGCAGCCGGTGGTCGTGCGGCCGGTCGACGAGGGCTACGAGCTCATCGCGGGAGAGCGGCGGTGGCGCGCCGCCCAGCGTCTGGGGTGGCAGGCCATCCCGGCCGTGGTGCGCGAGGTGGATGATCGCACCTTGCTCACGCTCGCCCTGGTGGAGAACCTCCAGCGTGACGCGTTGTCGCCGATTGATGAAGCGCGCGGCTATGAGCGGCTCGTGGCGGACTTCTCGGTGTCCCAGTCGGCCGTCGGCGAGCTGGTGGGTCGCGATCGCTCGACGGTGGCCAACGCGCTACGTCTGCTCAAGCTCCCACCGGACGTGCAGGAGATGGTCCACGCTGGTCGCCTCTCGACCGGCCACGCGCGGGCGCTGCTGGCTCTCGGCTCCGATGCGAAGATCGTCTCGATGGCGCGCCGCACACTGGAACTCCAACTGTCGGTGCGCCAGGTGGAAGACCTCGTGCGGGGCGACGAGCGTGCCGCACCCCGTCAGCGGTCCCGCCGCGGTCAGAAGCCGAAAGATCCCGCGGTTCGGCGTATCGAAGAAGCGCTGCGGGCGCGCTTGCGCACCGATGTGCGTGTCGCTACGCGTGGCAAGTCGAGCGGGCGAGTCACGATCAACTTCTATTCAGACGAAGACCTCGCCCGCATCCTGGAACTCGTCTTGGGTGAGCCCTTCACAGGATGATTCGCCGAGGCGTCACCATCATGATGCATCGCGACGGCGATGTCTCGTCGCGCTCGATTCGGTTTCCGTTGTGGCTGTTTCGAGTGATCGTGGTGGGGACCCTCGTCACCGCCTTCCTCGTGGTGGTCGGTGCAGTGCTGTACGCGCCCATCGTGCGCACCGCCGCGCGGGTCCCGGGTCTCAACCGCGAGATGGCTCAACTCCGTGAGGAGAACGCGAAAGTCCGCGAGCTTACCCGCACCCTGGAAGGGCTCGAGGCCCGCTACGAGCAACTTCGCACCATGCTCGGCGGGGACGTCGTGCCGCCGCGCGGCCGGGAGTTCTCCGTCGCGACGGCAGCGCGGGCCATCGTCGCCCGCCGGCCCGATCAAGCGCAGCGCTACGAAGAGGGACCGTCGGTGCCGCGGCACTGGCCGATTGATGACCGCGGCATCGTGACGCGTGGCACGGTGGCCGGCTCGTCGGGTGGCGAGCCGCATGCAGGGCTCGACATTGCCATCCCGATCGGCACCCCCATTCGGGCGAGCGGTGGAGGCACGGTTCGCGCGACGGGAGTCGATCCGTCGTACGGGTTGTTCGTGCGGTTGACACATCCCGAGGGTTTCGAGACCATGTATGGTCACGCATCGCGGGTGTTGATCGCTGTCGGGGATACGGTGCAGGCGGGCCAGGTCATCGCCTTGTCGGGATCGACCGGCCGATCTACCGCACCGCATCTGCACTTCGAGATCCTTCGCGATGGGCGTTCGATCGATCCTTTCTCGCTCGTTCAGGAGGGCAATTGATCATGGCCGTGTTCTCCTCCGGCACGCACGACAAGAGACCAGAGAGTCGATCGCGGGGCGCGACCCGCGAGGCCAGCATCTCCATCGTCGCGCCGGGCATGCGCGTCGTCGGTGAGCTCATCACCGACGGCGTGGTCAAGGTCGAAGGAACGGTCGAAGGCACGATTCGCGCCGAGCGCGAGGTGCTCATCGCCAAGGGTGGTCTCGTCGAGGGCGATATCCATACGCACGAGGCGGTCGTGGGCGGGAAGGTCGTGGGGTCCATCTTCGCCCGGGAGCGTATCGAAGTGCAGCAGGGATCGGTCGTGCAGGGCGATATCGCCACCAAACGGCTCACCGTCCAGGAAGGCGGAGAGGTCAACGGCAGCATCAAGATGGGCGATGCCGATCCCGTGCCAGGTCGGGCCCCCGCCCCGCCGATGGGGGTCGCCTCGTAGGCAATGGCGGTACGGCTCGATGAAATCACTTCCTACCTCGATGGGTTTCTCCGTGTCTCGGAGGTGCGGGACAGCCGGAACGCCCTGAATGGGTTGCAGGTCACCAATGACGGCGACATCGAGCGATTCGCCGTGGCCGTCGACGCCTGCCAGGCGACGATCGACGCGGCGGCGGACTCCGGTGCCGACCTTCTCATCGTGCATCACGGCTTGTTCTGGGGAGGCCTCGAGCCGATAACCGGACGACACGGGCGCCGGCTGCGTGCGCTCATCCGCCGTGGCGTCGCGCTCTATGCGGCGCACCTCCCGCTCGACGTCCACCCCGAGGTGGGGAACAATGCTGTGCTCGCTCGTCAGCTCGGTGTCTCCGATACCGAGCCGTTTGGCGAATACGAGGGGCAAGCCATCGGGGTGATGGGCTCGCTTCACGTCGCGCGCGACACCTTGGCCGCGCGAGTCGCCGACGTGCTCGGCGCGGTCCCCAAGGTGATCGCGGGCGGGCCGGTCACTGTAGGACGGATCGGAATCGTCACGGGCGGAGGCGGTGACCTGATCACGCAGGCAGCACATGCCGGTGTCGACACCTACCTCACCGGCGAGGGGAAGCACCACACCTACTTCGACGCCGAAGAGCTCGGTGTGAATGTCATCTATGCCGGGCACTATGCCACGGAGACCGTCGGCGTGAAGGCATTGGCGCATCACGTGGCCGATCGGTTCGGTCTTCCGTGGAACTTCCTCGACCACCCTACCGGGCTGTGATGATGCCAGTAGACCTGACGGTGCGGCAGGGAATCGTCGGACTCGGGGTTGCAGTCCTGGCGGCGTTGTCGTGCGCGCGACCCACGCCAACGCCGGTTGGCCCCGCTCCCGTCGCCGCCGAGCCGGTCGATACCATCCGCACGGTCGATACACTCGCCGTGCGCGACACGATGCCCGTGTTACCACCGGTGCCCGTGGTGGAGCCCGAACCGATACCGCCGGACACCGTCACCGTCACACTCCGGGATCTGCGGGTGTGCGCGGGTGGGGACGTGATGCTTGGCAACAACCTCGACACGTTGTGGGCGGTACGGGCGGGCGCGCGGCTGGGGCGTGCGGTGCCGGCCTTCCCGGACCCCGATCGGCTGCTCGCGCCCCTTCGGCCGTTGGTGGAGGACGCCGACGTGGTCCTGCTCAACATCGAGGGCGCGATTGGAGAAGGACCGGCACCGACAAAATGCCGCCCCGGGTCACAGACCTGCTATGCGTTCCGACAGCAACCACAGACGGCTGAAGCGCTTCGTCGGCTCGCTTCCGGCGAGATCGTGGGAAACGTGGCCAACAACCATGCGCTCGACGCGGGCCGGGTGGGGCTGGACGCAACCGTTCAGCATCTGGGACACGCCGGCGTACACGTGACGGGCTATGACACGCTCGCCACCGTGGTCGCGACCGTCGACGGCGATACCGTCGCGTTTCTCGGCTTCAGCAGTGCCCAAGCGGGGCCGGACCCGCGCGATCTGTCGGCAGTCCGTCGGCACGTTTCACGCGCCGCGGCGGGATACCGCCGGCTTGTCGTGACGATGCACATGGGGGCGGAGGGTCGTGACGCACAACGCACGCCGAACGAGACGGAGCACTACCTCGGTGAGAACCGCGGCAACGCCGTCGCGTTCGCGCAAGCGGCCGTCGAGGCAGGTGCGTCAGCGGTCTTCGGTCACGGTCCGCACGTCATGCGCGCTGCGGAGTGGTACCAGGGCGGCCTGATCTTCTACTCGCTCGGCAACCTGCTGACGTACGGCCCGTTTTCTCTCGTTGAGCCGCTGAACCGCGGCGCGATCGCGTGCGTGGTGCTCGATCCCACCGGCCGCATCCGGGAGGGACTCGTGCGCTCGACGTGGCAACAACCACCGGGCGTGGTCGCGCTCGATCGCTCGCAGCGCGCGGCGTGGTTGGTGGATTCGTTGAGCGTGCTCGACTTCCCGGCCACGGCCCCCCGGTTCTTCGGCGAGGTCGTGCTCAGGGTGCCCGGTCGGTGACCGACGCCGCGACGATCCGGGCGTTGCGCCGCATGCCGGTCACGCCGGGCCGCTCCAACGGCGTCCACCCGTAGCGGTGAACGAACTCGTCGCCGGACACGGCGAGCAGTCCCTCCAGGTCCAGCCACTCGAGCTCCGGATGCAAATCGGGCAGGGGTGTCGCCGCCGGTCGTGCGAACTTCTCGTTCCAGGGACACACGGCCTGGCAGATGTCGCAACCGAACACCCACGGTGCCATGGTCGGCCACCGCGACGGCGCGATGGCCCCATCATGCTCGATGGTGAGGTAGGAGATGCAGGCTCGGCTGTCGAGAACGCGCGGAACCGGAAACGCACCGGTCGGACAGGCGTCGAGGCAGCGCCGACAAGTTCCACAGCGATCCGCCTCGAACGGCGGGTCGACGGCGAGGTCGAGGTTGGTCAGTACGGTGGCGAGAAAGAGGTAAGAACCGCTGGTCGGGGAAATGAGCATGGTGTTCTTGCCGATCCATCCGATCCCGGCGCGCTGGGCCAGCTCCCGCTCGGGCACGGGGCCCGCATCGACATAGGGACGGGCAATCGTGCCGTCGTCGCCGAGCGTGCGAAGATAGGCAGCGAGGGTGTCGAGCGGTCCGCGGAGCGACCGGTGGTAGTCAGCCCCCCGCGCGTACTTGGCGACGCGTCCCGCCCCGGTCGGTGGCGTCGTCGAGTCCGGCTGGAAGTAGTTCTTCGCGACCACGACGGCTCGCGTGGTACCGGGGACGATCGTGGCCGGCGCGAGCCGCTGGTGAAGCTGTCGCGCCATGTAGCGCATGGTGCCCGCCATGCCCTGCTCGATCCATCTGGTGAGGGCGGTGGCGTGCGGCGTCGGACGCAGATCACAAATCCCCACCGACTCGAAGCCCAGCGCGGTGGCCCGGGCCCGGACCAGAGTGGCCCGTTGCTCGGGACTCACAGATGCATGACCGTGCGACGCCAGGTGACGAAGCGGACGACGTCTTCGACGGGTGGCACCGCAGCCTCGTCGCCGTACGCCGTGTACATGCGCCACCGAATGTACTCCACCGGTGGGAGCGGCAGGAACGGTGGGTGGCGGTACCAGTGGCGCGCGCGAAAGGCCCAGACGGTTCGGATGAGATCGATCGCGAGCCGTGGCCGAACCAGTGAGCGGGCGGCGAGAGCCGCCGTGAGCCGCAGCCATCCCCTACGTCGGCCGGAGGTTGGAGAGTGAGCTGGATCGTTCAAGTCGTCTCGCTCGCGGGCGCCGGCCTCGTGCTCGGCGCCTATTTTGCCCTGCAGCGCCGCCGGTGGACGAGTACCGGCGATGCGTATTTGTGGTTCAACTTCCTCGGAGCGCTTCTTTTGACCGGGGTGGCGATTGTGGATCGTCGCATCGGCTTCGTGCTCCTGGAATCGGCCTGGGCAGCCATCAGTGCGTGGGCGATTCTCGGTCAACGCCGACGTCGACCGTTGGGCGACGCACGCTAACCCCCCCACAGGATACTTGTATATTGGCGCCTATGGCATTCGCAAGGACCGCCGACGCCCAGCCGCTTGCCCACTATCGCGCCGAGTTCCCGATCTTCGAGCGGCAGATCTATCTGAACTCCTGTTCGCTAGGCGCGCTCTCCACACGTTCCCGCCGGCGAGTGCAGGCGTTCATGGACGTGTGGGAATCTCGAGGCGCAGCTGCGTGGTACGATGTGTGGTGGGAACGGCTGGCCGAGCTGCGCGCCGGCTACGCCGCTGTCGTGGGCGCACAGGCAACCGAGATCGCGCTTCACGCGTCGATCTCGACGGCGACGTCCGTTCTTGCCGGGATTCTGGATTACGCCAAGCGACCGAAAATCGTCACCACGGCCCTCGATTTCCCGACAGTGGCCTACCAATGGCTGTCCCGGCGGCGCAGTGGGGTCGAGCTCGAGATCGTCGAGAGCCCTGACGGTGTGACCGTGCCGGTCGACCGTATCGCGGCCGCTATCGACGACCGGACAGCCTTGGTGGCGACGTCGCACGTCTACTTCACCACGGGTGCGATCCAGGATGTCGCGGCCGTGGCGCGCGCGGCCCACGGGCGTGGCGCGCTGTGCTATATCGATGCGTACCAGAGCGTGGGGCAGCTTCCGGTTGACGCGCACGCCACCGAGGTAGACTTCCTGTCGGCGGGAGGCCTCAAGTGGCTGCTCGGAGGGCCCGGCATCGCGTTTCTCTATGTACGGGACGACCTAATACCGCGCTTCACGCCGACGGTGACCGGCTGGTTCGCCAATGCGGATCAGTTCACGTTCGACCCCGGCACCCTGCGGTGGCACGATGACGCACGGCGGTTCGAGCAGGGGACACCGGCGCTCGCGGCGGTGCACGCACAACTGGGCGGCCTGGAGATCGTTCGGGAGATCGGCATTCCCAGAATACGTGCCGTCGTGGCGGCACTCACCGACGACCTGATCGGTCGCGCTCGAGCGAGCGGGCTCGCGCCACGCGTCGCGCCGGACCCAGATGCGCGCTCGGCTATCGTGATGATTCCGCACGTCGATCCGGCCGGCGCGGTGCGCCGACTGGCACAGGCCCGCATTGTGGCGGACGCGCGCCCGGGGCACGTGCGGCTTTCTCCCTTCTTCTACAATGTGCAGGACGACAATGTCGCGGCGATCGAACAGCTCTCAGCCCAGTGACCGAGTGCCATCGCGTCGACCACCTCGGGTGACGGCGGACGAACGGCTGTTCGTCGCTCCGCATCTGGAGCGGGCGGCCTTCACGCAGACCGACCCCTGGCGCGTCCTGCGGATCATGGGGGAGTTCGTCCAAGGGTTCGAGGAACTCTCCGAGGTCGGTGAGGCCATCTCGATCTTCGGCTCTGCGCGCTCCAAGCCGGACGATCCGGTCTATCAGGCCGCCTGCGAGACCGCCCGCCTGCTGGGTGAGCAGGGGTACACCGTGATCACCGGATCGGGACCGGGCATCATGGAGGCGGCGAACAAGGGAGCGCGCGAGGCCGGTGCGCCCTCGATCGGCCTGAACATCGAGCTGCCCGACGAGCAGTACGCGAACCCGTACGTCGATCGCGTCGTGGACTTCCGGTACTTCTTCGTCCGCAAGATCATGCTGGTCAAGTACTCCTCCGCGTTCATCGTCTTCCCCGGGGGGTTCGGGACGCTGGACGAGATGTTCGAGGCGCTTACGTTGATTCAGACGGGCAAGGTGCGGGACATGCCCGTCGTCTTGTATGGAACGACGTATTGGAAGGGACTCGTTGTCTGGCTCGAAAACACGCTGCTGGCCACCGGGAAGATCTCCCCGGGGGATCTGGACATCTTCAACGTCGTGGACACGCCTGCGGAGATCGTCCAGCTCGTGGTCGCCTCTCGTCACCGTCGACAAGAGGACCTCATTCCGTAGGTCACCGTCACCGCCGGAAGGACGCCGCGATGAGTGAGCGGAAAGACACGCTGCTTCGTGGAGCTGCCATCAGCCCGCGGCCGATTCGCGGCGACGAGTCGGTCGTCCAGTTGATGGAGAACGCTTTTCTCGCCTACAACGCGGGCCGATTGCGGGAGGCCGCGCAGCTCTTTGCGGACCGCATGCTGGAAGACGACGTCACCGTCGCGTTGAGTCTGACGGGTGCGATGACACCGGCCGGTATCGGAATGTCGTGCGTCATCCCGCTCATCGAAGCCGGTTTCGTGGATTGGATCGTCTCGACGGGCGCCAATCTCTACCACGACTGCCACTTCGCCCTCGGCCACTCGATGCATCGCGGGACGCCACGTGCCGACGATATCCTGCTGCGGGAAGAAGGGGTGGTGCGGATCTATGACATCTTCTTCGACTATTCGGTGCTNNTTCTGCGGCAGGTGTCGCAGCAGGAGGAGTTCCAACGGCGGATGGGCAGCGCCGAGTATCATTACCTGCTCGGAAGGTACGTACGGGAGCGCGAACGCACCCTCGACTTGAGCCACAAGTCGTTGCTGGCCGCCGCGTACGAGCACGCCGTTCCCATCTACACGTCATCGCCCGGCGATTCCTCGATCGGCATGAACGTCGCAGAGTTGCAGTTGGACGGATACGAGATTGGCTATGACGTTTCGGCCGACGTCAACGAGACGGCGGCCATCGTGCTCGATGCCAAGCGCCGCGGGGGCAAGAGCGCGGTCCTGATCATCGGCGGGGGAAGCCCCAAGAACTTCGTGCTCCAGACCGAACCACAGATCCAGGAAGTCCTGGGCATCGAGGAGCGGGGACACGACTACTACCTGCAGATCACCGACGCCCGCGCCGATACGGGCGGCCTGTCCGGCGCGACACCAGGTGAGGCGGTCAGCTGGGGGAAGGTGGATCCTGAGCAGCTCCCCAACTCGGTGGTCTGCTACCTCGACGGCACGGTCGGGCTGCCGCTGTTGACGGCCTACGCACTCGCCAAGCGGAAGCGCCGGGTACCGAAGCGGCTGTTCGAACGGCGGGCCGACATGATGGAGCGGCTGCGCGTCGAGTACCGCAAGGCGCGCGACTTCCGAGACACCCGGGTGAGCGGGTCGGCGCTTCCGGACGTCGACGACATCGATCTCCGCAGCTTCTGACTCAGTCGACGACCCCGGTGAGTTCCTGGCGGAAGGCGACACTGCGGTCGACTTCGTAGCGGTAGGCAGCCAACTCAGCGTCACGCCGGGCCGTATCCCACCCCATCTCGCGAGCGGCCAAGTCGGCGATGATCGGCGTGGCTTCGAGCACCGCCTCTGGGGCCGCGTAGAAGAGATGCGTCCGTCGGATCAGGAGATCCGAGAGCGTGATGGCCATCTCGCGACGCATGGCGTGCAGCAGTTCGGCCCAGAGCGTCGTGTGCCCGGGCACGACGGGCTCGGTCAGTTTGGGGTCCGACTGGGCCAACCGTGCAACGGCCGGGGCTTCACTCCCGTAGGTGTGTGCCAGGTGGCGAGCCACCACCTCGGGGAACCCCTCGGTGACGGCGGCCGTGGCCACCACGTCCAGGTCGCGCGCTTCACCGCCCGGCAGGGGCTCTCGGTCGGTGGGCGCCCGCGGCGCCACGGGGCGGCCGTCCCGCTCGTGCAGGCGCCGGGCGACACGGTCGACCATTTCGGCGGCCATGCTGCGGTAGGTGGTGAGCTTCCCTCCGATGATCGACAGCAGGCCGTTCTCACTCTCCACGATGATGTGCTCCCGCGACACGGCGGCAGGGTCGTCGGCACCGTCCTGCCGCACCAGTGGGCGGACGCCTGCCCATGTCGCTAGAACGTCTTCCGGTCCGAGGCGGGCGTCCGGGAACAGCGCGTTCGCCGACCGGAGGACGTAGACAACGTCCTCACCGCTAGCTCGGACCTCGCCCAGTCCGGCATCGAGCTCCGACTCCGTCGTCCCGATGTAGGTGAGTTCTCCCCAGGGAACGATGAACATGACGCGACCGTCGATAGGAGAGATGAACGTCACGGCTTCGTGATTGCCGAGTGTCCGTCTCGAGACGACGATATGGACTCCTTTGGTGCACCGTAGTGCCGGCTCGCCCCCGCTCGCCAGGCGGATCTCATCGGACCACGGGCCGCTGGCGTTCACCACGACGCGGGCGCGCACGAGCCTCGTCGTGTCGGTCACGAGATCCGTCACCCACGCGCCTCCCGCCGGCCCGCCCGCCAACTCCAAGCGCTCCGCCCGGGCGTAGTTTGCGACGATGGCCCGATGCCGGTGGGCGTCTCGGACGTTGGCGAGGGTAAGGCGGGCATCGTCGCATTGGGCGTCGGAGTACCGGGCGCCACCCTTGAGTCCCCTGGGCCGCAGGCCCGGCTCTGCCAGGAGGAGCGCTCGCTTGCTCAGCATCCGATGCAGACGCACATTCCTGAGGAGAGCCAAGAGATCGTACAGGATGAGTCCGGCTTCGAGCTTCCACATCGACAGCCGACTGCCTTCGTGGATCGGAAACAGAAACGAGCGTGGCCAAACGAGATGGGGCGCGATTCGGAGCAGTGTCCTCCGTTCACGGCAGGCTTCGAAGACCAGCCTCCAGTGCCGGTGCTCCAGGTAGCGGAGTCCGCCGTGCACCAGGCGCGAGCTGCGGGAGCTCGTGCCGGCGGCGAAATCGCCCATCTCGACGAGCACGGTACGGATACCGCGCATCGCGGCGTCCCGGGCAATGCCCGCGCCGGTGATCCCGCCACCGATGATGAGCAGGTCGACGGGTTCGGCGGCCATGGTCTCGAGGTTGGCGGCGCGAGTCAGGTAGGAAAAAGGAGCGTCCATTCAGTGTCGGCTCCCAGCGGTCGCAGCGTTCTCAGCACGTGGTTTCAGTGGCACGCCCGCCTGATTCGGCCGGACATGCGGGTTCTCGACCTGGCGTGTGGCGAGGGATTGCACGCCATTGCGGCGGCCAAGCGTGGCGCCAGCGTCGTCGCCGTCGACAACGATCCGATTCGGCTGGAGCGGGCACGACAGGCGGCGCACAAGGCGAAGGTCGCCGTCGAGTTCGTGCAGGCCGACCTGTCGCGCCAACCCATTCCCGACGGTCCCTACGGGATCGTGTTGCAGTTCGACTATCTGGATCGCCGTCGCCTGCCGGACTTCCTCGACGTCGTCGAACCCGGCGGCTACTTCCTGGCCGAGACGTTCCTGGAACAGCAGCGCGAGTTGGGGTGGGGGCCGACCTCGGATGAGCACCTCCTGAAAACGGGCGAGTTGTGGACCTTGCTCGGACAGTTCGAGATTGTGCTGGCCCGCGAGGTCTTGGAGATCCTGGACGGGCGCACGAAGGCCGTCGCGAGCATCTTGGCCCGTCGGCCGCCCGAATGATGCGCACAGCGTACGCGCCGCCACAAGAGTCGTAGCACCCCGAGTATCCTGCTGGCCCGCGTTCTTCCCGCTCAGTAGCTTTCCGTCATCATGTCGCAGACACCGAACGGGCGACGCGTGGCCGTGGTGGCGGGGTGTCGTTCGCCCTTCAGTAGGGCCGGCACCGACCTCAAAGACGTCTCGGCGGTCGATCTGGCGCGTCATACCGTCGTCGAGTTGGTGCATCGCGCCGGTCTCCGCGGCTCGGAAGTCGACGAGGTCTACTTCGGCCAGGTCGTCGCGAGTCCCCTGGTGCCGAATATCGCCCGTGAGGTCAGCTTGCTGCCACAGTTCCCGGCCAGCATTCCGGCGGCCTCGGTAAACCGCGCCTGTGCGTCATCGAACAGCGCCATCGTCTTGGGTCACGATCAGATCCGGCTTGGCCACGCGGATGTCGTCGTCGCCGGCGGCGCGGAGACCCTGTCCGACGTGCCCATCCTGCACTCGAAGCGATTCTCTGAGATACTGGTTGGGCTGTCCAAGGCCAAGAGCGTCAACGATCGGCTGCGCGTTCTCTCGGGATTTCGCCCCAGGGATCTCGTGCCGGTGAGTCCGGCGATTGCCGAGCCGTCCACCGGCGAATCCATGGGTGAGTCGGCCGAGAAGATGGCCAAGGTCAATGGGATCAGCCGGCAGGCCCAGGACGAGTTCGCGGTTCGAAGCCACCGACTGGCGCATGCCGGGACCGAAGACGGCCGCCTGTTGGCAGAGATCGCACCGCTGTTTCTCGATGGCCAGGCCGGGCCGATCACCCGCGACAACGGTGTGCGGCCGGATACGAGCATCGAGCAGATTGCCCAACTCAAGCCGGTGTTCGACCGGCGCTACGGGACGGTGACGGCCGCCAACAGCTCGCCGCTGACCGACGGTGCTGCCGCTGTCGTGCTCATGGCCGAGGACACGGCGACGGCGTTGGGCTACGAGCCCCTCGCATCCATTCGGTCCTATGCCGTCGCGGCGCTCGACCCGGGAGACCAACTCCTCATGGGGCCGGCGTACGCCGTGCCGAAGGCGCTCGACCGAGCCGGCATCACGTGGGAGGAGTTGGGGTTGGTGGAAATGCACGAGGCATTTGCCGCTCAGGTGCTGTCCAACATCCAGGCCGTGGAGTCGAAGCGTTGGGCGGCCGAACACCTCGGCAGATCCGGGGCCGTGGGCGCAGTGAACTGGGACACCCTCAATGTGATGGGCGGGTCCATCGCGCTCGGGCACCCCTTCGGGGCGACGGGTGCACGGATCACGCTCACCCTCGCGAACGAGATGAAACGCCGGGATGTCCAGTTCGGGCTCCTCTCCGTGTGTGCGCAGGGCGGGATGGGCTTCGCGATGGTGTTGGAGCGTCGATGACCGCCGCGTTCACGGCTCGCGTCGAGCGTGGTATCGCGTGGCTGGAGCTGGATCTCCCCGCCGAGCCGGTGAACAAGATTACTCGCGCGGTGCGACAGGAATTCGAGCGCGTGCTCGACAAGCTCGCCTCGGATCCGGACGTTCGGGCCGGGGTCCTGATCTCCCGGAAGACGGGGTCGTTCATCGCCGGCGCGGACATCGATGAATTCGGAGCGCTCGAATCTCGCGAGGAGGCGCACGCGCTGGTGCGATCCGGGCAGGCGCTCGTCACACGGCTCGCTACGCTCGGCAAGCCGATGGTAGCGGCCATCAGCGGCGCGTGTCTGGGGGGCGGGCTGGAAACGGCGCTCGCCTGCACGTATCGCATCGCTGCCGACCATCCCAAGACGGTCATCGGGCTGCCGGAGGTGCAGCTCGGCATCCTGCCGGCGGCGGGGGGCTGCCAACGCCTCCCACGGCTGATCGGCGCCCGCGCAGCGCTCGACATGATCCTGGCCGGGAAACCGGTATCGGCGAGGCGCGCGCGCCGACTGGGGATCGTCGATGAGCTCGTGCACCCCGCAATTCTCGACCGGGTTGCCGAGGAAGCGGCGGCCAGATTGGCGTCGGGGTGGGAGCCGAAGCGACGCCGTGGCGGACTGGGCGATGTCGCGCTCGACGACAACCCTTTGGGCCGCCGATTGGTGTTTTCCTCCGCCCGAAAGCAAGTCCTCAAGAAGACGGGCGGGCACTATCCCGCCCCACTCGCCGCGTTGCAGGCGGTGGAACACGGAATGAAGCACGGCCTGGAGGCCGGACTCGACCTCGAGGCCTCGCTGTTTGCGGAACTGGCGGTGAGTCCGGTGTCCCGCAACCTGGTGAGGATCTTCTTCGCGACGACCGCGCTGAAGAAGGATTGGGGGCTGCCGCACGAGCCACCGGAGCCCCGTACCGTCGACAGTCTGGGGATCGTCGGCGCCGGCTTCATGGGTGCCTCGATCGGTGCGGTGGCGGTGATGAAGGCGGGGGCCAGCGTGCGATTCAAAGATCGCGATCTGCCCAGCGTGGGTCGGGGACTCCTTGTCGCCCGCCGGGAGCTGGCCGAGCAACGGGAGCGCGGCCGCCTCACCCGATTCGAGCACCGCCGTCTCAGTCCGCTCCTCTCCGGCGGCGTGGGATGGGACGGCTTCGGTCGCGCCGATCTCGTGATCGAAGCGGTGTTCGAGGATCTTGGTCTCAAGCGACAGATCTTCGCCGATCTCGAGGGACAAGTCGACGACGAGTGCGTGTTGGCGTCGAACACGAGCACGATCCCGATCGCTCGGATCGCCGAGGGCTTGCGGCGGCCGGATCGCGTGCTCGGTATGCATTTCTTCTCACCAGTCGGCAAGATGCCCCTCCTCGAGGTGATCGTCACCGAACGCACTGCCCCGGCGGCGACGGTCACGGCGGTGGCGTTTGGCCGCCGGATGGGCAAGACCGTGATCGTGGTGAGAGACAGCCCCGGATTCTGGGTCAATCGCCTCCTTGCGCCCTACCTCAACGAGGCCGGGCGGTTGCTGCAGGAAGGGGTTGCCGTTGAGACGATCGACCGGACGATGACGAAGTACGGATTCCCGGTCGGTCCGATCACGCTCCTCGACGAGGTGGGGCTCGATGTCGCGCTCAAGGCCTCGACGGTCATGCACGCGGCCTACGGAGATCGGATGACGCCGCCGGGGGGGCTGCAGCGCCTCACCGAGGACGGCCGGTTGGGTCGCAAGAGCCAGCGGGGGTTCTTCCGTTACGAGGGCGGGAAGCGCCGCGAGGTGGACATGGCGGCGTACGAGATCGTGGGAGCGCATCCGGATCCCCAGGTGCCGCGGGACGACGTGCAGCCACGGCTCGTCTACATCATGCTGAACGAGGCCGTGCGGGCACTCGACGAAGGTGTGGTTCGCAATGCGCGTGACGGTGACATCGGTGCCGTCTTCGGCATCGGGTTCCCGGCCTTTCGCGGTGGCCCGCTGCGATATCTCAAGGAAGTCGGCCTCGCCCAGGCGGTGGCGACGCTGGAGACGCTGGCGCAGCAATACGGGGAGCGCTTTGTTCCGTGCGAGCGACTGGTTTCGATGGCGCGCACGGGTGAAGGTTTCTATCCGCAATGATCCCCACGGCACCCAATGCTTCGTAGCACGTTTCTCTGGCTGAGTGAACGCCGAGGCATCTTCGACTTCGTGAAGCGTAACGGGCTCGCCCGTCGTATCGCGTCACGGTTCGTGGCCGGCGAGACCCTCGAGAGCGCCGTCGACGTGGGTCGCACC
>JABAOD010020479.1_pt1 | contig 14815 bp, 16 predicted proteins | sample 7062151 | NCBI WGS metagenome assembly JABAOD01 (sample SAMN14538626, study PRJNA623070) | marine sediment metagenome | biome: marine biome [ENVO:00000428]; feature: marine pelagic biome [ENVO:01000023]; material: deep marine sediment [ENVO:00002113] | place: India: Gulf of Khambhat ... | reverse complement strand
CCGATTCCCGGGCCCTCTTTTTGCCGAAGGGCTCTCCCGTTGGCGCCGGCGAGCGGTTCGTTCAGAAGGACCTCGCTCGGACCCTCAAGCTCCTCGCCCAGGGGGGAGAGGAGGTCTTCTACCGAGGGGAGATTGCAGGTGCCATCGCTGAATACTGCCATCGACACGGAGGCCTTCTCACGCGCGAGGATTTTGCGACCTATGACGTACGATGGGTTGAGCCCATCCGGGGCAGCTACCGGGGGGCTGAAATCTGCGTGTTTCCTCCCCCAAGTCAGGGGATCGCGCTGCTCCTGGCGCTCAACCTGCTGGAGGCGTTCGATCCAGGGAGGCTGAGCTGGGCCGATTGGCTCCATCTCCAGACCGAGGTCAAGAAGCTGACCTTCGCTGATCGGGATCGGTATTTGGGAGACCCGGACCGGACACCGCTCCCCGTCAAGCAACTTCTCTCTGCCGAGTACGCTGCCTCTCGGCGGGCCCGCATTGATCTCAAGCGAGCGAGCCGCCGGGTCCAGCCGGGGGATCCCTGGACGGGCGCAGGGGAGACCACCTATCTGGCCGTGGCGGATCGGATGGGGAACGTGGTTTCTCACATGCAGAGTATTTTCTCACCGTTCGGCTCATGCGTCGTGGCGGGGAAAACCGGCATCCTCTTGAACAATCGCTTGAGCAGCTTTTCCCTGGACGGAGGGGTCAATCAATTGAAGCCGGGGCGGCGTCCGCTCCATACCCTGACGCCAATCCTTCTCTTCAAAGCAGGTGAGCCCTTCATGGCCCTCGGCACGCCTGGAGCCCATGGCCAGGTCCAAAGTCTCATCCAAGTCCTCAGCTATCTTTTGGATTACGGCTTTGACCTCCAGGAGGCGATTGAGACTCCCCGGTGGCGCCACGAGCGCGGCACCGAGCTCTTGGTGGAGGCAGGGGTCCCTCAGGCAGTCCGTCGGATATTGAGCCGGCGGGGTCACCGGATCCTCCTCCAGCCGGCCTGGGCTCCGATAATGGGGGGAGCCCAGGGCATCGGTCTGGACCCTCAGACCGGGTTCTACCTGGGGGGTGCCGATCCCCGTCGAGAAGGCTACGCCCTCGGCTGGTAATCCCTTCAGACTCCACATTCCCTCCTTCGCTTTCCTCCGTTTTCCGTGGCCCCCTTGTTATTGGCGTTGGACCGCCCGGCGACTGCGCCAGAAGGGGTAGAGGAGAGAGCCCAGGGCAAGGATGAGGAGGACGATGGAATAGGGGCGCGTGAAGAAGAGTGAGATGTCGGGGTCCGTCATCAACGCGCGGCGGAGGTTCGTCTCCAGGATCGGCCCGAGGATGACGCCGAGGATGAGCGGGGCGAGCGGAATCTTGAGCTTGGACATGCCGTATCCAAGGATGCCAAAGGCGAAGAGAACCCAGATGTCGAAGACGCGGTTATTGAGGGCAAAGGCCCCCACGGCACAGAGAATCAGGATTACGGGGACCAGGATGTATTTGGGGGTGTACGTCAGTCGCAGGAAGAACCGGAGCCCCACCGAGGATTGGATGAGGGCCGTGGCAAAATGCGCAAAGAAAAACGCGGCAAACATGCCGTATACCAGGTTCGGGTGATTGGTGATCAACAGAGGTCCGGGCTGGATCCCGTGGATAATGAGGGCGCCGAGCATCACCGCGGTGACCGCATCACCAGGGATCCCCAAGGCGATCATGGGAATCAACGCACCGCCCGCGGTTGAACTGTTGCCTGCCTCAGAGGCGATGAGCCCATCGGGGATGCCGGTGCCGAATTGCTCCGGGGATTTCGAGGCCTTCTTGGCCCGGTCGTAGCTCACGATGTTCGAGATGCTCGACCCGGCGCCGGGCAGGGTGCCGACAAACAGTCCGACGAGTGAGGAGCGGATGAGGTTCCATGGCTGTTTGAACAGGATCTCCAGGTTCGATTTGAGGTGGGGGACGCGGACGGCCTTGATGTCGATCAGGGCTTTGGCCGCGGCCCGCTTGACCTCCAGCTCCTCCATCAGGTTTGAGAAGGCGAAGAGCCCGATCAGGATGGGAAGAAAGTCGAGACCCCCTTCCATCTGGTACATTCCAAAGGTAAACCGGGGGACGTTGCTGATCGGATCGCTCCCTACGGTGGCGACCAAGAGGCCGAAGAGACCGCTGATCAGGCCTTTAAGAAGGGAGTCGCCAGAGAGGCTGGCGATGATGGTCATGGCAAAAAAGACTAGTGAGAAATACTCCCACGGGCCAAAGGCGAGCGCGAGGTACGAAAGCGGAGGGGCGATGGCCATCAGGACGACGGCGCTCAGGATCCCCCCCCAGAAGGAGGCCCAGACCCCCAAGGCCAGGGCGCTCCCGGCCTCCCCCTTCTTGGCCATGGGATGGCCGTCAAAAGTCGTGGCGATGGCCGATGGGGTGCCGGGGATCCCGATAAGGCAGGCCGAGATCAACCCGCCGGAGAGGCCGCCAACAAAGACCCCGATCATCGTGGCCAGGCCCTGGACCGGGGTCATCCCGAAGGTAAAAGGCAGGGTGAGGATGACCGCCATCACGATCGTAAAGCCCGGGATACAGCCAGCCACGATACCGGCCAGGCTGCCCACGAACAGGCTCACGAGGACCTTGGCCGTGAGGACTTCGCTGAACCCCAAGGCGAACAGGCCAAAGATCGACTGGTCCATATCAGAACAGGGTCCCTTCGGGGAGGAACACAAAGAGGAATTTCTGGAAGAAGAAATAGACCACGAGGACCGATCCGACGCTCACGGCGATGATCGTGGGGAGGTAACCCCACTGGCGCGGGCTCAAAAGCCACTGACCCGCGATCAGGAAAACCGTTGCAGAGATGAGGAAACCGAAGGGTTTCAAGAGAAGCAAGAAGAGGAAGAAGAGAAGGAGGCTCTTGAAGACCAGGTGGTGTTCACGGATGAGACTCAGAAGGTCTTGCCTTTCGATCGCCTCACGGCGCATCCGGAGGAGCCGCTGGGCAGCGAGACCCACCGCGAGCATGGCGATCAGACCCGCCAGCACCTGCGGAAATATGGCGGTGCCTAGCACATCCGGCAGTGCAGGGGGTGGCGGCGGCAGTCCGAGCGACGCGACGTAGAACAGGACTGCGACAATTAGCAAGATTGCGGCGGCAATCAGGTCTCCCACCGAACCCTCCCCCCTGGAGACCCGGACAGGGACAGGCCGGAGGCCCAGATGTGGATCTGGACCTCCGGCAGTCACTCGACTACTTTTTGGGCGTGTACACGCCCATCAGCTTGGCAACCTCGACCGTCTTGTCAAAGTTGTTCCGAAGGTAGTCCGCGTACTCTTTCCGGTTGAGGAATCGGACACCCGTGCCAAAGGCGCGCATGGCGACCCCAAACTTCCGGTATGTGATGAACTTTTTGTCCAGTTTGTCTGCCTTGGTCACCTGCTCGCACGCCTGCTCGAGCTTGGCCAGAATCGGCTCGGGCGTTCCCTTGGGGGCCATCCATCCACGGTTGACTGAGTACGTGACGTTGACTCCAACCTCCTTGAGGGTCGGCACTTCCGGCAACTCTTTGCTCCGCTCGTCAGTGGCGATGGCTAGCAGGCGGAGCTTCTCGGCCTCCATGTACTCCTTCCCCCCCGGGATGTTTGTCTCCGCCAGCTCGATGTGGCCCCCGACGATCGCCCGCATCCGGGGGGCGGTCCCCTCGTAACTCACAAAGCGGAACTTGATGCCCGCGTTATGTTCAATCATCAAGGGGAAGAATTGACTCGTCGAGCCGATGGTGGCGCCAAACTTGATCGTATTGGGTTTCGCCTTTGCCGTCGTGAGCACGTCCTTGAAAGTCTGGTACGGCGTGCCCGGATAGGCCGCCACGACCGACGGGGTTGAGCTCACCAAGCAGATCGGCTCATACTGATCCCAGGTGAAGTCCGCGATTCCAGTCGCATACGTGGTGATGATCGACTCGTGGGCGGAAAAGAGGGTGTAGCCATCAGGCTTGGCGTTCTTTGCCTCACGGGCGCCCACCGTGCCGGAACCTCCCTTGATGTTGACCACCTGGACCCACTGCCCTAAAGCATCGCTCATATAGCCGGCAAAGATCCGCATGATGGCGTCGGTGTCACCACCGGGCGCCCAGGGGACGATGAGCTTGATCGGGCGTGCCGGATACTCGGCACCGGCGAGCGGAGTGACAGAGAAGACCAGCAGGGTGAAAAGTGCAATGCCCCATGTGAGAAATGGACGATTTCTGTATCGCATGATCCCCACCTCCTGATTTTGGATTAATTGAAGGTATGCACCGAACCGCCGAGGGGCCCATCTATTACCAATTTCGCAGGGTCTGGGCCGGAAATCAAGAAGAAATTCGGTGAAGGCCAGACGATTTGCGTGGTCCCGGGGCGGTTCCTGTAGTAGCATCATGAGACTCCCTGCTCGAGAACGAGCCTCGGTCCAGCGATGACAGTGAGCAGTGTGAATGGTTGAGGAGGGCGAAGGATGAGGGTTTCCAGGGACTTCGAATTTGATGCGGCGCACCGGGTGCTCGGTCACCCCGGCCCGTGTGCGTACCTGCACGGGCATCGCTACCGCCTGCGGGTGGTGGTGGAAGCGGCCGATCTGGATGCACTCGGTATCCTCATTGACTTCAGCGATATCAAGCGGATCGTGGACGAGCGGCTGGTGAGCAAATGGGACCACGCTGCCCTTTTCCGATTCGATGATCCGTTAGTCCAGGCCGTCGTTCATGCCCAGCCTGAAGCCCCCGAACGGGTCGTCACGTTGCCGGACAATCCTACGGCCGAGGTGATGGCCAAGACAGCCTTTCAGGAGATCGCCAAGGCCTTGCCCGAAGGCGTCACGCTCGCCGAGGTGACCCTATGGGAGACTCCCAACTGCTCGGCCTGCATCAGCCTGACCGACTCGTAAGGGCCACCTTCGCCGGAGGTCGTCGTGGCTTCGCTGTTCGGTTCTCGACCCCTCCGTCGAATATCGGACGCTGCCCACCTCGCTTTTGTTCGTCTTGTGACCCCCCTGATCCCGTCTGCCGTAAAGAAGCATCCACCTCGTGCTGCCCATATGGCGCGCCCGGAAGGCGTCGAATTTTCTCATCGGATTGTGGAGCATCGGATCGGGATGTCGATGGCTCGGCTCTGGCAAAGTCAGCGGTGGAGGAATTGCCACACAATTGAGAATCGCGACGTGGCCTTATCCTTGCAAATCAGGCGAGATCTACACCATGCGGGTCGCAGATTTCTTGGAAAAAATGGCGTCTTATGATGGAGGTTCTCGCTTCAGCCGCCGCGGAACGGTAGGGACCACTGAGATATGGCAAAATCGGATGCGTCGAGAGACAGAAGAAGATTCCTGAACTGGCGCTTCGTCTGGACGGAGAAACGAAGAGTCAACAGGCTGGCCTTTCTCTTGTCCTGGTCCATCCTGATGTATTTCTTCATTAAAGCATATGTCGTAAGCCTCGGGGTCGTCGTTGACATCAGCATGGTCCCGACCTTGCCTGAGGGGGGCTATTACCTGGTGAACAAGTACATCTATCACTTTACCCTCCCCGAGCGGGGAGAAATCGTCGTCTTACGAGCGAATGCAGATGCCCCCCAGGAGTACGTCAAGCGCGTCATCGCGCTTGCGGGGGAAACGATCACCATAAAGTCTGGCCGCGTATACATCGATGGCCGCCGGTTGGTGGAACCATATGCCGTCGGTCCGACTTTCCCCGACTTCGGTCCGTACCGCATTGAGAACGATGCCTACTTCGTCCTCGGGGACAACCGTCGGGTAAGCGAAGATAGCCGCCACTTCGGGCCTGTTCCATTGAAGAACATCAAAGGGAAGATCAAGCCCAACGAGCTGTTTCCATTTCGTTAGACCCCGCCCGGGTATGCGGAGCCCTGAGCTCTGATCGACCCACCTTTGGGCTCCATCTCCCCTCAGCCTTGCTCAGCTGGAGAACGGGCCCAAACTGGCCCGACATTTGCAAATTGAATACTTCGGCCTGGTCCAGGAGAGCTAACTTGGGGAAGCCGGGGACCGGGGAGAGACAGCCACCGCGCGACAAGCGGTGAGCTGAGTGATGGGGAGTCCTTCTAGGGTGCGAGCTCCGACAAACGAAAAAAGAGCCTTTTTTAACAGGCGCTTCGTCGGGACCACGACCGAGAACCGAAGGGCCATCTGGCTGGCCTTTGTTCTCTTCTGGTCCATCGTGGTGTGGTTCTTCTCTAAGGCATTTGTCGTGAGCGGCGTGATTGTCGCCGACACGAGCATGCACCCGACGTTACCCAAGGGTGGTTTTTACTTGGTCAACAGGTACATTTACTACTTTGTCCCTCCCGAGCGAAAGGACCTCGTGGTCTTCCAAGCACATGCGAATGGGGCTGAGGGCGTAAAGCGCGTCGTCGGCCTCCCAGGGGAGACCCTGCAGATCAAGTCCAGCCGGGTCTATATCAACGGTCACCTGTTGGACGAACCGTATGCCGCAGGCGGGACCTACCCCGATTTCGGTCCGTATACCATCGGGGAACATTCCTACTTTGTCCTCGGGGATACCCGTTGGGTCCGGGAGGACAGCCGCGATTACGGGCCTGTGCCGTTGAGAAACATCAGGGGGAAGATCGCGCCGCACGAGTTGTTTCCATTCCGCTAGGCGCCTCGCTCAGCCTTGGTACCGTTACGTACCCCCTCCAGCAGCCCACATCATTCCTGGTTCCTCTGTGAGAAGCCCTCGCAAACTATCTTTATTTGCGAAGAAATAGGAGTTTCCTTGAGCTCGAAATAGATGTCTCAGTTTTGGCATCTACTTTGCACCAAAAACTCCGGTCCACCCCAACAAAATTGACGGAACATTCGAATCCACCAAGGCGGACGACGAGACGGCATCTATCTGAGATGGGCTCAGGGAGACTTCATAGAGATTCCCAGTCGGAGGATCACACTTCGGGGCAGGAGATCCGACCTCCGCATTCGGTGTCCGAGGGTTCATCGGTGGATGTGCGAGATCTTCAACGGTCCCTTTTGAGGGTGGTGCACCGCGCCCGGGGGATCGATGTCCGCCACTACGAGTGGCGAGAGCAGAGCTCCCTCCAGCACGAACTGCTCCCCGCGGTTACAGAAGCACTTTCCGACGCCATCAATGTTTTCAAGCAGATACTTGAATATTACGGTTCCCCTCCACAGGACGACGTCGCAGGTGCGGCGTCGGAGAGAGCCGTTGCGAGCCTCAATCGCGGCATCGACCTCGCAATTGAAGCGGGGGACGGGACCCAGGGAATCACCGACCTCTCATTCATGGCCCGATTGGAGCTCGATCGCGAGGTTGAAGGACTCGCGAAGATCAAATCCAGTAGAGAGGCATGGATCATCATTTCTGAATGCGGCCGTGCGTGCAACCGATTGATCACATCAGCCATTGCAGTTGAAAACGCCATCTGCGCATCAGAAGGTCTGAGCAGGATCCTCACTCATCTCTACCAGGGGGAGCTGCACCGCTCGCTGCAAGTCCGGCGCGCTTACGCGGTGTTTCGGCAAACGATTGTCGGAGGTGGTCCTTCGACCGCTGAAAATGTTCGTGAGCGCCTTCGCGGGGCTGTCATCGGGATTGCCCAACTCGCCGGGAGCGATATTTACCGTGATTTGCGTGCCTCCGATCGCAAGCGCATCGAATCACTCCAGAGTCGCCTCATCGAGTGGCTGGACGGAAACCAAGACGGCGACGCCGTTGCAGGTCTTAGGCTTTGGCAGGATGTGACGAACATCTCCGAGCTTTTGCTGGAGGTGAACAAGCGGGCCGAGCTTCGAGAACACGATCAGGCGGTTGCTGTGATGGCATATGCGAGGCTTTTCCACACTGACGACGCGCCGACCAGCATTCCCCCAGATCTCGAAATACGACTTCATTCCCTGTTCGGCAGGGACGAGGAGCTTGACCGGTTGATTGCCGATCCGGGATCCCATTCGATCGAGGAGTGGAGAACGCCACTCGAAAGGCTACTCGAAAGTCTGAGCCCTGCGAGGCAAGAGACGGATCAGTCCCAACGGACGGAGGATCCATCTCCGTCCTCCCGCTAATTTTTCCTCACAAGAAGATTCCATTCATCAGTTTTCTGGGACGCTCAGTTGCGGTAGAATGACGCTTGCTTCGACTACCCTCCGGATTCCGATGGCCAGTTTTTTGGCTTGGGGTGATCCCCTCCTTGGTGAGTAGACCCCACGCAATTTGGGGTCAGGCTTTTGAAGTATTGATATTGACGTGAGGTCCGTGGTAGGTAAGACGCATGGCTCGCAAACCGCGAATTCATTATCCGGGGGCTTTGTACCACGTCATGCTGTGGGGGAATGCTGGCGAGGCGATCTTCTTTGAAGATGGGGACCGCAGGCATTTTCTGAAGCTCGTCGAAAACGGGGTTAGGCGCTTTGGCCACCGGATCCATGGATTTTGCCTCATGCCGAACCACGTGCATTTTGCCATTCAGGTGGGGGAGGTGCCGTTATCCAAGATCATGCAGAATCTTAGCTTTCGGTACACGGGCTGGATCAACAAGCGGCGGGGGCGGAGAGGCCATTTATTTCACGGTCGATACAAGGCGATCTTGGTAGATCAGGATGCTTACTTACTTGAGTTGACCCGCTATATTCATTTGAATCCGGTCCGCGCTGGCCTNNCATGGAGTGGGCATCGTTACTACTTGGGCAAAGGCAGCGTGCCGTGGCTCAAGACGGACTGGGTGTTAGCCCTGTTTGGGAAGCACATAGACACTGCCAGGGCCCGGTATGCGCAATTTGTAGCGGACGGAGTCGGAGGAGGACGGCGCGAGGAGTTTCATCGAGGGAGCAGTAGGGGGGGGATGTTGGGTGATGATAGTTTCGCTTCGAGAGCCTTGGCACAGGCGGGAGCCAGGATCAAACGTCCACCCGCGCTGCGCACTATTGTAGCAGCGATCTGTCAGGAAGTGGATTTTTCTGAGGCTCTACTCCGCGCCCCGGGCAAGGGAAGTCACGTCGCTCAGGCCCGGTGGTTGGTGGGCTTGTTGGCGACAGATCTCAAGACCGCGAGCTTGACCGAAGTCGCACGATACTTTGGGCGGGACGTCGCCACGTTGAGCAATGGCGTGCGACAGCTCCAGGAGCGATCAAGGGAGGATAAACAGTTTCGACAACGCGTCGCCCGACTGAAAGCACGCTTGCGCAAAAGCAAAACATCGAAAGCCTGACACCATTTTCTGCCCGCTATTGGCGGGGTGGGATGTGGTGGATCGTACCTTGGTGAGGGTATGTCATGCAGGCGAAAACGATCGATGAAGTCATCGAGCAGCTCGAGAAGATTGTCGAGTGGGCTCGCAGAAACCACAGTCGGCTGGGGTATTTTGCTGCGCTGTACCGGAAGGTCACTGTGAAGGTCAAAGAGGGGATTGCGGAAGGTTTTTTTGAAGATGGAGAGCGAATGGAGCGGTTGGATGTGGTCTTTGCAAATCGCTACCTAGATGGTTTTGAGCGATACCAAAATAATAAGGTGCTCACGAGATCATGGACGGTCTGCTTTGATGCTGCAAGGCACTGGTGGCCCATTGTATTGCAACATGTACTTTTGGGAATGAATGCGCATATCAATCTTGACCTAGGCGTTGCCGCCGCGAGAACCTGTCCCGGGAATGCGGTTCACGGTCTCAAAAATGACTTCAATAAGATCAACGAGATCCTCGCCGGACTGGTTGATGGGGTGGAACGAGAACTCACTCAAGTGTGGCCAGTGCTTGGACGCCTAGATCGCATAGCGGGAAAAACCGATGAAGCCGTCATCAACTTTAGTATGACAAAGGCAAGAAACCATGCGTGGAATGTCGCAGAGGATTTGGCCTGTCTTGAGGAATCAGAGCAGATGCCAAAGATTGATGAGCTCGATCGAGAAATGGCAACGCTCGGGCGGAAGGTTCGATACCCTGGCTTGGTCATCGGTACTGTGACGAAGACCATCCGCCTCGGCGAGCGAGGAACGATACCTCAGATTATCGACATTTTAAAATAATGAAGTAGGATAGCTGCCAAAGAGGGGGGAAGCCGATGGCCTACTACTTAGTGCGGGCGAAACCCAAACTCAACAAACTGGGTGAACTCGAGAACCTACTGATGAAGAAGGCCTTTGAGGGCCTCCGGCCCTTTGGCCAGGCGCTCAGCACCGGTCTTTGCGGTGCGCGAATCGAGGAGGATGGGTCAGCCCTGTGGGAAGAAGAAGATTACTGCTCGCCCCCCCTGGCTATGGAGCGCGTCGCAGTGCTTGACACGTACTTTGATGACATTCAGGTCGAGGCAGTCAAGCTGGGCGACGGCTGGAACCGCATTCACTCCTTACCCCGCCTGTTCCCCGGCCTTCCAACCGTCCAGGACTGAGAGGCGCCTCTTACCGGAGCCGGACCTTCCCGGTGGCGGGGTCGTAGTCGTAGAGGTCGGGGTCGATTCCCTGATTCTGGAGGACGGGTAGGTCATTGAGGCTCTTGGGAAAGCGTCCCCACTCAACGTAGTACTGCTGGATCGCTGTTTCCAGTACTTTGAGGTTTACGTGAGCCCGCACCCCTTCTGCCCGCCCCTGTGCCTCGATGACGTCTTTCTCGATCTGCGTAGATCCGTTTTCGCTCTCCCCACATCCCATCAGGACCAGAGGGAACACCAAGGCGACAGCGAATGCCGCAATGTACATTCTGAACATTTTCCTCCTCCCCCAAAAAAGATTGATCAGGAGAGCGCAATAGCAAGTGGCGTGCCTAACTTGGTCAGGAGCCGGGCCGTCTAAATCAGGGCTGCCGCTGAGGCTCGTTTGTTATTTGAGGCAGACTCGACTATCATGGATCACAGAATGTGAATCCAATTCGTGATTAAACGGAGGAGGCAATGCCCAAAGCCATGTGGAAGGGAGCCGTACTCGCAGAAAGTGACAAATGCCAGATGGTCGAAGGCAACTTCTACTTCCCCCCAAACTCGATCAATCGGGGGTATTTTAAAGAAAGCGACAAGCACACCACCTGTCCGTGGAAAGGCGAGGCGCGCTACTACGACATCGTGGTGGGCGGTGAGGTTAATAAGGACGCTGCCTGGTATTATCCGGCAACGAAAGAGGCTGCAAAGCACATCGAGGGCTACGTGGCGTTCTGGAGGGGCGTCACGGTCGAATCCTAAGGGTGCAAGGATTGAATTTGGGAATCCAGAATAATATGGCTCCCTTTACGTCTGATACGGTGGCAGGAGGCAACAGGCATCAATGAGGTGGCTCGCCGAGATGTCATTGAGGTATGCCCGGTTTGCTGTTGGAGTACTGACCCTCGGTCTCGCTTACGGCGTCGGGATCCCGGTCGGAGCCCAAGAGGTGGTCGTCGTTGACTTTGCCCAAGCAGATGAAGAGGTTCCCGCGGGGTGGAAACTGGCGGAGAAAGACGGAAAAGCGGACTTGGCCCTCGTCGATAATTCGGACGGCCAGGTACTCAAGCTCCGGAGTGAATCATCGTCCTTTTCCCTCAACAGAGAAGTCGAAATCGACCTCAAGAAGACACCCTATCTTGAGTGGGAGTGGAAGGTGACCGAGTTGCCGAAGGGGGGCGATTTCCGGAAGGGCGCCACGAACGATCAGGCCGCGCAACTCCTGGTCGTCTTTTCGTGGAGTACATTAAAGAAAGAGATCATCACGTACATCTGGGACAGCACCGCTCCCAAGGGAACGGTCGGGAAGGACCCTTCTGCAACGTACGTGCCCTTCTTAACCGTCAACGCGGTGGTCGTCGAATCGGGCGACACAGAAAAAGGAAAGTGGCTGACGATCACGCGGAACGTGGTCGAGGACTACCAAAAACTCTTCGGGGGCAAACCAGAAGAGGTCCGAGCTCTCAGGATCCAAATCAACAGTCAAAACACCAAATCGCACGCCGAGTCCTACTGGAGGTCTGTACGATTTAAGGCACACCCCTGACAGACCCTGCCGCCCGCCCCCCTCAATCCGTTGCTGCTTGAAAATCACAAGTTTTGGTACAATGTTTGCTACAGAGGGGTGAGGGAGGGTATCTATGCTCGGAATTGACCGGTGTAGATTTACCCAGTTCGTTTTCTACCCGGTACTCTTGTTTACCGGGCCGGGCATCCTTCTTTCAGCGTGCGCCGGGAAAACACCCGCGGTAACCCCTGACGAGGGGGCACAGCAGCTCCAAGAAAAATTAGCACAGCAGACTGCTGTCTCTCGCGACCTCGAAGAGAAAGTCGCCAAGCTCCAATTACATCTTTTGGAACAGGAAGCCCAGGCCAAAGAACTGCAGAAAAAGCTCGATGAGGCCATCCAGGAGGTCGTGCGGGCCAAGGCGAAGCTGCATACCGTAGAAAGCAAGGCGGAGGCAGCCTCGATGATGGCAGAGGCAGAGATTGCCTTGGACACTCTGAGGAAAAGGATGGCCGGACAGGAGAACGTTACTGAGGTGGTCCAGGCCGAGGATCTATTGAAGATGAGTGCCCAGGAGTTCGAAAAGCAAAACTACGGTGGTGCCCTCTACCTTACGAGCCAAGCCAAAGGTTTTATTAAGGCGGGCGAGGCGCGGGTAAAGAGTCAAGAAAATGTCCCGGTGAGAGCGGGCGAGGTTTTCTTCGCCGTGCCGGTCCCGCTTCGGGTGCTGACGACAAGCAACGTGAGGGACGGGCCTGGCCTCACATTCAAGGTCCTCTTCGCGATCGAGAAAGGGACCCCGCTCGTGGGCCATTCGTACAAGGGCCAGTGGGTGCGGGTTGAAGACGAAGAGGGCCGTGGAGGCTGGATCTTTCGGTCTCTGGTGAAGGGGTTGTAGGTCTGGATCGCACAACGCGTTTTATTGTTCACTCGCTGCTGGGGGCCCGAACGACTCGGTTGCGGCCATCCCGCTTGGCCTGGTACATGGCGGCATCGGCGCTTGCGATAATCGATTCGGGGATCGTCCCGTGCTCCGGAAACCCGGCCACGCCGATGCTCACTGTGATCCCGCCCCGTTCGTTCCCGCCATCGAATGTCTGTTGAGCCACCCGAATTCGAATACGTTCAGCAGCCTCCAGGGCTCCATCCGTTTCGGTTTCCGGCAACATGATCAGGAATTCCTCGCCGCCGTAGCGCGCCGCATATTCGACACTGCGAATAGATTTGGTAAAGATCGACGCCAATTTCCTCAGTACGGCATCTCCCGCAAGATGACCGAAGCTGTCGTTGTAAATTTTGAAGTGATCAATATCGATCATCAGTATCGAGAAGGGGTGCGTGTGCCGCCGGGCTCGGGCGACCTCGTTGGCTAGGGTTTGCATCAAGTGAGTCCGGTTATACAGCCCGGTGAGCCCATCGGTGATCGAAAGTGCTTCCAATTCTCTGTTTTTTTCACTCAAGGTCTTGTTGATGGTATCCAACTCCTCCCGTCCGTGGCGCAGGCGCGCCACCATATGATTGAAGACCTCGGTCATGTACCCCATCTCGCCGCGGCTCGCGATGGGGAGATCCACCTCGAGATCGCCGGACGCCACCTTGGCCGCGCCGTCGGTCAGGACGTTTAGGGGGCGGACGATGGTGGCACCGAGGAAATAGGCAATCAGGCCGATGCCCAATAATAGCGCGACGACCATTACAAAGGTCAGATTTCGAAGCCGGACAATCGGTGCGTACGCTTCCTTCCATCCCACCTCAGCTACAACCGCCCAATCCAACTGGGGCAATCGGTTAAGCGTCCCCACCACCTCTTTTCCCTGGTGATCCCTGTATTGAAGTGGGACTGCCTCTCGTGCGAGCAGGGTCTGCGTGGTCTTGGGTGCCAGTAATGTCTTATTCGGCGGCGACGGGAGAAGCCGGGAGCTGAGGATCAGGGTGCCATTCTCAGTAATCAGATACACCTGACCTTTTTTTCCGAGGGGGAAGCCTTTTAAGATCAATTTGATCGCGCGAAAGTTGAGTTTTGCGGCCATCGCGCCCAGGAAGCGACCGTTCGCCGACTTGACAGGGACGGCGATCATCATGACCGTTTGTTGCAATGCTTCGTCCCAAAACGCTTCACCCAGGATTGCCTTGTCTTTTTGCACGCCCTTCATCCATTCCGGTGGTAACCTCACAGTGCCGGCACCCTCGGCGCTCGTGGCCACGACTTGAGCGTTCGGGTCGATCACCAGGAGCTCTTCGTAGTGGATAAATTTTTCCCGGACCGAGGTCAGATAATCCTTGAGGCGGCGAGGTGCCACCCCATGCGGATTCGGCCCTCCCTGGCCTTGAAGGAACGTCTCCAAATTTTCTGAAACCTCGTAGGAACTCGAGAAGACGCGGAGATCGTAAAAACGCTCCTTGAGCCATATGTCGACCTCCCGGACCGTGTGGGAGGTGACATTTCTGAGCTCCCCAGTGATCTTTTCCGTCAGGAACTGCTTGTTGTGCCCATACGAGAGCCAACCCATGGTGAGGGATGGGATGAGCGTGGCGAGCAAGGCGAAGACGAGAATCCTCCCCTTGATGCTGTCCAGGCGAAGCCGTAGGAGTAAGCTTCGGGTGGTCTGTTCCCAGGAGCGCAAAGGGGGCCCCCCTTTCTCAACGCGGCTGAGAACGGATTGCAAAAATTGCACCAGGATTGGGAAAAAGCGCGAGAAATAGAGTTCGTATGGTCCGTTGTGCGCCAGGCCGTGAGCCGGGCCAGGGGGGCCGTGAGAGGGGACCCCCGAAGGACGTCGAACCCAGACGTAGAAAAGCCAGCAGAAAAAAGGCCCGGCACGGCAGGCCGGGCCCTTTCCGTAATGTTCGCCCTCTACCCTTCAGGATTTCTTAGGCTTGATTGCATGGATCCACTCCCCCAACTGGCGGGCCGCGACGTCCCTTCCTCCCAG